>OLNY01001048.1_pt1 | contig 23165 bp, 24 predicted proteins | sample 1671981 | NCBI WGS metagenome assembly OLNY01 (sample SAMEA3136632, study PRJEB25190) | human gut metagenome | biome: human gut; feature: human-associated habitat; material: faeces | place: Austria | collected 2013
TCTATTTTATCATTTTGACCATCTATATGACACGAAATATGACACGACATGACACGGATTTAGATGAATATAATAGGTCTCTTCCCTCCAGTTTGCCGCTGGAGGGATTTCTTCTATACATATTTTATTTGCTCGTATAATCTAAGCTGATCCATCCTGCGCCAGACTTAAGCTTGCCCCAACGTTTCGCACCTTTACCAGAGGCTTCCTCTATGATGGTCAGCGACATCGTCTCTCGGATCTGCCCAGTGATTGGCGCGTTAGTGCTTGGCCACTGACGTATGTTTAAGGCTTTGCCAGGAATAGTTTCTGGTGTTACCTTTACCATATATGGCTTAGTTGACGATGTATAATTAAGTCCAAAGCCCTGCTGGATACCCGCAACGATTGCGCTTGCAATCTTAGTTTTGTTTGCCAGATACCAGCTCACGTCATCCCAATCGCTAATAAAGCAAGTTTCCAATACGGCGTGCGATACACCCTGTCTGCGGACAGCTGACTGCACCATTAGCCCCGATGGCCACTGACGCTGAGCAATCACTACACCATCCCATGCCTGGCAGCTTCCCAACGAGTACAGGTTGAACAGGATCGCATCTTCCACCGAATGACCTGTTTCAGACTGGTCAATGTATACCATGCTCCCCTTCTTGATGCCATCACCGCTCTGATCAACAGTTGCAGATGCATTAAAATGCACCTCTAAAACATAATTGTAGGCGGACACGTCATACTGACCACCATGTTTGAAATACGAATAGTGATTGTGATCTGGTGCAACATCACATGGCACATCCGCCTGATCAGCTGCAGCTTTGATAAGATCTCGCAGTTCTCGTGTAAGTGCCGCCTCCTGATAACCACATCCTACTGCTCCCGGATCCCATGAACCATCCATATTTTTGCCGTGTCCGGCCATAACTAACATTCTGAAACTCATCTTCTTTTCCTCCTTCTTTTTGCCAAAATAAAAATGTCCCCACTCTTGTGATATGAAATCACTGCCCAAATAGTCATAGGACGCGTACAAACTTGCAAGCTTTTCTTTGTCAGGATTACCATGCCCATCGGAGTACTTCGTGTAACTCCGGAACTGCAAAATCTCTGCATCCTGAAAGCGTCGCTCTCCCTGCTCAAAAACAGCCTGCGCCGCCTGAAGGCACTGTGGATCGTACTGATCTGAAGGTGTCGTGAACGCAGATGCCAGGCAAGCATCTAAGTCTTTGTAGGACGGTAGTAAATCATGGATACACTGGGCAATGGCAAGCAAAGCATTGTAGTTCTTTCCAGAGAAAATTCCGCCTTCGGCATATATCACTTTTGCAATTTTTATTAGTTCTGATGTTGTCATTTGACTGTTCCTTTCTTGCGCTATTTATGCGCCGGCGCAAAAAAGGAGAGCCGAAGCTCTCCCATAAAAATATTATTCATCATCCTGACTTTGGTTGATTGCCTTGTCCGCAACTTCGAGACCTTTGGTTAAAATGCGAGGTACCTTATACCCCATTTCCACAAAATTTTCCAGGATTGATCTTAATTCGTTTACGATCAGGGACGCAAGCACAAACCAGCCCAGTAGTACTGTGATCTGTAGGTTGATGCCGAGTGTTGCTCCGATCTCAACAAAAACCGCTGATGCGCCAAAAGCTACGGCGATCATTAGCCAATAGCCTAACTTTTTTAAGACTCCCTTCCAACCTGCAGAGGAGCTTTCTTTATGTGCCAATCTTGATTTGGCCCAGCCCGTCAACCAATCTGCCAAATTGAATGCCAAGAATAACGCGAATAGCAGCCAATGTTCTCCGAAGATATAACTGAGCACAGCAATCACAGCACCTATAATTGCATTATATGTATCTAATACTTTCATAACTTTTTATCCTTCCTTTCTGTTTCGAATCCAATTTCACAGCATAAAAATACCCCCCCTGATGGGGCTGCTCTAATGTAAACCATATTTTCTCCTAACAAAAATACCGTGGGCATTTTACCCACGGTACTCCTTATATATAGGTTTTTCCCTACCATAAATCCTCTAAAATGCCGATAGTTGCATCGGTAAAAGTTTTCTCAATCCCGCATAAAATAAGGCTTTTTTAACAATTTTCTTTCCTCTCCCAGTTGTAACACTAAAATTTCGCTTTATGAGCCGCCCTAGTTGCTCCTAGTTGTTCCTAGTTGCTCCTAGTTGTTCCTAGTTGTCGTTTTAAGGTAAAGCTTCAATTTTCATCCTAAAAAGGTCAATAGTGCACCTTTTGATACCTTCAAAGGTAAAACAAACTATAGGTTTTCTGCATCTTTTACATTTTTGTGCAATTGTAGCCCTTATAATCGAATTCCCTAATTGCTCCTAGTTGTTCCTAGTTGTCGTCCTAGTTGCGCCTAGTTGTCATTCTGGATCACACGTTAATAGGTAACAATTTTTTCCTAAAAAAGCAGTATTATTTCATTGTTTAAATAGTTCTCTATTCCGCATAAAATAACGTTTTTTTTATACTTTTTTCGGCCTCCCTAATTATAGCGAGTTAATTTTGTGCTTTTATCTTCCCTAATTATTCCTAATTATACCTAATTATAGTCCTAATTATAGCTTTTCCTGCTTTTCTTCAATTTCTGCGCCTAATTATACCTAATTATAACTTTTCTACGGTAGTGATTCCGCTCTGATATAAGCCATACGCATTCCCTCCCATAAAAAATACCGCAGGCTCTTTGCCTACGGTAATCTTTTAAATCATGTAACCTGAGGTCTAACTTTTACAGGAAAATTTCGTCATTGGCTTGCCCGTCATTTTGAATTTTTCCCAACAACTTATTTACCTGATCCTTCAACTTGTCTACGTTGGTTGCGATGAATCCATCTGACTGGACATTACTCAATTCATACACTCTGCCATTTCTGAGCTTGTCTAGCCTACTAGCTATGTCCGCCAACTCACTGGTGTATCGCTCTTCGATCTTGTAATCCAACTTGCTCATCGTTTTCTCCTTTGCTCATTTGATATCTTCATTGTACCATCCCATCTGCTATAGTTCAATTATTTTCACCAACTTTTTCTCATAAATCTTGCAAATCCATTTACCGTATGGTAGAATGAGCCAAAAGATAAGCCCGTTAGGGCATTGAAACGCCCTCTTTAGTTAATTAAAAATTGCAGACATGTTGCGAATATAATCATCATGAATTGATTTTACCGCATCATTATAAGCCACAAAATCATGCATATTCATACACAGAGCTTTACCATTCTTAACCAGCTCTGACACATGAGATACTACTTTCTCAAAAGCCTCTTGTGTAATCCAATCTGCGTCATATCCAAACGTATGCATAAATGGCATAATAAGTGGCACATTTCCATCCACAAGAGAATCTATTGTGGCATTAAATTCGTCAGCGCCATTATAACTGCCTAAACCAATAGGAACTACGATTCTTGTGCCATACGAATTTTCATACATTGATTTTCCTTTCAAAACTCCATCTTTAATAAACCCAGTACAACGCACATAATCAATCTTATAAGAGGATAATATCTTTTCCATTGTGTCTGAGTATTTATGTCCACTACAAGAAATCATAGTTGGATTATATATACCGACAGCTTCCAATCCACCCAATTTTTCTGCAATGTTTGCAGTTAATTTTTGGATTCCATCTTCCGTTGAATAATCCCATGTATGGTTTCCAAGATAAGGCGATATATCATATCCCATTTTAATGAGTTCTTTTGTAATTTCATAATTATTTGTCGCTGTCTCCACAACATTTCCAGCAAAACCATATTTTTTTAATATTGTAAAACGAGCATCAATCTCAACCACTTGGTCAAAGTCAAAAACTATAACAGGGAGATTTTTTCCATCGTATGCTGATTCGTTATATTTTAAGAACTTTTTTTCAAACCGACCGTTAAATAGTTTAAAATTCACATTGGAGAAATTACTTGTTTTAGATTCGCCACGTACGTAAGCGACGTTTTCTGGAATGATATATCCTACTTTTACACCATTCACGTTGAATACTGACGGACTCAGTAAAGAAACGTATTTACCATCCTTATCATAGGTTGCTAGCTGACCAAAATTGACTAAATCACCATTTTCGACAAAATAATATGTACTATTTTGTGTCACTGGGATAGCCCTGAACGTATAATACCCGTCTGATTTATAACTGTCATTGATTGTTTGACCAGCCCAATTTGAGGATCTTTTATTTTCTATAACGGATGAGTTGTCGAGTAAGTTTTTGGATAATTCTATTCCATTTACAGATTCGCTTAAATCTTTTACATTTTGTCCATTTTCATTTATTTTTTCTTCTAATTTTATGAGATTTGATATTTTCTTATCGGGTTTGTATTCTTCATGTTTGCTTGGCAATGGTTTGTTTATTGATAGCATAAAATCAGTAGTGTACGTAGCATTTAAAGCACTGGAATACAGCCTAAGAAAGTGTGCAGAATCGACAGTAATAGTATGTTCTTTATTACCATCATTGAAATGTTCTTGCAGTACACCATTAGCATCGTATATACATAATCCGCAATATGCAGAGGTTGTGTAGATTATATCTCCTTTTTTTACATCCCATATCTGATTTGATACAAACCCTTTTGCCGAATCTTGATAAGATTCTAATTTGCTAATTCCAATATCCTGCTTTAATATTTTTCCGCTTGTTATGTTTGTGTAATCAAAAACATTTGTAGACCCTTTTTCAATTGTAAATGTGATAGACTCTACATTGCCTAAATCCGACTGTAATCCAGAGATTTTAATCTCATTTGTAGTTATCTTTTCACGGTCTGCTTTGATCTCCTCCGCTGTTGCGGATGCCTGATTTGCGGCATTCTCAGCTTTGGTGGTAGCCGTATTCATCTTTTCTACTGCGGATCCGATCACTGCTGCCACATCGTCATCTGCAGCCTGATCATCTCCTGTCTTTGGACGCCACTTAACCGGAATTGTGATTGTGTATTCCGTCTTTCCACTGCTTCCCGATACAATGTACACATACGCCATGATGTTATAATTCCATGGCTTAATGTTGCTCCGAAGGAGGCTATTCGGAATCAAAACATCTGTCACATCCTCAACCGTTTCTCCAATTGAGGATGGCAGCGCTTCTGACATACCGTCTACAGCAAACTGCACGGCAACATATCTCGGCAAGCTCAATCCCTTAATTCGCAACACTTCGCCATAGTCATACTTCTGTAAGCTTGTGGTTATTGCTGCTTTCTGTCCTTCTTTAAATAATGCTGTAACCATTTTTACTTCTCCTTTTCAAGTTCTTTCACTCGAGCGGTAAGCGCCTTTACGGCCCCGATCAGATCTGATATCAGCTCGATGTAACCCAATGCTCCATACTCAACCTGCTTTGACTTTCCATCTGGCTGCTTCTCCCAGCGCAAAAACTTGCCGAGCAGCGCGCAATTTTTGCTCTTGATAATAGGCTCAACGTCCTGATATATGAGGCCATAGTGATACATCTCGTCCTGATCAGCACTGTATCGGTACGCTGCTGGGCGAAGCTTATTGATAAATGTCAGGCTCGTCTCTTCGTCCAGATACTGCACCTTATCTTTCAGACGCGCATCCGATGCGGTATTGACTACGGCAACATTAAGCGTGCAACTCTGCGGCGTGTCTCCATCACCTTGTCTTCTGCCATACATGCTTATCACATTTGAGCTGCTCTGCTCGATACGTGCCGTGTAATCAGCTGTCTGCTGATCATCTATGCTTTCAGCTAAGTGAAAATCTATGTACGGTGTGTGGGCCGCTGAGTCGTTATTGCCGAAAAGCTCTACTCCATAATCAACAAAGATCGCCTTGTCGAAGTACACATCCTGATTCGTATATATCCCATTTTCAAACTTTCCGTTTCGGGATGACATAGGACCCAGCTGAAAACGGCCATTCGTGCTGATGAAGCCACTTCCAACTTTTAAAATACCATTGTTGATCAAGACCTCACCTGTCTTCATATCTACACAAAACAGCGTATTGCCTTCTCCGTCCGATACTAAAAGCTTTCCAGTTTTGATGTAGGTTGCATCGAGTCCAATCAAGTAAATTTTCTCCAAAATTGCAGTTCCATCCCAACTGAGTCCGTTGTAACTGTTTCCACCATCTGACGAGAATAAAATTCCTGCATCATTTACCTGGATAATCGTGTACGATTCCTCTAAGGTCTTCTTATCATGCAGGAACCAATTGTGTGCTCCATCTTTTCCAATATCCGTAACGTACAGACCAGATGCCTTTCCCATCTTGTCTACAAGGTCAGCGATGGCCTTTTTACGGGCTTCCCGTTCCAAGTTGATTATTTCCTCAATCTTGGTATCTGTGTCTCGTCTGGCTGCATCTGCGCTTCCTGTGTAGGTTTTGAGCGTATTACCGACTGTGATTTTATAATCTGATCGATCCAGAAGATTTCTGGTGAGTGATACAACAGGGCTTCGAAAATCCAACCCGTGACGTTTGCTTACACAGTGGACATTCTTCATGAAGCGAAAAGACTCAACTTTGACGCCTGTTCCTGACAGATCTGCCGCGGTCACTGTGATTGACTCAACCGACTTGAGTGCTTCCTTTAGATCTTCCTTACCCTTACGAAGCAAATTCTCTGGAAGAGTCACATCTTCATGCTCTATAGTCTTAAGAACCAGACCATACTTTGATACCGCGTCATCGTCCTGCACATAATCTTTTCCACTGGTGACTGATTCAATGGTCAAATACTTTTCTTCTCCATCCTCAGCTTCCTGCTTTTTCCCAAGCGGAATCACTGCTGTGGCAAAGCCAGAATCAATCTCTTTTACCTGGTCAATGTCAATGACGTTTTCCCCATATTTAGCTGTCTGCTCATTATTCTCTCGAATCTCTGCCAGACAGTCCAAGTATGTCACACCATTTTCCCAGCGCTCCACCAGAAAACAGTCCATCTTGTCAAGAAGCTTCTCTTGCAGTTCTTCCCAAGTTGATGGGTAATGTATATTGGACCTGACAACATAATCGTTTGGATCTGATACTGTAATATTCCCCACAACAAATTGACGCTCTTTCTCGACCTGCGCGTTATGCTGCGTGATCAAGAAGGTAAAATAATCTCTGGGACTTCCGGAGAATTCGTATGGGCGAACGATCGTATCATTGAGATATGCCAAATCGCCTTCTGCTGTGTGCTCTGTATCTCCCCAAAAGTCAGGATTGTTTTTGATGATACGACCCTTAAAAAGCGTCTCATCATCTTCTTTTACTGTTACTCTGGTGACTCCAGGAGTGATTGCCAAGTCTGCATATTCATGGTCTGTTGGAATGATAAATTTCAGTGTTCCAGCCTTGTTTTTAGCCTGGCTTAACTCTGCTTCCTCCAACTGCAGCTTTTCAATACGAGGATCATAAATCTTTTTAGAATCGGAATATATTGTGATCATAATGATGCCTCCTGGTAACTCACTGCAACTGTTCCCGTACCAATAAATTCAAGCAGGTTCTCTCCTGCCGTGAAGATGATCTCCGAAATACTATTTTCTCCAGATGCAAGAGTATATGTCTTTCCGGAAAAAGTCACTGTCATGGCGGCGCTGCACTGAATGTCCGGAATCACGTTTCGCTGCAGGTTATAGCAAAGCAGCTCGGTCTTTCCAGACACAGTAATTTCTCTGTATGTCAACTCTCGTTTGTATCGATACGGATCATAGGTGATCGTAAGCTCTACAGAAGACCAATAACCATCACATGACTCTTTCACAGAGATTCGCCCGCTTAAATAGAAGTCCAGATCATATGGGAAAACGACTTGGCACTTCTTTCCATGGCAAAGCTGCTTAATGCACATTGTCTTTTGATAATGTTCTGGCATGTCGGCTTGCTTTGACAATTTAACCTGCATGGTTCCTGACTTATATCGGATAATGCCGTCCTGCTCTGTATAATCCAAGCTGCCATCCATGCCGGTGATGTCGATATATTTTGTCTTTGGTGTCGGAGCGGTTCGGATAATGATGGTTTCGATGTCGTATCCATAGTCTTCCAGAAGATCTACACTATTGATCATCAATCCTTCCATCACATCACCCCTCTCTGATTCATCTGTGCGTACTCTTGTAATCCGGCATTGATACGACTTGTCATCACTTTGCCGACTTTCTTGCCATCCAAGCGCACATCCATCCCATCTATCGCAGATGCTACAACTTCTCCCAACCGATCATAATCAAAGTCTGATGAGCCCTTCTCCTGCGACTCTGGAGCTGATCGCGCAACAGTCTCCATGGTAGACTCCGTGGCTCTCTGTGCCAGTTCTGCATCCATGGTATAAGATGCCTGACGGATCTGATCGACTGCCCAGCCTAGATCAAGATCGGGCAGAAGCACATCTTTAAAGCCATCCAATGTTGCATCTGCTGTATCGGCTGCAGCTTCTTCAACCTGTTCTTTCCCCTCCTCAATACCGCCTGCCCATCCTTCAGGAACGTAAAGAGCATCGGCTTTTGCTGCTGCGGATGGTGAATGAATCTGAGCGGTTGCGCGGAATGCGGCAAGAGCCGCTCGTGCTGAGCTAGCAGCAGCTGCTGCTACACTGCCCTGTCCAGCATATATGCCTGCCGCAAAACCCTCTGCCAGATATCTTCCAGCGCTCTCTGCCTCTCCCCGATATTCACGAGTCCTTCTGACATACTTGTCTGAAAGCTTTGATGCTGTTCCTGCTGTATCAGCAGAACCTAGTCCAAGATTCATCGCATTACTAACTGCAACACCATCAATCCATGCCAATGTTGTTCCAGCAACTAACACACCAAGAAGTGATGCCATCAATTTTCCTGCTGTTTTGGCAGTATCCGCAGATCCTAGACCATCATCGGTTGCATTGGAAATGTCAACTGCAGTATTCTCGGCATTCTCTTTCTGCGCTTCTGCTCCAGTAATGTAACCAACAATATTGTCAGAGCCAATCTGTGTTGTCGCATCTGTATCAGTCAAGCCGTCCTCTGTTGCGCCTGCGAGTGAAATTGCAGTTGTTGACACTTCTGGTTGCTTTGACTCAGCACCAGTAATGTAACCAGCAATGTTATCGGAACCAATTTTTGTTGTTTCATCCGGTATCGTAAGCTTTTCCATAAAATCATAGGCAATTGATTGGAGAGATTCATCTACCTGCGGACGTTTGGAATCAATTCCATCGGCTGTAGCCTGAGTTGCGTCCTGAGCGGTTTGCTGAGCGGTGCTTATAAGATTTTCGGCAAATTGGTTATATCCGGTTTCGGCCTCTGCATTTTCATCTGCAATAATCGTTGACACATTATAATACTGCCGCCAATTTGCATTCAAATCTTCTATGTACTGTACATTTCCTGCGTTAATCTCTTGAGCAATTGCAGCCACTAATGAAGCTGATTGAGGACCTAGATCACGCAAATATTGAACAAATCCAGCATCTAACGCCTCAATTGAACCCGTTGAAACATCTTCTACACCTTTTGTCAATGCACTTAAGTTTTCCGAATAACTAGTCATACCATTGACACAGGAGGCGAAATTTTCAAGAGCCTTTGCAGCGGTAATCTCTGCCCCCGCAGACCATTCATTATAAAGATCAAGCTGTCCCATGATTGAAGACATGGCACTTTCGTATACACTGTCATAGGTTTCTTCCAGTTTTTTAAAGTACTCTGAAACCTCCTGAGTTGTCTTGTAGGTCTGTCCTTCGTATTCAATCGTAGCCGTCAGCAATTCCTCAGTCGAGGTCGTAGTGTTGTCTTGAGCTTCTGAAAGATCATTCGTTGCATCTGTTGCAGATGACATTGACTCTTTATAATCCTGCATGGTATCATTCCATTCCTGCATCGCTCCATCACAATCGTTCACAGCCTGTTCTGCCGAATTCATGGCTTCCTCTGAACTTAAAAGACCATCAAGCAAATCACCATTTGCTTGGTTTGCCGCCCAAATTGCATTTCCCGCATGAATGTAAGCGTCCTCCCATTCTTCTCCTGCTGTATGAAATTCCTCAGCTTTCTTTTTATATTGCTCCCATACTGCATTTGCCTCTGGATCCGCGAGTGCCATATCAAAATTTCGCTTTGCCTCAGCGGCGGTTTTTAGCGCACTTGTGTAATCACCAGCCAACTCCGAATAGTGTTCCATAAAAGCTTGCTGAATTGCCTGCTCTTTATAAGATTCCGTCAGCTTATCTACCTCTTCACGGGTCATACTCAATTCGCCCGTCTGTTCATTCAATGAAAGATTCATATCTGGAATGAGAGAATTTAACTCATCCACATAGACCCCCATTGTCTGTAAATCAGTTGCGGAAAGATCTGCTTTATCTGCCAAATCAAACAAATTATCTGCTAAACGCTTTGCAACCTCTGCATTTGCTTCAATCGAATCACGATTTGACTTGAAACTTTTCTGTTGTGATTCCATTTTATCGTATATGGATTGAACTGCTGCTGAGGTATTCTCTGCATCCGCAAGCAGCTGATGGGCTGTATCAAGCTCCGGAGTTAAAACATCTGTTAAACCTTTGAAAATTCCTGTTGCCATATCAACCACGGTACCAGCTGGCCCCGAAATATAGTCATACGCAGCAATTCCAAGTCCTTCCAGAGCGGATCCTGCGGCCGTGATCTTACCTTGCAGGTTATTTTGCATTGTGTCAGCCATGTCAGAAGCGGCGCCACTGGAGTTACGCAGCTCTGTCTCGTATCCGGCAATCTTGTCGATTCCCTCATTAAGAATTAAGTTTAGACCAGTGATGGAATCAGAAGTAAACGTTGATGCCAGAGCGGCTGCCTTCTGAGCATCGCCCATGCCTTCTGTTGCTGCATCAACATCTGTGATGATATCAGTAAGATCTCTAAAGTTACCCTGCGCATCCATAACAGCCACGCTGGTCTCTCCGATCTGGATCGCACCCTCATCCATCTTGGCTGTAAGATCTCGCATAATCGCAGCCAGCTGAGTACCGGCTTCTGATCCCTTCTTACCCTGGTTGGCCATACCTTCGAGTAGCGCCGTTGTTGTCTCAATGTCCTGTCCACTCGCATTAAGATTAGCGGCACAATTTTTGTATGCCTCTCCCAGCATCTCAGCTGTGGTATTTGAATGTGCCTGAGCATATGCCAGCATATCTGCCATATATGTGGCCTGATCTGCTTCCATACCGAACGCACTCAAATAATCTGTAACCATATCAGATGCAGCAGCCAAATCCATACCAGATGCAGCAGCAAGCTGAATAACACCATCAACTGCACTAATGGACTGCGATACATCCCAGCCAGCGAGACTCATATATTTGAATGCCTGCGAAACTTCAGTGGCGCTAAAACGGCTAGTGCTACCAAGCTGCTTTGCTTTTGCTGACATCTTCTCTAGTTCTGCTCCAGTAGCGCCAGAAATTGCCTGAACTTCGGACATAGATGCTTCAAAAGCGCTTCCAACTTGGACAACATATTGTGTTGCTTGCTTCACTGCTGCCGTGATTGCAGCTGCACTTACAAAACCTGCGATTACCTGTGTAGCCTTACTGACTGTAGCATCGATGCCAGTGCAACTTGAGTCAATCTCGCTTTCAGCATCTCGAAAACTCTGACTCAAGCCCGATGTATCTGCATTCTCGCCTACCTGATCAGCTGCCTCTTCAACATCTTGAATCGAATCCACAATCTCTTCAGCACTTGCATCAACAGACTCAGATACACCCTGCATATCTTCCGCAAGAGGAGACTGACTGACACCATCTCCCATTCCTTCCAAGGATTGATCCACATCAGCTACGGCATCTGTGATTTGATCCGCGCCTTGCTCCATGACATCCTGTGCATGATCCATTCCTGTCTGAAGATCACTTCCAACATTCTGTCCCATAGATGACAAACTCTTGTCTACTTGCTGTGCTTCTGTCTGCGCTGCTTTTCCAAAATCTTGAATCTTCTTTTCTGCTTCCTGAAGACCTGTCTCAATGCCTTTTTGATCGACACTGGTTTCAATCTTTACCTTTCCATCAGCCACGGCCACTCACCTCCTTCATACGCTGCTTCACATAGTCTTTCATGCGGCGATTACGTTCTGACAGTTTCATCGTGCTTTCTGTGTCCTCGCCTTTTAGCTCATACTTTTTGCGCATCTTCGCGTAAAAGGATTTTTGTTGCTTGGACATGCCAGACATATCCACGGTTCTGTACATCATCACTTTGCTGAGCTTGCAAGTGTCGGAGAGATTTTCCATCAGTGTGCAAAACTTCCACCAGTGAAGATTCATCAGCTGAGTCAGATCAATCTGATACTCTTGCAGAAAAGCTGCCCAAATCAAGCGACTGTCTATACTGTAGTCAATTGCTCTGGTGTGCCTCTGAAAGCGCCCTCTTCGCTTTTCCTGCTCGTCTTGCTTTCTGTCACAACGAAAAAACCACATAAGCTTTTCGATTGCCTGTGTGGTCTGTTCTGGGGTGTTTCCCATATAAAAGATATTTAGTGCAGACAAGATCCGATCCGTATCGCTCAGCTCCTTATCATGCATTATTTGATCAATTAAAATAATGGCGCGGAAGTCCGAGTTTACAGGATATTCCACACCATTAACTAAAACCTTATCAGGTAGCTGTTCCAGGAGCCAGTTCATGCTTTTTCACCGCCTCTGCCAGATTCTCGTATTTCTTTGCCATGCAGCTGCGCCTGACTACCGCCAGCGCCTGTTCTGCCTGAATCTTCCCAAGGAACTCATAATACGCTGCCTCGGCCTCCTGAACGTCCTTGCAGCCTTTCAGCACATCCGTCTTAGTCGCATCAATGAAAAATTTACGGTACATGCCGATCTGCCATCGGATGTACTCGGACATGGTGTGTCCGGTTGCCTTATATTTTTCATTGGCAGCGGCCATATTACTGACGGCCTTCTCAAAGCGCTTCGCATCTTCTAAGCGTGTATGCTTAAAATCAATTTCCTTCCCGTAAATTTTCATAGCTACTCCTTACTCTCCTGCTGACCAGGTATATTCTTTTGGCTGATCTCCGATCTTACGAAACTCAATATCAATGCCTGCTGAATCGCCACTGTTTCCGGAACCATCATTATTGACAATAATGGTAACCTGTCCCTTCTCGCCAAGACCAGTCAGAATGTTAAAGTACACATAGTTGGTCACAACCTTGTGACCGGTGCCGTACTTGATCGCATTGCTCAGACAATAATCCTGTGCCTCATCACCAACATAGCGATCTCCAGTAACCTTAAAGGTTCGCTGCGTTCCTGTCTTCTGAGTAGACTTACCGGCACGAATATAAGTCTTTTCAGATGTTACTGGATTCAGAGACGCATCCAGTCCGGCAATATTCATCTGTACGACTGCATACTCAGATTCTTTTGTTGCCACTGCTCCTGTCGGTGTCAAATCAATTGCCAGCACCATATCATCCGCTGTTACATCTCCAGTATACTTTGGATTTGGTGTAACATCTTTCATTAATTCTGCTAATTTCATCTTCTAACCTCGCTTTCATAGTAAGTAACGCGGCACTGGAACATGTACCGCGCTGTTAATTGCTCCATATTTACTCCGGCCAGATTCGGCATGTTCTGCAAGACTTCCATCTTCTGTACTCTACAGTTCTCCGGAAACTCTGGATATTCTTTCTTGCGATTCTTCTCTTCTACCCAGTCCATCAGACCTTGCGCAAAGGTCATGGCCTCTAAGTTCACATCATCATCATAGGAACTATAGGACTTTGTTACGATAATCGTGAAGCCATATTGTTTCACAGATCCGGAACGAATGTAGCGCTTCTTGATCTGATCTGCATAATCTGTCAGAAAAGCAACTGAATCCGCTGTCTCTCCTGAGAAGTTAAAATTCATCTCAGTTGAAAGCTCTTCGATCTTTGGTCGGAAGAACTCGACCATTGCATGATGCTTATCCATCTCATCCTCCTGACTTTATATAATTTTCATATGCACGCGCCAATGCGTCTTTACGTTCCACCATCATTGCCTTGTCCCAATGTGATGTCGCTTTGGGATGCGGAAATGAACTGTATTTTAATCCTCTGCCAGTGGGAACCTTTGCGATTCCTGGTCGAGACCAGTAAAGACCTTCGCCATTTGTAAATGCACCTTTCTTTGTTGTCGGATCAACGTATAACTTTCCCTCATACTGATAATGAGCGTATGGAGAATTGTACTCTACAACCCCGTGATCATTCTCTGTGTAGACACTAACGTTCTGGGTAAGAAGCAGGTGCCTTGCTGGAATATATGGAATCATCAAGCGTTCGGCCTCACTTGCTAAAAAAAGAAGGTTGCCACGATCATGGCAGCCACTTGCATCCTCTGCAATCTGTCTTTTTGATTTTGTCCAGTCGAACGAAAATTTCATTTCATCAGCCTCCTACACGATAATGCTTATCCACAAGATGTTTTGTGTTATCCACAGTCTTGCTGATAATAAAGGCATCTGGCGCATACTGGCGAAGCACCTTTGTGATATTATTTGTTGCCGGATCGATCTCTTCTGGACAAATCCCCTTTACCACAAGATCTCCTGCTGACAGTGTAAAACCTATCCGATCCTGTTTCCACTCGTGATACGGTCGGTAAGATGGATTCTTTGGAATTCGAACAGTGTATTCCGGCCGAAGATCCATCTGCAAGAAGGCCTGTTGATTTGCACCAGCTGAGCGGATCATCGCACTGTTATAGCTGCATCGCTCCAACACTGTTTTCTTCCAGTGTTCCTTTTTATCTGGAGAGTCGGCTGCTTTGAGACGATTATAAATTGTGACCGTATCACAGTAGTTCGGATTCATTTTAGCCCCCTGTACATCAATCCTGTGTTACAGAGGTACTGCGCGATCAGGCGCCGCACTTCCTTCATTTTGCCTGTTTCAGTCAGCGTTGAATTTGACAGATCTACCGTTCCACTCTGACCATCATTTGACCAGGATGCTAATGGACCTGCCAGACCGCTTTCCTGCTGCTCGGTCTTAGCCTTATCTGCCTTATACAGCACCTCTGCCACCGCACAGGTACACAATTTTACCTCTTCCGGTGGCTCTGGCATAACCTTGACTCTTCCAAAGGTGTACAAATCAACCTGTGCTCTGGCCTCACGCTCCCAGTACAAAAAAGATTCCTCTGGTACTACTGGGGATTTCCCCAGCAGGTATCCAGATGTGTAAAATTCATAATCTGCGTACATAATCTCCTCCTGATCAGGACTGTGTTGCAAGTGTAATCGTCTTATTGACAGCAGCTGCGTCTACAACAACAGTTTCTGTCACCGATACGCATCCCTTCATAGAGATTTTTGCTGTGTAAGTACCTGGGCGCAGATTGAACTCTGCCTTGCCATTATCATCAGTTGTGAGGATTGCTCCACCTACATTGATACGTGCTCCTTTACGTGCCATCGGGCTTTCTGCAGCTCCATCAGTTACTGTGAAGGTAACTTTCTGCGTTGGTGTCGGTGTTCCTGGCTCCAGGTAAGCAAATGCACAACCGGTACGGTCCTCATTTAAACGAGTTGCCGGATTTGGAAGCGCCCAACCCATACGGAATACGATACGCAATGCAGTCATATCCTGCTGTGCCAGATTATAGATGATCTCTTTCGTGTCTGGATCCTGAATAACGCCCTGATCCAGAATCTTTACTGTAATATCCTGACGAATTGCATATACTGCCTGACTAAAGTCGCCAACAACCAGCTGCGCAATGTTGGCATAAAATGCTCCATTCTCAGGAAAAGTAATCGCTGCTCCGTCCAGTGAATATCTTGCCACATCCTGCATGTTGCTCTTGAAGATCGGCTGTCCAGTTTTATCACGAAGACCACGCAGCTTAGACTTAAAGTTCATTGGTGCTAGTGCACCAGTTACACCGTATCCGTCATCCTCGACCTTTGAAAAAACACCATTCTCTCCCAAAATCAGATCATAATAATCTTTTCCGGTTGTCGGAGATACATTGTTTCCTGCCTGACGTGCTCTGGAAATGATATCTAATCCCCACTCTGCCGGACGGTTATCGCCAAAAATAACGGCTGCATCTACCTTCTGGCCGATTGCCTCCATGACACGCGGAGTAACTTCACCGAAGATATCAAACTCCGCATCAGAAAGTACAGCATCAGAGATCGGAACGATTACGGCCAACTCTCCTGCGTTAATAAAGACATTATCCCATGCCTGACGGGTTGTCTGCTTCATTCCGGTGTCACCATTCACCCAATATGCGGTTGGCAGAAAGTCCAAAACGCGCATTCTTGTCTGATTGGATGTCATTTTGGGAAGCTTTTTTGCCATACTAAGGAACACGGAATGCTTTGGTGCATCCTGAAAAATATTGGATGCAACCTGTTCGCGGATAATTGCCTCCGCGTCGGCTCTGTTTGTGATATTTACTGCCATTCTTTATTCTCCTTTTCCGAGCAGGGATCTCAGTGCTTCGTTTGCCTGCTCTCTCTTTGTCTGTGCCTCTGGATTAATGCCAGAGGTTACTGAAACCACATGCGGTGTTTTCTTTTCAGCCTGGAACAAATAATCATTGTCTTTCTTTAGGGTATCCAGTGCTGCTGTGATATCCTGCTCCTGATTCTTGGATGCCTTTAGAGTATCCAGATCAAGTAATGCTCGGATTGCCTTCTCATTGCGTCCTGATGCTTTTCTGATTGCCTCGTTAATCGCAGAATCAAATGCATAGTCGGAACGAATCTGAGCAATCTCTGTATCCTTGCCCTTCAGCTGATCTTTCAGCTCTGTGATCTTCGTCTGAAGACCAGCTGCATCAATACCTTCCATTGCCTTTAAGGATGTCTGAGCGGTCTCCAGCTGAGTCTTATAAGAATCTCTTTCTGCCTTAAGCGGATTCAATTCCTTACCATACTCGGCCATGACGTAATCGACCTGCTCCGCAGTCAGTCCCTTTGCTGTTAAATCTTCTCTTTTCATGTTTCTGTCCTTTCTTCTACTCCTGTTTTTACGCGTGTGAGCCGCGAATTCTTCGGCTGTTTAACGCCTGTCCGGCGGCGAAAAAAGCATAAAAATAACACGCATTGCTGCGTGCCTCTTAACGTTGTTTAATTGTGCTGGCGCAAATTACTCCTCGTAAATCACGTTAAGCCCATATGCAATCGCCTTTTCTCTGGTAGCCTTGATCTCTTCCTCGGTCTTGCCCGCCATAGGCTGTGATAACATTGCTTTCACTTGCTTACTCCTCCTTGTAACAGGTGTTAGTCACCTTCTCATAAACATCTTCATATAGTTCCTCTTTGTCACCATTATATGTATACTCTGCATACACTCCATCATCAAGCACCGTTGTAGCTACAAGGCATTTATAATTCTGCAATACCTTACTGCTCCAGACAATAACTACGTTGTGTCTTGCAATATTTATTGACGGCTTATGCTTGTGATACCACTCAACAAGCTTAGTTTCGCAGACGCTCTCAAAGTGATCTACTCCCGTAATAACCATTAGTGTTATCCTCTCTTTCTTAAAAATAGACGCAAAAATACCACCGGCCTCTCGACTGGTGGTATCAATCAATATTCAATTTTACATACCCTCTACATTCTCAATCTGATCAATAATATCCTGCAATGCTTTTCCCTCAAAGAAAGGTTCCTGCATTACTTCCTCAATGCTGTGCGCCTCCATGAAATTCTCTCCGCACCACATATCGAAATGACCAGCATCAAACGGATCTACTCCACATGCTTTTCCATTATAATCAAAAAGGACGTGTGTGCATAAACTTCCAATTCGATCTCGAAGTCTTTTTACTGTCATAATATATCTGCATTCTCCTTTCTTTCATTTTCCGTCAGCTCCCTAGTTGGCCTTCCAATAAGCTTTCCGTTCACATCATACTTATAATCATGTGCATGTTCTCCATTTTTACCATATGGATGCATTTTTGCATTTCCATGATTATTGTTGCTGATCTGCTTGAACTGCTTTCCATTTTCATCGTAATAATTTCTGTCGATTCCACCTTTCTTGCCAGTCAGCTGAGTAATACTATTCGGCTTTCCTGTCAAAGTGGTCTTTTCAACTTCAATTATATCGTGTCCAGCCGCATTTTTCAATGTTGTTGGCATTGTTTTCTTTAGTTCTGCCTTAGTTGGCGTAAACCTGCCACGTAATCCATCCTGATACACTCGCTCCATCTGCTCTGGAAGCTCCATTGCTTCTGAAAACGCTTTGTAGGTCTGCATTTGTCCTTGATATTTGGCTTTTTTCAGCACAATGTCTTGTGGATCAGCGCCGCCGTCCTGCATCAGGCGGATGTCTTGACGGGTCTTTCGCATCCGAGTCTCCATTCTTCGCTGTGCTTGAAGTGCCTCGTATGTGGTGTACTTCTTGCCCAGATACTCTTTCGGAGTGTTCTCCTCTTTGATCATCTGGTCAAGCTGCTCATCCGTGTAGGTACGAACGGATACGCCAGGAATAAACGGTTTGTAATCGTGATAGCAGTTGGCCCCATGTAGTCCGGTAACAGTTCCCAGTCCGCAAATATCTCGCAGCTGCTGCATCGTCCAGACTCGACCTTGCCACGGCTGATGAGTTGGACGCGCTCCGACATGATATGTAACCTCGTATGTGTCCGTCTGAAGGTCCTCTGCCACTTGCTCGTTAATCTTTCCCTGCACCTGCCGAAAGCCTGTCATGACCGCTCTTCTGGCTGCCACATCGACTCGATTATGCCAACCAGAGTCGTAATCAATCCATCTGAGTCCGGAGGTGGTCATAGTGTTGATCGTGCGTGCTAAGACGGTATTGTATGAGAATGCACCTGATTTAATATCCATTATGGCTGCATCTAATGTCTGCTGGTAGAACTTCATCGTGGGCGAATACATGATGTTACCTGTCACAGGATCACGAATTGCAAATCCTGTTGAACCTGTGAGATTTCGGAACGTGTCCTTGGTCTGCTTTTTGGATGCCTCAATCACTTGCAGCAGCTGGACATTTTGCTCAAGAGGAATCTGCTCAAAGCCAGACACCTGATACTCTCGATCGTGCCCGTAATACTCTCGGTATACGTCATCCGAGAAGATCTTGTCCACCTCGTCATCTGTCTTCTCAAGCATCTCCTTAATCCATTTTCGGATCTGCTCCTCTGACTCACCTAATTGCTGCAGTCTGGAGATCTCCCAGTCGGCAGAGGCAGGTAAGAAACCATTCGCCTTGATGCGCTCAATAATGTCCTTCATGATACGCATTTCCAGCTCTGACATCAGCTCTACAAATGGCTGCGGAATCTGCTCAAGCTCACCCTGCGTCATTCAATCACCTCTGCCGGCTGTTGAACAGCTGCTTTTGCTTGTTCTTCTGTTTCTCCATACCACTTCATACGGTATTCCCACAACTGCATAGCTCCCATTGCCACATCCTGACGATCTTGATCTCGCTCCTTATCTGCATCCACAACGATGCTGTCATCCCAAGAAAATGATGTATTGCAGGAGCCTGACGGTGCCAGACCATACACATCACACCAGAAGCACATAGCGTCTACCAAATCTTCCAGCGCGTTCTGTAGAGCCGTCTGACAATCACTGACAAATGAATAAGACCTCTGCTTGCTGGCTCTGATCTCCTCTGCCGTCTTGTCCGTGTTATTCGGGTCTGAAAGTGTTCCATAGGCCAAATTACAGTTAAACTCAATCTTGCGCAGCTGGTTGTTTAATCCATTGAAGAATGATTCGTCTCGGATCGGCGGTGAATACGTCTCCATAAAAGGCTTGTCTATTGCCCCAGAATTGTACTCCACCGTTCGATACAATCGTTGCATTCCTGCCGGATACTCCCAGCTGTCTGTTTCTGCCCGATACTTTAATAAGCTCTGTGCTATATGAACAGCTGCTTCTTTTCCTTTGTACTCCCAGTTGATTTGAGAATAACGCTCATCTGCCTCACGAATCAAATCATCTGCTCTTGAAAAGACAGAAACACCAAGCGGGCTATCTGAATTCTTGTTATTCCCAAGTGGTACTTTAAAGTATCCGAATGGCAGCTTATCAACCCCTTCAAAGCGAATCTCCTCTGCCAGCTGCGCCCACTTCGAAACGCTTTGAATCGGTACCTCTGTTCCAAGCACACCATCTGTCCTTGAAACAAATACTCGATTGCGAATACTCATCTCCTCGCCATCAATATGATGCAACTCAATTCGGCTGTAGATCTCCTGCCCTTTTCGAAACTGATCCAGAAAGGCGCAGCGTGTGATCTGTTCCGAATCGTATTCCAATGGGAAGAACGAATCCGCCTGAATATACTGAATAGCAATTCCTTTTGCTGTTGGATATGGTTTAAAGATCATGCCGCCCTTCGCAAATGCATACTCGGTCTGAATCCGGAGCTTTTCGCACACTCTCTGATAGAATTTATCCAGATATTTGGCTCTTGAACTTCCGCTTATGTGGCTCTGAAGTTCCAGTGTCGTAAGTCTGGCAACTTCTCCAGCCACCGATGCAGGAAGGCATAGAGACTGAACCGTTGGGCTTAGCCATGGTGCTTTATCCTTGTACATGTTGCTCCATAGCTCTATCCTCCGCGCAAACTCTCCGCTGATCACATAGTCAATCTGCTCCTCTTTATCCAGAATTTTCTGGATGGCTTCATACATTGTTGCATATCTCATCTTTTTAACTGCACCTGATCAACATACTAATGCTTCGCTCGAACGTGTACTCAAAGCTATCCAAACTGTCGATATCACTTGTACCATCATCCAACCGGACATTCTTCGTGATCTCATTCGGATCCCATACTGCTGTACACAGTGCCGTGACCAGGCTTGCGCACTCCTTTCCGACATAGAAAAAACGCCCCTGTGCCATTAACATGACAAGAGCGTTAATTCGGTCGTTTATTTCTGTTTTTAAGGCATTCTCTACGCGGATCCAGCCCAGGCCGTTTCGCCTTAAACTGCTTCGGATTCCTGCAATCAATGTCTGCTCTGCACTGTCGGCATACACGGTTGTAATGTACCCATACCGGCTAATGATCTTCCGGCAAAAGTTGCAGAACATTGTACCTAGTTGCTCCGGATCGATCTCGATCTGGTTGCCCTGCTCATCTTTACAAGCAATCCGCTCCGATGCCAGTGCAATAACCACACTATATCCTCTCGTGATCGCAGTCGCTGTGAATGCATGACCAGAGCCGGAACCACCAAAGTCAATGCCCAAGATGATCTCCATCAGATCTGTTGGCTTTTTATCCAAGCAAAATACAAACTGCTTTGTACTGGTATCATCTGCGAATCGCCTGTAAATTAGACCACTGGCAACTACGCGCATTCCTTTGATGTCACGCATATACCAGATACTGTTCGGGTCATATTGAGCCTCAATCTTGCGTTTTCGCTCGTCGCTGATGGTCATATTATCGTACAGTGTGCAATGCATGTAATTATAACCGCCAGGGAATTTATCTTCCTCTGCCTGCTTCTTGTACTTGTCGATGTACTCTGTGTAGATGGTTGCATTCGGATTGTCCGGATTCAGATCCCAGAACACTCGCAAGTGCTTTGCCGCCAACTGACGGTTTAATGCCTCTTTGATCGTGCTGTCGTGATGCAGGTTGATCTCAGTTGCAATCCACATGCCATATGAATTGCCTCGGATCTTTTTGAAACTGTCCGCCTTAGAAGCTCCGGCAAAGATAATGATCTTCTGCTGGAATCTGGTTGACGGACCTTTGATGTACAAAGCTTCGTTGTCTTTGTACTTCCCCCAGTGGCATTGCCCCCGGAAGATGTACTCCAAACCAAGGCCGTTACAGTCACCGATGTTAAGCTTTGCGTTTCCGACCGTAGAACCGGTTGCCAGATGAATGCGATCTGGCGCGGTCTTTAGCTCATGTGCGAAGGCATACACATTATCAACGGTCTTTCCAGCTCGAACAGCACCCTCTGCCACATTGAACTCGCAGGAGACGCAGCTGCGAATATACTCCTTGTGTTTCTCAGAAAACACATATTTAAGCGTCTGTTTCTTCGTATACGCCATAAATCTCCGCCTCCGATTCGCTCATATCCTCGATCTCCTGATTGTTTCCAGTCAGCTTGTCCGTCTGAGCCTTGATCTGAGCAATGCGACTTCGTTGTTCCTCAGATGCCATACCCCAGTCTTTGTGCAGCATCTCATCGTACTGCTTGATCAGGCTGCGAAGTTCGCTCTGTGCTCGGGCCTGCGCCTTCATGAACTCGTTTTGTTTGTCCCATGCCTGCTGTATAGAATACATGTCAGACGTTTCTCCAGACATTATTTTTTCTTTTGTCTTGTCGTCCCGATCTTTCACATAAGCAATCCTCTGTGCTCGGATGATGGCAGCGTAGGCAATCTGAATCTGATGCCAAAGTAGATCAAGCGGATCCGCCTGCTCAATGGCAGAAAAAATCTCCCTGGTCTCATCAGGGAGATACTTGCTAAAGAATCCATACTTTTCAGCGTTTCGATTTTGATTCGGAGCGCCGCAACCTACAGCATTCTTGTTTCCTGGCTGCCCACCCTTCTTTCTATGCGAACGTTCGCTTTTCTTACCCGAACGCTCGTTATCCCACTTGTGAGTGCACTTCCATCTCCGGACAGTGCCCTCAGGCAGATTCAGTTGACTTGCAATCTCAACCAACTTCTGCCCCTGCAGGTACATTTCTTTTGCCTGCTCTATTCTTTTGTCCGGTGCTCTGGCCATGCATCTCACCACCTTCAAATCGTTTGTTTTGAGTATAAGAAAAGCAGCCCCGAAGGACTGCCTCAGCTTAGATCAAATATTTTAAGGACAACAGCAGATTTGCTATCATGCTTGCACCTACAGACTGCACTACAATCAAGAACGCTAAAAACAGACTTTCCATCATAGGCATCACCTTCTTTTGGTTAATAATCAATTCACAGAATTGGGCTATCACGCTTACTGCAAGCAAAACGATTACATTTCTTACTGAGTCCGAAGCTGCTGCTCCCCTCAAAATACTTAACCTCAATCTTATTTTATTCTTTCAAAATACTTTTGTCAATCCTATACATTGTAAAAACCGCCAGCATGTTCACTGGCGGCTCTAAGGGAGAAATATATCGGAGGCCTATGACCTCTATTGTTATTATAAATGTGTTTTTTGTGTTTTGTGTGC
>OLNY01001059.1_pt1 | contig 23019 bp, 18 predicted proteins | sample 1671981 | NCBI WGS metagenome assembly OLNY01 (sample SAMEA3136632, study PRJEB25190) | human gut metagenome | biome: human gut; feature: human-associated habitat; material: faeces | place: Austria | collected 2013
GGAACAACATAATGGTCAGCTTATTTTAGAAAATTCAAAAGAAACCGGCGGCGCAAAGGTTACTATGAAACTTCCTTGCTGATTTTCCGATAGTGTAATGGACGTCTTTTATGTCCGTCCATTTTTCAAATCTTTATGGAATCTTCAAAAACTCCTCTTATCATGTATCTAAAAAAATTATGTTCAAGAGGAGTGTTCTATGACGAAGAGAGTAATTAATTGTTGTTTTCGAAAAATAACGTTCTTTTTAAAGTAAGCGTCAAATAACAGTTGATAGTCAATGAAAACGGACAGAGAAAACGAGATAATACATTTAATGAGCTAAAAAAAGAACTCAATCTGTTAGGTTTAGATTGAGTTCTGAATAACTTGATGAGATTTTGAGTATTTTCGCTGTCTACTTGACCAGGAATGTATCAAACGCTGTCGTTTTCGATTACAGAATCATTGTGGCGATGCTGACGAGTAATGGAAGAGTGAACAGACATAATAAGGTAGACATACACACATGTTCTACTGCTTCTGTATAGTTTTTATCGTATTGCTGAGCAAAGATAGCTACATTACTGCCTACAGGACATGCGGCCGCAATAACCAGAGTTAATTTGATATCCAGAGTGCCGATTGGTAATACATAGAATACCCCTAAGATGATGAGTGGAATCACCAGTAATCTTACAAAACTGACAATGTAGGTATTTTTCTTGTTAACATTTTTAGCAAATCAGATTTAGCAAGATAGGTACCAGATACTAACATGGCTAATGCAGTGTTAATGCCTTTGATGGTGGAAAATAAATCAGTGATGATAGCTGGTTGTGGAATATTCAGAAAGTATACAAATAGGCCAATGACAACAGAAATGACAATAGGATTGGTCAGTATCTTTTTGAAACTCATGGCGTTTTTGTCTTTGAAAATCATGTAGACACCTACTGTCCATTGTAAGGCGTTAATCATGACAATCATCATGGCTACAAAGAAAGCACCTTCATTACCAACAGCTGCAGTAACTAAAGGAATACCAATAAAGCCTGCATTGGAGAAAGCACTGGAGAAAGCGGAGATGCCATCTTTCTTTCCGAAGAAGAGATAGCCTATAAGTACGGATAATCCCATAGCTACAATGGAAAGAAGAATGGAATAGAGTAATTCCATGGTTTTTTCCTGTGTTCTTTCTATCCAGAAACTATTCACGATAACTACAGGAATGACTAAGTACAAAAGTACTTTTCCCATGTCTGCACTTCCCTGAATTGTAATCATATTTTTCTTGAAGAACAGATAGCCTATAGCAATCAATGTAAACATAATCAGTATTTGTTTTGATAATATTAGTACCATATCAGTATCAAATTCCTTTCAGTGGGTTGTTTTCAGCCGTGTCTACATCTGTAGATATGACTTGGATACGTATCTGAACGTATCTTGTCATAGGTATATGACTGTTAGATTATACTGTACAAAGCACAATAAAGGAATCATGAAGTTTTGCATCTTGCGGAATGGTAAAATATGTCGCCTGTTGAGATGGTTCAAAACAACGCAGTGCATAGTCACCTGTATAAGTGCTTAATTCTGGTTGTACTTCCCAGTAAACGGTATAAGGGGTGGAGCATTCTACATCTATATGTAGTGGAACGGTATCTCCTGCTGTCAGTATAAAACTTGAAAGGTAATAGAATGGCATGAAATAAGGCCATTTTTTATATATTTTCTTTAACTTGAAAAGTAATGAAAGAAAAATGATAAGTTTGAATTATGTGATTGATATATAATTTGAAAGGTAATAAAAGAAAACAAAAGATACAATGAATAAAGCAACACACTTGTGTGAACATTGAAATATTACGTTGAATAATTCTATCAATATAATACAATTCTTGATTAAAGAATGCTATTATTGTAAATTAAACAAAAATATATAGCCAATCATACATGACCTTGTAAATTTGAATAGGATCTGATGCCTAGCGTAGCACCACTGGTAAAACATTAATTATATTCATAGGATTTCGGTTCAGAAGGTCTCTTTTTTGCTGCAAATTTTCATTCATCAATATTCTTGCATATTTGTAAATTAAATAAGTCTGATTCCGTAATTCATATATATATATATATAATATACATATATTGAATTTAGCAAAATCTTCACTAATTGAAAGGCTGATTAGATTATGGCAAGCTTCTTTAGGGATATTCAAGGGATAAAAGTATCACTGCGGATTAAATATTATGAACCGACTAGAAAGACTGGTTGGGAAGTACATATGGTGACAGAAATGCCATTCTATGTACTTCTTTTTTTAGACAAGTGGATTTGATTCACTTGTTTTAATTTTTTGTTCAATGAAAAGTTTTCATATTTTTAACAAATTAAAGTCTAGTTGTTTAACATAGTTCTCCTAATATATTCATGTTTTCAGGAGGAAAAGAAATGAACAGAAAACTTATTAGTGCAACGTTAGCAGGTTTATTATTAACAACAGGTTGCACAGGAACAAACGCTGCAGCAAATTCAAATCAGTCTGCAGCAGGAACAGGTGAGAAAACAACGGTTGAATTTTGGTATGCAGGTGGTAAGACAGCTGTAGGCGTTATCCAGGATATTGTAGATAAGTACAACGAATCTCAAGATAAATATGAAGTGAAGACAGTTACACAAGCTGACTATTCTGAAACATATCAGAAACTTCAGGCAGCAATCGCAGGAAATGCAGCACCAGATCTTGTATTACTTGACCCATCTGCTGCTAGAACATTAGATGAAAAAAATCTTCTAACTGATCTAAATGCATATACAGAAAAGGATTCTACATTCAATAAAGATGATTTAATTGCGGCTTTCTATAATCAAGGTACAGATGAAGATGGAAAACAGTTCGCATTGCCAGCATATGGTACAACACAGGTTCTTTACTACAATGTACAGGCTTTTAAAGATGCAGGAGTTGATCCAGAATCCATTCAGACTTGGCAGGATCTAGGAGATGCTGCTGCTAAAATCAAGGCAACTGGAAAATATAAATATGGATGGGAACCAATGTGGGGACCAGATAATATGATTGATGCTGCATTCAGTAATGGTGCTTCTGTGTTCTCTGAAGATGGAAAGAAGGTTACAATCAATTCTCAAGAATGGGTTGATGTATTTGAACAGTTCAGAAAATGGATTCACGAAGATAAGACAATGGCAATTCATTCTGGCGGACAAGGATGGGAATACTGGTACGATACAATTGATGATGTTATTCAGAATAAGGCAGGTGGTTATACAGGATCTTCTGGTGATCAGGCAGATCTTGACTTCAATGTCGTACAGGCAATGGAACAGCCAGCATGGTCTAACAATACAAAATCTCAACCAACTGCATCAGCTCTTACAATGAGTGTATTAAACGGATCTAGTGATGCTGAAAAGCAGGGGGCTTATGAATTCTTGAGATACTTCATGTCTGTTGATTCTCAGGTTACATGGAATACATCTGTAGGATATGTCGCAGTGAATAAGCAAATCATGGAAGATGACACGTATAAAGCATTCTTAGAAGATCATCCACAGGCTGCAGTACCATTCAAACAGGCTGAGCATGCATCTTTATATCCTGTAGATCCAACAAATGGACAAGTACATGATGCTTTAAAGATTGCGGCTGATAAAGTTGAAATTGATAATGTATCCGCAAAAGAAGCACTTGACGAAGCACAAAAGACTGCACAAGCAGCATTAGACGCTGTTAGCAAGTAATCATGAAAGAAGTATTACATTATACATTCTCAAAGAAAGCTGCTGCTATTCAAAAGATGCAGCTTCTTTTGAATCATAGAGAAGACAGTTTAACTCTTTCTGTCGAAGGTAATTCAACATTATTGTCTGCGTTAGATTTATTTGTGAAAGATGAAAATAGCAATATTCTATTTCATAGACAGTTAGGAACTGGCGAAAATGTTATTACAATAACGAACAATGTAAAAAAAGCATCGATTGGTTCTATACCATGTAATTTTGAAAAAGGAATATACACACTTGAACTTGCATTGTGGAATGAAGCAAAAAAATATATTCAGAATGCAATGCAGGTAAATATCATTTGTGAAACTGAATTTAAAAATGTTAAGGAAACATGTGGTGATATTGTCTGGATGGAAAAAAAAGGAAATCTTTCAGGATATGAACCAGGTTTGAAAAAGAGAAATCATGCTGGATGGTATGCAGGAGATTTTCATTGTCATACGATTTTATCTGATGGACATGAATATCTTTCGAATCAAATGGTGAAAAGTGAATTGATGGGATTGGATTTCTATTCTGCAACCGAACATAATCTTGTTCCTTCGACATGGGTCAATACGGATCTGCTTGTCTTGTGCGGAATTGAAATTACAACAGTGTATGGTCACGCAAACATATTTGGATTCAGGAAACGCCCAGATAACTTAGACTTGATTTGTTCAGAGGATAATAAAATTCTATTTGAAGAAACATTGGATCAATTAAGCAGTGAAGGATGTGTAATCAGTATCAACCATCCATTCTTACATCCATGGGAGTGGTTGTATCCTGAATGCTTGTTGAAAGATATTCAATGCATAGAAATCATTAATGATCCTACATATCCTGATAATCATGAGGCAAATCGTAAAGCAATTGCATTCATAGATGCATTGTGGAATGATGGCTGGAAAATTTGTGGTATTGGCGGCAGTGATACGCATGCATTACTCCAAGAATGGTATACACCAGAAAGTGGGCCTTCCATTGTAGGTGATCCAACGACACATGTATTTTGTGATGGATTGAGTCAAAATAGTGTGCTGGATGGCGTTAGAAAATGTCATGCATATATTACAAGATGGATCAAAATAAATTTCGATATGCGTCTGAATGACAAATGTATTCTTCCAGGAGATGAAATAACAGAAGAAGGTAATTTGTATGTTACTTTTCATCTTGAAAATGTGAGAGAAAAAATCACTTTCTTTGTTGTGAAGGATGGCGTAAAAGAAGATATTGACTATGATGTTGATTTGGATCATAGAAATGCTTCTATCACATATCAGACAAATTGGAAAAGAGATACATATCATTGGCTGCGCTTTGGTGCAGAAAATCAAAATGGTGAGTGTGTGTTATATACAAATCCTGTTTATTCTGGAGAAAAGGAACATCAACTTCATACATTTGGGGATGCTGCGAATGAAATTCAATGAGATTGATGGAATTATCTTTGATAAAGATGGGACTTTGATGGAATTTCAGTCTTTCTGGCTTCCGGTGACATACCGTGTCATTTCTAAGCTTTGCAATGAATATGAATTAAATGTAGTGATAAAAAAAGAATGTATTAATGCATTAGGGATTGATGAAAATGATTGTATTGATCCTGAAGGTCAGCTTGCGATTGGTACATATGCAACAATCAGCACATCTTTGCGGAATGTATTGTTACGTCATGAAAAGAGTGTTCAAAACAGTCAACTTCAAAAGAAAATTACACAATGGTTTGAAGAAGAAAGTGAAAAACAGACATGTCATTTCACTACAGATTTAAAACAACTTTGTGATTGCCTGCAAAAAAAGAATATTCATATCGCTGTTGCAACAACAGATAACTTAGAAGTAACACAAAGATGTTTAAAACAAGGAGAGATGAATGTTGAAGTGATTTCTGCAAGTGACAGTTCCATTCCAAAAAAGCCAGATACAAGTCTAATTCAGTATTTAGCAGAAATTTGGAATACGACATGCGAAAAAATCGTAATGATAGGAGACACTCCAAATGATTTGCGATTTGCAAAAAAAGCAGGTGCAAAAACAATTGGTGTATTGAGTGGCGTATCTAACGAACAATTATTACTTCCGTATGCTGATTGCATTTTAAATAATATTGGAGAATTAAGAAATATACTATGACAGATATTCAACTAAAAAATATATATAAAAAATATGATAATGGATTTGAAGCGGTCAAAGATTTCAATCTAGATATTCATGGAAAAGAATTTGTGATTCTTGTTGGACCTTCAGGGTGTGGAAAATCTACAACTTTAAGAATGATTGCTGGATTGGAAAAAATCTCAGAAGGTGAAATGACAATTGACGGAGAAGTCATGAATCTGGTAGAACCACAAGATAGAAATATTGCGATGGTATTTCAAAACTATGCATTGTATCCTCATATGACAGTGAGAGAGAATATTGCATATTCATTAAAGATTCATAAGGTTCCAAAGAAAGAAATTGATGCACGTGTTGATGAAACAGCGAAAATGCTTGATCTAGAAGAGCTTTTAGATAGAAAACCAAATCAATTGTCTGGTGGTCAAAAACAGAGAGTTGCAATGGGAAGAGCAATGATTCGTAAGCCAAAAGTATTCTTGATGGATGAACCTCTTTCGAATCTAGATGCAAAATTGAGATCACAAATGCGTGTAGAAATTGCTTCTTTGTATGAAAGATTAGATACAACATTTATTTATGTTACACATGATCAGACAGAAGCAATGACACTAGGAACAAAAATCGTTGTGATGAACGATGGTGAAATTCAACAGATTGATACACCGTATAACATGTTCCATTATCCTGCCAACCAATTTGTTGCTGGATTTATTGGAATGCCTGGAATGAATTTTGTTGAAGTTGATGTGATTGAAAAAGATGGTGAAATCTGGATCAAAGGGAAAAATGGCTCATTCAAAGTCAATGCTGAGCGTGCAAATGAAATTCGAAAGCAGACAAAACAGAATCAAAAGGCAATCTTAGGTATTCGCCCTGAACATGTTGTGCCATGTGAAAATGCAGAAGATTCTTTCTTTCAAGGGACAATTGATGTTTATGAAATGCTTGGCTATACAGCAATTCTTCATGTAAAGACTGATGATGGAAAGATCGTTTCTTCTATTGAAGAAAATGATAGCTATAAAGCAGGAGCACCAATTTATTTCCGTTTAAATGAAGATCATATTCATTTATTTGATATTGAAAGCGGGAAGACAATATGCAACTAAATCCAAAAGTATGGTTGTTTCTAGCAATAGGTGCTGAAGTACTGGCAACGGGATTTTTGAAGAAAACAAATGTATTTACAGTGATATCATGGACAGTATTCTGTCTTGTATTGTATCTGATTTGTCACTATTCATTTTCAAGAGTATTAGAAGATATGAATTTATCCGTTGCTTATGCATTGTGGTGTGGAATCGGCATTATTGCTTCAACTGTATTTTCTGTATTTGTCTATCATCAAAAGATTTCCACAATGCAATTGCTTTTCATTGTCATTATTGGCGTCAGCTGTGTTTTGCTGGATCTTCAAGGATAGAAGAAAAGAGTGATTTAAAATGAAAAAATATAAATTCAAAAAATTAGGGAATATTCTGCTATTTGTTTTGCCAGCATTTATTCCATTATGTGTATTTTGGCTGTATCCAATTTGCCGCGCAATCTGGATTAGTTTTACAAACTGGGATTTTATGAGTCCTTCATATAATCTGGTTGGTTTTACGAATTATCTTGCAGTATTCAATGATAGTCGTTTCTATGAAGCGTTGATCAATACAATTATTTTTACCGTTGGTGCTTTAATTCCAACAATTGTATTAGGACTGTTGCTTGCATTGGCACTTTCAAAGAAATTTCATGGATCAGAAATACTGAAATTTATTATTTTCTCACCGTGGATTACACCAACAGTTGCGATTTCCATTGTATGGACATGGATCTTCCAGCCTGATGGAGGTCTTTCAAATCAGATTTTGAATTTCTTTCAGCTTCCAGGATTAAAATGGATTTCTTCTTCAGATACGGCAATGTTGTCTGTCATTCTAGTAACGGTATGGAAATCCCTTGGATATGCAATGATTTTCTATTTATCAGCATTAGAGAAAGTTCCAAAAGATCTTTATGAAGCAAGTTCTATTGATGGTGCACATGGATTGCGTCAATTCTTCGACATTACTCTGCCTTCCATTTCACCAACAACATTCTTTTTAACAATTATTACAATGATTAATTCTCTGCAGGCATATGATCAAATTCAAATCCTGACGCAAGGTGGTCCATCTGGTTCTACACGAACATTGCTATATATGTATTATCAACTTGGTTTTGAAGAATTCTCCATGGGAAAGGCATCTGCAGTTGCTACGATCATGATGATTATCACAGTTGCTTTATCCATTTTCCAATTTAGATATTCAAAGAAGTGGGTGAACTATGACTAAGATGAATTTAAAAAATGTATTATTTCTAATACTCCGTATTGTATTTTTGACATTTATTTCAGCTTTAACAGCATTGCCATTTATCTGGATGGTCTGCAGCGCATTAAAACCAAGCGCAGAAGTTATGGAATCTGCTTCTTTTCTTCCATCACAGATTGAATGGAGTAATATTACAAGTGTATTAACAGAATCACCAATTCCATCATATATTTTTAATACCATGTGGATTTCATTGTTGATTGTTGCTTTGCAGGTAGTGACTTCCGCAATGCTTGCATATGCATTAGTATTTATGGAATTTAAAGGAAAGAATAAAATTTTCATGATTGTCATGGCAACGTATATGTTACCTGTTGCGGCAACATACATTCCTTCTTACATTATTCTTTCTCATATGAAACTATTAAATACATTTACAGGGATTATTATTTCCAGTACAGTTTCAACGTTTGGTGTTTTCCTTTTAAGACAAGGTTTTATGCAAATACCAAAAAGCCTTGTTGAAGCCGCAAGAATGGATGGATCAAATCATTGGGAAATTCTTTGGCATATTGTCTGTCCAGTCACAAAATCATCTTTTGTTACTTTAGGATTAATGAGTTTTATTTCTACATATAATAACTATATGTGGCCATCATTAATTACAAATGATTCAAAGTACTATCTTGTTTCTCAAGGATTAAGAGCGTTCTTTATTGAAGGTGGAGCATATGGAACAAACTGGGGATTGGTTATGGCTGCGAGTGCCATCATTATTGTTCCATTGCTTGTCTTATTTGCGTTGACAGAGAAATGGTTTGTGAATGGAATTGGTGGAGAAACAGGTGTAAAAGGATAAGAAAAACGGCAAAATTGCCGTTTTTTACCATTTTGTTTTTAACAATAGGCCACAGATTGGTGGCCTTGTTTATGTCATCATTGTGTTTTATTACCTTTCAAGTTAAAATTTCAATTATGTGTTAAAAACATTTATTACCTTTCGAGTTAAGATATTACCTTTCAAGTTTCATACTGACACCTGCGGATACTCCTATATCCTGTATGTCTGTTTTGACTACAGGAGGGTGGGAACAATCTTTGTATGGCTTACAGCACCAGTCTGCTCTTGCGGCCCATTCTTCCTGGTACATCTTTAAAAATCTGTTAGGATTGACACACGCCATCTTCAGACATTCTTCCAGAGGCACATTCAGATTTATCACTAGATTCTTTGTATAGAATATTACTCGCTGGGTAACAAATTAGTTTCCCATTTCAGAAAGCTTTATTGTATTGTGCATTTTATTATCTTATTTTGGAAACTTATCAGATTCGAGGTTCATTGTCTTGTTGGAACGTGTATCTTTTGGATGTTGTTGTGCGTTAAAGTTAGCTTCGTTCCAAAAGCTTCTGCAATCTTTTTTTTAACTCCATTACTGAAGTATAAAGGTTGTGATACATAGGAAATACTAACATCAATTAAGAAAATTATGTACCAGATCACAGATTTCTTCCATATTGTTTGTATAAAGAAAGATGATCTTTTCATTTCATCCATTAGCGAATCATTCTTTTGTGGCTATATTGTAATTAAAATAAACACGTTAATTGAGTGAAAATGAATCAATTCTCATTTACTTGATCAAAGAGAAAAATTCCCACCCTGAAATATGAGTAGGAATTTTTGTTGGTTATAATGTTTTACTTTGCACTATGCATACGATTCTTGAAAATGAATCCAGCAACATAAATGACTATATTTGTCTTATCACTTGTATCTGCAGACTTGCCATTCTTGACTTCTGCCTTTTTAAGATCTGTCCACTGTGCATAGACTGTCATATCCTTTTCAGCAATCAATGAAGTAATCTTTGTGCCGTTCTTAGCTTCTGTAAACCAACCTTCAAATTTAAATCCATCGCATGCTGGATCTTGTGGGAATGCAACTTCACTGCCTTCTTCTGCTTTAACAGTAGTTACGTTACCTTTTTGATCATTAAATGTGATTGTAAAGATGTTCTTTACAGGTTCACTTGGTTCTGTTGTTTCTGTTGTTTCTTCCTGAAGCTTCCATAACTGTGTTCCATAGAAAATGCCGCAAGTACACCTGCTTTATCTTCTGCAGAAGCATTTTGCTGCACTTTTTCAAGAATTGCCTGCATGATGATTCCCTGGTGTTCATTTTTGCCATAATCACCATTTTGCTAATACAGCCAAAATAATAACGAGAGAAAATTATCTTAATAGAATCATTGAACTGAATGGCACGCCTGACATCAAAATCATCACAGGAATTCACCAATCTGCTAAGTGCAGATTTAGGAATGAAAGTGGGAATCCTCGACCATTCAATGACCGAGATGAAAGCTAGTGCCATTAAGTTAAACATTGATGATCATTGGTAATCTCTACAGAGAACAGTAAAACCAGGAATAGAACAGTCATAATGTCAGATTGCAATTCCTTTTTAATTTTGAATATGAAAAAAGCAGTCAATCACATCAGAAAAAATATAATGTTGTTGTATCAAAATAATAATTCTTTCTTTTTTACCTTGTAATAGAATAAACCAGTAAAATCCGCTAAAACCCATCCAATAGGAACAGACCACCAGATACCACATACACCAACAATAGAAGAAAGAATATATGCAAGTACAACACGTGTACCTAAAGAAATAACAGTAAGTACAACACTCATTCCAGGTCTGCCTAGTGCGCGATACAATCCATAAAGCAAAAATAAACAACCAATACCACAATAAAATGCTCCTTCAATGCGGAGATAGCGTACACCTTCTTGAATGATTTCAATTTCATTTGCATCCACAAAAATAGACATGAGTGGTTTTGCAAAGATAAAGACGAAAGCAGATATGACAATACAGAAAGCCATAGAGATGCATACTGCACTTTTTAAACCAGAACGGATACGATCATTCTTTCTTGCACCATAGTTTTGTGCAATGAATGTTGAAAAGGCATTACCAAAATCCTGGACAGGCATATAGGCAAATGCATCAATCTTTACACCAGCCGCAAATGCAGCCATCACAATTGGCCCAAAACTGTTGACAAGCCCTTGTACCATAAGAATCCCAAGATTCATTACGGACTGTTGAACACATGTGAGTGTAGAGAAGGAGATGATTTCATGAATTCTTTCTTTTTTTAGACAGTGGATATTCCATATCGAACATACCTGTGAAAAATGGGTAAGTGTATAAATCGCAATACCAAACCCTGAAACGTATTGTGCAATGACTGTTGCTTCTGCTGCGCCGCCAACACCTAAATGCAATCTAATCACAAACCAGAGATCAAGAATGATATTCAATATTGCAGAAACAGCCAGAAACCATAATGGAACAACTGAATTACCAATTGCACGCAGGTAAGAAGAAAAATAGTTGTATAGAAAAACGGCAGGAATGCCAAGAAAGATGATAAACAAATAGGAACGCATATCACTCCACACTTCTAGTGGAACCTGAAGAAATGTTCGAAGACTATCCAAGCATAAAAATGACAAGATATTTAAAAGTACAGTCACAAAGGCAATGAAGAAAAATGAAGCGCAGAGATTTTCACGAAGTGCTTTTTCATTACCTTCTCCAAAGCGCATGGAAAATAGAGCACCACTTCCCATGCATAATCCAAGAATGATGGAAGTTAGAAAAGTCATCAATGTAAAAGAGGAACCAACAGCCGCAAGAGCATTTCTTCCAAGGAATTTCCCAACAATCAAAGTATCCGCAATGTTATAGCATTGTTGCAGCAAGTCTCCCAAAATCATTGGGATGGCAAATAAAAGCATAGATTTGATGATGGATCCTTTTGTTAAATCTTGATTCATGATGAGCCTCCGTTTCGTAAGCTTAAAGTTACATATCGAAATCATTATAGATACAACAATGACACTCGTCAATGTGTCGTTTACTTTTCGAAACCCTGGTGCTATTATCAACGCAAAGATGAAGTTTTATGGAGAAACACTATGTTTTTAGATGGGTTAGATAAATTGGATCAAGAGATTGTAAGCTTGCTGATAGAGAATGCACGTATTTCCTATTCTGATATTGGTGAAAAAATCGGTATTTCAAGAGTGGCGGTAAAAGCAAGAATACAAGCATTGGAACAGCGTGGAATCATTGAAGAATATACAACAATTGTCAATCCACAGAAGATTAGTGGAGCAGTTTCCTGTTATTTTGAAATTGAAACAACACCGAATCACTTGGCAAAAGTTACAGAACGATTGAATGCGAATGATATGGTGACACAGATTTATCGTGTCACGGGAAAAGATAAACTGCATGTGCATGCTGTTGCTTCTTCTGCAGAAGAAATGGAAGAATTTTTACATACAGTTATTGATCCATTGCCTGGTGTGATCAGCTGCAGCTGTAATATGATTTTGTCACGTATCAAAGATGTGAAAGGATTACGACTATAGAAAGAAATCATATTCTTTGCTTCAGATATGCAAAAAAACTCCAGTTTCTGGAGTTTTTTAAAACATTCTTGTATCACATGTAAATATATGATTTTTATCATCTAATGTATACGTAATTGTTAACGTAGAGCCATGCATAGAAGTATGGATATTTTCTGCCTGGGATAAGTGACGATAATACTTGTATTGTTCAATTTGCTGTTCTGTATAGTTTGATGGATTATCACTTGTAAGAAATACTCCTCCAAGCAGTGCATTGAGTGTTGCTAAAAGATCTTTCTGTTCTGCATTGAGTTTGATGTTTTCATCTCTTAAGAAGAATACATCTGGATCATTTAAGAATGCACGATTGTTTAATGATCGACGGAAAATTGTATTTGCTAAAGATTGCTTTGTTGAAGTACGTTCTCGATGAAACAAACGCATATACCATACATCATTCCAGTCTAAAGAGACATCACATCCAATACGGTTATATTCAAACAATCCAAATGTTGTACATGTTGGTACACCACATCCAAGAATTGGATGATTTCCACAAAGTTCACGTAAGAAATGAATGCCTTGGTACATCTTCTGGCTGCGTGTTTTTGTTTCTGTAGGAAATGGAGCACCTGCATATAAGAAATCCAGTTTTACAAAATCAAACTTCCATTCCTCAAACACAAGATGAAATACATCTTTTAAATACTGGGTTACTTGGGGATGATCAATATCTAAAGCATATGCACCATCCCAGTTGCAACCAGTAAACCAAGGGGAACCATTGTGTTTTAAAAGCCAGTCTGGATGAAGTTTCACAAGATCTGAATGAACGGATGCTAAGAAAGGGGAAAGCCATAAGCCTGCTAGAAATCCATTGTTATGAATTTGATCCACTTCATAGCGTAATCCTTCAGGAAACTTCTGCTTGTCCACGCTTAGCCAGTCACCGGTACAAGTCTGCCAGCCATCATCAATTTGAAACAAATCACCTTTCTGTAGAATCTTTTTGCATCCATCTAAATCTTCCGCAATTGTTTTAGAAGATATATTTTCATAATGGTTATACCAGCTCGAATATCCATAAAGTTTTTTTGTTTCTAATGGCTGTATATGCATTCGATCAAACCAGGCATCAAATACTTCTTCTTCACTGCCTGTTGTATCGAGAATATCAAAACATGTGTATAAGCCATCCACAGGATAATCTTTACAATCTCTTTCAATGGTTAATGTTCCATGATCATAGTGGAAGATCGTATATGCCTGTTCTTCATCACAAGAAGCAAGTAAATGGTATGTATTCTCATGACGAATATACATGTATGTGAATCCATGAAAGATACCTGATTCTTTTGCATATTCTACAAAATGGTAGTCACCATATCGATCAAAATGATATTTGTTTAAAAGAAATGAAGGAATGTGATCAACACCTTTCTGTTTGTCACAAATCTGCATCTCTTTGTTATATGTCCATGTCTGATAGCCATTGAAGAATAAAACCTCATTTTTATCCAAATCTAATTGTGTTTCTGCTTTGATGCATTGGATTTTCCCATGGAGTTCTCTTTGAAGCCTGGAAAGCGAATCTACTTCTTCCTGGATCATTTTTTGATCAACTTTAACTGTGAGTTTCCATTTCATGCTTTTCTCTCAACTTTTCTACGATTTCCTGTGCTTTGTCATCTGTTAATATAAACTTCTTTTTGAATACAATCAAAGCAATACATAATCCCAGAATTGGAAGTAATGTCATAAGACAGCGCAGGCCTGTAATTGTGGAAGCACTTTGAACTGCAGGGATACCATCTTCACTGTTTCCAGCTAGACCGATCATATCAAGACCAATCCCTGTTAAAAATACAGCGAGACCACTTGCAGCTTTTACCACAAATGTCTGCATGGAAAAGATGACAGATTCTTCTCTTCTGCCGGTTTTCATTTCTCCATAATCAACAGAAGTAGATAAGAAAACTGTTGTAAGCACACTTAACATTCCATTCGCACTGAATACAAGTGCACCAATCAAGCAAAGTACGACCATGTTATGTGCAAGGTTCATAAACGAAGCAAACAGTAATAAAGCATAGCCAAGAATTGCCATACATAAAGATGTTTTGAAAATTGTTGTATTAGATAGTTTATTACGCAATACAGGATATAAAACCATCATACCAAGAATCTGCGTTGCTCCGCCAATGGTTGTGAATAACGTATAGTTGTTTTTCCATAATTCTGTACCAAGATCATATTTAAAGAAGTAGAGAATTAAATTACTTGTGATGTATAAAGCACTGTTGATCAGCACAATTGTGATGACTGTTAACATTGCCTGATCATTGTGGAATAAAGCAGAGAACATATCTTTGATGGATGTTGTTTCCATTTTCTTTTCACTTTTCTTTTCTTTGATTGAAAAGAAGAGAATTGCTTCTGTAAGTACAAAAATCAAAGCAATAAGCATAGAGAAGCAGCGGAAACCTTTCACTTCACTGCCACCTCCTAAAAAGGCAACACATAATACAGTTCCCACTTGAATCAGTGCAGAACCAATACCAGCGCATGTTCTGCCGACAACCGATAACTGTTCACGATCTTTTGGCTGTTCAGTGACTGCTGGAATCATTGACCAGTATGGAATATCCATCATTGTATACGTAACACCCCATAGAATATATATGATTGCGAAGTATACCATGAGTCCTGTTTTTGATAAATCTGGAGCGCTGAATAATGCATATAAGACAAATGCATTTAATACAGTTCCAGATAAGATCCATGGTCTGAATTTTCCATATTTTGTATTTGTTTTTGCGACAAGAACACCCATGAACGGATCATTGATGGCATCAAATACACGTGCAATCATTAAAATCAAACCTACAAATGTTGCCTGTAATCCTAAAATATCCTGATAGTAATACATAACATAGGAAGAAGATAAGGCATAGACCATATCTTTTCCAACAGCACCTAGACCATAGGCAGCCTTTTCTTTGAAACTAAATTTTTTCATACAATATTATCCTCGAATTTGTATATGCAATGTAACAGGTTCTAATCCTGGTGAAGAAATCGTAATCATTTCATGAGAAGAAACAGCTTTGGAACGAATGAATGTTCCACACATTCCTCCTTCACTGACAATGTGTTCTCCTCCAATGATTTCTAGATTGTTAGAAGCCTGGATTGTGATTGGCAATTGTGCATAGGAAGCTACAGAATCATGATCATCTAAGATACGGATACGAATCGATGCCATATCATACGTATCACTTTCTTCTAAGACAGTAGAAGAAATCTTTGCTTCAATATGAAGGAAAGAGCCTGGACATTTTGTTTTAGAAGCAATGACGGTACCATTTTTGATGGCATCAAATCTCCATCGTGTTGCTTCATCTCCCCAGTTACTGACATACTTTCCATAAAGATCAACCCCATCCTGGAATGTAAGGTGATATTTCATCATAGCCTTAGCGAACTGTAATTTATTTTTCAGTGGTAAATTTGCCAGGCCATAGTCTCTAGCAGCCAATAGACAACTACGAATATCTTTTGCCTGTTGTTTTGGCATGTGTTCTTGTGTTTCTAATAGATCACCAATCGTATCGTCAATGAGAATTGGACCATGCTTTAATGATGCAAATGGTGTTGTGGAAAATTCTTTGACAAATACATCATTTTTATATAAACGGATAGAATCTCCATTTGTGAAGCAATAGAATGATGCAATCTGCCCTGCAGGATAATCACCAATATCCATGGTTGTGCCAACTTCTAATACAGGCGTATTTTCTTGCTGGGAACTATAGACATAACTGGCAAGTTTTGGATTACGAAAGCTGTCCATAACACCGTGATAACAAATCTTATCTCCACTGCCAAAATCTTTATGTGTTGCGTAATCAAACATGCACCAGCTAAACATACCTGCGTGCTGTTCATCTTTGATTGCATCATTCATTACCCGTGCATGACGTAATGCATGTTCCTGTCGCTTGCTGATGGGATCAAATGATTTTGTTGGGAACATATGTCCATTGCATTCAGAAATCAATAATGGTTTTTTTGTATCTGGCGTGACGTCCTTTTTCTTTTTACATCCTGGATTTGTTCCGTTATGAGAAAAATCATTGTAACTGTAAATATCTTCTAGAAAAGAGCTCTTTTCTATGTAGCGAACACCGCTTGTTGGTCGTGTTGGATCAAGAGAATGTGCAAGTGCATTTGTTTTTGTGTAGAGTTCATCATCATCCTGGCTTTCATTGACTCTGACACCCCACATGAAGATAGAAGGGTGATTGCGGTATTGCCTTACCATTTCTTCAACATTATGGATGCAGATATCTCTCCAGTGCTGACTGGAAGATACATATTGCCATCCTGGAATTTCAGTGAAGACTAAGATACCTCTTCGATCACATTCATTAATAAATGCATGAGATTGTGGATAATGTGATGTTCTTACCGCATTGACACCTAACTCTTCATCTAAGATACGTGCATCTTCTTTCTGCAAAGAATCTGATACCGCATAACCAACATACGGGAATGACTGGTGTCGATTCAAACCACGAATGAATACGGGCTTATGATTGACGAGAATGTTATTCTCATCCCAAGTAATTGTTCTAAGACCAAATGGTGTATCAGAAACATCAATGCATGTATTACCTTTATATAGTTCTAAGTGAAATGTATAAAGATATGCGTGATGTACATTCCATAGAATTGGAGAAGGAATGAATTGTGTCATTGTATCCAGGCAGGAATCATATTCTTTTTGTACAACACAGATATGTTCCTGATCAAAGATCTGCGCTTTAACATGCATATCTGATGTATCTCCATCATACGTAATCGTAGAAGTAATACTTGTTAAGTCACTGCGTGGCTGTACAAAGACATCTTTGATGTATGTGCATTCTTTTTCATCCAGCCATACATGACGATAGATACCGCCATATGTCAGATAATCAATCATAAATCCAAATGGAGGAATCGAAGCATCTTCTGTCGTATTTAATTTGACAGAGACAAGATTATCACCTTTGTGCAATGCACTTGTAATTTCAACACGGAAAGCAGTATATCCACATTCATGGTGCATTAACTGCATCCCATTCACATATACCGTAGCGATATGTGCTGCACCATCAAACTGTAAGAAATATCTTTTGCTTAAATCTTGAATATTCAAGTGTCTTCGATATCCACAAATCATTTGATAGGAATCAACATCAATGTAGTGGAGAGGACAATCTTTTACTGTGTGTGGAATACGAATCTCTTCATATTCGTTTTCTCCATGTGAGAATTCTTCACTCCAGATAGGAGTAAACTGCCAGGCGTTATCAATTCTTTTCATAAAATGATTCCTTTCATTAAGATGTCTAATAGATCGTGTAGAGATTGTTGATAGGTATGTGTATCATCACTAGATGACAACAAAGAATTCATGCTGGAAGTGATGATAATTTCAATCATATACAGTGAAATATCTCGTAAGATATGTGCGTCAATGCCTTGCTGGATAAAAGCAAAGACGGGTTCCCAGTCACTTTGTAAATGGTGGTTGATAGATGCAAATACAGCAGGATATTGTGTAGATAATGGTTCTAGCTGTTTGAAATCAATGGATGCAATATCAGTTGGCATCGCAATTAATAACTGGGATAATTTTTCAATGTATGGCAGATCGGAAGATAAGATTTGTTTTTTGTTTTCCTGAATCAATGCAAAACCATATTCCACGATACCTTGTAAAAGAGATTCTTTAGAGTCAAAGTATCTGTAGATTGTTTTTTTAGCAATATGCAGGTTTTTGGCAATATCGTTCATTGTGAAGGATAGACCTTTGATGCGATATAAATTGATTGCTTCTTGAATGATTGTTTCTTTCATGTGGAAACCCATTGTTCCTTTCTAGTTTCCATTGTAGAGTATTGTAAACGGTTACACAAGAAGGAAATGACTGAATTGATATGAAAAAATATATATTTTGGAAAAACGGGGGCAAAATACATCAAAAATTCAAGAAAAACGGGGCAAAATGCATCAAAAATTTAAGAAAAACGGGGCAAAATAATGTGAGATAAAGAAAAAGGAGTGCTTCAGACAATGTCATTAAGTTAAGGCAAATAAATTCTTAGTGATATTAATTGAAAATTCAAGAAAACAAATCTTTAGCGAAAGTTAACAGCTTTTCTATAAAATTTGTTTTTTAATTCCTGAAATCATTGATTTTCAGGCATGCTGAAAAGCCAGTAATCAAGGATGAAAAGACGGGTGTAACATTAGAAGAAGGTAAGGATTACGAAATCGTATATCCAGAAGACATCAAGAATGCCGGAGAAATCACTGGAGATGGATTCATCGAAGGTGAAGGTGCAACATTCAACGTTACAGGATCTATTACAGATGTAGGTTCTACTAAGAACGCATTCACATATGCAATGAATGAAGGTACAAATGCTGATAACTATAACGCAACAGTTGTAGAAGGTACATTAACAGTATCTGAACAGCCAGTTGTTCCAATACCAGCTACACCAACAACTCCATCTAACAACACTCCAGTAAGAACAAACAACGTTCCAGCTAGAGTTGTAACAAACCCAACAACTACTACACCAGCTCCTGAAACTACAGTTGAACCTGAAAAGGCAGAAACTACACCAGCTCCAACAGCTAAGCCAGAAAAGATTAAAGAAGAAGTAACTCCTCAGGCAGCTCCAAAGGGTCATTGGGCATTAATCAACTTGATTGCCGCAATGTTAAGTGTTGTCTTAGCAGTTGTACCATTACTTGCAAAACATGCTAAGGATGAAGACGAAGATGATGAGGATAAGGATGAACAGGTAGTCGCTAATGAAAACGAAGATGATGAAAATGAATCAACTCGTCATAGAAGATGGAAAGTCATCGCTACAATCGATGCAATCTTAGCAGTAGTAGTATTCATCTTAACTGAAAACATTTCTCTACCAATGGTACTTGTAGATAAGTGGACAGTATTGATGGTTCTATTCGGACTCATCAGTATCGTATCTACATACTTTGCTAGAAAGTGGCATGAAGAAGATGAAGACGAAGATGAAGAATCTTCACAGAATGCATAATTCAATCAATATGCTAAAAAGGAACTCAGAACTCAAAATCTGAGTTCTTTTTATATGCTTCAAACATTTGTTTTCAGAAAAATGTAAGCTTTCACTTACAAATTTTTACACAAATATTAATAAAACATTGTTTTATAACCCGACTATAACTTATAACCCATACAATTTATTTATCAACAGATGAGTTCGTTATAGTTCTTGAATCAAAAGAAAGGAGAAAATTATGGGAACCATAAACAAACTAACAAAACTCGTTTTATCATTTTTATTGGTTATAACATGCATTAACTTCTCTGTCGTTCAAGCAGAAGATGGTAGTGATGAAAACTATTCAGAGCCTACTGCAGTGGAAACGATTAGTGAAGAACCTGCTAGTGAACCTGAACAGGAAGTGATTCCAGAAGAACCTGTTGCTGAAGAACCAGTGATTGAGGAAGCAGCTCCTGTCGAAGAGGAAAAGCAGGAAGAGGTAACTCCTGAAGTAATAGAAGAAGCTAAGGTTGAAGAAGAGAATAATACACCTGAGATTGAAGCTGAACCTGCTACACAGGAAGAAACAGCAGAACCAGAAGTACAACAGGAAGCTCCAGTAGAGCCTGAAGTACAGAAGGTTGAAACTGTTGAAGAAGTAAAGGTTACAGTAGTGGTGAGTTATGTGGATGAAAATGATCATCCATTAACAGATCCGATTACTGGATCTTATCCAATTGAGTACAGACTTGATGAAAATGTTGATGCATTTAAGTCATTTGATGGATATGCTTTTGAAAAAGTGATTGTAAATGATGATGCTAAAAACACTATTTCAAAAGATGATGTACAAAAGAATGGATTCAGAATTACAAAGGATATGACTTCTTTGAAACTTGTTTATCAGAAGATGAATTTAGAATCTAATGAAAACAAAGAAGTGATTCCTGAAGTGACTGAGGAAACAGTTGAAGAAGCTGAACCTGAGTCGAACACGAATGAAACGGAACTCTCTGCATTTGATCAAACTGCATTTGCTGGAAAAGTTGGTGTTCATGCGTCTGCAGCTGAAGGTGTTTTACCTAAGGGTGCTAGATTGATTGTTGAACAAGTTAACAGAAAAGCAATACTTAACGCTGTAGAAAATACAGTATCAGATAATAACAAGGAAATGGATTCTGCTGTTGCATTAGATATCTCAATCGTAGATAAAGATGGCAACAAGATCCAGCCTAACGGAATTGTAAATATTACATTCGTAAATACTGGCGTATCTGGTGATGAAGTTAAGATTTATCACGTTGAAGATGATGCTAGTGCAGTAACAGAAATTGCTAATAACACTGATAGCTTTGATGCTAGTCATTTCTCAATTTATGTTATTACTGGTCAAAATGAAGTTCCATTAACAACATTCAACTTTGTTGTGAATGAGACTGTAAATGATACAGTAAGTACACAGATTGTTAAGTCTGGGGATACATTGATTGCTCCTACAGCTCCAGATGTTCCTGGAAAAGCATTTGTGGGTTGGGTTGATGAAGCTGGTAAGCCATTTACTGGTTTTGGTAAACAATCCAAAATTACTGAAACTACAACACGTACAATTACAGCAAAATATGAAGATGCATTATATGTTTACTTCTATAATCCAGCTGGAACACAGATCATGCGTACAGAAAAAGTTGGAAATCATGAAGCACATGATTTTACAACTGTATCTTATGAAGTAGATTCAACTCATAAATTAGTTGGCTGGGCAGCAAAAGCAAATGGTACTGAAAATACTGCAGATAGTATTGCAGTTCCAGCACACCAAACTTCTGTAAATGTATACGCAATCATTAAAGAAGGCTATTGGATTTCATTTGATTCAGATGGTGGATCTATTGTTGATTCTCAATTCGTATTAAATGATGACAAACTTACTTTGAATAAATCTACAACACCTACAAAACCTGGTTATGAATTTGCTGGCTGGTACAATGGATTATCTAAAGTAGAGAATGGTGCAACAGTTACGACTCCAATGACTTTAACAGCTCATTGGAATGCAGCAGAAGTTAGCTATACAATTAACTACTGGCAACAAAAAGTAACAGATGATAAAGATGCAACAGATGTACAGAAAACTTATGAATATGTAGAAGCTGAAACTAAGAAGGCAACTACAGGTACAAAGATTTCTGCCACAAATTCAAAAACATATAAAGGATTTAAATACAACGCAAACAATTCTAGTAAAAATGTAGAAATCTCTGGTGATGGCACTACAATTATCAATGTTTACTATGATCGTGAATTATGTACAGTAAATTTCTATGCATATGAATCAACTGGATGGTTTGGTGGTGGTAGCTGGAATATAATTAAAACCGTAACAGGTTTATATGGTGCTAACCTTCCTGAAGGTGCATGGGATACTTCTAACAATTTATGGTTTACAAGTTATTACGGAAGCCAAGCATCTGGTTCTAATGCTGTCTTATTAACTTCGTTTGATTTTGAAACGGCTGGATATGCAAAAAATGCAGGTAATCCTAAACCGTCAAATGGCGTTGTTACAACTTGTAATTTCTATGCTGGTAGTGGTTTAAATGGTACTATTAAGTATTATAATGAACAGGCAGATGGAACATTCAAATTAGTTCAGACTGTTAGAACTAATGGAAACTCATTAACTGTACATGAAAAATATGAAGGTTACGAATTGTATAAATATAGTACAGGTTCAAAAGCTCAAGAAACGGCTCAATATTGGAAAGATCGAAGCTCAGTAAAAGATAGTGATGAAATTTACGGAGATATTATCAATATTGCTTCTAAATTAAAGACTTATAGCTTGTCTTACTATAACTATAATAGTGTTACTAAGACAGAAAAGAATATTAAGTATACGGCTCCATTGAAGTCTTATGCAAACTATACTCCTGCAAGACCAAGTGGTTTACCAGAATATTATGTATTTGGTGGTTGGTATAAGGATAAAGCTTGTACAACTAAGTTTGATTTCAATACTGAAAAAATGCCGAATGCGAATGTGCAGATTTATGCAAAATGGACAGCTAAGAAAATCAACTTAACTTATAACTTGAATACTCCAGATGGTACTTCAAAGAAAGTTAATGGCGATGTTGCTGCTGGTACGATCGCAAGTGATGTTTTACCTAGTATTCCTACAGTGGATGAATATTCATTTGCAGGTTGGTATGTAGCAGATGAAAACGATCATATGACTACAGTAGCATTCAATGCGAATGCTGCAATCTTAAAAGATACTAAT
>OLNY01001061.1_pt1 | contig 22969 bp, 19 predicted proteins | sample 1671981 | NCBI WGS metagenome assembly OLNY01 (sample SAMEA3136632, study PRJEB25190) | human gut metagenome | biome: human gut; feature: human-associated habitat; material: faeces | place: Austria | collected 2013
GGGCATGATGATTTGACGTCATCCCCACCTTCCTCCGGTTTATCACCGGCAGTCTCTCTAGAGTCCTCAACTTGATGTTAGTAACTAAAGACAAGGGTTGCGCTCGTTGCGGGACTTAACCCAACATCTCACGACACGAGCTGACGACAACCATGCACCACCTGTCTCCTTGATAACCTCTGTCCTGTCTCCAGGATTTTGCAAGGGATGTCAAGGCCTGGTAAGGTTCTTCGCGTTGCGTCGAATTAAACCACATACTCCACCGCTTGTGCGGGCCCCCGTCAATTCCTTTATGTTTCACACTTGCGTGCATACTCCACAGGCGGAATGCTTATCGCGTTAGTTTCGGCACCGGGTCGCCCCGATACCTAGCATTCATCGTTTACAGCGTGGACTACTAGGGTATCTAATCCTATTTGCTCCCCACGCTTTCGTGCCTCAGCGTCAGTCTCTGTCTAGGTAGCCGCCTTCGCCACCGGTGTTCCTCCATATATCTACGCATTTTACCGCTACACATGGAATTCCACTACCCTCTCCAGTACTCTAGCCTGCCAGTATCTATGGCTTTATGGGGTTGAGCCCCACGCTTTCACCATAAACTTAACAGGCCGCCTACGCACCCTTTACGCCCAATAATTCCGGATAACGCTCGCTACCTACGTATTACCGCGGCTGCTGGCACGTAGTTAGCCGTAGCTTTCTGGTAAGGTACCGTCACTCACCTATTCTCTAGATGCCGTTCTTCCCTTACAACAGAGCTTTACAATCCGAAGACCTTCATCACTCACGCGGCGTTGCTCGGTCAGGGTTGCCCCCATTGCCGAAAATTCCCTACTGCTGCCTCCCGTAGGAGTCTGGGCCGTGTCTCAGTCCCAATGTGGCCGTTCAGCCTCTCAGCCCGGCTATGCATCATCGCCATGGTGGGCCGTTACCTCACCATCCAGCTAATGCACCGTAAGCCCATCCACCAGTGTCTCTCTCCTTTAATACACTGATCATGCGATCTGTGTACCTATCCGGTCTTAGTCCCCGTTTCCAGGGATTATCCCGGTCTTCGTGGGCAGGTTGCTTACGTATTACTCACCCGTTCGCCTCTATTTCCGTCCAGCAAGCTGGACTTCTATCGATCGACTTGCATGTATTAGGCACGCCGCCAGCGTTTATCCTGAGCCAGGATCAAACTCTTCATTTGATTAGCTCTTCTATTGTGACAGCCTTTCGCTGTCTTTCTTGCATAAACTTATTGACGTTCGTTGTTTCTTGTAATGTGTCTATTTCCTGTTCAGTTTTCAAAGAACTTCCTCACTGCCCTTTCGAACAGTGCTCGATGAGTATATCATCTTTCCGCTTCCTCTGTCAACATGTTTTTCGTTTTTTTTTGCTTTTTTGCTTTGCTTTTTTGCTTTGCTTACAAATTTAACGTTTATGTAACTCTTTTAATCAGGCAAAAGAAAAAGATAAGAATAAAATCATTTTTCTTATTTCTTATCTCTTTTCATTTTCATATACTTCTTTCTCGCATAGCAGAATTTCAGAGATTCCACATTTGGATTCAATAACGCTGTTACTCGAATAGTTTTTTTATTCAACCGTCACTGATTTTGCTAAATTTCTTGGTTTATCAACATTTAAGCCTTTTGCTACTGATAAATAATATCCAAGTAACTGTAAAGGAATAATTGCCAATGATGTTGTGAAATATGGATCAGTTTGTGGAATATATACTGTAAAATCTGCCGTGTCTTCAATGGAATAATTGCCATATGATGTCAATCCCATTAAATATGCACCTCTAGACTTTACTTCTACCATATTGCTTCTTGTTTTTTCAAATAGTTTTTTGTCCGTGCAAATTCCGATTACTAGCGTTCCATCTTCTATCAACGAGATAGGTCCATGTTTAATTTCCCCAGCTGCGTATGCTTCTGAATGAACATATGATATTTCTTTCATTTTAAGAGAGCCTTCTAGAGAAACTGCATAGTCTATACCCCTGCCAATAAAATACATATCTTGTGCATTTGCATATTTACTTGCGAACCACTGAATTCTCTCCTTATCAGAAAGTACACGTTCCATTTTTTCAGGAAGAGTTTCCATTTCTTCAATTAATGATGTATATCGATTTTCATCAATTATTTCTCTATATTTTCCAAGCTGAATTGCCAATGCATAAATTGCGATCAGTTGTGCACTATATGCTTTTGTTGTGGCAACCGCAATTTCAGGTCCTGCCAATGTATAAAATACATAGTCTGCTTCTCTAGCAATAGAAGATCCTACAACATTTACAATGCCGAGTGTTTTTATATTCATCTTTTTTGCCAAACGTAATGCTGCCAATGAATCAGCTGTTTCTCCAGATTGAGAGATTACTATAACAAGATCGTTTTCATTCATAATCGGATCTCTATATCTAAATTCAGATGCAAGTTCAACACGTACTGGAATTCTGGAAGCTGATTCAATGACATATTGTCCAACAACTCCAACATGATATGCAGATCCACATGCGACAATAATTATATTATTCAACTTTTCCGCTGTTTCTTTATCAATACCTACTTCACTTAGGTCAATCTTTCCATCTTTAATGACTGATTTTAATGTATCTTTTACAGCTTTTGGCTGCTCATGAATTTCTTTGATCATGAAATGTTCATAGCCATTTTTTTCTGCAGCTTCTGCATCCCAAGTTACTTCTTTTGGTTCAATTTCAACTTCTTCTTGATCTAAATTAAAGAACTTCACACTGCCTTTATTCAATTCAGCAACTTGTTCATTCCCAATAAAATAAACAGTCTTTGTGTAATTTAGAATTGGAGTAACATCAGAGGCAAGATAACTTGCTCCTTCAGCAATCCCAATTACCATTGGTGAGTCTTTTCTTGCGGCATAGATAGTATCTGGATAATTTTTAAACATGACTGCCAATGCATAAGAACCTCTAATCCTCTGCATTGCGTGTGTTAAAGAATATAATGGTCCTTGATTATATTTCTTTTCATAATAATCAATCAGTTTCACAGCTACTTCTGTATCTGTCTGTGAATAGAAAGTATATCCATGATGTAATAATTTTTCTTTTAATTCCTGATAGTTTTCGATAATACCATTATGAACGCCTATTACATTATGATCATCACTACAATGAGGGTGTGCATTTTTTTCGCTTGGTTCTCCATGTGTTGCCCATCTGGTATGACCAATGCCAATTGTTCCCTTCATTGCTTTTCCATCGTCTGTTTTTTCAGCCAAAGCTTTTAATCTTCCCTTGGCTTTGACAATTTCAGTATCTGAAGTTCCATTACGAACAGACAATCCTGCTGAATCATAGCCTCTATATTCTAACTTTTCTAAGCCCTTCAACAAAATAGGTGCTGCCTGTTGATTACCGTTATATCCAACGATTCCGCACATATAGAAAATCTCCTTTCAAAAAAATATTTTTAAATTATATACCTCATGAAAATGTATGAAAATTATTTTTTGTGTAAAAAAGACTTCACGAACGAAGTCTTTTCGATATGAATTGAAGAAAAACGCATAATAAAGCCATAATACAACAAGTTGTAAGAAATGGCGTTTTATTAAATATTTGTGTTCTACCTAAAAAGTGATTGGATAAATACATTCCAATTCCTCCACCGCAAACACTAAAGAAAACAACACAGATACTTGCAATCAAAAAGCATTTTGTGATTTCTTTCATCCATATTTTTCTATCTGATAAATAGCAGGTAACTGTTAGTAGCATTACCGAAAGAACAATATATAAGTTTCTATAAACATTCATTAAAAACAGGCTCGAAATGATTAATGGAATTCGAAATTGCTTTGCATATTCTATAGAACTATCAATATATTCATGCAATGCCTGTTCTCCATTTTCACACTGTTCTTCTAAGTCTTGTCTAAACGATTGATCCGTTTTGACATTCAATTTCTTTTCAATCAGGGATACTGATTCTTTTACGATATTTTGAATTTCTTTGCTTGTATCTTGAATTGTTGCTTCTTTGATTGTTGAGTTAATTGCATAATCCATATAGATTCCTGTTATTTTCTGTATTCCTTTTTCCTGAAGCATTTCATTTTGCAGCGCAACAAGTTTATCTGTATCTTCACTGCCATAATATTCATCAATCACATCATTCATTCTAAAAACAAATGCTTTTCCTACTTCCCATTCTGCTAATGTAGTGCATACACTTTGACGAATGCAGGTATTGAGTGCTGTCATAACAATTAATATTGTTAACAGACAATATAATATGTGACTATTTTTCTTCATAAAGCAACCTTTCAATTGTATTTTCAAGCCACATCATGCATGCATGAGCCATATCTTTCTGTTCTTCATCAAATGATTTTAAATTTCTTTTAAATCTTGCATCACTCAGATATTCTGAAAAATTATACTCAATAAATCCTTGTATTGCATCAGTATATTCTTTTCTTTCATATTCAACATTTGCCTGGTCCATATGTTCGCACCACGTGTCTACCATTTTATTTTCCTGAGCATTATTGGCAGTTACAACTGTAATTGGATATTTTAAATATCCCATATCTGTCAATTTGATAATAGAATCATCCAACATTGGGTAAAAAGCTATAAGTCCTTTTATTCTTAATTGAAAATCTATTAATATCGAAGCAGCTCCGATTTGTAAATAACTTCCTCCAGAAAAACCGACCATGACTACATTGCCAGTCTGCAGATTATAACTAGATGCATTTTTCATAAAGTATTGTGTAACATCTATAATTTCCTGTTGCTGATATGGTGGCTTCTGCTGTGCTAGTTTTTTATAATTGATTGAAGCCACGCAACACTTACAATCATTTCGCAAAGTATCACAGAAAGAATCTGTCATGTCTGCATCTCCATTGATCAATGCACCACCATGCGCAACAACTACTAAACCAACAGGTTTCTCACTATCATATCGATAAAGATTCACTTCAACATCAGGAAACTGTTCTCGAGTAACCAATACTCTTTCTCCAATTAACTTTTCTTTTTTTAATGATTGTTCTACAGGTTTTTTATTTTTCATAAATAAATACTGAACAATCCACAAAACAATTAAAATGCCAACAAAATTTATGATTGTATTCATCTTTTCTCCTTTAGCGAAAAAGACTCCGTAAAACGGAGTCTAATTTTCTTTAGTCTTCAAATGAGTCTGAATCATCAGGGTCACTACTTGTACCGATAACATCTTCTGGAAGCGTTGGTTCTGTTTCTTCCTGAAGTCTAGCGTTTCTTTCATGACGTGCATCAATCATTTCTTGAGCAAGCTGATTGATCATTCTTGACGTATCACGGTCAAAGTCTCTACCTGTACCAGCAGGGATCAACTTACCAATCAAGACATTTTCCTTCAAGCCTTCCAAATGGTCAACCTTACCCTTGATTGCAGCTTCTGTAAGAACTCTTGTTGTTTCCTGGAATGAAGCAGCGGATAAGAATGAATCTGTTTCTACTGCAGACTTAGAAATACCTAACATGATAGGACCAAACTTAGCTGGAGCCTTACCTTCATCAAGCAAGTCTTCATTGATTGTATTCATGTTATGAAGTGATAATGTTTGTCCAGCAGACAATCCAGAATCACCTGGTTCAATAACGATAACTTTCTTCATCATCTGTTTGATCATAACTTCCAAGTGCTTATCAGAAATATCGATAGACTGAGAAGCATATACCTTACGTACTTCCTTCAAGATATATTCCTGAACTGCAGCAACACCAGCAACTTCAAGTAATTCCTTAGGAGCAATCTGTCCTTCAGTTAACTTTTCACCAGCGTGTACTGTTGTACCAACCTTCATCCAAGGACGAATAATCTGTGTAAGGTCACACTTATGTTCAATAGATTCTGTTTCGTTAGCAACTGTAACAATTCGACCAGTATTGTTGTCATTGTCTCTAATATCAACGATTTCACCATCAATCTTAGAAATAACAGCTACACCCTTAGGTGTACGTGCTTCGAATAATTCTTCTACACGAGGAAGACCCTGTGTAATATCACCACCGGCAGTAGCTACACCACCAGAGTGGAAGGATCTCATTGTAAGCTGTGTACCAGGTTCACCGATAGCCTGTGCAGCCATAATACCAATAGCTTCACCTTCTTCAACAAGGTTACCTGTTGCCATGTTTCTACCATAGCACTTACGGCAGATGCCATTTTCAGCTTCACAAGTAAATACGTTACGAATCATTACCTTTGCGTGTGTTTTAGCAATTGCTGCAGCCATATCGTCTGTAAGATATGTATCTGCTTCACAAATAACTTCACCACTCTGAGGATCAATGACATCACTAGCAGTATAGTAACCGGAAATTCTATCCTTCATTGATTCAATGATAGAACCATTCTTATTGTCATAAAGAGCACCATATGTGTCTTCCTTAACGTTTCCAAGCTGATCTGTATATGCCTTTGACCCATCTACTAAATAGCCCTTTTCTGTTCCACAGTCTTCTTCTGTGATAACGACTTCCTGGGCAACATCGACAAGTCTTCTTGTCAAGTAACCAGATTCAGCAGTCTTTAAGGCAGTATCTGTCAGACCTTTACGTACACCGTGTGATGACATAAAGAATTCAGCAACTGTCATACCTTCACGGAATGAAGAGTAGATAGGAACTTCGATAATACTTGGCTGATAACCCTTTGTCTTAGACTGGATAGGACGTGCCATCAGACCACGCATACCAGCTAACTGTGTAAAGTGGTTCTTGTTACCACGGGCACCAGATACAGCCATCATATTAATAGGAGACATTCTTGGTAAAGACTTCATTAAGGAGTCACCGACCTGTTCCTTAACATCATTCCATACTACCTGGAATTGTGCTTCCCATTCTTGAGGTGTTAATAAACCTCTGTCTCTTAAATGGTTCAATACATCAGCCTTCTTACGACCTTCAGCAACCATTTCATCCTTATGAGGAGCAACAGAAATATCAGATAATGCTACTGTCATACCAGCAATCATAGAGTACTGGTAACCAAGATCCTTCAAGTTATCCAATACATCAGATGTTCTTGGAGTATCTGAATCAACAAATCCATTACCATTCTTGTACTTAGCGAAGATTGCCGCAATTAAATTACCAAGGTCCTTCTTCTTGAATTCACTATGTAATTTACGAGAAGCAATTTCCTTCTTGATATCTGTTCCCATTGGTACAAAATCTTCATCAGGTGTACGACGCAGGTTTTCACTTGTACATTCATTAACATATGGGAAATCTGCAGGCATAGCATTATTGAAAATAATCTTACCAACAGTTGTAATTAAATACTTCTGATTCTGTTCTTCACTGAAACAAGTCTTACCAACAGCATTTGCTGGTAAAGCAATTCTAGAATGAAGGTGAACAACACCAACCTGGTATGCCATTAATACTTCATTTCTATCCTTGAAGACATGACCTTCGTTATCACCATATCTTCTCCATCTTTCAGCTTCAACAGGTTCATTTAATCTGTCCAATGCGTCTGCCTTGTTATAGAACTCTTCTTGTGTTTCTTCCATATTCAAATAGAAGTTACCAAGTACTAAGTCCTGTCCAGGCGTAACGATTGGCTGACCATCCTTAGGACCAAGAATGTTATTTGCACCAAGCATTAATACTTCTGTTTCGGCTCTAGCCATTTCACCTAATGGAAGATGGACAGCCATCTGGTCACCATCGAAGTCAGCGTTGAACGCAGGACATACTAATGGATGTACACGGATAGCACGGCCTTCAACTAATTTAGGGAAGAATGCCTGAATACCTAATCTATGAAGTGTAGGCGCACGGTTTAAGAATACTGGATGACCATCAATTACTTGTTCAACACAATCCCAAACTCTTGGATCCTGTTTAGCAATTAACTTTTCAGCTGTCTTTGAGTTTGTAGCAATGCGTTGATTAACAAGTTCGTTGATAACAAAAGGTTTATATAGCTGAATTGCCATTTCCTTTGGTAATCCACATTCACTCATCTTTAATGTAGGACCAATTGCAATAACAGAACGTCCAGAGAAGTCTACTCTCTTACCTAATAAGTTCTGTCTGAAACGACCTTGTTTACCCTTCAAGGAATGAGACAATGACTTTAATGCACGTCCACCTGCACCTGTTGTAGGCTTAGAACGACGTCCATTATCAATCAATGCATCAACAGCTTCCTGAAGCATTCTCTTTTCATTCTGAACAATAATAGCAGGAGTACCAAGTTCCAAAAGTTTCTTCAAACGATTGTTTCTTGTAATAACTCTTCTATATAAGTCATTCAAATCGGATGTAGCAAATCTGCCACCATCCAACTGAAGCATAGGTCTTAAATCAGGTGGAATAACAGGTAATGTTGTTAATACCATCCACTCTGGCTTGTTATCAGATTTCAAGAAAGCTTCGACTGTTTCGAGTCTCTTGATTAACTTCTTACGCTTTTCACCTGTAGCTTTTTCAAGTTCTTTCTGAATTGCTTCATATTCACCCTGAACATCACACTGTTCAAGTAATACTTTGATTGCTTCTGCACCAGTCTGTGCTGAGAATGAACCAGGACCAAACTTGACAGTAGCTTCTCTTAATTGCTTTTCAGATAAGATATCCTTGTATTTCAGATCCGTGTCACCTGGATCAGTAACGATCCAGCTAACGAAGTATACAACTTCTTCCAATTGCTTAGGAGCAACATTCAGAAGTAAGCTCATACGGCTTGGAATACCTCTTAAATACCAGATATGTGCAACAGGAGCAGCAAGATCAATATGACCCATACGTTCTCTACGAACACTGCTCTTTGTGATTTCAACACCACATCTGTCACATACTACACCCTGGTATCTGATCTTCTTATACTTTCCACAAGCGCATTCCCAGTCCTTTTGAGGACCGAAAATGCGTTCGCAGAATAAACCATCCTTCTCAGGTTTCTGAGAACGGTAGTTAATTGTTTCAGGTTTCTTTACTTCGCCATAAGACCACTCATGGATCTTTTCAGGTGATGCAAGTCCGATTTTAATCGCTGTAAAATTGTTGATATTCATCTGACTTCATCCTCCTTATTCATCTGAATCAGCATCATCGTCAATACCTACGACTGCTGCTTCTGGAATGTCTTCTTCAAGACCTTCTTTAATTGTTAATAGACCACTCTCTTCAGCGTCATTTACATACTGCTGACGGTTCAGGTCAATCTTTGTTTCTTCTTTCAATTCTTCTTGTTCCATCTGCTTGAGATCCATCTCATTGCCATCATCGTCCATCATACGAACGTCTAATGCAAGAGCCTGTAATTCGTGAACCATAACTCTGAATGATTCAGGAATTCCTGGTTCAGGAAGATCTTTACCCTTAACGATAGCTTCGTAGCTCTTTGTACGTCCGATGATATCATCAGATTTAACAGTCAGGATTTCCTGCAATGTATGTGCAGCACCATAACCTTCAAGAGCCCAAACTTCCATTTCACCGAATCTCTGACCACCATTCTGTGCCTTACCACCTAATGGCTGCTGAGTAACAAGAGAATATGGACCAGTTGCACGAGCATGTAACTTATCGTCGACCATGTGTGCAAGCTTGATCATATACATAACACCAACAGAGATTCTTTCATCATAAGCTTCACCTGTCTGTCCATCATGTAATACATATTTTCCATCTGGAGAAACATTAGCTTCTGCCATGATGTCTTTTAAGTCTTCATTTGATACACCATCGAATACTGGAGTAGCAAACTTCACGCCAAGGCTCTTTGCTGCCATACCTAAGTGCAACTCTAATACCTGACCGATATTCATACGAGAAGGAACGCCGAATGGATTAAGCATGATATCAATTGGAGTACCATCTTCCATATATGGCATATCTTCTACTGGATTGATTCTTGAAATAACACCCTTGTTACCGTGACGACCAGCCATTTTATCACCTTCAGAAATCTTTCTCTTCTGAACGATGTAAACTCTAACCATTTCATTTACACCAGGTGCAAGTTCATGATCTTCCTTACGGTTGAATACACGAATGCTATGAACGATACCAGCACCACCATGTGGTACCTTCAAGGAGTTATCTCTAACTTCTCTACTCTTTTCACCGAAGATTGCTAATAACAGCTTTTCTTCTGGTGAGATTTCAGACTGACCCTTAGGTGTAACCTTACCAACTAAGATATCACCTTCCTTAACTTCAGCACCAACTCTGACGATACCTCTAGCATCGAGGTTTTTACAAGCACTTTCGCTAACGTTAGGAATATCTCTCGTAATTTCTTCAGAACCAAGTTTTGTTTCACGACATTCAATATCATATTCTTCAATATGTACGGATGTATAGAAATCTTCTGACTGCATTCTTTCAGACATGATAATTGCATCTTCGTAGTTGTAACCATGCCATGTCATAAAGGCAACAGTGACATTCTGACCTAATGCTAATTCACCGTTCTGCATAGATGGACCATCAGCAAGAATATCACCTGGTTTAACTCTTTCACCATCCCAAACGATTGGCTTCTGAATAATAGAAGTAGAAGCGTTTGATCTAGCAAATGAAATCAAATCATAAATCTTTTCTTTACCATTGTCTTCTTCAACAATGATCTTGTTTGCATCAACGTATGTAACAACACCTTCACCTGTACAAACAACAGCTGCACCAGAATAACGTGCTACAGCATGTTCCATACCTGTTCCAACATATGGAGAATGTGGGTTGAGTAGAGGAACTGCCTGACGCTGCATGTTCGCACCCATAAGAGCACGGTGTCCGTCATCGTTTTCAAGGAAAGGTACGCAAGCAGTTGCAACTGATACTGTCTGTCTTGGAGATACATCTGCGAAATCTACGTCTTCTTTATCAACCATGACAGTTTCACCAGCGATACGAGCAACGACCTGGTCACCAACAAGCTTACCATCTTGAATTTCGTTTACCTGTGCAATAACGTGATCATATTCTTCGTTAGCATCCATATAAACGATTTCATCTGTTAATGTACCGTCTTTTTCAACTTTTCTATATGGTGTTTCAATGAAACCATATTCATTGACTCTAGCATAAGTAGTTAAGTTGTTGATCAAACCGATGTTTGGACCTTCAGGTGTTTCGATAGGACAAATTCTTCCATAGTGAGAGTTATGAATATCACGTACTTCGAAAGAAGCTCTTTCACGTGTCAAACCACCTGGACCTAATGCGGAAATACGTCTCTTGTTAGATAATTCTGCAAGTGGGTTTTCCTGATCCATGAACTGTGACAACTGGGATGAAGAGAAAAACTCTTTAATTGCTGCAGTTAATGGACGTGTGTTTGTTAAGAGTTTTGGTGTAAGGTTAGCTACTTCAGCAATAGACATTCTTTCCTTAACAACTCTTTCCATACGGCTTAAACCAATTCTGAACTGGTTCTGAATCAGCTCACCAACAGTACGAATACGTCTATTAGCAAGCATATCAATGTCATCCTGGCTTCCAACACCATCAAACATTGTTAATTCATAGTTATATAAAGCATACATATCACTGATTGTAATTGTGTGCTTTTCATTTAATGGGTCAATACCAATTAACTGAACTGGATGACCATCTTCTGTATTAACCTTTACTTCCTGTACAGCAGCACCTACAAGCCAGATAGAAACATCCTGGCTCTTTGTTGCTTCAGACATAATTGCTTCTCTTGTAGCATTTGAAATCTTATCTACTGAGAAATCAGGCAGATATCTAGGAATGAGGTATTCACCATCTTCGTCGCAAAGATCAGCACCATTTTCTGTTGCTCTTGCAACAACATAAAGTCTAGAACCTAGATCCAATACTGCATTGATGTTGTTGTTATTTACTTTAACTTCTTGTGCTACGATACCTGTGTAGATTTTAACTGTTTCAAATTCAGCAGCAATAGCCTTTGCATCTTCAAGAGTAATCACTGTACCTTCTTCAAGTTCAGTTCTATCTGTTTCGCCATCCAGATCATCAGCTAATACTCTGCCAACTAATGCATAATAGTCCTTTGTAGGAACCTCTAAAGTACATGGATGAGAGAATTTATGAACAAATGGTAATGCTTTTAATGCAATTCCCTTGTTGATTCCATCTCTTAATTCATTTCTTAATTCTTTGTTGATGAAAGTACCCTTCTTAACAAGTACCTTTCCATCAGCACCGATAAGATCTTCAGCCATTGTATGATTCAACATACGATCAAGAATATTCAACTTGTTACGTGTCTTATAACGACCAGCCTTTGTTAAATCATATCTTCTATAGTCAAAGAATTTTGCATCCATTAAGTTCAATGCACCTTCAACAGTAGCGATTTCATCAGCTCTCTGGTTTTCATACACTGTCAACAAAGCATCATTTGTTGTTTCAGTCTTATCAGCATTTAAAGTATTTTTTACTTCTTCATAGTTTCCAAATACAGAAGTATAAAGAAGCATGTAATCATTCTGGAACTTTCTTTCTTCTTCTGGTACAACAACATCATCATGAACTTCCATGTTCAATGCTTTCAGGAATTTTTCCATCTTTGTTGTATCAAAAGCATCTTCTCCCTTTTCTTCATTCAAGCTCATACCAATAGCCTTGAATAAAATTGTGGAAAGAACCTTTCTACGTCTATCAATAGATACATTTAAAATTCTGCCTAATGCTGCCTTCTTATCATCAGACATGAATTCAAGCCATGTGCCTCTTGAAGGGATGAGCTCACATGTATATGTATCTCTACCACTTCTTTCATCTGTAGCAATATCAAAATAAGCACCTGGAGATCTTACGATCTGAGATACAATAACACGTTCTGCACCATTAATAATGAATGTTCCTGTAGGTGTCATCAATGGAAAATCGCCCAAGAATACTTCTTCCCACTTTGTAATTACTTCATGAGTTTCAGAATCCTCAACTTCGAGTTCCATTTTCGCTCTTAAAGGAGCACAGTAATTTGTTTCTCTGTACTTGCATTCGTTAATTGAATATTTTGGTTCGCCAAATTCATAATCAAGGAATTTCAAGCGGATATCTTTGCTATAGTTTGAAATAGGGTAGATATCATTAAATACTTCCCTGATGCCGTCCTTTAAAAACCATTCATAAGAATCTGTTTGAATTCCAACTAAATCTGGCATTGGTAATCCGGAAGAAATCTTTGAATAATCTCTACGTACAGCTTTATTACCGTAATGCACGTCATGGTATGTTTTTGTTTTTTCCATATAACCATCCTTTCGTAGCACCGCTAAACGCCGAAAAAGGGCATAAATCCCCTACCCACATACTCGACTTTTTTACAATTTACAATAGTAACATAAGTCCATCAACCCGTCAATTTCGAACTTTGCAAAATCCAATATCCTTTATCACGGTCAATAACTTCACAATTGTTAAATAATTCATTTAATTTTTTTACCGCACTTTCTGCACCTTGCTGTTTACGGATGACAATTGTAAATAAACCACCCTCATTCAAGTGCATGTATGCATCTTCAAACATTTTATAAATCACTTTCTTCCCTGCACGGATTGGCGGGTTAGAAACAATGTGATCAAATGTTCCTTCCACAGATTCAAATCCATCTGAAACAAACGCATTTAAATCCAAGCCATTCTGTTGACTGTTGATTCCTGTTAGTTCAACAGCTCTAGGATTTACGTCAACAGAGACAACAGAACAGGAAGGGTTTAGTTTTTGTATGACAACTCCAAGTGTGCCATACCCACATCCCATATCCAAGACCTTTCCTTCGATTGGTTCTCGGCATACAGATTTCAGTAATACTTCAGAGCCATAATCGATCCCTGTTTTTGAGAAAACACCATTATCAGTTGTAAAGGTGAATAAGATGCCCGAAAACCGGAAAGAATGATCCTTCCGGTTTTTTGGCAGATTTCGGTTGTCGGTATAATAATGTGCCGTATAACTAAATCCTTTCTAGTTGTCGAAAAGCCGAACAAACATTCGGCCTTTCAAAATCTTTTCTTTTTGTTTTATGAAATTAATTACTTAACTTCAACAGCAGCGCCTGCATCTTCAAGCTTCTTCTTGATTTCAGCAGCTTCTTCAGGAGCAATGTCCTTCTTGATTTCAGCTGGAACGCCATCAACAAGCTTCTTAGCATCAACAAGTCCAAGACCTGTGATTTCTCTAACAGCCTTGATAACTGCAACCTTAGTAGCGCCTACTTCCTTTAATGTAACTGTTACTGTGCTTGGTTCAGCAGCAGCACCTGCATCAGCAGCAGCTGCAACAGCAACTGGAGCAGCAGCAGAAACGCCATACTTTTCTTCGATTGCTTTTACGAGTTCATTGAGTTCAAGAATTGTTGCTTCATCTAAATATGCAAGAATTTCATCTTGTGTTAACTTTGCCATTTTAATTTTCCTCCTTAGGCAGCTGCTTCTGTAGCAGCTTCTTCTTCTTTTGGTGCTTCTTCAGCAGCTGGAGCAGCAGCTCCATCAGCTGGTCTTGCTTCAGCAACAGCATTTACTGCACGAGCAAATGATGTAACAGGAGCATTCAATACAGATAACAACATACTGAGCATGCCTTCTCTGTTTGGCAGTGCAGAAAGTTCCTTGATAGTATTTGTATCAACTACCTTACCTTCAACGATGCCTGCCTTAAGTACAAGTGCTTCGTGCTTCTTAGCAAAATTAGCCATTACACGAGCAGCTGCAGTTTCATCTTCACCGAATGCGATCGCATTTGGACCTGTTAAAGAATCCTTTAATTCACCGAAACCTGCATTATCAGCAGCAATAGAAGCTAAAGTATTCTTATATACCTTCATTTCTACGCCTTCAGCTCTTAATGCACGTCTGAGTTCTGTAACTTCAGCTACGCTGAGTCCACGGTACTCTGCGACAACAGTGGAACCTGAATTCTTAAACTTGTTTTCGATTTCAGAAACAACAGTCTTCTTACCTTCTAAAACAGTCTGATTCATTCAATCACCTTTCTTTTCTAGTTATCGCATACGCATAAATAAACCCTCGCGGAATTCACGAGGGTTAAAAAGTTTGTTTTATTTAATAACTTTCATTCACCTCGGTAACATAATTAAGCATCCGCCGTTACTGTCTATGGTATTTGATAACGCGTGATTATGTTACCACATATTTCGAGTGTGTCAATAGAATTTCGCTTTTTTATGCCAAAAAGTCGTTTTTTGTATTACAATAGCATCTATGAGAAAAATTACAGAAGGCTACATGCCATATTTAAATTACAAAACATATTATCGAATCGTTAACGGTGGAGATAAAACACCAATTGTTTTGATTCATGGTGGACCTGGATCAACGCACAATTACATGGAACTGTTAGACTGTATTGCTGACAGTGGAAGAAAAGTTATTTCTTACGATCAAATTGGCTGTGGAAACAGCTATTTAGATGGTCATCCAGAATTATGGAACGCTGATACATGGATTGATGAACTCATTGCATTACGTAAACATCTGCACTTAGATGAAGTATATCTATTAGGACAGTCATGGGGTGGAATGCTGATTATCCAGTATTTGATTGAAAGAAAACCAGAGGGTATTAAAGGTATTATTCTTTCTTCCACATTACCATCCTCTTCTTTATGGGCACATGAACAGCATCGTTTAATTTCACTGATGTCAAAAAAAGATCAAGATGCGATTGCATTTGCCGAAAAGAATAACATATGGGATAAACCTGAATATCTAAAGGCAAACGATACATTCATGAAATTGCATTGTGCAGACATCAAAGATACAGATCCTGAATGCTTAACACGTACAAAGAAAAACGGAAGTGAGGCATATTTATACGGATGGGGTCCAAACGAATACAATCCAACAGGTTCTTTAAAAAATTTTGAATATATTGATCGTTTACACGAAATTAAAGTACCAGTACAAATCATGTCCGGAACAAACGATTTATGCACTCCACTTGTTGCTAAAACAATGTTTGATCGTATTTCAGATGCTCAATGGGAATTGTTTGATGGCGCTAGGCATATGTGCTTCGCAGAAGATAACAAACATTATTGTGACGTATTGTTAAATTTCATAAACTCAATTGAAAAGTAACTATTTAAAAAGCTTATCATCTTGGATAAGCTTTTCTTTTACTCAATAATTTCTAATTCATGAGAATAATGATTTAACACTTCATGACCATCTTCAGTAACAAGAATCAAATCTTCAATTCTAACACCCATTGTTTCTTTATGATAAATACCTGGTTCAATAGAGAAGACATTGCCTGGAACAACAATATCCTGAAATCCCTGAGAAACATCTCCATATTCATGATCTTCAATTCCAATAAAGTGTCCAAGTCTATGTGTGAAATCTTTTCCATATCCACCAGCAGTAATGACATCTCTTGCTTTTGAATCAATATCGCACAATCTAACACCAGGCTTCACATATGCTTCTGCATCTTCATTTGCCTGACGTACAAGATGATAGATTCTCATCTGTTCCTCTGTTGGAGTACCTTTAAAGAAGAATGTTCTAGTCATATCAGAACAATATCCATGATATTTGCATCCAACATCAAACAACACCGTCTCACCTTCATGGAGAACAGTTTCATCTGGCATATGATGAGGATCGGCTGCATTCACACCAAACGCTACAATTGGAGAGAAAGAATACGCTTCTGCACCAAGTTTTTTATAAATATCCAGCATCTGATTCGCAACTTCAATTTCAGTAATTCCGCTTTTTGGAAGCTTTTTAAATTCTGCCATCGCAAGATCATTGATGTGGCTGCTTTCTCTCATTAGAGCAATCTCTTCTTCATCCTTGATTGCTCTTGTATGATCTACCGCAAGAGAACCATTAATGAATTTTGATGCAACTGCACCATCAATCATAGGCAGTAAGAATCTAGCTGCCAATGTTTTATCTACACCTAATGCTTCATTTGGATCAACATCATATTTCAGCAATTCAGCAACAGAATCTGTATCTGTAATCATTTTCTTTGTGACACCAAGGTCTTCATCAAAACGGAACAATTCATTCAAATAAAGAATTGGTTTTTTCCCTTTTTTAATTAATAATCCAAGAAATCTTTCACCCGCAAAAATCCATCTTCCAGTTAAATAATAAATGGCAAAAGGATCTGTAATTAACATTTGATCTGTATCTAGTTTTTCTAATACACGATTCATTCTTTTTTCATCTAGCATAGTTTAATACCTCTAACTAATATGATTATCATTATAGTCACTTCCATCAAAAAGACCACACATTTTATGTGTGATCTTTTCTTGGGAGAAAAATTTTATGAAAACTGATTTCAGATATCCCTATCTGATGTTTATATACTACTGATGAAATGTGTTGAAATTATGTAATAACTGTGAAAGAAGTATGAAAAAAGAGAAACCGAAGTTTCTCTTAGTTGGATTATTCAACTGTAACGTTGATACCAGGACCCATTGTTGTGGATACTGTAATCTTCTTGATATAAGCACCCTTAACAGAGTTTGGCTTAACCTTGCTGATCTGATCAAAAAGAGCCTTGAAGTTTTCGTTTAATGCTTCTTCAGTAAAGGATACCTTACCGAACATTACATTTACGTTACCGTCCTTATCAACACGGTATTCAACTTTACCCTTCTTGATTTCATCGATAGCCTGAGCTACGTTCATTGTAACTGTACCTGTCTTAGGGTTAGGCATTAATCCCTTAGGACCTAAAACTCTACCTAACTTACCTAGCTGACCCATCATGTCTGGTGTAGCTACGATAATATCGAAGTCGAACCATCCACCCTGGATCTTTTCAAGCATGTCAGCACCGCCAACATAGTCAGCACCAGCATTCTTAGCTTCTTCTTCCTTAGCACCCTGTGTGATAACAAGGACCTTCTGGCTCTTACCTGTACCATTAGGAAGTACCATAGCACCACGGATGTTCTGGTCTGCCTGTCTTGGGTCTACATTCAAGAAGAATGAAACTTCCATTGAAGAATCAAACTTTGTGGAAGAAATCTTCTTAGCAAGTGTGATTGCTTCCTTGTAATCATATGTTTTGCTGCGATCTACCTGTGAGAGAGCAGCTGCGTACTTCTTACCTGCCATGCTTATTCACCCTCCACTACGATGCCCATGTTACGAGCTGTACCAGCAATAATCTTCATTGCTGCTTCTACATCATTTGCATTTAAGTCTGGCATCTTGTACTCAGCAATTTCCTTTAACTGAGCCTGTGTGATCTTACCAGCCTTAACTGTGTTAGGTGTACCAGAAGCCTTCTGGATACCTGCAGCCTTCTTTAAAAGAACTGCTGCTGGAGTTGTCTTAAGAACGAATTCGAAAGACTTGTCTTCATAAGCTGTGATGATAACTGGAACGATATCACCTTTTCTGTCCTTAGTCTGATCATTGAATGCTGTACAGAACTGAGGCATGTTGATTCCTGCTGCAGCTAGAGCTGGACCTGGTTTAGCGCCACCAGCTGGGAACTGAAGCTTAGAAATTTTTGTAATTTTCTTTGCCATGTGGTTTCCTCCTATTTAGAAAATCCGCATGCAGTGGTCATCGAAAGTTTACTTCTTTCTCCCACGCATACATAAAAGATGCACTAACGTGCTCAGATATACTACTTCACCACTTCTTCTCTGTCAAGAAAAAAAGGCACATTTTGTGCCTTATTCTACTACTTTTTCGATATCGTTATAGCTGATATCTGTTGCTGGTGTTTCTCTTCCAAATAAATTGATCAATACATCTGCTGTCTGTGTCTGATCATTCATTGTAGAAACAGTTCCTTCCATATTCTGGAATGGACCCGTTAAGATCTTAACAGTATCGCCAACCGCAAAATCAACGATAACTTTCTTGTCAGATTGACCCATTCTTCTAAGAATAGATTCCATTTCATCCGGAGAAACAGGGAATGGCTTTGCACCGCCACCACTAGATCCAATAAATCCAGTTACACCTGGTGTGTTTCTAACAACATACCAAGCTTCATCTGTCATCTTCATTTCAACAAAGACATAGCCAGGGAAAAGATTATGCATCTTTTCAATCTTCTTATTGCCCTTGATTTCAATTTCCGGTTCTTCAGCAACTAAGATTCTGAATAAGCAATCCTGAATTCCCATAGATTCAACACGCTTTTCAAGATTATCTTTAACACGATTTTCATGACCGGAATATGTATTTACAACATACCAGCGCTTTACTTCTTCATCGTTCAATAAATCTGCATTTTCCATTTCTGTCATATTCTTATGCTCCAATACCAATTAACTTCAGTAAGAATGTTACGCCAAATTCACAAAGTACAAAGAAAATTGCGAAAAAAGCAGTAAAAAGAATTACTTCACCTGAATTCTGTAGAATACCAGGATTATTCTGTCCATCACTCTTCCAGCGTGGCCATCTTACTCTCTTAGCTTCTTTACGAATACCACTGAATGAAAACCAATGATCTTTCTTCTGTTTATTTACTTTCTTTTTTTCATCTGTCATATGGAAACCTCCTATTTTGTTTCCTTATGGAGCGTCACTTTTCCACAATGCGGACAATACTTTCTAAGCTCCAATCGTTTGCCATTGTTCTTCTTTGACCAATGTGTTGTATAATTTCTACAAAGACACACTTCACAAGCCAGGATAGCTTTATCTTCTTTTGCCATTACGAAAAACTCCTTCAAATGCTTTAATACTCTATCACATCAAAGCAATCAAAGCAATTAATTTCATACACGTTGCAGCGTTTTATTGATTGCGCAAGCTCTACGAATTGTCTTTTTCACTTTCTGCAATTTTCCATCATATGTTTTACGACTCATATGCAATCTTGCACACCCTTCCTCATAAGACATACCCTCGTGCCACGCATATAATACATCTTTTTCTTTTACATCTAATGAACACAACGCTTTATCCACTTGCTCTTTACACTCTATAAAAGCAAGTCTATATTCCGGCATGGAAAGACTATCCGATGTAGCAACCGTTTCAATCAATTCACATTCATCCGCAATCAACTTATCTAAAGACATCACAAATTCAGAAGGCACACTTCGATTATGGATTGTTCTCGTAATGAAATTCGTTAATTTGCAATCCACAAGATATTTTGTATAGGTTACAAAAGATGCCTTTTTATCATCTCGATAGGAATCCATTGCTTCATATAACGCTAAAAGTGCTTCCTGATACAAATCTTCTTTGTATGACTGTGTATGTGAATTAAAACCCGTTCTTTTATATACCCATATTTTCAGGTACTCATTCATTTCATTTTTAATACACTCCCTGGCAATCAAACTTCCAGAATGATACAGATATAGTAATTCATAAATATTTGTGTTGTTCATATTATCTTCCTCTTGTATAAGCATTTTTACACAAGAAAAACAAATATTTGTGTCGTATCGCAGTTCATTTTTTATAGAAAAAAGGCAGTATTCACTGTGGAAAACTACCTTTTATAAACACTGAATTGTTGAAAATTAAAGTGGATTTCTTGCATTAAAGATTCCATACATCAATACACCTGCAGATACAGAAGCATTCAATGATTCAATCTTTCCAACCATTGGAATCTTCACAACATAATCACACTTTTCTCTAATCAGTCTAGAAATACCTTTACCTTCATTTCCGATAACAAGCACACAATTGAAATCATACTTCAATTGACGATAATCCTGACCATTCATATCTGTACCAACGACCCACCAGCCATTTTTCTGAAGTGTTTCAATTGCACGAGATAAATTAGTAACTGCTGCACATTTCACAGTATCAATGGCACCTGCAGAAACTTTCGCTACTGTTGGTGTCAAGCCAACCGCATGTGTTTTCTTGAAAATGACACCCGTTGCGCCAATGGCATCTACACTTCTTAGAATTGCCCCTAGGTTATGTGGATCTTCTAACTCATCTAAAAGAATCAATAATCCACGTTTTCCATTTTCAACATGCATGATTTCTTCCAAAGAATATGTCTTGTAGTCATTCACTTCTGCCGCAACACCTTGATGTCTATCACTGCCTGTCAGCTTTGTCAGATTCTTTTTATCTGTTCTTTTTATACGAACATGATTTCTTTGTGCAAGAGATTCTAATTCTTTGTCATTCACTGCCAGAATGATTTCTTTCACTTCTTTATGTTCCAGAAATAATTGTCTAACAGGATTTTTTCCATAAATATACATATTACTTTTTCAATGTAAGAACCTTTTGAAACAGTTCCTGTATCCTTTCTTGTTTTCCTTCTAACTTCAAATAGCCAAAAATAGCTTCGAAACCAGTTGAAATACGATATGTCTGTACATCTGTACTCTTAGGCGTTGCACCCGTATTTGCATTTCTGCCACGGCGGAATACTGCTTCTTCCTCTTCTGTAAGAATATTAGCTTCATGCAGTGCATCATAGAAAGCCGCCTGTGATTTTGCACTCACCATCGCAATACTGTCTTTTTGTAATGTTTTTCCTTTTCCTTCGCCATTTTCAATTAAATATTCTCTTACCACAAGAGACCATACCGCATCCCCAAGGAATGCTAATGTTCTGCCTGAACAACTGTTTACATTCATTACATTAAACCCTTTGCGATCAAAGCATTACGATACTGATCTGCACCATCCCAGTCTTTATTTGCTTTTGCTTCATTCCACTTTGTAAATAGCGCTTTGTCTTCTTCATCTAATACAACTTTATCTGCAACGATACCTAGTACAGAAAGCATCTTCACTACAGAATTTCTAAGTCCAATCACTGTATTCCAGTCTGGTTCCTTTGTACGTAAGCCTTGGTTGATTTTCTTTACAGTATCAAAAATAACTGTATATGCATTTGGTGTATTTAAATCATCATCCAGCTGATCCAAGAATAAACGATAGCTTGCTTCGTCATAACCATCAAAAGATGCAGAAGCTAATTGTGATTTAATATCCACCTGCTTTAAAGGATTCAATACTTTATCCAGTTCTTTTCTGGCAGTTTCTACTGTTTCTTCAGAGAAATTCAATTCTTTTCTATAATGAACAGAACTCATCAGCCATCTTGTTAAATTTGTTCCTAACTTTTCAACAATATCCTTTGCCCACAATGTATTACCTAAAGATTTACTCATCTTCTGACCATCAATGTTGATCATCGCATTATGCACCCAGAAATTTGCCAATGCATTATGATGTGTGCATTCTTGTTGGGCAGCTTCATTTTCATGATGAGGGAATTTCAAATCCATTCCACCACCATGGATATCAATATATTCACCCAAGTTCTGATTGATCATAACAACACATTCCGTATGCCATCCTGGTCTGCCTTTCCCCCATGGAGAATCCCATTGAATACCTTTATCCGTTTTTTTCCACAACGCAAAGTCATATGGATTCTTTTTGCCATCATTCACTTCAATTCTTGCTCCAGCTTCTAACTGATCTAATCTCTGATGAGAAATTTCACCATATTCAGGATCAGCTTCAACTGAGAAATACACATCTCCATTATCAGAAACATATGCACTTCCATTATCTACAAGTTCTTTAATAAAGCTGATAATACCATCCATTGTCTCTGTAACTCTAGGTGTAATATCAGGCACTTCTGTATTCAACATTTTTCTAACATCCTGATATGCATCAATATATCTTTGCGCAATAACTGCTTCTGTTGTATTTTCTTCAATTGCCTTGTTGATGATCTTATCATCTACATCTGTAAAGTTTGAAACATACGTAACACTATATCCTTCTGCTTCAAACAAGCGTTTCAATACATCAAACACAACCATAGGTCTAGCATTACCAATATGTGCATAGTTGTAGACTGTTGGCCCACAAACATACATATCTACATGACCTTCTTTAATAGGTTTGAATTCTTCAACATTCAATGTTTTTGAGTTATACAGTTTAATCATATTTTTTACCATTAAGGCGGCCTTTCTTTCCGCCTTCACAAACCAGTAA
>OLNY01001068.1_pt1 | contig 22904 bp, 16 predicted proteins | sample 1671981 | NCBI WGS metagenome assembly OLNY01 (sample SAMEA3136632, study PRJEB25190) | human gut metagenome | biome: human gut; feature: human-associated habitat; material: faeces | place: Austria | collected 2013
CTGAACCGCCGCTTGCGGAACCGCATGAGCGGTGGTGTGGGAGGACGGGGGTTAGTCACCCCCTCCTACCCGATTTGGATGCTTTTTTCAGCAAGACGCGCTGTCCTTTGCGGATCCCTCTGCCGGGTAGAACAACAACCCCAAGTCGAAAATGTGGTTCTCGTACTTTACACGCATTTCGCCGCCGTATTTTCGCACCACGGCGCGCATGGAAAGCATCCCGAAACCGTGTACGTTCGGGTCCTGCTGCGTTACGGGCAAGCCGTTCTTGAAGTTCGGCGCTTTCTCGCAGTAGTTACGAACGTTGATGGAGATAACGCCCATTTTGCTGCTGATTTTGAGGTCGATGAAGCGATTTGTCGGCTCCTCAATGTGCTTAATGCTCTGAATGGCGTTGTCCAGCGCGTTGGAAAACAGCGCGTACACATCCGGCGAATCCATAAAGGCAAGCACATGCGGCTGCTCGATGACGTAGTTGAAGTGAATATTCTCCTGTGCACAGTAGAACTTCTTTTCAGTCAGGATGATGTCCAAATCGTGGTTGCCCGTATCAACCGTGCTGATGGAACGCTCGACGGCGGTGTCCCACTCCTTCAAGTAGCGCGAACGCAGGGCAGGGTCAACATCATCCTTCATGAGCGCGGAAAGCTGGTGCTTCATGTCGTGGATGCGAATCTGTATGTGCTCGATGTTCTCCTTTGTAATTTCATACTGGCTGGCTTTTTCCTTCATCAGGAAGGCGATGACACGGTTTCCGTACTCCAGCCGATTCTCGCGGAAGTAGGAGGATTCCAGCATCAGCACCAGCAGGCAGCAGATAATGGCATACAGTTTGCAGATAAACGATGTCAGGTACGGCTCGTTGGAGCCGGCTCTGTTGCATGCTTCGCTGATGACCAGATTGACCAGAAGAACCATCAGGACGGTAGGAAGCGAGGTGCTACAGATGCGTAAGTATCTCATCAACGCGGAGAGTTATCAAGAGATTCTGGAAGCGGAGAAGGCAACAAAAAGCAAAAAAGTTTCAAAAAAGTTGAGCATTCTTTTGACTCGTTTCGGTGGCAAAACCATTTCGGAAACGGCAAAGCAGATGAACTGCTCCGAATCAAGAGTGAAACGCAACGTGGCTGAGTATATGCAGAGTGGACTGCAAGAATTTATAAAGCCCAAACAGAAGGAAAATCACCGAAATCTCCCTATCGAAGAAGAAAAAGCGTTGCTTTCCCGCTTCGAGGAGATGGCTTCCGCAGGAAAAATTGTGGAAGTAAGGAGATAAAGCAGGCTTTTGATGCATAAATAGGAAGAGAAACCGGTAACAGTTATATTCACACGATGCTAAAAAGGCACGGCTGGCGCAAGGTGATGCTGCGCACAAAGCATCCCAAAAAGGCGGACGACGAGGCGATTGAAGCCTCAAAAAATTAGCGATACCGTAAGGCTTTTGGCAATCCAAAATCCGACAAAAAGAATACGCTTAATGTTCCAAGACGAAGCGGGATTTGGGCGTATCAACAAGGCAAAGCGTTGCTGGTGCAAAAGAGGGCATCGTCCGAGCGTTCCATGCCACCATATTCGCGAATATCGGTATGTTATGGTGCGGTTGAGCCGATGACGGGTGAAAGTTTCTTTTTGGTGATTCCATATTGTAACACAAAATGTATGCAGCTTTTTCTGAATAGACTGCACGATGAATTTCCGAACGATATTTTGGTTGTCGTTTGTGACGGCGCAACGTGGCATAAGTCCAGCAAGCTGGAAGTGCCGGAAAATATGACTATTTTGCATATTCCGCCCTATACGCCCGAAATGAATCCGATTGAGCAGATTTGGCGTGAACTTCGCACGCAGGGTTTCCGAAACGAGGTCTTTGCCACGTTGGAAAAGGTGGTGAACCGCCTTTGTGAGACGATTCGTCACCTTTCAAAAAATACAATCATCAGCATTACTCGTCGGCAGTGGATGTGGTGCATTTTTAATTGGAAATAGTATAAATAGCGGGATGAAAAAATTCAACTGATAATGAGACGCAATCTTACAGGAAGAAAGATGAAAATTCAAGTAAAGAATGGTTGACAGAAATATGCTGGGATGATATACTAATTATAAGAATACTCTGTGGACAAATATAATGGATAAAGTCGCTGGGAAGGAGGTACGGCACGAAGGCAGGGGCAGAACCGGACAGACGCTTGCCGAGTAAATACAAATATCACAAATCGTTGAAAACATATCGGTTTCTGTGAGATAAAGTACTTCGGGTTACCAAATAATAACGGAGAGGTGCCATCGAAATGTACTTACAGTTATTTCATATACACTATGGAATTAGTGAACGGATGTTGCCGGATCAGGGGGATGGCAAGTACATTCTTTCTTACACGGATTTGGAAGGAGAACGCCATCCACTGATTGAACTGGAAGGTCTGGGCGACATGTGGCAGATGTACTCGACCACCACCGGAATCCTGCTTGACCGCGATCAGCCTGTGGAACAGTGCGAACTGCGCTGCAACGAGAGTTACCGCATCATGGCGGCGGGACTGCCGGAAAATGACAACATCTTCTTTCTGCTGTCCCAGCCGGTCAGCCAGCAGGTGCGCCTGCTGACGCTCCCGGCGCATGACCTCATCTCCGTCGGCTTTGAGTACTGCGACATTACCTATCCGCTGGATTTGCTGTGCAGTACGCAGGTGCTGCTGAGCATCGAGGGCGGGCGGGCGACGCTCAAGGACGACAATGGCGCGGAGAGCAACGGCACGTTCGTCAATGGCAAATGCGTCACATCACGGCAGCTGCAGGTGGGCGACGTGATTGACCTGTTTGGGCTGCGCATGGTGTATCTGGGCAAGTCGCTTGCCATCAATTCGCCGCACATCCCGGTCACGATTCACGAGCGTCTGCTAGGGACGCTGCCTGAAGCGCCGAAGGCCAAGGCACGGAACGGCGGAATCCAGCGCAGCGAATCCTTCGAGCGGCGCTTTGACCGTTCCCCGCGCATTTACCGCGAGGTGAAGCCGCTGGAAATGGAAGTGGATGCACCGCCGACGCAGGAGGTGCGCAACGAGCAACCGCTGCTGCTGACGATGGGCTCGTCGTTGACGATGAGCATGTCCTCCATCATGATGGCGTTCATATCGCTGCAGAACGTGCAGACGAACGGCGGCAGCATCATGAGCGCGCTGCCGTCGCTGGTGATGGCGGGCGGAATGCTGATGAGCAGCATGGTTTTCCCGTTTGCGACGCGCAAATACACCGAGCATAAGAGCCAGAAGAACGAAGAAAAGCGAATCAGCAAGTATTCGGCGTATCTGGATGACGTGGAGCGGAAAATTCACGAGGCATCCGTCCTTCAGCGGGAAGAGCAGCTGAAAACCGCGCCGGATGTGCAGGAAAGCTACACGCGCGTGATGGAAATGCTGCCGAACCTGTGGGAGCGCACCCCGTATCATGCGGATTTCCTCTCCCTGCGGCTGGGGCTGGCGACGCTGCCGGTGAACGCGAAGATTCGCTTCCCGTCGGCGCATTTCTCCATGACTGAAGACCGGATGAAGCAGCGCTTGGATTCGCTGGCGGAACAGCAGTGGCTCGTTGAGGGAATGCCGCTGACGGTTTCGCTGCTGGATATGCGGATTATCGGCATCATCGGGCACTATGCGGAGCGGATGCACTACCTCCAGCGGATGCTGGTGCAGCTGACCGCCCTGCACAGCTATCAGGACTTGAAGCTGGCGTTCCTCTACGATGCGGCGGAGGCGGACGCGTGGGAGTTTGTCCGCTGGTTTCCCCACGGGTGGGATGACGAGGGCAATTTCCGCGCCATTGCGGCCAGCGGCGACGGCATTTCCGCGCTGGGAACGTATCTGGAAAAGTTCATGACAAAGGGGGAGGATGCACCGACAGCGCACTGCATCCTGATTGCGGCGAGCAAGGAGCTGCTGGAGCAGTGCGGCGACATTGCCGAGCATTTGGAAGAGCTGCCGCAGACGCACTTGAGCGTGATTGCGCTGGCGGGCAGGGCGAGCGAACTGCCGCGCGAGTGCCACTCCGTCGTGACGGTTTCGGAGCAGCAGGGGCTTTTGTACCGCAACATTGCCAAGAGCGACTCCGAGCCGGTGGCGTTCCAAGTGGACAAGGCAATTGATGAGGAGCAGGTGCGCCAGCTGGCAATCAGCCTGAATCGGACGCACTTGAGCGAGGGCAAGGAGAATGTGCTCCCGTCGATGCTCACGTTCTATGCTATGATGCGCTGCGGGCGGGTTGACCAGCTGCAAGTGCGCAACCGCTGGGCAATCAGCAACCCCATCAAGAGCCTTGCAGCGCCGATTGGGGTGGATAAATACGGCAGCCCGGTGCTGCTGGATATTCACGAAAAGGCGCATGGCCCGCACGGCCTGATTGCAGGCACGACAGGCTCCGGCAAATCGGAATTTATCATTACTTATCTGCTGTCTTTGGCGGCGCACTATTCGCCTCTGGAAGTCAACTTTATCCTGATTGACTACAAGGGCGGCGGCATGTCGGAAACGCTGCGCAAGCTGCCGCACGTCGTGGGCACGATTACGAACCTTGGCGGACGGCAGGGTATTCACCGGGCGATGGTATCCATCAAGAGCGAGGTGCAGCGGCGGCAGCAGGTCTTCAGCGAATTGCAGATGAAGCGCGGCATCAGCAGCCCGAACATCTATCAGTATCAGTCAATGTACCGCAAGCACGAAGTCAGCGAACCGATGTCGCACCTGATTATCGTCTTGGACGAATTTGCGGAGCTGAAGCAGCAGGAACAGGAATTCATGGATGACCTCATCAGCATCTCACGCATCGGGCGCAGCTTGGGCATCCACCTGATTCTGGCGACGCAGAAGCCGTCCGGTGTCGTCAACGAGCAGATTGTCGGCAACACGCGCTTCCGCGTCTGCCTGAAGGTGCAGGATCGCAGTGACAGTATGCAGATGCTTGGCCGCCCGGAAGCCAGCACGCTGGTCAACACGGGGCGCTTCTACCTGCAGGTGGGCAGCAACGAGCTGTTCGTGCTGGGGCAGAGTGCATGGAGCGGCGCGCCGGATACGGATTTGCCGTACTATCGCAAGCAGCCGGATACTTCGCTGGAAATCCTCAACGATTATGGCAGTGCGGTGCTGAAGCAGCAGCCGACGGGCCGCCGGGAGAACGAAAGCGGGCTGAAGCAGGTCAGCGCCGTGACCGAACACATTGCGGAAGAAGCAGAAAAGCTCTCCGTCATTCCGGCGCAGATTTGGCTTCCCCCGCTTGACCCGGACGAGATTACCCTCTCGTGGCTGGCGGAAACGTACCCGGCGGAAATCCATCCGGAGCAGATGGAAGCTGTGATTGGCATGGTGGACGACCCGGCGCAGCAGCGGCAGTATCCGCTGAAAATTAACCTCAGCGACGGCAACATTCTGCTCTACGCCATGCCCAATTCGGGCGAAAACGAGTTCATTGCGGCAATGGTTGCGTCGCTGTGCGAGCACCACGGGCCGGATATGCTCAACATCTACTGCCTTGATTACGCGGCGGAAGCCGGGCGGCTCTTTGCAAGCCTGCCGCAGGTCGGCGACGTGATTGTCGGCGGCGAGGATGAGAAGTTCCAGAACTTCATCAAGTGGCTGAATCAGGAAATCAGCAGACGCAGAAAGGTGCTGGCGGATTATGCGGGCGACATCCAGCTTTACCGCAGCGCATCGGGCAGCACAATGCCGGATTTGCTGATTATCATCAACAATTACGCCGCCCTGCAGGAGACGTACGAGGATGAAGCGGCGCTGCTCCACCAGCTGATGCGCGAAGGCACGCGCTTCCACATGTACTTCATGGTGGCGGTGACGACGAGCACGACCATGCGCATCCGCGATACGCAGAACTTCACGCAGAAATACTGCTTGCAGCTGGCGGACAGCGGAAGCTACTTCGACGTGCTGGGCAGGACGGAAGGCATGGAGCCGTGCAGCCGGGTTGGCAGCGGCATTTTCCGCGACGAGCGGATTTTGGAGTTCCAAGTGGCGAAGATGGCGGACACGACGAATGAAGTCCACGCGGCATTCATCGAAATGAGCAGGCGCGTGGCGGAGCAGTATCCGGAACAGCGTGCGCCGAGGGTGCGGGTGCTGCCGCCGTTCGTCAGCGTGGCGGATTTGACCGCAGCGCCGGAGAAGATTCCGATGAACCGCGTGCCGATTGGCATCAGCCGCACGACGATGACGCCGGTGGAATGGAATTTGAAGGAAAACTTCGCCAACGTGATTCTCTACCGCGACCGCCCAAAATTCCCGTTTGTGGAGCGGCTGACGGAAATGCTCGCCCTCTGCCCGGAGCGCAAAGTGACTGTGCTTGACCTCGGGCAGACGCTGAACATCAAGTCGGAGCGGGTGCAGGTGGTGCACGATAAAGAAGCGTGCATGAACATCATCAATGAACTGCAGCGGACGAATCTAGCGCGCAACAACGCCTACAAGACGGCGCTGATGAAAGGCGAACCGACCCCGACGTTCTCGGAGGAGGTCTACATCATCTGCGGCTACAAGAACCTGATGGAGGCCATCAAGGACTCGAACCAGACGACGGCATCCATGCAGGTCGTCCTCCTGCGCGGCTCGGCGAATTACGCTCTGCACCTGATTCTGGTGGAAGAATCGGCGAACGTGAACGGCTCGCTGCGCATGGAAGAATGGTATCGGCGCAGCTGCGTGCGGAACGGCCTGTGGCTCGGCAAGGGCTGCTCGTGGCAGAGCGCGCTGGAGATTGAAGGCAAAGTGGCGGAAATGGACGGCGCATTCGGCTGTCTGGTGCATCAGGGTGAGCCGACAAGCTGCCTGATGCTGACGAACGCTTAATAGAAAGGCGGCTGGAAGCATGGAAGACAAGGTGCTTGTCCGCGTCCGGGCATCCATGTCGGGGCTGGCGTTTGATTTCAAAATCCCCTATGACATTCAGGTGAAGGACATTACGCCGACCATGAAGCAGATGTTCTGCAAAGTCAGCGAGCAGAGGCTGCCGTTTTTGCAGCGGCCGCTGCTGTTCAAGATGGACGGCGAGATGCTGGCGGAAAGCAAAACCTTCCGCGAATTGCAGATTGCCAGCGGCGATTTGCTGATTCTGGTCTAATCACTTATTTCGGCAGCAAACAGGAAAACGGGAAACATGCAGGCGAGCAGCACAGCAACAGCACGAAAACGACGAAGGAGGGACTTAACATGTCGAAGGTAACGGTGAATACGCAGGGTCTGCGCCAGAAGGCGTCGACCATCAGCAGCGAGGCGGCTGCGTATCAGAAGGAAATGCAGAAGATGTTCGAGGCGGTGGAAAGCTTGAAGAGCAGCTGCGAGGGCACGGACATCAACGCCTATGTGAAGGACATTGTGGACTGCAAGCCGGAATTGGAAACACTCTTCAAGAAGCTGGAATCCAGCGCGAAGACGCTGGAAGGCATCGCGGAGATTCACGACAAGGTGGAGGCATCCTATCAGTAATCCATCTGATTTCCGGTTGGTTTATCGGAAAATCGGATAAAATCATCAGCCTGCAAAAAATTCTGTTTGTCTGTTTCTCAATAAAAATATAATCAACTTACCGTGTGAAAGATGAAAAGGAGTGACTATCATGGCGGGCGAAAACCGCGTAATTGACCTTGAGGCGATGGGCACAACGGTGACGGCGCTTGAAAATGCGAATAAGGCGATGGGCTCGCATCTGGAGACGATTGTGAGCACGACCAACAGCGTCAAGAGTTCCTACGATGGCCCCGGCACGGAGGACCTGATTAAGACGGCGAGCCTGATGAGCCAGCGCTTCTCCTCGCTCAAGGAGACCATCGACAAGATGAAGAAGACGCTGGAAGACATGACCGAAAAGAACCGTCAGGCCATCGCGGCGACGAACAAGATTTTGGAAGAGCAGTCGAGCCAGTACATCTAATGACATCGTCTGCTGACAGGAAACCTCATCATCAATAGCAGCAGCCCGCTCTCTTCACGGGGAATTTTTTCCCCTTGTGAAGGGGGCGGGCTTGGGAGGAAATATGGCAGATAAGATATTGAAGTTTGATACGGACAAGGCAGGGCAGGATATCACTGCGCTGGGCGAAAGCGTGAACCAGATTGACGCAATGGTGGAGACGATGACGCAGACGCTGGAGGAGATGTGCGGCCTGTGGAACAGCAGCAATGGGGATGCGATGCTACAGATGGTGGGGCAGCAGGTGAAGGCGATTCAGCTGTATGATTATGTCCACTATGCCTGTACGGTGCTGCAAAATGCCAACGTGAACTATCAGGTAGCCATGAAGTTTGACCAGAAAGCGTTCCAAGACATGAGCAATCTGTATATGTGAGGTGACACACAATGAAACTGTACCTGAGCAGCAACGGAAAAGCCAAGAAACAGGAAGCGCTGGCAGCTTTGCAGAAATCCCTCAATGCGCTGCAGCAGGCGAGCGAGGCGTTGTCGGAATCGAACAAACTCACCGGCATTGGCACGGAACTGCTGAAGCAGAAGATTGACGAACTGATGAACGATATCGCGAAGAAAAAGAGCAAAATTTCCCAAATTGAGTAATGCCAGATACGAAACCATACACCTGATTTACACCTGCCGATTTGCAGCAGGATTCTGAAGCGGAGGAAAGGTTGGGGATACCATGACGACGAACTATGCTGAAAATCTGACAGAATTTCAATCACTGCTGCATTCAACGAGCAGCCAAATCCGCACGCTGAAAAGCAAAATGGACACGCCGGAACTTCAGAGCGTGTATGCACAGGTGCGCGCAAGCGACGCGGGTTCGCAGCTGGAAAGCAACTTGAGCAGCAACCTTGCGAAAAACGGCTATTTGGGTGCTGATGGCAAGGTGAACACCCACGGCTATCTGGGCATGATTGGCGTGCCGCAGGACGTGGCGGATGGCCTTAGTCAGGCGGTGGAAAACGAACCGCGGACGCTGTCGGCAGCTGAACTGCAGGCGGAACAGCGGACTTTCGCCCAGACGGTGGTGGCGAATCGCGGGCAGACCTCCGTGTCGCTCAATGAATATATTGCCATGAGCGGCAAGGCGACATCAGACAATATTACAACAGCGGACTATGCAACGTATGCTGAACTGTCGTATGCCAGCAAGCAATACGGCAGTCAGGGCTATTTGAATGCAACACAGAGAACGAATGTTTCGGTCAAGGAGTATGCACAGGGGCTTCTGGACGAAATGCCGGCAAGCAACCCGTACAATCCGACGGAAAATCAGGCAGCGTATGATGCTTGGAACCGCCAGTACGGGACGAAGGCCTATCAGGAAGAGCGCGAATTTTTGCGCACGGTTGCCAATTCGGAGCGCTACGCCGATGTGACGGTGGACGGCAGCGAGCTGATGAACGCGGGCAACAACCGCACGAATCTGCTGGTCGTCGGTTATGGCGACGGCAAGGCGGTCATGACCATTCAGGGGTCGGACGGCACAGTCGCCGACTGGGGTCAGAACACCCATCTGGGGGTTCGTGACAGCGAAAAATGGAGTACGGAAAAATGCGAGGAGTACGCCCAAAACTACACGTCGATTGACCTGAACGGCCACTCTCAGGGCGGCCATGAGGCGATTACGGTAGCTGTTTTGGGGGACGATTCGTTTAAGGGCAAAATCGGGCAGGTCGTCAGCTTGGATGGCAACGGGCACACGAAGGCGTTTGCGGAAGAATATGCAAGCGAAATTGCCAAACTTGACGGCAAAATTATTCATTATAATCCGGGCAATAGCATCGTCGGTGAACTTGAACACGGGATTAACGCCGGAAACACGGTCTATGTTGAAACAAACGGTAAGGGTCTTTTTGACCAAGGAAATATCCACCCGGCGACGAGCTGGCGTTATGAGCTGAACGGCGGGGCACAGACGACGGAGCGCAGCGCGGGCAGTATTATTTTCTCCGATGTGATGAATTTCGTCGCGGACAACTGCTCTGAATCGCAGGTGGAGCAGTTCGGGAAAACGCTCTTTGGTCAGTTCCTGTACGATCAGGATAATCCCGATCAGCTTGGCGCGCCGAAGAACCTTGATGAGTTCCTTGTCCGTCTGGGAGGCATGAACGACGAAGACGTGCTGAATCTCGCGAGCGTGGGCTGCACCGTCCTTGGCAATTTCCTCACGTCGGACACGGTGGCAGATGCAATTGATACGATTGCGGACTTCGTGATTCCCAAAGTCGCAGATTGGGTAGGCAATTTTGTTTCCGATGTGACGGAAGACGCGATTATGACTGCGCTGGCGGGATATCCGGGACTGAACATTATTGTTGCGAAAATCGGCGGCTGGCTGGCTGGCAAAGTTGCCTCTTGGGTTACAGAAGTTGTGCTGGGCGAGGTCGTCAAGGAAATCAAGGAAATCGTCAAGGAGTTCGGTGAGTTCCTCCAGCAGCTTGGCGACGCGATTGACAAATACCGTCAGCAGATTACCGCCGCAAAGACAGCCGCACGCCAAGCCTATATTGCGGCGAATCCGAAAATCAGCTCTGACTGTCTCCAGCTGGAAGAGACCGCGAAGCTGATGCAGAAGGCGATAGACAGCCTGAACGAAGCAAACGATGCGCTGAAGCGTATGATGGACTGCTTCTTGGAGGATGTTGCAGAAAAAATCACGAAAATGGTGGGAGATGACCTCATTACCAAATACGTTACGAAAACGGTTATCCGGCTTGCAAGTGCTGCGACCAATTTTGTTCGCGAAAAGTGGGGATTCCGGCTGGAAGACCTTGGCAAGCGCGGTGCGATGGAAAACATCCGCAAGGCGTGCCTGCGCATCAGCGCGGAGACGCAGGATGTTATGCGCGGAACGGCGACGAGCCTCATTGAAACCAGTTTCACGGTCGAACCTGCCGCCATGCTGGCCAAGTGCAAGGTGATGGAGACGACGGCGGAGCAGCTGAAGACGCAGAAGAACACCTTCCAGACGCAGATGGACAACACGAAGGGCTACTGGCAGGGCAGCGACCAAGAGGCGTTCGAGCGGGATGTTGCGAAGCTGGTGGAAGCGGCGGATATCCAGATTCAGAACATCCTCGTCCGCGTCGCGCAGGTGTCGGATGCGATGCAGCGCTATCAGCAGTTCCAGGATGCGGCGGTGCAAATCTGTCAGGATAACACATAATCGGGCGTTTATCACAGGCAAAGAAAGAGGTTGAGACGATGCAGGAATGGTTTCGGAATGCCGTCATCGGCATACTGCTGTGCTGCATGATGCTGTCGGCTGCCGTGGCTGATATTGGCGGGGACGACCCGGCGTTCTTCTACGATACGGCACTGAAGAACGTGGAGCTGGATCGCTATGCCGATGCGGAAGAGTACTTCGCGAAGGCTGGTTCCTACAAGGATGCTGCCCTGTGGAAGCGCTATTGCGAAGCGATTCAGAAGACAAACGGGGATGCGGCCATTGCGGATTTGCAGCGGGCGCAGACGCTCTTTGACGGCTTGCTCAACGTCAGCATCGAAAACGACAAGTGGCAGCCCGCCCAGTGGAAAAAGTACGGTCAGGCGCTCCTGAACGAGAAAAAGGGCTTTCTGGACAGCGCCATGAAGACATATCAGGAACTGGGAAACTTCCAAGACAGCCTTGACCGCTATTGGATGCTGAACGACCAGCGGAATGGCACAAGCGGGCGCAGCACCTATGAGGGCTGGCTTGTCACCTCGAAATATGCCGTGATTTACATTGGCCCCGGCAGCAATTACCCGGAGGGCGAAACGTCGGATGCGTGGGAAAAAGAGCGGCAGAACAGCAAGAAAGTCAAAGTAAGCGTGCTGGAAAAAACGGGCTACTGGTACTTGATTGAGTATTCCGTGGATGGGCTGCTGACGCGCGGCTATGTGGCGCAGAACCGCTTGGTGGATGTGCAGGTGGGCGTGCCGGAGACGACGGAGAAGGGCGTGCTGAAAATCGGCGGCGGAGAGCCGCTGTACGCCGGGCCGGGCGAGGAATACAAGGTGCGGCTGAACATGATTCCGGCGGGCAGCACCCTGCGCATCTTTGACGACGAGGAAGACGGCTACCAGCTTGTTGAGTATGAGGACGCGAAGGGCATCTGCTACCGCGGATGGATGGAAAAGTGAAGTAAAGGAGATTGATTGATGATGAAACCGGGGCTGCGAACCATGTGGATGGCATTTTTCCTCTGCGCGGTGATGCTGATGAACATTGCTGCGGCTGACATTGGCAACGGCCCCGGTGTCGCGGACAGGAAGGAATTTGAAGCGCTGTTTGCGGCGGAGGAGTACGACAAGGCGGCGGAGCTCTACCGGGAGCGCGACTTGCGGCAGATTCAGTCGCTGGACGACTACAAGGCGTTTCTGGACATTCAGTCTGCCTTGGCGGATGAATCGGCGGACTACGCGCTGGTGATTTCCAAACTCAAGGTGCTTCAGCAGCGCGGCTTTGCGCCGACTGGGTGGCAATCGTCCGTGGCGGCGTGGGTGAGCTACGCTACGGGGCGGCAGGCGGAGAGCGTCGGCGACTATGACGCAGCAGTGACGGCATACGAACAGGCGGGCGGCACGGCGGATTCCGTGTCGCGGCTGGAAGTGTGCCTTCAGTTGAAGCGGCAGACATCCGAAGCGGCAGCAAACCGGCTGCTGCAGGAGGGCAAGCAGGAGCAGAACGCGGAGAAGGTTCAGCAAGCGAAAGAACTGTATGCCGCGCTGGGCAAAACGGACAAGGTGGCGCTGTGCAATCAGACGCTGGAAGACATTGCCGAAGCCCAGCAGTATGCAGAAGCGGTGCAGCGCTATCAGGATGCGCTTGCAAAGAACGACCGCGCGCTGATGATGCAGGCGGAAAAGGCGTTTGCGGATTTGGGTAAGGTGCAGGACAGCGAAAGCTATCTGGCGGCGTGCCGGAAGTGGCTGGCGGATGATGCACGGAACATCACCGTGACGCTCCAGCTTGACGGCACGGCGCTGACCGTTGCATGGTCGGACAGCGCAGAATCAACGGAAAACGCTGCCTATCAGGTGACGATTCAGCAGAAGGACGCACCGCAAGTCTTCCAGCAGGTGCAGGCGGGGGACAAAACGGAAATCAGCATCAAAAACCTGATTCCGGAGGTCGCGTATGCGGTGTCCGTGAAGGAAGTGCACAGCGGCAAGCAGTCGCAGACGCAGGAAGTGCAGGTTCCTGCGGCGGCAGCGTTTTCCCGCTGGGGGATGACGTGCAGCGACATGAAAATCGAAACGGCATCCCGCAGTATGCTTGTGGCGTTTGACTACTGGCAACTGCGCGAGAAGTTCATGACGGACAGCAGCGATGCGTTCGTGATGGCGCGCGGCAGCATCAGCCAGCAGGAAAACAGCTATTTCGCCATTCTGCCGTTCAGCGTGACGGAAACGGCGGAGATTGATTTGCCGTGCCAGTGGGTGATTCGCACAGCTGCAAATGGTACATACGCATCCGAAGCGGGACAGGAGCAAGGCAATGTTCAGCCGGGAATGAGGCCCTTTTTTGTGAGCTGGGACAGCGTGCGCGGCGAAAACGTACTGGACAAGCTGCTGGATGCGCTGTATCAGGCAAACGACCGCACTTGGCCGGAGACGAGGGTCTGCGTGGAATACTATCTGGACGGCGAACTGGCGGGACAGACATATTTTGAATTAACGAACGGGAAATGAGGGAAGGGCTATGGAATCATTTCCGCAGGAATGGAAAGAAAAGCAGGTGCTGCAAGGCTGGCAGCTGCTGAATCATGACATGCTGCCGTCCGGGGAGGGCGGATACGGCAAGGTGTACAAAATCGCCAAAGAGGACACGGGCGAAACGGCGGCGCTGAAGTGGATTCGCATCAAAACGGACAGCAAGCAGCAGATGTCGGAAGCGCACCGGCGGCTCAGCACGGAAATCAAGGTCATGTACGACATGAGCAGCGTGCCGCAGATTGTGCATATTCAGGACTATGCCATCATGGACAACGAGGATGAGCTTTGCGTGGATGCGCTGATTCGCATGGAGTGGCTTCAGCCGCTCAAGGAGCGAATCCGCAAGCTGAAGCTGCAGGATGTGGCGCAGATTGCGACGGATATTTCCGAAGCCCTCAAGCAGCTGCACGCGAAGAATCTGGTGCATGAGGACGTAAAGCTGGAGAACATTCTCTATGGCGACGGCATCTACAAGCTGAGCGACTTCGGCTGTGCGTCCTACTTGTCCAGCAGCGTCGTGGGGCGGCCGGGCGGCACATCCTTTTACCGTGCGCCGGAATATTTGCAGAAGGAAGCCGTGCCGTCGTTTGTGGGTGACATTTACTCGCTGGGCATGACGTTCTATCTGCTGTTCAACGATGGCAAGCTGCCCTACCAGAAGACGGGCATTTCCACCACGGCGGCGTATGAGGAGATGAAGCGAGCCTGTGCCAAGGGTGCGGGGCATTATCCGCCACCCGCGGATGCCGTTGCGCCGATTGCGGATGTAATCGCGAAAGCCACGGCGATTCAGCCGGAAGCGCGCTATCAGCGGGTTGAGGATTTCAAGCGCGAATTGTGTCAGGCGATTGCCCAGCTGCCGCTGAAAACGCCCCTGCACGAGGATGGCGACCGGGGCACGCAGTCGGCAAGCTCGCACAAGCCGCGCCGCCCGTTCAGCAGCTCCAACCATCAGGCGCAGAGCGTCTATCAGACGAGCCAGACCGCCGCTGTGCGCACGGCAGAGCACACCAAGCGCACGCAGGACGGCTTCCAGATTCCGCAGAACGAGGCGGAAGCGCCCGCTGCGCAGGAGGAAAAGCCCGCAGAAGTGCCGGAAAGCAAGCGGCGCGGGCATCTTGTCCGCTGGGTGCTGGCGATTGCGGCGGTGATGCTGGTGGCAGGAATGATGGTGCTGCTGCGCCTTGTCCATCAGGAGAATATCACCGTGGCGGCGGCAAACTGTACGAATGTCATCCTGCAGGCGAAAGAGGAAAAACAGGCGCAAATCCGCTATTATGCGCTCGGCACGCCCAATCACGCGGTGGAGCAGAGCATCAGCCGCTGGCCGGTGGAGCTGACGGGGCTGATTCCGGCGACGACCTACGAGGCGGAAATCAGCACGGCATCCGGCACATCCACCCTGCGCTTCACGACGAAGGCGGTGGAGAGCAACCGCAGCGCAACGCGGCAGTATCAGGCGCTGTACGTTGCCAGCAAGGCGGAAATCGCCCAGAAGCTGGAGCAGGGCATGACGCGCAACGAAATGCTGCTGAACGGCGTTTATCAGCCGGTGGATATGCCGTGGAAAATCCAGCTGCGCAACGGCTCGACGGCGTATCAGGACGTGGAATACCTGCTGTACGCGGAATTTCAGCGTTCCGCATCGGCACAGGCGGAAAACATCATGACGGGCGTTATCCTCCGCATCGGGAAGGAAGAGGTGTACGCGGTTCAGAAAGAAGAAGGCTACATTTTGCCGAATCTGCTGATTAAGATGTATTTTCCGCTGGATGACCTGTTCGCACAGCGCTGGGAGGAAAAGCAGGGCACGCAGTATTACGGCAGTGCCACGCTGGAAATGTACTGCGGCGACGATTTGGTGGCGAACGGGACGGTTTCCATCGAGGAAGAATAATTGATAGGGGGTAAGATTCCGGTGAAAAAGGTTATGCTGGTGCTGCTGGCGATTTTGCTGAGCCTATCCATCGCCTGTTCGGAGGAAATGCTGCGGGTTTCCATTATCCCGGAGGTAGAAGCATATATTGATGAATTGTCGCTCGCCCAAGGCAGAAAGTGCAGCACCGATGCGCTGCAGAACTGCATCCGCGAGCTGGAGAGCATGGGCGGCAAAACCGCATCCGCTATGCGATTGTACTGCACGGTGCTGGTTGCGCTGGATGACGGCGATTTTGACACGGCGAAGAGCGCGATGAGTCTGCTGGTGCTGCCGAACGTGGCGGCATCGTTTGATGAGAGCATCGTCGGTTCGGCGGGCGAAACGTCCATTGCCACGGTGGAGATGCTGTCGTACTATCTGGATGGGCGGGCTGCGGAAAGCGCGGGCGACGATGAGGCGGCGCTTGAGGCCTATCAGCAGTGCGCGGGCGAATTTGACACACTCTACCGGATTTCCGCCGTCAAAATGCGGCGATTCAACAAGGCGGTTGACCTGATGCTGAGCGGCAAGTATGCCGAGGCGGAAGCGATTCTGATTGCCCTGAACGCGGAAGGGCACGAAGGGGCAAGCGAGTATCTGCAGTACTGCCGGAATCAAATGGGGCGCGTGGAAGCAACCGCCACGCCGCGCACGGCGGAGGTGAGCGCAAAGATGAACGCGCTGTTTACCGTCGGCAATTATGTCACGTTCGGGCATTATCCGCAGACGAAGAATGGCAACGATTCCACGCCCATCGAGTGGGCAGTGCTGGCGCGCGACGGCAGCAAGGCGCTGCTGCTGAGCCGCTACGGGCTGGAAGCGCAGCCGTATAATCAGGTGTCGGCAAATGTGACGTGGGAGGATTGCACGCTGCGTGCGTGGCTGAATGACACCTTCCTGAACTGTGCATTCACGCAGGAGGAGCAGACGGCGATTCTGCTGACTGACGTGGATAACAGCCGCGCGCAGGGGTACAGCAGCTGGGCGACCGACGGCGGCAGCGACACGCAGGACATGGTGTTCCTGCTCAGCTATGCGGATGCGCAGTATTACTTTGGCTTGGTGTATGGCGACAAGAACAACCGGATGGCGCGGACGAGCCCGACCCCGTATGCCCTTGCGCGCGGTGCATGGGTATCCAGCGATGACCCCACCTACGACGGCAAATACGCCGCATGGTGGTGGCTGCGCTCGCCCGGCGGAGAGCAGAACTGCGCCGCGCGCGTCTCCCCGGAAGGTGGGCTGGTGGGAAGCAGCGTGAGCTATACCTACACGATGATTCGCCCTGTGATTTGGGTGGATTTGTCGTCCGCAGTGCTTCAGGAGACTGCTGCGGCGGGCACTGGCACGGCGGTGGTAGAAGCTATCAATGCGGCATTGAGTGCACCGGCAACTGCGGAAAAGGCTACATGGGTTTCTGTACAGGCGTTTGGCGGTGAATACATCGGCGTGGGCGTAACGGATGAAAACGGCGTGATCACCTCTTTTACGATTGATGCTTCCTCCCAAACACCGGGCTTAGGGCAAGAATGCGCAAGCGCAGCATTCACAAGCCAATTCATTGGCAAGAAAGCACCATTCGTGCTGAATGAAAACATTGACGCGGTAACAAGCGCAACCATCACATCACAGGCGGTTGTAGATGCGGTGAACAGCATCTATGGATATTAAGGAAAGGAAGGAACCCCACATGAAACGACTCATAGCATTACTCCTTGGCATCGTGCTGCTGCTGACAGCCGTGCCTGCTTTGGCGGACGAGGAAACCGACGACTTGAACGAAATTGCGCGCAAGGTGGAGGAAGAATACCTTCTGCCGTTGAGCGAGGGCGAAGGCGCAAAAACCGAAGTTTTGGAAGTCTGCTTGGAAATGCTGAAAGATGCGAAAGGCGGCCCGAAGAAAAAGCCGCTGGAGCTGTACTGCAGGGTTCTGCTGGCCATTGAAAATGGTGAGTTTGAAGATGCAAAACATACGATGTATGTGCTGAACTCAAAGTCCATGAAGGACACATTTGACAAAGCATTCGTTGAAAAGAGCGGCGGCGAGACGGAAACTTCGCTGATGACGGTTGATACACTGTTCCTCTATTTGGAGGGGCGCGAAGCCGAGAACAACAACGAGCGCGATTTAGCGCTGGCAGCGTATGACCAGTGCTATAACAGCGCGGACGTTTCGTATCGTGTCACAAGGATTGAAGACGAGCAATACAGCGAAGCAACTGATTTGTGGATAGCTGGAAATTATGACACGGCAAAAAAGCTGCTGAAAGCACTGGCAGAGCGTCAACATGCGGAAGCCATTGCAGCATTGAAAGAATGGGCTACCCCCGAACCGACGGCAAAATCGAATGCCAGCGCCAATGCAACGCCGAAGCCCACCGCCACCCCCAAGCCTAACCAGAAAACCACCGCAAAGCCCACGACCGCATCCAAGGCTTCCGTCTCCATCACCCTCCAGCTGAACCGCGCGGGCATCAACTCCGTTGACCTCTCGTGGACGTGCGGTACGTCCGGCGTGACGTACGAAGTGCAGCGCAAGGGCGACAGCAGCAGCTCGTGGACGACGCTGGCAACCATCAGCAGCAAGAGCTACACGGACAACAGCGCACAGGCGGGCACGAAGTACACTTACCGCATTGTGGCGAAATCGGCAACGGGCACGTCGAACGAAGTCAGCGTGACGACGCTGCAAAATTCCACTCCTACGCCCAAGCCCAAGACGTGGGGCAGCTGGAGCAGCTGGTCGACGAGCCCGGTCAGTGCGAGCAGTACACGTCAGGTGGAAACGAAGGTGGAAACGCAGTACAACTCGGTGCCGGTGTACAACTATTCCCGCTGGTACTACTACAACACGTCCTGGGGACAGTGGACGCACTCGTATACACAGTACACAGGTTCGAATTACAAATCCGGTTCAGGCGAATGGCAGTACAAAACGACCAGTCAGCCGCTGGCGAAGGTCAACCAGATTGACGGCCGTCAGCAGTACAACGGCGGCTGGTGGAATGAGTCAATCAGCTACAAGCAGGAGAGCTATCAGGTGACGTATTACCGTTACCGTGATCTCAAATAAAAACGAAAAGAAAGGTGGAACTTGACGATGAAACGAATCTTGGCATTGCTACTGGGCATCGTGCTGCTGATGGCGGCCGTGCCCGCCGTACCCGCCTTGGCGGACGAGGAACCGAGCTCGGAACTGAAAGAGATTCAAGGTCAGCTGGAAGAATACATTGGCAACATGGACAGTGTAAAAGATGAAGCAGAAATAACCCAGAATACAAACATACTGCGAGAGTGCCTTGCCAAATTGGAGAAAACCAGCGGCGGCCCGGCGAAAAAAGCAATAGAGGTCTACTGCAACGTACTGATGAAAATTGAAAGCCAAGAATTTGTGGACGCAAGACAGAATATGCGTGCACTGAAACTGCTGAAGGACAATTTCGAGGCAGCATTTCTTGACGGCAGTGGTGTCAATACGCCGCTGTTCACAGTCGATGAACTGGAAAGTTACTTGCAGGGACGCGAAGAAGAATACATGGGACACGATGAGAAAGCGATTGCAGCTTACGAAGCGTGCCTTGCTAAAGCGGATGCAACGAAGCGCGTAGCGGCAATTAAAGATAGAATGTATTCGGACGCGGTTAATCTGATTATTGAGGGAAAAGATTCGGATGCGCGCGAAAAGCTGGAAAAGCTGAAGAATCTGGATTATCCCGGCGCGGAGCAGATGCTGAACAATCTGCCCACGCCTACGCCCACTCCTGCGCCTACGCCTACTCCCAAGCCGACGATTACGCTGCAAATTGATAGGATTGCGGAGAATCGAGTTGACCTGACATGGGTGTGCAGCCAACAGGACATCATGTGCACGCTGCAGCGCCAAAACAGCAGGAGCACTGAGTGGGAGACGGTCAGTGTCGTACGCTCGGGAGTTTCGAACAGCGATAGCGACTCTGGCTTGACGTGGGGCGAAAAATACCGTTACCGTGTGATTGCCGGGGAACTTAACCTCGTGTCGAATGTAGTTGATGCGCAGATTCAGCCGACGGCAACGCCGAAACCCACCGCAACGCCCATCCCGAAGCCCACGGCAACCCCGAAGCCCACTGCGACTCCTACGCCGAAAATCACGATTAGTCTGTGGAAGGATGACGTGACAACCGACTATGTGTCGCTGGGATGGCAGTGCAGCAAGTACGGCGCGGCGTTCAAATTGCAGCGTCAGGACGGCGGAAACAGCACGTGGTTCACGGTTGTTGAAGATTATGTGTATGACACATATTACTTTACTGACTGGTCAATCACGTCGGGGCAGTCGTACCGCTACCGCGTTGTTGTGTCGGGACAGAACTCGAACGAACTCTCTGTGAATGTCCCGAAGCCCACCGCTACGCCCAAGCCAACCGCGAAGCCGACTGCAACACCCAAGCCCTCAGTCTCCATCACCCTCCAGCTGAACCACGCGGGCATCAACGCCGTTGACCTCTCGTGGACGTGCGGCAGATCCGGCGTGACGTATGAAGTCCAGCGCAAGGGCGGCAGCAGCAGCTCGTGGACGACGTTGGCAACCATCAGCAGCAAGAGCTACACGGACAACAGCGCGAAGGCAGGCACGAAGTACACATACCGCATTGTTGCAAAGTCGGCAACTGGCACGTCGAATGAAGTCAGCGTGACGACACTACAAAATGTCACCCCGACACCTAAGAACATAACGCCCCCGCCTGTGACAGCCAAGCCCAAGACGTGGGGCAGCTGGAGCAGCTGGTCGACCAACCCGGTCAGCGCGAGCAGCACCCGTCAGGTGGAAACGAAGGTGGAAACCGAATACTACTCGGTGACGGTGTACCACTATTCCCGCTGGAAGTACTACAACACGGGTCACAACCAGTGGTACTACTCCTATGCGCAGTATACGGGTTCCAACTACCAAGCCGGTACTGGCGAATGGCAGTACAAAACGACCTATGAGCCGCTGTCGACGAATGGTTCTGCGGATGGCCACACGCGCTATGCGGACTGGTGGTGGAATCAGACGACTACCACGGAGCAGAAGAGCCGTCAGGTGACGTACTACCGTTATCGCGACTACAAGTAATCCCAAAAGCGGGCAGGCACATACGCCTGCCCGTTTTTTGCATCGTTCTTTTTTCGGAATGGCTGTTGAATTGCTTGAAAAAATGGAAATAAAGGTGTATAATGAAAGCAGAATGATGTTCTCCGGTGAACGGCGCGCTGCTTGAAAGAGAAGGTCTGACATCGGGCGATAAAAAAGGGAGGAATTATCATGGCAGTGAATTTGAAGAAGGGTCAGAAGGTTGATTTGACGAAGGGCAATCCCGGCTTGAGCAAAATCATGGTCGGCTTGGGCTGGGACGTGAACCGCTACGACGGCGGATATGACTTTGACTTGGATGCCTCTGCATTTCTGCTGGGCGCGAATGGCAAGGTTGCGAACGATTCGAACTTCGTGTTTTACAGCAACCCGGCTGATCCATCCGGCGCGGTGCGGTACGGCGGCGACAACAGAACCGGCGCTGGGGAGGGCGATGACGAGACGATTTTCGTTGACCTCGCCACGGTTCCGGCGAACGTGGAGAAGATTGACTTCACCGTGACCATCTACGACGCCGCCGAGCGCCGCCAGAACTTCGGACAGGTCAGCAATGCGTACGTCCGCGTTGTGGATGAATCCACGGGTATGGAGCTGATTCGCTACGATTTGGAGGAGGATTTCTCCATTGAAACGGCGATTGTTGTTGCGGAAATCTACCGCCACAACGGTGAATGGAAGTTCAACGCCATCGGCAGCGGTTTCCAGGGCGGACTCGAAGCACTCTGCATCAACTTTGGCGTGAATGTATAACGGTGCGGAAATAGCCTGACAGAGGAAGAGACGTATCCCGTTTCCTCCTCTTTTTTTCAAAATACAGCGCGTCTGCGGAGGAAAATAGGAGCATGAAGAACAGCAAACGCCTTCGGATTAGTTACAACGCCCCCGCCATCTTGTCCTTTGTCCTGATTTGCTTTGCGGTGCAGCTGCTGAATGTCCTGACAAAAGGGGCAAGCAATCGGGCCGTGTTCAGCGTCTATCGTTCCTCGTTTCTTGATCCGCTGGCGTATCTGCGCTGCGTCTGCCACGTCTTTGGCCACGCAAACTGGAATCACCTGATGGGCAACATGATGTATATCCTGATTCTGGGGCCGATGCTGGAGGAAAAGTACGGCACGTCCAACATGGTGTTCATCATGCTGGTGACGGCACTGGCGACGGGGCTTGCGAACCTGATTTTCTTCCCGAACATTCGCCTGCTGGGGGCGAGCGGCATCGTGTTCGCGATGATTCTGCTCTCATCCATTACCATCACGGAGGAGCATACGATTCCGCTTTCGTTCATTCTTGTTTCCGCGATTTACATCGGGCAGCAGGCGTATCAAGGGCTTTTCACGGCGGATAACATCTCGCAGATGGCGCATATCGTGGGCGGCATGATCGGCTCGGTGCTGGGATTTGTGATGAACAAGTATAAAATGAGCCGTTATGAACGAGGCAGCCATGGCTAACAGAATCAACGCAAGCAATCTTTCTGATTTGCTCCTTCCCATGCGCCAAAGAGGAAATGCGCCGGGGGTATACTTTGTGCGCCTGTGCCAATGGAGCCCGGAAATCAAGAATTTTCTCTGGCGCTACCACGAAGCGGCGCGCGCAAAGGGCGTTATCATTGAGGGGCAAATCGGCAATCCGGATGAGCGGCAGCTGAGTTACCTGACGGAAATGCTGGGCAGCGCGTTTGAACCGAATCCGGCGTTCATTACCCAAGCGCTGCAAAAGTGGATGCCGCGCATGAGTCAGGCAAATCGCGTTTCGTTTGCCGAAGCAATGTGCGACCAGATGGATGAATTGAAGCGGAAGGGAAAAACGGACAGCATCATCCGGAACATCTACATGAAGGTGATGTGCTGGCTGTACTACAAATTCGAGCGCCTGATGCCCTTCCTGGGCGACGACAATCCGCCCCGCATTCTCTACGAATGCAATGCGGTTACGGCGCATGAGCTGATTCTCCTGCGCATTTTGTCGATGATGGGGACGGACATACTGCTGCTGGAGCCGCAGGGCGACGCGGCGTACTTGAAGCAGGATGCAGCCTCGGCATGGTCGCAGCTGCTGATCGTGCAGGGGATGCCCTTCGCGAAGGATTTCACACTCAAGCAGTTCCGCAAGGAAATGGCGGCGGCAGCGGCGGGAAATATGCGCCCGCCGTCGCAGCCTGCGCCGCGCCCGGTGGCATCCGCGCAGCCGATGCGC
>OLNY01001072.1_pt1 | contig 22830 bp, 30 predicted proteins | sample 1671981 | NCBI WGS metagenome assembly OLNY01 (sample SAMEA3136632, study PRJEB25190) | human gut metagenome | biome: human gut; feature: human-associated habitat; material: faeces | place: Austria | collected 2013
TTCGTCTACTGAACTAATACCTTTTAATTTCTTTCTTGTCTCTGCGTTTTCCTTATCCATTCGCTTTTCCACTCCCCATAAATTTACCACATACAGGGCATTTGTGCGGATTACCTCCGCTTTTATTTCTCGACTTCGCAACTCTGGCAGTTGTTCTTGTTGTGGTTTTAGCTTTTGTTACATGTATCCTTGCTTTTGCCATTATTTATCACCGCCCTTTGTTTCATTGTGTGTTGCGTTATCATTGTACTGATTACCATCTACATCGTTGTATTCTGCATTTGCATTATCTCCGTCTGTACCAACATCTACAGATTTTGTTTCTGTTGTTTGTTCGGTTGTAACATAGTCATATTGACTTTCATACCAAACGAAACCACAATAGCCTACAACCGCTTCAAGAAACATTAATACTATAAGCAACACTATTATTTTGTCCTTAACTTTGTTAGACCTTGTGTATTCTTTCTGTGTGTCAATCAATAATTCCTGTAATTCATTTTCTTCCATTTTTACCATCTACATTACAGAATCTTTGTAGATTCCTTTATCTCTTACACTACTTGTTCCTAACTTATATTCTCCGTTTTCACGTCTGTACATCATTGCAGGTTCATACACTCCATTTCTTCTTACATAACAATTAGACTGCAATTCAAACATTGCATACAAAGTCATATCTTCCTCTATCTCTTCGTCTCCTTCTATAATCATTCCATTTCCATCATACCTTGTATTCCAATTTATGAACTTATAATTCTTTTTCTTTGCTGTTGGCATTTTCCCAATGCTATTAATTGTTTCATGATATCCGACTTTCATTACATAAGCGTCTTTGTACTCTTTTCCATCATGAATAACTGCATCTGCACCAACAGAAGAAAATGTAATTGTGTATTGTATCTTCTCCCAAACAGCATATAATGTTACATCTGCGTCTGCACCATACGAACCACCTGCATAGTATTGTGGTTCTGTCGCATTTTTATTTGTGCTCCATCCAAGAAAAACATATCCATTTCTCTTTGGTACTGTGCTACTAAGCGTTAACACATATCCATATGTTTTTGTCTGGCTGTTCGGTGCACCAGTACCACCATTCGCATTATATTTTACTGTATATGTTGGTCTATGTGCTGTCCAACTCGCACTAGCGTTCGAACGTCTTGTTACATTAGACGATATATATTGTGAATATCCTGTCTGCGTGACTGTCTTTCCATATCCAATAACTCCAACATACACAAGTCCAGATGCCCCATAATTACCTGCACCACCAACAGATACCGAGCCACCCCAACTTTTAGAAATTATTGTTCCGTTAAAATTACCTCTTGTTACCTGTATATACCTTTGCACCCATATTCTATGTCCATTTTTACCATTGTCTTCTGAGTATATCTCTACTACTGTACGGAAACTTGAATTTGCTGTTCCTGCCGTATTTCCATATGCTCTCGCTCTAAGTATAGCCATGTTTTCACCTACTCTTCTGCAAACTTAATATAGATGTCTCCATCTTTACCAATACTATTGTCTGGGTCTCCTGTTCCACTTCTAATCGTTGGTAAATCATCTAATTGTTTTTGTAACTTCGCCGCTACATCACCATCTAACTTGTTCTTAATTGATTCAAACCATGTATCGAACTGCCCTTCCAACTGGCTATATGCTTTTCCAAAATCAAGCTGTTGTATAAGTGCCGCTACAATTCCGCAATATTCCATGTTTAGTCTTGTATCTGTTATGTCTCCTTCTGTTATTGTCGTTGCTCCTACCTTGTTTGAAATTATCGCTAATACAAGTTCATGTATATTCGTTGTGAATATAGGGTACACACTCGACACAAACTCTCTAGCTTTCACAGTAATTTCTCGATTTGTTTTATTAAGTTCCGCAACAATAACTGTATTCGATGAACCTGTTCCAGAATTTACATTTAATTGTATCGTCTTGTCTTCATCCAGTGTATACCAATACCCATCAATAAACGCTTTACCAGTTTTTACTTTAACACTTAATCCCTTATTTGGTATTACTTTTAACTGGTCTGACGTTTTTGCATATACACCATTGCCAATAAAATTTGAAAAATAATCCGCAAAATCCGAAGCATCATATGTCCTGTCATATGAACCATTTGCCTGTTTGTTTGCGTTATAGAATCCACTTCTTTCTGCCATATCTGCATCTCCTTTATTTTCTATAGTTATTATACTATATCTTTTTATTCATGTCAAGAATAATTTTAGTCTGCTTGAAAGCTATCTCCTAAACACACTACAACTCTATAATTTATTCTCGTTTTTGTTGCTGTTTTTATATCTCTGTCAAATACTGCATACCAACTGTTTTTTTGATATGTTACACCATCTATATGTACTGGGTTTGCTAATCCATCCCCATTTGCAACTGTTACTATATACCTTGTGCTGTCAGTGCCAGATTCTATTCCGAATCTTTTTTTAAATTGCTCTCTCAGCCAATCCAATCCAAAAATTTTTTGTGACGAACCAGAAACATTTGTAACATAAGTTCCAGAAAAACTATAATCTCTTGCTGTGTTCCTTGTTGCATCATTTAGATACTTTATGTTTGTTTCAATTTGCTCTAATTTTTTAAATCCATCTTTTATTTGTGTAACTGTGTCTTTTTTTATCTTCCCATATTGCAATGTAACATCTACTATTCTTTTCGAATCTTGTTCTGTAACTATAGCCGCTATTATTTGTGCATCTATAATTATTCCGAGTTCATCATCTTTTATCGTAACCCAATCGCCCTTATCAAAATCTTTTCTATATTCAAGATTTCTTACAGTTACTGTAGATTCATATGCATGGGAAACATTATTTTCTTTTGCTTTTTCATTTGCTCTATTTTTTATATTTGTTTCATATTGTTCTTGCGTTAATTTATTTCCGTCTGCATCTTCACTTTGTAAATCTCTTGCATCTATCCATAATTCAGAACGATTCCAACCAATTTGTTCGCCTATTGCATTTTCTTGATTTATCTTTAACTCATACCACTTTCTGTCAGTTCCTTCTCCCTCTCCTGCTACATATGCAACATTCTTATAAGATTCACTATCTTTAGTATAAGCTGTTCTGCTTATATTACTTAGTGACTGCGAAAAAATAATAGCTTCGTTTCCTTCTTTGTTTTTAACCCTTCTGTCTGTACCAGAAGATAACATTAATGTCCAGAATTTAACGTTTGTTTCTATATCTAATCTATCTGAATATACAGAAGTTAATTTTGGGTAGAAAAATAACCCTAAATCATCCAACTCCATTGTTTCTTTTATTTCATCCCAAAGATACCCACCTGTTACTTGTTTTCTTATCGAACTAAGTTCTTTGTTTTCTGACACATCATCAGTTGCAACATTCATGTAAATGTATCTACTACTGTCTATATTGTCCAAATCAAAACACATTTGCAACAATGTTACTATGTAGTCTACACTGCTACCTGTAAAATCTACAATAGAATTAATTACTCTTTGTGTCAACAAAACTGGTGCTAATCTTCCAACTATAGTTATTGTCTTATCATATTCACTGTCACTGTCTTTTACTACTTTTTCAACCTTTCCGACTGTAAATTCATCAAACAAAATGTAATACTGTTCTTTTTTATCGAATAAATAATTGTTTTCTTTTACCAATTGCGCTAATACTTTAAAAGTTCCGATTTCTCGGAACTTGTCTTCATACTGTGCGAATGTGTATTTTTTAAGTGTATCAATAATTTTAAAATTACTGTTCATTACTCTTAGCATATCACATACCCTTTATATTATAATACCTTTCTGTATACTCTATATACATCTCCAGATTGTTTTTGTATTGTTCATCCACTTCATACGAATAATAGTATGTACCTTTTTTAATGTCAAAAAGTGTGCTTTCAACATTCATATTTGCAATTATAGACTTGTTCTCACCTGTACTAGAATTATGCAATATTATGCTTTCTTCTCCGACTTCTGTGTTAATGGTAATATAATCTCCATCGTCCAAATCTAGGTCATAAAACGAAATATACTCGCCTGTGTTCACATTATACACTTTTGGCGTTCTAACTATTCCTCCACTTGCTTTTATTACTATCTTACATCCGACATCAACATCACCATTATTATTGCAAGCTACACTTTGTCTTTTCATTATTTCGCCAAATACTACATGTTCATCTGTTTTATCACTTGTTAGAACTAATGGAAAATGGAACATTCCATCAACATGTGACAAATTGATGTGTTTCTGTTCTATGTAGAATAAAGGATTATAACACTCAAATTCTAAAGTGAACAGACACAACACTTCATTGTTTTCTGTTTCATCTGTACTATATTTAGGTGGCTGTGTAGGTCTTGCAAGAATATGATAATCTCCTACTGTTATCAAAATATCTTGATATATAGATATTACACTGTCAAGATATAATTTATTTTCCTGCACTTCTTTTTCTTGTACATTCAAATATTCTTTCCATGTTGTTCCACTCGGATTTATGTTTGCTGTGTCTGCAACAACATATCCTACTAACGAAGGTTTTCTTGTACCAACTGTCATCCCTTCCAATGTTTTACCAATCTTAAATGGAACTCTATATGTTTCTTGTTCAATTGTTGGCATATCCCAGTCAATAGAATCTAACACAAATCTTCCATTTCCACCTTTGTTTAACTCTATTTCTTCTTGTGTTTCAATGTTCATCAATGTTATAGAATTTATCAAAATTTCACCTCCTACACACCGAACAACAATTCTCTTTTTGCTTTTTTCTGCTGTCTTGCATACTCATAAGGGTCTGGCTGTGTATTATAGAAAATGAATGTATCTCCATTTCCGCTTGTATTTCCTTCGCCTTTATTATACCTCACATTTTCCTGCTTTGTCAATACCCTTTCACCTTTATGTAACTCTGCTATATATCCATTGTAAGGTACATAATCCAAACCATTTGCATGGTGACCTTTTGCGGCTTGTTTAGCGGCTTCAACAGTAGCTCTTATCTTTACGCCTATGCTTCTTCCTGCAAAGAAACTTTGCATTGCTGAGAATGCACTACCAGCTTCTCTTGAAGCACTCGATGTTGTGTTTCTATCAACATTCGGAGATTTTAATGTTCTGTTCATTTTACTTTGCATTTTGCTATGTCCTGCACTACCAACTTTTCCAGATTCATTTTTTACTTTACCTGTATTTCCACGTATTCCATTTGCTACGCTGTCATCAACTTTAAGACCTAAATCTTTCATTTGTTTCAGAACAGCAGATCTTTGCGAAGCTTCTCCATTCTGCAATTGCATAAGTAACTTTACTGCTTGTCTTTGTACAGACGGACTTAAACCTGCTAATTGAGTTATTAAACTATTCGGTACATCAATTCCTAATTGTTTAAATAGCGTTTTTAATTCTCCTTTTTTAATACTAACACCATTTGCCATATTTGTCAATATATTCATTGTTGTTTGTTGAATTTCTGCACTTTTTCCAGAAAGACTATCTATCAAAGATTGCGGTGCTTCGATTCCTACCTGTTGGAATTTTGTTTTTAATGTGTTTTTGTCCTGTTCCAATTTTGCTTCTAGCTCTTTGTTTGCTTGGTCTGATAACGCTTTTATTTGTGCAACTGATTCCTCCGTAACACCTGTAGCACCATCCGCTAATGCTTGTTTCATTTGTTCATATTTTTCATTCAACGTTTGCGCTTGTTCTTCAAGACTTGCTCTAGTAGCTGTGTTTGCTGTCTGAAAACTATATTGTATTTTTAATAGCGCATCACTTATTTTTTGTGCATCACCTTCGATTAATGCGCTTGATAATCCTTCATAGTTTGCAACTGTTTGGTTATACCCTTCCATTGCTTCTCTGCTATCGTCTACTGCTTTTGTTTGCTGATTTAATTTATCCTTTAATCCTTCAACTTTTCCCTGTGCTTCTAACATTGTATTATAATAAGGATTTGCTTTACCAGTTCCAAGTTCCAGCGAACCTGTATAATCATCTACTGCTTTTTTTGCTTCTTGCTCTGCTTTCTTTAGCCTTTGCTTTGTTGTTTCTACTTTTCCAAGATTCTGATTATACAAAAGTACTGCTTCTGACTGCTTTTGTATTGCTTCACTGTACTGTTCCTGCATTGCGCTTTGTATTGCTTCTGCTCTTTTCTTTTCAATAACCTGTTGTATTGTATTTTTTAACTTATCATATTCTTGTACCTGTCCATCTACTATGCTTATTTCTTTTCCTAACGAATCCGAAAGCTCACCTGCTATAAACTGCGCATACGCTTCTTTTCCTGCTAATACTCTACCATTTGCATCTACTGTACCTTGTAACTTTTCCCATAATGTTTGTTGTGCCGTGCTTTCATCATTTGCGCTCTTTATTGCATCTAATTTAGATTTATTAGATTCATCATAAGCCTGTTTTAACTCTTTTGTTCTGTCTATTAACATTTGTTCTTCCTCAGACATTTTACTGCCTGCTTCTTTGTAGTTATTCATTTCTTTTGTATTTGCTATTAATGCAACTGTAAGAGCCGCTACGCCAATCACTGCCGCCCCTGCTGGATTTGTAATAAAACTCATAATTCCTGTACCAATACTGGAAAGTGAACTAAACCATGTTCCTGTTGCAAGTGCGGCTGATGTTGCTCCACTCCTATACAATCCTATAGCCTGTACAAGCAAACTTGCTTGTGAGTTAAAATTGACAACACCTTTACCAAGTTTCAAAAATGCACCTAACAATTTTCCACCTGCTAATGTTGCTAATGGTATCACTGTTGCCATTTTTCCAATGTTCACTACATTTGTTTTTTCTGCATCTGACATATCATTGAACTTTTTGACAAGACTTGTTCCAGTGTCAACAAACTTTCTAACCTCTGGTGTTAGCTTCTTTCCGATAGATATTGCGGCAGATTCTACCGTACTCTTAAATATTGTAACCGAGCCTTTTAAATTGTCTTGCATTGTTTTAGCCATTCTTTCTGACGCTCCATCAGCATTATTTATGCTGTCTGTTAAATTTTTAAAATCAGCATCCGAAGAATTAACTATAGCCAACAATCCAGACATTCCCTCTTGACCTGCTAATGTTGCCGCAAGGTTCGCCTTTTGCGCTTCTGACAGACCACTAAATCTATCACGCATTTCAGACATTAATGTGCTAAGTGGTTTCATGTTACCATTCGCATCTGTTAATGTTATGTTGTATTTTTCCATTGCCGCCGCTACTGTGTCCGTTGGTTTTGCAAGTCTCGTAAACAATGAACGTAAAGCTGTTCCTGCCTGTGACGCTTTAATACCACTGTTAGCCATAAGACCTATTGCGACTGCACAATCTTCCGCACTATATCCTAACGCTCCTGCTACTGGTGCAACGTACTTGAATGTTTCTCCCATAAGTCCAACATTTGTGTTAGACCTAGAACTTGCTTGTGCTAGTATATCCGCAAAATGAGAACTGTCTTTTGCACTTAATCCAAACGCTGTCAATGCATCCGTAACAATATCAGATGTTGTTGCAAGGTCTTCACCAGATGCCGCCGCAAGATTCATAACACCAGATATACCAGACAGCATATCATTTGTGTCCCAACCAGCCATTGCCATGTATTTAAATGCAGAGGCGGCTTCTGTGGCTGAGTACTTTGTTTTTGCACCCATCTGTATAGCTTTTGTTTCCAACTGTTTAAATTCTGTTCCTGTTGCTCCAGAAATAGCTTTTACTTCGGACATACCTGCGTCAAAATCTGCTGTTGTTTTAAGTGCCGCCGCACCAATTGTTAGAAGTGGTACAGATACACTTTTTGTCAATACAGAACCAGTTGCAACCATAGCATTTGACAGTCCTGTTAAACGTGTAGATATACTTGCAGAACTATTATTGAACTGTTGCAAATCATTTCTAGCAGACGCAAAACCTTTTGTGAATTTTGATGTATCTAGTTCCAAATATGCAACTGCTGTTCCCATATTTATTGCCATTTTATTTTACCTCCTTTCTATTCAAACTGTTTATAAAATTCCTCAAAACTACTGTATTCTTTCTTTTCACATTCTTGTTTCTTTATTATTTTTTCCCCGTTGTCTAACATCATTCTAACATAGCTACACGCTTCGTTAAAACAAAAGGCAGTATAACTGTCCTTTATTCCAAGTATTTCACTTGGAAAACAATTATACTGCCTAGACATAACGAGGACACTTTCTATCTTGCTACTCTTCACGAAAAAACTTTAAGTTTTCCACACCTCTGTTCACATATTCATAAATTTCTAGCAACTGTACGAATGTAAGTTTCATACCTGCTTTTTCAATCTCTTCAAAACTCGGCTCTACAAGTGTTGCTTTTGCAATAATCTCTAGCACTTTCTTTCTTTCAGCCGATTCCTTGAACACTTTGTCTGGATTTTTGTTTTCCTGTTTTTGTTCTTGTTCACCAGAATTAAACAATTCATAAGCTACACCAAGTAATTCATTCGGAAACTCTGTTGTAACAACGTCTATAAGGTCTGGTCTTTTTAATCTCGCTACAAAAGGTTGTGATTCTGAAAATGGTGTTAATTCCATAACAACACCGCTAGAATACTTTGTAAGTTCTTCAAAAGTTGTAACTTTATTGTTTTCCATTTTTATTGTCCTCTTTTCTTTTTATATGTTTATTTTACCGAAATTCCTGTTTCTTCTGTTCCGCTAGAATATGCTACAGGCATTCCATTTTCTACACTCTGTGCAACTGTTGCTGAGCTAAAATCTGGTAACTCATTAACGTAAGTTCTCTTATAAGGTGCTTCTCCTGTTTTTGGTGCACTGTTAATAGTATACTCAGATACACGGAATACATCATCTTCCATAGATTCAGTGAACGGTGTTCCTTGGCAGTTCGGATATGTTGTTTTTTCATATCTAACAATCTGTCCACTTGCATCATACTGCGCTGAATATGCGTCAAGTTCAAACACTTCTCCCTTATCGTCACTGCCTGCAACTGGCGGTGTATAGGTGAAATCATCTGTTTCGAGACTTCCAGATATTTCTCCACCCTGTAAAATCTTTGCCAGTGTCGGACTAAATACATTATCAGTTAATGTTAACTGGTGTCCTGTAATTACAGTTCTTTGCGGCTTCTGAGCAATAATTCTATTAAGTTTCACAAGCTTAATAGCATCTGTTGTTTCTGTTTGTGGTTCAACCCCAAGCTTATTAGAAGTGTCCACAGCATACTCTACATAATTTCCGCTTGTGCCAGTTCTGATAACTATAAGCGAGACATCTATAGTTGGAATAGCTTCTAATTTCTTTTTTGTATCTGCCATTTTATGTTTCCTCCTTACCACTTATTACTTGTTTCGATTTTACGGCAACCTTGATATTGAAAAGATACCATGTGCCCTTTCACTGTTTCATCGTAAAAACTGTCTGTTTCATTACCTAGATACATAACTGTTGGATATACATTTTTCATATGCTTTTTAATTTCCAACGCATAATCTTCTAATTCTGAATAATTATGTTTAGGAACATAACACATTATTGTATATATCGGTCTTTCTGCGGACACGTTATACTCTGTTGTCGCACCGCCTTTTTTAATCACTGTGTATTTTTTTATACATTCTCCATCATGTTGCCCTGCAAAATATGCATCTATACCATTTTCTTTCAGACAGTCATATATTTGTTTTAATACACTTTTTGTCATTTCAGATACCTCATAAGATTTGCAAAACCTTTTAATACTTCTGAACTACAGGCATTTAGCGTCGGTTGTAATATCTCGAATCTTCTTTCATTGCACAGTTCAAGATATATTCCATAATAAACTCCATGCCCGATATTTATTCTTGTTTTAGTTGGGAACTGTTCTACCCAACCTGTTAGTCTCTGTCTTGCGTGTCCTGTTCTATCTGTCCATCTTCTATTTGTTTTTGCATAGTTTTCGAATTTCTTCGCACCTTCTTGCGCATACATTCTAACTGCTAACTGTGACTTGTTTTGTGCCATGTTTAGCCATCTTTCAATCTGCCTTGCATCAACTCTAAATGTTGCCATTCATAATCAACTCCATAGATATATCTGCAATAATGTTCATCTGTTCAACGTTGTTAACATCCGCAACTGTATATTCAAGTCCATTGTACTCTATTATATCTCCATTGCTGATTTCTTCTGTATCTGAATATTCAGCTAACACCATTGGCTGTCCTTTTGTTCTTGTAACAGTTCCATCTTTTACAGTCCTTGTTTGGAATGTTTTTGTTATGTGAAACAACCCACGGAAGGCTGTTATTGTTTCTTGCTCACCCGTGGGTTCTTTGTATTCATCAATTTTGTTTCTTTTTACAGTGAACTCTGAACCATGCATTTTTATTTCTCTTTTCACTTTGTATAGTTCAATGCTTTTGTTCATCATAGCACCCCACTGTTAGTCTGAACATATTTTGAAGCTAACATTTTAAAATAACTTGAACTGTCTTTCGTAGTTAGACCACTTACATTCAAACCTGTTGTTTCTGCTTTTATGATTAATCCTTCATAGCTTGCTTTTTTAACATCTCTGTTGTTCATTTCAAGTAACGCTTCTAACTCGGAAAGTTCAAAATAAGGACATTGTTTTTCCCGTAAATTGAATTTTAACTGTTCAATATCATCCATGTTAGCACCTCCTTACATGTTAAGTTCACGCATTGCTTTCTGAATCATTTCTCTTGCTTCTGCAACGTTCCTTGCTCCATGTGTATCAATATTATGTTCTTTCGCAAACTTCATAAGTTGTGACTTGTTCATCTGTGAGATAGGAATTTCTTCCTTAACTTCTTCATGCTCTGGTTCTTCCATTTCATCTGCTTCAACATCAATGACTGTATTATCTTCTGGTTTTACTTCTTCTTCGAATCCATCTGCAATTCTGTAGCCTTTTGGTTTGAACATCCTTTCGTAGGCATCTTTACTTACCTTTCTTACTTCATGTCCAATTATAACATTTACCATTGCCATTGTCAAGACCTCCTTTTATCCCTGCTCAACATCATAGATGAATACTTGGTCAGCGGTCGGGAAATCTGGCAGACAAATCATTGTTACTTTTGTGTTTACATTTACTGGGTCTGTTTCTGTTACTGTTGTAATAGCCACACCTGTGTCGACGATAGATACATTTGCAACTCCGCTTGTTAACAGGTCTGATTCTTCTGGTGTTGTACCAAGCCATGTATTTCCGAGCGTACCATCTGGAATTAATGTGAACGTATCTTCTGGCACATAATTTTGTGTTGCCCCATCTTCGTCCTTGTACTTTTTATCATCAACTGCAATTGTGATTCCAAGTTCATCTTTAATGTAAGAAAGAACTTTTGAATCTGAAATAAATCCCTGTCCATCTGTAAGAATTGCGATTGATTTCTTAATCTCTGTGTTGTTTCTCATATATCCGATAACCTTAGAAGTTGTTACCGCCCTTGTAAGTTCAACACCTGTATCTGTTCTGATAACATCCTGTGCTTTTCTGATGTCATCCATGATTGTTGCTGTTGAGTCAGACCAAGACTTTGTTACGGTTTTCTTATGTCCTTCTGGAATGCGATAATCATACTCGTAAATCTGTCCATTGCTCTTCATAGAGATAACACCTGTTGTTAACATCATCATACGCATACGCTCACGCTGAGCCGCCGCACCCTCAAGAAGTTCTGTTTCATCTGCAAAAATTCTGTTTGCAATCGTATCAATGTACGCTTGATTACCTGTTTCAATAATCATATTTAACTGCTGTCTTAATTCTTCATCAATGTATTTAGATTCTTTGAAGAACGGCATCTGCGCGCTTAATTTTTCAAATCCGATTCTCGGTCTTGGTACTGCTTTTACGTCAAACGCACTTGCTTTAAGTACAACTGGTAATCCATTTGAACCTTTTAACCAATCAAGTTTCAATCCGAGTTTCTTTTCATTCGGGAATAATTCTTCACCGAGATAAGGTGCTCTGTCCTGCGTCATAAGTTCCCAATAAGACGCAATTTCTGTCGATGTAATAATATCGAATATTGTCATTGTTTATTTTCCTCCTGCTTTTGTTTTATTTTAAGAATGTAACTCTACCTGCTAATGCAGTTTTTACATAGCTTGTAAGTTTTCCCTGTGTTGTTTCATCAATTCTATCAAGATTGACAAAACCAAAGATTAATAATGTTCCATTCGCATCTCCTGTAGTTACTTCAACATCATGTAACAAAACTCCTACTGCATCCGAAGCTTCTGACGCTGAACCTGCTTTTGCGGCTGTGAATGGTGTTAATCTGTTTGTCAAGTCACCTGTAAGTGGTGTTCCTGCTTTTACAATCTTTTTACCTAATGAATTTGCTGTTGCCTGTACAGAATCATCTACGACAATTCCAACAGATACTTGCGGTTCTACGTTGAACAAAATCTGATTTGTAGAACCATATGTTTCTTTCTTAATACCTGTCTGGTTTAACATTTTTGTACCTCCTGTTTATTTGAAATAATTACTTTTTGTAGGTTTCTTTTTATTTGCAAAAAGTCTTGCGGCAATTGAGCCTTCATATTTATCTTCCGTGCTTTCATCTTCATGCTCTGTGTTTTTGCTTACACGCTTTCTTGTAACTCTTGGCTTTTTGTTTTCCTGTTCCTTTTCTTCATCCGAAACAAAATACATCTTGCCGTTTGTTCCATCTTTAATTTCTGCAATAACCTTGTTAATGTCTTTATCTTTTGTTACTCTTGATTTTGCAATAATTACCAAATCGTCTACCGCTTCTGGTTTTGCTCCAAGCTTAATTGCGGCTAGCTTTGCTTCCGCTGTCTGTCTTGCTTCTCTTTCTTCTACAAGCTGTCTTGTCGTTTCCTTGATTACATCGTCTTTCTTTTCTAAGTCTGTTTTATTCTTTTCTTCGTCTTCCTTAGCTTTTGTTACGATGCCTTTAAGTTTTTCATCATCCTCAATGCCAAGCGACTTCATATAATCTTTAACAGCCTGTTCTTTTACTGCTTCGACATCAACTTCCGGCTTGTCCTCTTTTGTTTTTGTTTCTTCTTTTTCTGTGTCTTTTTCTTGCTCTTTTGTTTCAGTGTCTTTTACATCTGTTTTTGTTTCTACTTCTGCCATTATTCTTTTCCTTTCTCTTTGTATTTAGACTGCAAAATATTATTTGCACATTCTAACCTTTTTTGTTTCTTTTCAATTTTCTTCAACTCTGCTCTGTACTTGTTTTCGTTTCTAACATTCTTCAACTTTGTTGTTTCTTTTCGTATCTGTTTCTTTAAAGCAAGCGTATCCATATCATCATAACATATATCATACTGTGCTTTGCATTTCGGACACTCCATATAAGTTCTTATAATCTCATGCCCTTCTATTGTTTTAGTTTGTTCTTTTAACATGCAATCAAAATCATTTTTGCACACATCACATGTCACTATCAATTATATCACCCACTTTCTTCAAAGTCAAGCTTTTTACAAAAAGATTTTTATTTTTATCATATAAATTTATGCCATTGCATCTTTCCGCTAACTCATTACGTTTTAACTTCAAACTTTCTGAAAGTTTCTTCTGCTTTCTATCTTCTTTCTTACTTACAGAATCACCTCTCTGACGCTTTTTAATAGCGTTTAAAAGCAGTTTCTTATAGTCATTGAAGATTCTTATAGTTTGCATAGAATCGACCTGTAAAACGTCAATTTCACCGCACCTATCGCATTTACTATAAATCACTCTCACAAACTCGCCTGCTTCTGTGTAGCAATCTTTTTTGTGAACATTACACTGCCTTAATTCGTTCACTTCCCCACATTTACTACAAACTCTTTCAACTTTTAATTCTTTCTCATTCATGTTTTTTTTCTCCTACATAAAATCTAATACATAGTTATCAATATCTGGATATGTACCACTAGGACTTTGATACCACTTTCCAATCTTGTCGGCTATTGTTGACATACTATCTGGTATCACTGCTTCGAATGTACACATACCATTCGGATGGTCTAATGGTAATTCATCTTTAGGGAACACTCCTGCACCTAAACCATACTGGTCTGTTTCTGCCCTCTCTCTGCATATGTCGCACACTCTTCCATGAAAGTTACTTGTAAGCCATCTATAGCCTGTCACAAAAGGGTCATGCTTATTTACTGCCATAAAACTTTGTTCATATGCATGACTTACCATTGTTCTCGCTAACCTTTGTGCATTATAATCAACCCTTCCAACATAGAACGTATCTTTTATCTTTTCTCCTACACTGTTTGCCCTACCTGCATCAACATCTGTTTGTCTTGCATATCTCCATTTATGTATTGTTCTGCTTAGTTTCTTTGCTGATGGTTTTACATATTGTTCAATTTCCTTTGCAATATCATAAGCCGACTTATTTTGTGCCGTTCCATATGATATAATCTTCGACAGTGTTTTCTGTGTTTTTTTGTTATATCCCCATATTGCTTTACTTAATGTCCAACCTTTTTGATATATGTTGCCAGTTGTTATGTTCTGCACAACATTTTCTGGAACATAAAAGAAAGCATTTACTATGTCTTTATCTTCAAAACCACATTGTTTTAAATATGACCTTTTGTCCTGTACCACTTCATTGCTTATTGTTCTTATGTCTCTTACAATGTGGTTTTGAATGTCTTGATTTAACTGTTTTACTCTACTATTTATATCTCTCTGCAATAAGGTAAGACGCTGTTTGTTTATTATGTCTTTTTCATTTGATATCTGTTTTGAAATATCAATATATAAATTTTCATACATTGTTTTTATTTCTTTCAATTGTTTTCTTGTTATACTTTGTCTTACCTTTTCTGCATTTTTCAATCTCCAATTTGCTATTTGTATCACCACCTTACATTGTAAACAAATCTACATAGCTATTTCTAAAAGTTGATTTACTTCCATCTTCCATGTATAATACTAAATATTCATGACAATCATCAATATTTGAACCATCTGTGTTACTTTCAATCAATTCTGCTTTCTTACCAGTAACTACTTCAAATGCTATTACATTATCATATGTGACTTGTTTTGAATTTTCAAACACTTCATCGCTTGCTGTGTATTTACACTCTTCATAAACATATAACATAACCTTCATTGTTTCCACAAAATTCTGTTTCATTATTCTTTACTCCTTCACTTATTGTTTTGTTTGTTATCTTCTTTACACTTAATATATTACACTATTCTTTTATGTTTGTCAACAACTTTTTACAAATTATTTTGAATTGTTTCTTCTTCTATGTTATCATCCACTTCTGTTTCGATTCCAATATCATTAAGTTTCGATTGTACCTGCTGATTCATAGACAGGCTGTCAAACATGTTTAACTCTACTGCAATCTGCATAAGTTCTTCGTCTATCTGTTTATCTGTCATTTCTGGACGCCATTTCTTTATATATGATTTACGGCTCATAGCATTTGCATTAATTTCTGCCATATCTGTGTCTTTCTCTTCCTGTTCATCATCCATAAGTGCATAATTGTTTTCGATTAACACATCATATTCAATCTGGTTCAAGTCTGTAATACCATACACAGATTTTACTATTTCTGGATTTCTCAACGCAATATCTATAATGTGGTTTACAATTGTTTCTAAGGCAGGAATCCAAGTCATAAGCTTTTCATCACATCTTACTTCTAACGACCAGTACAATGCTCTTAATGCCTTTCCGCTTGTAATACTGCCTACAAGTGTTTCTTCTGAAATATTCGGAACATCTAACATACCATACATTGTTGTTTTCATTCTGTTTAATGTTTCCTTCACTGCTTCTGTATGGTTCATTTGTGGTGCTAATACACCTATCATTGTTTTTGGTTCATCTATATTTTGGTTGCTCTCTAAATCCCAATAAGAACCTGCACTGCTAGATAAACGTTCTGTTGTTGCGTGGTTCATATCTACAGTGTATCGGATTGGATTCATTCCTTTACCTTCGCTGTCAATATCTGCATTTGCTAACTTACTATATGCACTCTCGATGTCTTTCAAATCTTCAATTTCACTTATTCCACGTTTTTCATGTAATGTTCCATCATTGAATATAATCACTACTGGAATGTCTTTTAAATCTGTTTCTGTTAGCGGTATGAGTTCATTTATTGTCGTTCCTGCACCATCATACAATACAGAACTCATATAGATTGCTCCTTTTACATCCTCATACTTGTTTACTAAAAATCTTTTGTCTGTTCTGTTTTTACTTTCCTGTACATTTTCAAAACTAACAAACTTTGTTAATCTATCTGTACCATATTCTGTTTCATAATAGAATTGTAATGCATCGTAAAAATGAACTATAATACCATCATCCACAGAAATATCTGTTAAACATGCAATACGTTTTCCAATAAAACAATCTTTTGCACCTTGTAACAAATTCTTTTTGAATTTCGATTTCTTTAAAATCTTATCAACTAGCCTTTGATATTGTTCTATTTGTTCTTTTTGTTCATCTTCCACCGAATCACCTTTTATTGTGATATCTGGTGTTTGCGAAAACATAAATCTTGCTTCTTTATCAATCAATGTTTTTGCTATTTTATATTTAATGTTTGAAGCAACATAATCACCGTTTGTTCCTTGTGCTATAAACTCTGCTCCTTCTTTGTATATCTTGTAAAACTTAAATATATCGAGTAATTCTTTTTGAAATACACCATACCCTGTTTCTATTTCATTTCTTAATACAAAATAAGGAACATTAGTCAATGCAGTGCTTACTGAAACACCAACATTCTTGTTACTCATGTTTGCTTTCTCCTTTCTTCAATTGTTATATTTATTTTAACATAACATTTATATAATGTCAATATATTTATAATATATATTATATATAATAATAGGGCGGTATTTCTACCACCCTTTGTTTTTATGTTCTATTTCTTAATGCCAGACAATAAGTAATATGTTGTAATAAGTCCTACAATACCATCTGGCGTAAGTCCTCTATTACCCTGAAACACTTTTACACACTGTGAAAGATATTTGTCCCAATAACCAGTTAACGGAAGTTTTGTGAATCCATATACATAATGCAACTGCCTTCTAAGCCAATTAATTGCACTAATGCAGTTATGTGTCTGTCCACTCCATAACAAGTGGCTACCTGCAAATGCCTGTGAGTTCTGTCCGAATTTTCCATCCTCACTTAATGTTCTTGTGTCGAACCCCTTGTTCATGTACTTCTGCCATTCTTTTACATATGCATTTTCTATGTAATATCTCTTATCACCTTTCCATGCATCTGTCTTTACAACTGGATTGTTTGCTTTATTCTCTGTTAATGGCTTACTTGCTGTTCCATTATACTTAGGTCTAATAATGCACTGTATCTGACTTACTTTCCTTGTCCTTCGCATTACCTCCCCACCGTTGCTGTCGTTTCCAACTGCCGTATTTCCTTCAATTGTTGTATATGTTCCATTTCCATTGTTCTTTTCGATAAGTCCAATATGGTCACCTATTCCATCTTTGTTCCAATCAAATATTACAATATCACCATATTGACCACTGTTTTTGTCTACTGTTAGTCCTTTACTTGTTCCCCAGTTTTTGACTGTAGGACAATAGGCTGTTTTTTTACCATCATAGAACAGATTGCTTGCTCCACACATACGAAAGATATCCCACACAAAAGCACAACACCACGGATAAGACGCACCACTTACTACTCTTCCATAATAGTGCGTGTTAAACACTACATTGTTACTGTTTGCAGGACTTTCTTTCACTCCAATATAACTTGTTGCTTTGTTCATTATCTGTTTAGCCGTTGCCATTTTTTATCACCTCTTATAAGCTTATATTTTACAAATTAAGACATTTTAATTGTTTATGCGACTATTCCTTAGCTTCTACTTCTGGAATACCTGCAATGCTCGTCAGAACGCTTACAATGCCACTTACAACAGCACCACTTATTACCATCTTCCAATCTACACTATTTACGAATGCAGATGTACCAATCAATGCTACTGCTGTTTGCGCCATTGTCTTTACTGCTCTAATTCCTGCTTTTTTACACCACTGCACTGTGTCAACATTTGGTCTAAATACACAATTTTTAAACATCATCAATCCTCCTACCATTCTCTTGTTTACACATTTCTAATTCGTGTTTTGTTTCACTTATCTTTTCATTCTGTTCATTTATTGCATCCCATTGCCTTTTCTGTGATTCACTTACATGTTTTTTATATTCCTCTAAATCTTTGTTTTGTTTTTCCAGTTCCTCTGTTAACCTCTCCATTTTAACACTAAGTTCCGTCATTGCTTTGGTGTTTTCATTTAATGGCTTGTAGATTGCGGTGAACAACGCTATTAATGCAGACAGAGCAACAACAAGATATCCTACCGCTGTTGCATCAGACATGGTTAATAATGCATATTTTATCACGTTGTTAACCTCCTATATGTTCTATTATACAAAATCTCCATATATTCTATACCTCTTCCCATTCAAACACAAGTCTTATATAATTGTTCGAACCTTTTATAATGTGAGAAAAATCACATCCACTATCACGTATTATGTTTTGTCCTTGTACTTTATATTTTAACGTCCTCATTTTGCAACCTCGCCATTTCTAATAACTCTTGTTCCGCTTGCTACTGTTCTTCCTGTTTGTTCTTGTTTTTCTATTACTTCTGGTTCTTTTACACATGATTTAAAATCTGGTTCTCTTTCTTCCATTGCCGCCAAACAGATTTCTATTCCATTATGTAATCCACATGTATAATCATCTACTATGTTCTGTTCCTGCATTTCTTTAAGCATCCGAATCGTGTTATATGCTGTTTTATATTTCTTCCAATATCCAAACATTTCTATCATACCTCTCTAAGCTAATATTTGCCGTTTTAAGCGGCTTTTGAATTTGTCTTGATATCTTTTATATCTGCTACTGTATATTTGTCTAATGCATACCACAGCGCGCTAAATGTATGTGGGTCAATGTTAAATTCATCCCATATCGGATTTCCCTTGCTATCTTTTGCATACGTTAAGTCTTTTAATTCTCGTATTGTGTTTTTACATTTAGGCGAACACACAATCTTTTTGAATCTCTTTAGCTTCTTAGTGTTTGCTAATCTACTACCTGCAAACTTCTTACATTTGTACATATCAAAACCACACTGCCTGTAATACTTAATAGCTTTAGGTTCTGCACCGTCCGCATATATCATCTTATTACAATTACTTGCTCTTTCTTTTACTCTTTGTACATGTGGTAACTGTGCGAATATATCATCTGTTAAGTTATTCCTATACACTTCATCATAGATATACAGTATCTTGTTTTTATCGTCTACACAACAACTAATAAGTGCATTGTAACTTTCCTCAAATCCAAAATCCAAACCGAAGAAATGGTACTTTGATGATATGCTGTTTACCGTGTTTACAAATTGCTTTGCATTCTTTGCTACTGTGAATTGTGGTAATACACGTTTTCCACTTGCTCCAAACCTTCCCCATCTTGCTACTGTGTATAGATATGGGTCATATGTTTTAAGTTCTTCCAGAGTTGTTATATAAGATACTGGTAAGAATGGGTTATCATCAGGCAAACTGTGATGATAATAAACACCATTTACAACCATCGTCTTTTTCTTATAGAATCTTTCCTCATTGCATATTGTATGTTCTTTTCCTTTTTCATCTATATGAACGAAAAATCTATCATACACCCAGTTTTCTTTTCCTACAGGGTTACATGATAGAATAAAATGTAATGTTACGTTAGGCTGTCTTACACGTCCTAACAACTCTTTGTATGCTTCATATTTCAACTCAGAACATTCTTCCATCCATACAATAGAAACACCATGAATTGATTTAATCTTCTCTGTATTGTCCATCCCTCTGAATATAATACGTGAACCATTCGGAAAACGTATTTCCATTGGACTTTGTACTGCTATTATCTTTCCATCTTTGTTCTTGTTTCTGTTGTCTGTTGTTGCTGAAAGCATATCCATCTTTGTTAATATCTCTTTGAACAAACTAAAACAACTCTCTTTAATTGTTGCCATTACATTACGGACAACAAGTGCTGTTCTTTTCTCCTGCATTAATTTTAATATTATCTTTAATGCTATGTTGTAACTCTTTCCACTTCCATACCCACCAATGAGTAGGTACTGTTTGTAATCCCAATCTGTTAGAAACGAAGCAAATCTTTCAGAGACATCTATATTCATCTCCATATGATTTTCTCCTTTCTATTATATTGTACCATTGTATTATTTGTTTGTCAATGTTTTATTTTATTTATTTTAATGGAGAAGGTGGGACTTGAACCCACGGCTTTCCGCTTATGAGGCGAACTTTCTAACCAACTGAAATACTTCTCCTTGTGATGGTTTTCACACCTGCAAATGCTACTAGCCATCATAAATGAATGCGATTTACACAATATAAGGGTGAAACATTATTCACTCAATAATCAATATATTGTGAACTGCCCTAACTGGATTCGAACCAGTGTTACAAGAGTCAAATTCTTGTGTGCTACCATTACACTATAGAGCATTATTGCGAACAATGTTTCTTTCGCTAGGTGGTTCGCATGTGACATTGTTCGACTTATCACACCTTGTATGATTTTCATTTCGATACTCACATTTCAATTGACTGCATACCCAGTTGTGAGATAGCACTGTGTTTTAACGACTTTAACACCTGTCAAATGTTTACCATAATCTGCTTTTCAAACACTCAATAATATATGCTCCTAAGTTTCCTTTATGTTCTTTCTGCTTTTCTTCATTTACAGAACTACCAACATAATACTTATCTGGATTATATACATTTACAATGTTTATCTTTACATCTTTATGTCTTCTGTCATAATTAAATCTTACTTCAATGTCGTTATGTTCTTTTAAGAACTCTATGAAATCATCACTGAGTAACTGTAACCCATTCCAATCTGTAAAAGCATTAAGTAAATCCTCTGCGCTAATGTTGTTTGTTTCAATTGCTTCTAGCAATATATTATAATTATTCTGTGTATCATTCATGTTTTATCTCTCCTTCACTTATTGTTTATTTCTTTAACTGTCTTTATTATAACATCTTTGTTTTGTCAACTGTTATTTTACAATTTTCTTAAATCCGTGCTTCTTCAAATATTTGTAATATTCATTTCCTTCTTCTTTATTTGTTGATGTAAACATATTATTCCATACATCACAATTATCATCAGTAACTTGTTTTGTTCCAGCTCCCTGCTCATATACATTCATTATTACTACCTTTGTTTGTTTTCCATCTCTTAATGTTCCAAAAAACACATCTACTCTGTATTCTTTATTTTCATAATTCCATTCTTTTTGTAAACTTGTTACATTATCCAACTGTACATGGCTCCATCCTGTTTTTGTTAAAGCTATAATATTTTTCATATCTTTTATTCTCCTTCACATTTGTTTTATTTGTTTTCCTTAACTTTAATTATATTATAACACAATATAACAAAAAGTCAACGGTTATTTGTAAATATTTTATAATAAAATAAAAAGGACAGAAACAATGTTCTGCCCCTAAATCTTTTTATAACAATATTGCTTCTTTTCCAGTTAGACTTTCCCATCTGTTAATAATTGCTTGACAATATTTTTCATCATATTCCATAACAAATGCTCTCCGATTATTCTGCTCACAAGCAATTATTGTAGTTCCACTACCGCCAAACAAATCTAAAACATTTTCATGCTCTTTTGTACTGCTTTCTATTTGATAATCAAATAATCTAACAGGCTTCATTGTTGGATGTATTTTACTGCCAGTCAGTTTATCGTATTCCATAACTGTACTTTGTTTTCTATCTCTATAAAATTTATGTCCTGTTCCTTTCCATCCATATATACAATTTTCATGTTTCCAATGATAATCTTGCCTGCCTAGAACAATCGTATTTTTTAACCATATAAGATTCTCTCTAATTTTAAATCCGACATTGTTACAAGCTGTTCCAAACGTATATAATTCTGCACCTCCATACCAAATATAAAATACAGCACCTTCTCTCATTACTTCATTTGCATTTTTAAAACAACAAGTTAAAAAATGAATCATTTCTTGTTTTGTTTCATTGTCATTTTCAATTTTTAATTTGTCTTTTGTTTTACCAACATAATCTATTCCGTATGGTGGGTCTGTCAACAACAAATCAATTTTATGCTTTCCTACTAGTTTTTTTACATCTTGGTATTTTGTACTATCTCCGCATAATAAATAATTGTTTCCAAGTTTAAAGAAATCTCCTTTTTTTACTCTTACATCGTTATCGTTTATTTCTTCTTCCCAATTATCTTCTACCGCTTCTATGTTCTGTTCTTCTTCGTCCATATCAAACCCAAACAAAGTCATATCAAAGATACCATCGTCCCATAACTCATTTAATTCTTCATCAAGTAACCCATAATCCCATTCACTTTCATTCAGTTTATTATCTACTAATCTATATGCTTTTATTTGTTCTTCTGTTAGTTCTTCTAAACATACTGTAGGTACTTGTTTTAGTCCTGCTTTCTTTGCTCCTAAGATTCTTCCATGTCCTGCTACTACTTCATTGTTCTTATCTATTATTACAGGTTGTGTAAAACCAAACTCTTTAATACTATTTGCTATCTGTTCTACTTGTTCTTTGTTATGTTTCTTTGCATTCTTTTTATAAGGTTTTAAATCCCTTATGTTCATATATTTTATATTTAATTCCTGCATTGTTTTGTTACTGTTTCTCCTTTCTTTGTTTTGTTCTTTATG
>OLNY01001103.1_pt1 | contig 22487 bp, 21 predicted proteins | sample 1671981 | NCBI WGS metagenome assembly OLNY01 (sample SAMEA3136632, study PRJEB25190) | human gut metagenome | biome: human gut; feature: human-associated habitat; material: faeces | place: Austria | collected 2013
GCCGCATCGACACGCTGAACAAACGGATGCTGGATCTTGTCAACGAAACCGTCGCAGCCGGAAAGGATGTGGAAAGCAGCGAGGATGAATTCAAAGGCATCTCCGATCAGATCGAGCAGCTTAACCGCCGCATTGCCGCAATTCAGGAGAGTGTGCGCGGCGATGCCACGCGGCAGGCGCGGCTGGAGGAAATTCAGAGCATCATCGCCAAGCGCAATGCGAATGAAACACAATACGACGACAGCATCGTGCGCCAGATGATCGAGTGCATCAAGGTGTATGGCGACGGCCGCTTGACGATCATCTTCGGCGGCGGATATGAGATCGAGGAAACGTTATAAAGAATCAGTCTGCAAGATACAGAAAAGTAAGAGGTGCGCGCACACCTTTGCGAGCGTTTTCCCTGAGAGGTTGGTATCACATTTTGATACCACCAACCGCTCAAAGAAAACAGATAAATATTTTTCCGCAAGGTGAAATTTTGACGGATTACCCTGTATAATAAAAAGGAAACTGACAAAGGAAATAGAAAATATGATTTATTACATTGCAGATATGCACTTTGGACATACAAATGTACTTCGTTTTGATAATCGCCCGTTTTCAGATACCGCGCAGATGGATGACACGCTGATTCAAAACTGGAATGAACGAGTTGCAGATGACGATACCATCTATATTCTGGGCGATGCGTTCTGGAAAAACGAAGAAAACAGTATTCAGATTATGGAGCGGTTGCGGGGACATAAGCACCTGATTCAGGGCAACCATGACCGCGTGAAAGGAAAGCTCCGCTTTTATTGGGAAAGCATTACGCAGTACGCAGAAGTCAATGACGAAAACCGCTTGGTCATTCTGAGTCATTACCCGATGCTATTTTATAAAAACCAGCACCACGGAGCGACAATGCTGTATCCAAGCTGCGTGAAATGCGGCTGAGCGTTATGGCCAATGCGCTGAAGGACCAACTTGCCGATCCGCAGTTCCAAAGCATGACCTTTGAGGACCGGCTCGGTCTTTTGGTGGATGCGGAATGGAATGCCCGAAAGAATAACCATCTGAACAAGCTGATCCGGCAGGCAGCCTTCTCTGATCCGGGCGCCTGTCTGGAGAATGTGGAGTATCTGCCCGACAGAGGTCTGAAACAGGAGGAACTGCTGCGGTTCAGCACCTGCAACTACATCCAGGAGCACCACAACATCATCCTGTTGGGTGCCACCGGCAGCGGCAAAACCTATCTCGCCTGCGCTCTGGGCATGGCTGCCGCAAGGCGGTTTTATGCGGTGAAGTACATCCGGCTCCCAGATCTGCTGGTAGAGTTCCAAATTGCCAGGGGTAACGGCACCATCCGCAAGTTCATGGCCCAGTACAGGAAGTATGCCCTGCTCATGATTGACGAATGGCTTCTGTACCCTTTGAAAGAAACGGAAGCCAGGGACTTATTGGAAATCGTGGAGTCCCGGTACAAGCGAAACTCCACGATCTTCTGTTCCCAGTTTGACATTCCGGGTTGGCCGGAAAAGCTGTCTGACCCGCTGCTGGCTGACGCCATCTGCGACCGAATCGTCCACGATGCCTACACCATAGTCATTGGCGGCAAGGAATCCATGCGCAAGCGGAAGGGGCTGCAAGACATCTGACTCCGACCATATTTATGATACCTTGACAGCTTTGTGCTGTCCATATTCAACCTGAGCGGTGGGACTGCTCAATCCGGGCGGTCCCGTTGCTCAATTCAAGCGGAACCGCTGCTCAATTTCGCCGGTCGAGCTGATTTTGCAGAGCGGCGTATGCAATTAGATACCTTGGAACGGATGCAAGCTGTTTTTCAATTCTCTAATTTGACAAGGGAACAGTTTATCGCAGATGTACATCAACTCAATCAACTGGAGTTAACAGATCTGTGTCACGATACCGCTGTCAGAATGTCTGATCAGTGTTTTAGTAATTACCTGCTTAAATATATTTTTGTAGACACTAAAAAAATTTCCCTGAGTCAAATGATTGAAGTATGCTTCTTCATCAACAAGGAAAAAACAATTGAAGCGTGCAATACGCTGTTGAACCTTTTTGCGGAGAAAACAGTACAGGAATATATCAAAGAGCAAATTGAAGCAGTATGGGATAGGCTGCGCCCTGAAGCAGACAGGTTTATCCCATTTTTCAGAGCATTCTTTCCTATACGACCGACAAATACGCTCACAATATTAAATGACTTGATTTGCGAGACAGAACAGCACGACGTTGATGTACGTTCTATCCCGTTTTCAAAAACAAAGAGCCACGACAATATAAATGATTTCATTATTGAAATTTTAGGTGGATTTGCTGGGCAGGAACAATTACAAACAGCAGTCGAATTATTATTGCTTTATTACAGCAAACGCCCAGAGTTATTTGGACAGGTATACAGTGCCTTTATTACCAAATTGGCTGCAAACGCAGCTTCAAAAAGCGACAATTACTATACACAAAGAACGGTGGTAGATTGTCTTTGCAATGCACTGGAGGAACATGCAACAGAAGCAACGCAGTTGCTGTTTGTGCGCGTTGCTGAACAGTTTCTGAAGCTGCGATTCTCAGGGGTCGAGGGTGGGCGGCAGAATACCTTTTCTTACTATACGGCCGCTTTGGACAACCGCGAGTCTGTGCTGACATATCGAAAGCTTCTCTGGGAGCATCTTTCCTCCCTCTATGAGAACGGATGCTGCCGGGAAGAAATTGAAAGTCTTCTTTATGAGTATGGTAAAGATTGTTATAATGATGAAGACAACGCAATCGTTTTGAAAGAAATGGATGCCGTCGTATCAATCCTAGCGTTTTTTCAACCGGAAAAACTGCACCATTGCATAATAGCAGAAAACATCAAAAAGATTGCAGAACATGTGAAATATGACTATGGAGATCGGCTTATACCATTTTTAGAGTCAAGAAAGCTCATACTCTTTAATATGCTCTATGCAAATCGAAGCGCACACCTAGACATGGATTATACTGCATACAGGTCTTGGCGCACGGAGCAAATTCAAAAACTTGTTGCAGAATTTGATCTTGATAGCTATCTATTTGTATTCCAGCTTTGTAAAGAAGCAATGCTGCTGCCGGAATACAGGCAATCGAGTCTTGCATCCGGGATAGAAATTGCAATCAACGGATGCTTTGAACGCAAAGAGCTTTATGTGTCTGTTGTAATTGAATACTTGAAGGAAGATACCCCCTGTGATATTGATGCAGACAGCATTTTTACGAATATTTTCTGCATTATGCCAGCAACATCCGTTAAGAAACTCATCGACGATCACGGCTTTTCACAAAAGAACGCTTGGCTCTGGAATTTTTACACGCAGTTACCGGACGAGCAGGTATCTCTGGACTGGTTTGAAGACTTCTTAGCATATTTGGAGCTTGCACCGAAAAAACTCCGCAGCAAATATGAACGTCCTTTGAATAAAATTGTGAAATACGAGGGTGTGGATAAAGATGCTGTTATAAAAGCAAGCATGGTCATCGCTGCGCATTATAATGATGCTCCAGATGTTTTTGGCTTGTATTTTTCTTTTATACTGAACCCGTATTATGAAAAGGCAAGCACAGTAATAGATAGGTACAAAGATAACCTTGCGTTACTGGAAGATATTTATCTGAAATACCTTGATCTGCACGGTGACGAAGATCAAGATGGCGAGTTCCTTGCTGAGCTTTTCTGTAGGGATCCTGATTTTTTGTACTGTTATCTGGATAAAGCACTTGACCATATGGGAACGTCTTTCTATGCGCATAATTCTTGGGCAAGTCGGCTGCATTTTGTCTGGGACGATGAGACTTTTCAATCGTATCCAGAATTGATTTCAGACTACCTTTTTGAAAAAACAGGCGAAGAAGAATGGAGGTACAGTGCAATTATCAGCCAATTGCTTCTTTGCAAAAATGAAGACAGTGATATCGTTGCGAAACGGCAGAATGCTTGGATTCTTCATACAATTGAAATGCACGCTGCGGAGCCGACGAGAATGCACTATCTTTTTGGCGCAATCAGTGAAAGCAGTGCTGATCGGCGCAGGATAGCACTGGAGAAATTTTTGAAGCTGAATGATGACTATGCTCTGTTTGAAAAGTTGCCGTTAGAATCCCCAAGTATAGGCGGTATCGGAAGTATGATTCCCTACATACAAGCCAGAATCGACTATTTCTTATCTTTGAAGCCACTACTCACTGGTGTGAAATTTTTGAAACATAGGCAGAGAATAGAACAAAGGATTGCATATTGGACAAAGCAAATAAAGGATGAGGAAATACAGGAGTTGTTAGATAACCTTGGATAATGATTGCGCCATCTGAAATTCTGCAGGCTCAATATGTGCTCGCTTTCCCTGACCCCATTTTGACCCCAACGTAATTGCGTCTGTTTGAGCATGTTCAGGATGGTGCGAACAATTGCGGATAAATAGTGTCCTACTCTTTGACCTGTCCAGCAGTCTGTATCACCGTTCGAAACTGCCGGTCTATTTCCGGTCCTGTGATATCTGCCGGTCTGAAACGGACGATACCGTCTCTGTCGACCGAGCAGAGCGGCTGCTTGTTCCATCTGACGTGGATCAGACCGTCTTCCAGCAGCTTCGCGTCCAATTCCTTGCGTAGAAGCTGTTGTTCAACCTCACGCAGAAATCTTTCCTTCTGCGGTGCATTTTCTTCGCTCATTTCTAACCTCCAATCTGCAGCGCCCTTTTTGAGCGCAAAAAAGGGGCTGGTCATTGGTTCGTGAAAACCAACAATCCAGCGCCCATAACTTTGTGAAAGATTTTTCTTCGTTTCTTCCGGAATCTCGCCGCCGCAGCCCTCTGAAAAAGGGCGCTGCCACTGAAAATCCGCTTGAATATGGAAAAACAGAGGTTCAAATCCTGTTTGAACCTCTGCAAGCTACGATTTCATCTGTAAGCGTCAAATAGTCCTGAACCGGCGGCATCAGAAAGATGTCGCCGGTTCAGGCTTTGCATACCGTCTGCGCGGGTGGCAGCCATGGCAGGCAGTCTTCCGGCTGGCTACCGCGCGGCAGTGCGGTCAAAAGATATTCCAGATAACTTGCCGGGTTCAGCCCGTTGATCTTTGCGGTCTCAACCAAAGAATAGATCACTGCGCTGATCTTCGCGCCAAGCGGCGTATTGCTGAACAGCCAGTTCTTTCGCCCAATGGCAAACGGTCGTACCGAACGCTCTGCGCGGTTGTTGGACAGTTCCAGCCGTCCGTCGCAGAAAACGTGCATCAGCCAGCTTTGCTGCCTCAGGGCATAGCCAAGCGTTGCGCCATAGAGACTCTTTGGCACAGGATTTTTCTCGTATTCATTTTGCGCCCACCGAAAGAATTCTCCGGCAATTGGCTCGGATCTCTGTTTCCGCTGCGCATATCGCTGTTCCGCCGAAAGCGTCTGCCGCAAAAACTCCGCCTCCAGCGCAAACAGTCTGTTGCAGAAATCGAGTCCGGTCTGCGCCGGGGAGCGGCTGCGCAGCTCTTTGGGCAGGCTCCTCAGCGTATCCGTAAATTTTCGCCGCATATGCGCCCAGCAGCCAACGCTGCATACCGTTTCGGGCAGACTGCAATGATATGCCTCATACCCATCCGTATGCAAATATCCCGAAAAGCCCTCCAGGAACCGGCTTGCGCAGACGCCGGCTCTGCTCGGCTAGTAATCATAAAGTACAACCGGCCGCAGAGCATTGCCGGATGTCCGGTAGAGCCATACATAGCTGCGCTGCCGTGCCTGACGCCCCGGCTCCCGCAGCACCATGAGCGTCGTCTCATCCGCATGCAGGATCTCGTTTGTGAGAAGCTCCTTGTGCAGCGCGTGATATACCGGCAAGAGCCAGCGTTCTCCGGCGGTAAGAACCCAGTTGGACATGGTCTGCCGGGAAACGGGCAGACCAAGCCTGTGCAGCTCCTGTTCCTGTCGGTAAAGCGGGAGCGCGAGTACATATTTACTGTTCATGATCTGCGCAAGAAGACTTGCTGAAACGATCCCGCTGCCCGGCAGAAGCGCCGGCGGAACGGTGCTTTTCTTCATGGGAACACTGGTTTCCGCTCTTTCGCACTGACGGTAGCTATACGCTGTCTGGATATGCTCTGTGAGCTTGTACTGTGCGGGGATATATGTCAATTCCCGCCGCAGAACGCTGTGTCCGCAGGCGTGCAGTTCTCCGCCGCACTGCGGGCAGCGGCGCTGCTCCTGCGGCAGTTCGTGCAGGATCTGTTCCACCGGAAGACCGGAAAAATCCGCTTCCCGCTTTCCGCAGCGCTTTTTCCTCCGGCAGAGAACGGATGCTTCTGAAGGAGTTTCTCGCACCGTTTCGTGTGAAGAAGCTTCAAACAGGCAAAGCTGCTCCTGCAGCTCTGCGCTTCTCTCGCTGGAGAATCCGTAGACGCGGCCGTTCAGCCGCCGAAGCTGCTGCGTCAGCCAGTCGATCTGCCGGTGCAGCGCTTCGATCTCCCGATCCTTTTTATGCAGTAAATCCCGCCATTGCGCGGCCTCGTTCATATCTCTTTTCATGTTCAAATTATACCATAAAACCGCAGAAAACGCAATGTTTTCTGCGGTTTTGCACCTATTTTCTGTCTTTTATTGGGACGATGGATCTGCTTAGAAGATACTGAAATTCCCGTTCCGTAATCTCAACGATCTCGCCCTCTGGCGCATCCGGCCATGGATAGGTTCCGCTCTGCGCACGCCGCTTTCCCTGGCAGAAGCTCTGCCCATCCCAGTGCAGATATTTGAGCATCGTTCCGCTTTGATCCCGAAATACATAGATGCTCCCGTCGTATGGATTGAAGCGGAGCCGATACCGAATGATCGCGCTCAAGCTGTCAATCCCTACGTGCATGCTGGTCTCTCCGCATACAAGCCTGACGCGCTTGCTGTCACGATCCAGCTCTGCTTCTCGCGCTGCCTGCTTGATATGCTCTGTCCAGCTTTCCAGTTCTGTATGCTGAATCCTTCGGATGCCTCTGCGAAAATTCTTTGGCGCAGTCTGTGCGGCGCTGGCGCAGTTCCGGCAGCAATACTGGCGTTCTTCCCCTGCATAGACTGAAAATTCTTCCCCGCACCACGCGCATATCTGCTGACGGTGTGTTTCCTCCATGGCTCTGAGATAGCAGAGGCACGGCTGCAATACTTTTTCTGATCCGCGCGCAGCGCCTGCCCGCAGCATTCGCACCACAGGGGCTTTTCCTCCAGGGATGGATTTGCTTTCCGGTAATCTGTCCACCACTGGATACGGCAAGCGTCGCCGCAGAAGCGGCGCTGTGTGCCGGGACCCCATTCCGGCTGAAAGTCTTTTCCGCAATTCAGGCAGATCTGAATGCGCGGTTGATAATTCGCCTGCTGCTTTTCCTTCCATTTCTTATAATGGTACAGCTGCCGGCAACGCTTTCCGCAAAACCGCCGCCAGCGCCCGGCCTCGCCGCTCTGCTTGATTGGTGTTCCGCATTCCGGGCATTCGTTGACCGGCGTGTCTGTGTAATACCGTTTTGCGTTGTTGCACCTTACTCGGCATCCACTGCTGCAGAATTTCTGCCGCGTGATGTGGCACGTTGGCGTAAAGCCCTTCCCACAATTCAAACAGGCCAGTTCATTCGCCATGATGCCATCCCCCTTGTGCGTTTCTTCCATCTTACCACACCGGGAAAGGTTCACGACTATTTGACGCTTACTTTCATCTATGGAGTTACCTAAGAATTTTGAGAATAAAAAATTGCCGAACACGTTGAGATGACTGGCTTTTTTGCCATTTCATCTATAGTGTTCGGCAATCATGGAGGTGCCGCCCAGATTTGAACTGGGGAGTGAAGGTTTTGCAGACCTTTGCCTTACCACTTGGCCACGGCACCGGATATGAAAATAGGAATGCTGCGAAGGCATTCCTATTTATTTTGGAGCGGGTGACGAGGCTCGAACTCGCTACCTCCACCTTGGCAAGGTGGCGCTCTACCGGATGAGCTACACCCGCATAATGGTGCCTCCGGTCGGAGTTGAACCAACGACACGCGGATTTTCAGTCCGCTGCTCTACCTACTGAGCTACAGAGGCATATTGAGGCGAGATCACTCTCGCCTCAATACATTATGGCGACCCGGAACAGACTCGAACTGTCGACCTCCAGCGTGACAGGCTGGCGTGCTAACCGACTGCACCACCGGGCCAGGTAAATTGGTGGAAAGTACAGGGCTCGAACCTGTGACCCCCTGCTTGTAAGGCAGGTGCTCTCCCAGCTGAGCTAACCTTCCGTTCCATCAAGCCGCATCTCTCAGCGACGTGTGTATTATAACGGCCAGTTCGGCAAATGTCAAGAACAATTTTTAAAATCGTGAAACTTTTTCACTGGCGGCTACACCGGCTGCAATTCCATGCTTGAGAATACCTCCGTCAGCATGGTATCATAGCTGGTGCCGGCGCCCTCCGGCACGCTGACGGTCAGCGCGTAGCAGTAGCTGCCGTCGGAAATCACCTTGCAGCGGTACATACGCCCGCCCTCGTCGGAGGCCGCGTACCACGCAAACTGCCAGACGGGCCGGTCCTTGCCGCCGCTCTTATACACGTGCAGCGCGGACGCATCGAAGCCCGACAGCCGCCGGACGATCGCGGCGGCGGGCGCGGCGTCCAGAATTTCCGTCGTGATCTCATAGCCTCCGCCCGGCTGGGTATAGATCTGCCGCGCACCGCGCTCGGCGAAGACCTCCTCGACCGCGTCCTGCGGCAGGGCAATGCGGATCGCATAGGCCGCGCCGCCTTCAGCCGGCACACAGCCGCCGTCCACCGTTTCCCAGACTGTCTGCGCCGAGCAGGCGCACAGCAGCGCGCTCAGCGCCGCCATCCAACCGATCAGAATTCGCTTCATACCAGATCGCCTCCAATAGAAAGGAATGGTTCCATGCTTGTTTTCCTGCTTCTAATGAATGCATCCGGCTTCGCAATTATGCTGCTGGATAAAAATCTTGCCCGCTGTCACCGCCGCCGTGTCCCGGAGGCGCTGCTGCTGGCGTTTGCGGCCTGCTTCGGCAGCCTCGGTGTGCTGGCGGGGATGTATGTCTGCCGCCACAAGACGAGAAAGCCGCTGTTTACCATCACGGTCCCGCTGCTGCTTCTGGCGCAGTGCGCGATATTATATTTCCTGTTCCGCTGATCACTGGCGCAGCTTGCGCTTGTTGCCCTTGCTGTCGACGATGTAGGTGTTGTCGAGCTGCTGGCGCAGATCGCCGACGACGGAATCGATGTAGGCCCGGCGCAGCACGGCGCGCTCCTCGTTCTCCTCCGGTGTGAGGCCGACGGTCTTGGCCTTGCGGGCCAGCTCATTGATGCGGTCAATGTCTTCTTTTTTCATAGCAGATGCTCCTTACAGAAATCTTGTAATTTCAACGCAGATGCGGCCCTTTTTCGTATTGCCGCCGACGGCGTCCAGCCGGATCTTGCCAAGACCCCGGACGGTGATCACGTCGCCCTCCGTCGTCTGCTTGTCGCCCTTTACGCAGGGCGCGTAGTTCAGCTCGCATTTTCCGGCGCTGATATAATCCGCAGCCTTGCCGCGGCTGATGGAAAAGCCGGAGGAAACAATGCCGTCGAGCCGCAGGGAGGGCACGGTGTCGCGGATCTGCCGGACCTTCTGCTCCGGCACGGAAACGTCCGGGACCATGATGCGCTCCACGTGCAGCTTCGTGCGTCCGGCGGACAGAAAGTTCTGCAGCAGATACGGCAGCACCTCGCGCGTGACGAGAAAGTCGCAGCGGCCCTCGGCCACATAGATATCTCCAATCGTCTCGCGCTTCACGCCGCAGCCCATCAGCGCGCCGAGAAAATCCCGGTGCGTGAGCGTATCGCCCTCGAAATAGGATGCGCGGACGGCGGCGATCGGCCCGTCCTCGCTCTCCAGCCAGCTCTCGTCCAGATAGTCCGGCAGATAGCAGCAGATCTCGCGCTCAGCCATGGGCGGCCCGCCGTAAAACCGGATGTCCTGCCCGCGCAGCAGCTCGGCGGCAAGCATCTGCTCCCGTTTGGACAAAAAGCACGTTGAGGCCGGGATGCTGCGCGCGGCGGCGTTCGTCATGCGCTCGTACACTCTGGCCAGCAGCATTTCGTCTTCCTTTGTCTGCGCCATGCGCGCGATCTGTTCGCGTTTGTCCATTGCTCCGCCTCCTTTCGGTCTGTATTGTACCAGTCCTGCGGGAAAAATGCAATCCTGTCCGGATTTTCTGCCTGTTTTCATTACAATTCTGTTACAAACAGGCCGGTTTGCTTGCAATCCTCCCGGCTGCCGCCTATACTGGATATAAATATACGTGGAAGGGGGCATCGCCTTGAAAAAACTGCTTTGCGCGCTGCTTGCAGCTGTGCTGACGCTGACACTTATGATCCCCTGCACAGCAACGGACTTTGCAGGCTTTTCCGACCAGCAGGAGATCGAAAACAACAACGCCGTGCGGATGCTCTACGACCTCGGCCTGATCTCCGGCTATTCGGACGGCAGCTTCGGCCCGCAGAACCCCATCCGGCGTGAAGAGGTCGCCAAGCTGATGGCGCTTTTGCGCGAAGCGGAGCCGCAGGCCCAGAACGCCTCCGCTCCGTTCTATGACAGCACCACATCGTGGGCTGCAGATTATATCGCCTACTGCGCCGAGCACGACATTATCGCCGGCAGCAGCGGGCGCTTCCGCCCGGCGGACCATGTGACGATCCGCGAGCTTGCAAAGATGCTGCTCGTCATTCTCGGCGAGGACGCTTCGCGCTATGTCGGCGCGAGCTGGGCGCAGAACGTCGACGAGGACGCGTTTGTGAAGGGGATCTACGCGGGCGTCTCCGCCAACTATGACTCCGCCGCTACGCGCGATACGGCGTGCCTGCTGATCTACAACGCCATGCTCTGCCCCAAGGTCGCAGACGCCTCGCTGGAGGGCGATCAGCGCTATGTGCTCGACGGCCTGATGAACCCCATGTCGTATCTGGAGATCCGTTTCGGTCTGACGCGTTACACCGCTACGCTGACCGGCAACGAATGCGCCGATCTGACGAGCGCAGGCAATACGCTTTCCGCCGGGACGAGCAAGCTGGCCGGTCACAAGGCGTTCGATATTTCTACGGATCTCAGCCTGCTTGGCCGGAACGTTGATATCTATGTGAAGGACGGCACGGTCTTCGGCATTCCCTGCTATGCGGTCGACGAGGTCTATTATACCTTCACCGACGCGTCCCAGCTCAAGGAGATCTGTGCCGGCGGCGGCTTCCGCCTGACGGAGGAGACGGCGTATTACTACAACTACACACCCTCGAACAAGGATATCCTGAACACGCTGTCCGAAAATGACAAGATCACCGTGATCGACCACGACGGCGACAACGCGTTCGACGTGGTCCTCGTCACGACGAGCTATCCGGCGACGGTCACCTCCGTCTCCCCGCTGACGGTCGACGTCGACGGCGAGACCCAGACCGTCCGCGCGTTCAGCAGCACCGACGTGTTCACTGTCGGCGAGGCGGTCTACTACAGCCAGATCTGCGGAAACGGATATATCCGCAGGCTCAGCTGACAATTGCAAAACAGACCAAAGGGGCTGCCTCTTAGAGAGGCAGCCCCTTCCAGTTTGTCAAAAAGGCCGATTTTTTCAGTATTTGCATTTCTTCCATCAGCTTCGCCGCCAGCGTCCCTCCTCCTATTGGCCGCTTGTGCGAATTCGCCGAAGCCCCCAAAGCCTCCTTTTGCCGTGCCCCGCGCGGTAAGCGGAGGCGGCACTTCCAAAGAAAATGCCGGAGGGAATGTGCCGCAAATTTCAGAGTGCTCCGGGATTTGCAGCGGACGGCTTTGTTATACCTTCAATATAAGCACTTACTGAACAGGGTGCCACGCGATGAAGTAGTCCCATTCCTTCCGCATTCTCCAACCAAATGCTTCTTCTGATTCAAAGCTGGAAATTTCTTTGTTCAGACGGTCTGCTTCTGCCTTCATAGCCTGCTTTTGCTTTTCCTGTTCCGCTATTGTTTGTTTCAGGGCTTCGATCTGTTCGGCAGCTTTCTTTTTTCCAAAAATTTTTCTCTCAAGCGAAGCTATCTTTTCATTAGCGGCACCGATACTCTGCGAAATCGTCTCAATTTTGTCTTTACAGGCTTTCAGTTCATCCGTTTGTTTGGTGCGCTGCTTTGCCTTTTTGTAATACTCTGCAACCTGCGCGTTGAATTTCTCTCGCTTTTCCGGATAATACATGAAATAGTTTTCAACGATCTCCTGCGCGGCTTCCTCTGCAATCACGCTTGGATAAATCTGGTTTTCTTCAAAACGTGTGCAGTCTCTTGGTGTGTGCTCAGGATATTGCAGCGGAGAAGTCAGAAATGACTTGTCCCAATAGTAAAGAATCCCATCTTTTTCACGGAGTTTTGGAATGAAAGCGCCATCTACATACTCGTAATGCTGCGCAGAAATTGTTCTAATAATATATTTTGTGATCCATTTTGTATTATATTCTTCGTAGAACTCCTTATTCTTTTCCCAACGATATGCGGCAGTTGTTTTTTCGGTGGTTCTAATCAGTTCATACAGGAATGGATCTGCAACAATCATCATGCCGCAGGTTTCGGATTCAAAGAAATACGGAGCATATGAAATATAGTCTCCCGTCAATGCGGTGTATTTATTGCAGATATATGCGTACAGGTATTCTTTGAACGCTAAAGGAAAATGCAAGCCGCGATATGTCGATTCCTCTTTTGATAATTGCAGATACCGAAAGAAATTTTCGATAAAGATATCAAGCGCACTGCAATATGCGGCATAGTCTGCAAGGGACGTCGGCGTAGCCGGTGTATATTCTTCGGGCGGTGCGGGGGCGTAAATGCTGCGGTCGTATCCCATACGATGCGCAAAGAGTCTCAGATAGTCGATTGCTGCATCAAATTCTTCCTGTGTAGCGGTTCCCTTGCTTCTCAGCAGTTCCATGCCATGTTTTTCTTTCAAATCCTTTTGCTGTTTTAATTCCATCGCCAGTTCATCGGCACCGCCGAATTCAATATTTTTAAACTTTGACGTGAGGTATTCCCATTCTATCGGTGAGCCGCGAAGCTTCAAATGTGCTCTTGCGTTCAAGCTCATAACGCCAAGATCAATCACCTGCTTAATTTCTTCTGGCATTGCATAGCTAAGTGTCATACCGCAATCCGGACATTTGAATACTTGCTGCTGTTGGTTTTTAATTCCTGCCGCAGCCCCTCCCCCAGGGTCCGCATCATGGTCAGGGCCTCCGTCGGGGAGACGGGCATGTGCTTGGCCTGCAAGGGGTTGACCAGCAGATAGGCCCGCTTGGCGTTCCGATAGCGTTTGGCGACCCGAAGGGTCGTTTCTTTCGTGTAACTTGTCGTGTAGCTTGGCATAAGACCTCCTGTCCGCAGAACATGACCTAGCACAGCGGGGCCTTCAAAACACCGTCTTGAAGGCCCCGTTCCTGCGAGGATATTGAAAACTTTATTTGGACTGCCCGATCAGATCGTGGCTCTCCTGCTTGGTGACCGCCTTGCGGATGAGGTCCACCGGGATCATGGTGAAGGCCAGCACAATGACCACCGCCCAGCCCAGGGGCGGGAATGGCACGCAGCTGAACATGTCGCCGATCCAAGTGAAGACCTGGAACGGGATCAGCGGTGCGTTGACGATCGCCGCCTGCACGATGGCGATGATGGCAAAGACCTTCATAAAGCCCGTGTTCTGGTTCAGTCCACGGAAGATGCCAAAGCCGTCGTCTCTCACGTTGAAGCCGTTAAACAGGGCGCTCCAAATGAAGAGGACAAAGTAGGCCGTGAGCTTTTCCTCATGCACAGGGAAGATGCGGTCAAACACCGGCAGCTTCAGGAAGAGGAAGCTCAGCACAGTCAGCCACAGGCCCATGGTCAGGATCTGACCCATCATGGGCTTGCTGATGATGCTCTCGTCCCGGCGGCGGGGCTTTTCCCTCATATACCGCGCAAGGGCCGGCTCGTTGCCCAGCATGATGGCCCCCAGGCCGTCCATGACCAGGTTCACGAAGAGCAGGTGGGTGACCTTCAGCGGCTCCTCCACCCCGAAGAAGGGGGCGATGGCGCTGACGACCACAGCGGCCACGTTGATGACCAGCTGGAACTTACAGAATTTCAGGATGTTATGGTAGATCGTCCGGCCATACCAAATGGCATCCTTGATGGACTTGAAGTTATCGTCCAGGATGATGATCTTGCCGGCCTCTTTCGCGGCCTCGGTGCCGCTGCCCATGGCGAAGCCCACGTCAGCCCGCTTCAGGGCGGGCGAGTCGTTCACGCCGTCACCGGTCATGCCGACCACGAGATTCATCTCCTGGCACAGGCGGACCATACGGGATTTATCCGTGGGCAGGGCGCGGGCAATGACCCGGATGCGGGGGATGATTTCTTTCACCTCGTCGTCGGAAAGCTCGTTGAGGTGGGCGGACGTCAGGGCGACTTCGTCGCCGCCGTGGTACAGGCCCGCGTCCTTGGCGATGGCAACGGCAGTCTCCAGGCGGTCGCCGGTGATCATGACGACCTGGATGCCTGCCTGCCGCACCTCGGCAATGGCCTCTCTGGCCTCAGGGCGCACGTCGTCCCGGATGCCCACGAAACCGATCAAAACCACGTCCTCATGGATTTTATTCTCGACCATGGCCTGCTCGGAGTAGCCAAAGGCCAGCACGCGCATGGACTTGTCGGCCAGCTCCACGATCTTGGCATCCAGGACCTTGGGGTCCAGATCCTTGATCTCTCCGTTCAGGCCCAGGTACTTCTTCGCCGTGGCCAGCAGGCGCTCCGGGGCACCCTTATACAGCGTCTTGCCCATGTCTCCCAGATAGACCTGGCTGAACTTGTTGGTGGAGTTGAAGCCCTGCACCTTGACGGTCTTGCACACGCCCTCCAGCTGGGCCATGCTCTCCTTGCCCAGGAACTTGACCAGGGCCTGGTCCGTGGCGTTGCCGCCGATCACGCGGCCGTCCGCGTCAAACATAGACTGCGTGTTCTTGCCGATGGCCAGGTCGAGCAGGCCCTTGATCTTCCCGTGCTGGCTCAGCTCCTCCAGGGGGATGGTCAGGCCGTCGGCGGTGAAGAACTCCACGACCTCCAGCTGGCCCTTGGTGATGGTACCGGTCTTGTCGCTGAACAGGATGTTCAGGGAACCGGCGGTCTCGATGCCCTCGGCCTTACGGACCAGCACGTTGTGGTCCAGCATCTTGCTGGTGTTCTGCATGAGCACCAGGGAGATCATCAGCGGCAGGCCCTCCGGCACGGCGCAGACGATGATGACGACAGCCAAAGACACCGCCTCAACGACGTCCTTAATAATATCCGCCGGGGACGCCGCAAAATAAGGCCCGAAGCCGCCGGCTTGCAGGATAAAGTAGCCAAAGTACATGACGGCGATGACAATGGCGCCGATATAGCCGAAGGTGGAGATCTGCTTGGCCAGCTTGGCCAGCTTCACCTTCAGGGGGGAGTCCGGCTCGTTCTCCTGCATCTCTTCAGCCATTTTACCCATCATGGTGGCAAGGCCGACCTTCTGCACGTCCATCACGCCCTCGCCGTCGAACAGGACGGCCCCCCGGAAGAGGGAGTGGGCATCGACGAACGTATCGCCGGTGATGTCATCGGCCAGCTTCGTGCCCTCGGCGGCGGCGGTCTTGGAACATTCCTCGGCCTCGCCGTTCAGGGCGGAGTTGTCCACGCGCAGGTCGCCGGCAATCAAAATGCCGTCAGCGGGGATTTTATCGCCGGACTGCAGCAGGACCTTGTCGCCCAGCACAACGTCATCCACGTCGATGACGGTGATGACGCCGTTGCGATAGACTTTACACTGGTCTTTCTTTGTGGAATCTTTTAATTGCCGGTATTTCGTGTCGCTGGCCACGCCGGTCTTGGCGCTGACCACGGCCACGATGAGGACGGCCACAATGGTGCCCACCGGCTCGTAGATGTCGGAGTAGCCAAAGGCGAACATGATGATCATGATGGCGGCGATGGCCAGCAGGATCTTGATCATGGGGTCGCCAAAGGTCTCCTTGAATTCCGCCCAGAAAGTCGTCGGCTCCGAGTCCGGGATGGCGTTGCTGCCGTTGGTTCTGCGGGATTGCTCCACTTCCTGGTCGTTCAAACCGTTAAAGTGCATGGTATGTTTTTCTCCTTTTTGTGCGCTTGGAAAAAGAGGAAGCGTCTCCCCTTCCTCTTTCTCCGGGTCATTGCTTATTGGTAACGCTTACTCAGCGCTTGCAAACTGGGGTCCGTGGTGGCCTGGCCGATGGCGTTGAACTTCCACTCATTACCGTGGCGGTAAACCTCACCAAAGATCATGGCGGTCATCCCGTCGTAGTGCTCCGAGAGGTTGAAGCGGCACAGCTCCTGGTTGTTCCGGGCGTCCACGATGCGGATGAAGGCGTTTTCGATCATCCCGAAGTGCTGGTGCCGGGCCTCTGCCCGGAAGATGTTCACGACCACGACGATGCGGTCATACTGGGCGGGGACTTTGTCCAGCTCGATGACGATCTGCTCGTCGTCCCCCTCCCCCGCGCCGGTGAGGTTGTCGCCCTGGTGCTGGACGGCCCCGGAGCCGTGGCGCAGGGCACCGAAGTAGACCACGTCTTTCCAGTTGCGGAGCTTGCCGCCCTGCAACAGCAGGGCGGAGGCGTCGCAGTCGATGGCCTGCGGCTCTCCGCCGCCGAACAGGCTGGCCAAAAAGCCCTTGGTCTGGGGCTGCCTGGCCTCGTCCCAGCCCAGGCCGACGATGACCCGGTTCAGGCCCTCTTTGCTTTCCTTGGACAGGCTCACGCGCTGTCCCTTTTGCAGGCTGATCGCCATGATAGTTGTTCCTCCTTATTTCCGGCCGGGGGTCCAGCGCATGCCCCAGCCAAAGGCCTGGTCCAGCGCCTGGTGGCCCCGGTAGAACTGCACGATCTTTTCCACGCTGAAGGTCTCGTCATTCACGTTCTCCAGCAGGACCAGGCCGCACATGATCTGGTTGGACTGGTAGTCGTCCATCTTCACCACCAGGTCCTCCGCGCCGGGATAGCGAATGGTGACCACGGCGTCGGCCTGCTGCCAGTTGGCCACGCCCTCATAGATATAGGTGTAGACCAGCACGCGCTTGATGTCGGCAATGTGGTTGCCGTCGATGCGCAGGTTCTCGCCCGTGGCCACGGCCCCGGTGCGGTCGTCGCCGTCCAGGGCGATGTACGGCTCCTGCTGCAAGGACCCAAAGGCATTGCCCAGGGCCTGGACGGTCCCCTTCCTGCCGTTTTTCAGCTCGTACAGGCAGCCCAGATCCAGGTCGATGGGCTTGCTCCCGCCGCCGAAGAGACTGCCCAGAAAGCCCTTCTTGGCCGGCTTGTTGTTCCAATTGAGGTTCACGAGGATCTCGCCCAACCCCGTTTTTTCCTGCTTGCGCAGGTTGACTTTCTTTCCCTTTTCCAGGCTGATGGCCATGGGAAACGCCTCCTTTTTCCGGCGCTCTGCGCCGGCTCAGTCTTCCACTTCCACGCCGTAGTTGGCGCACAGGGCCGCCAGGCCCCCCTGATAGCCGCTGCCGATGGCGTTGAACTTCCACTCGCCGTTGTGCTTGTAGAGTTCGCCAAAGATCGCAGCCGTCTCAATGGAGAAGTCCTCCCCCAGGTCATAGCGCAGGATTTCCTGGCCGTTGCTCTCGTCCACGATGCGGATGAAGGCATTGTTGACCTGACCGAAGTTCTGGCGGCGCACATCCGCGTCATAAATGGTGACGGTGAAGGCCACGCGCTGGATGTTCTCCGGGACCAGGGAGAGATCGACCTTGATCTGCTCGTCGTCCCCGTCGCCCGCGCCGGTGAGGTTGTCGCCCAGGTGCTCCACGGCCCCGGAGGGATGCTGGAGGTTGCCATAGAAGACGAAGTCTTCCGTGCGGGTAATTTTTCCGTTCTCGCCCAGCAGGAAGGCGGCGGCGTCCAGGTCGAAGGACCCGCCGGTGTCAAAGGCGTTCACGTCCCAGCCCAGGCCCACCAGGACCTTGGTCAGACCGGGGTTTTCCTTGGACAGACTGACTTTCTGCCCCTTTTTCAAACTGATCGGCATAGTGTATTACTCCTTTTGTGTCTGCGCTCAGGCGACTTCGATGCCATAGTGGCCGCACAGGGCGGCCAGACCGCCCTGGAAGCCGCTGCCAATGGCGTTGAACTTCCACTCGCCGTTGTGGCGATACAGCTCCCCGACGACGATGGCCGTCTCGATGGAGAAGTCCTCGCCCAGGTCATAGCGGATGAGGTCGGCGCCGGAGACCATGTCCTGGATGTGGATATAGGCGTTCTGCACCTGGCCAAAGTTCTGGCGGCGCACGTCGGCGTCGTAGATGGTGACGGTGAAGGCGATCCGCTCGATGTTGGCGGGGACCTTGGACAGATCGACCTCGATCTGCTCATCGTCGCCCTCGCCCTCGCCGGTGAGGTTGTCGCCCATGTGCTTGACGGATTCGCTGGGGTGCTCCAAATTGCTGTAGAAGATGAACTCCTTCTCGGTGGGGCACTTGCCGTTGCTGCCCACCATGAACGCGGAGGCGTCCAGGTCAAAGTTATAGCCGGAGTCAAAGGCATTCACGTCCCAGCCCAGGCCCACCATGAGCTTGGTCAGGCCGGGGGTGCCCTTGGTCAGGTCGACTTTCTGTCCTTTTGTCAGGTTGATCGGCATAGGTTTTCCTCCCTTTTTCTACGTTTGGGGTGCCTTACTTCAAGGCCCCGCTAAAGCGCTTGTTGAAATCGTCCTTGATGGCTTCCAGCTTCTTCTGGTCCTCGATGCGCTGCTTCCGGGCGTTCTCCTGGATCTGCTTCGTCTCCTCGATGCCGGAGACGATGGTTTGCCAGGTCTTTTCCAGGGTCTCGGTCTTGATGGAGCTGCCGGAGGCCAGGCGGGCGGTGATCTTAGACTGCTCCGCGGTGTTCTGGGCGTTGCGGATGAGCATCTCGTTGGTCTTGGCGTCCAGGGCGGACATGGCCTCGGCCTGGATGCGCTGGCGCTTGAGCATGATGGCCTGGGCGATGGCCTGCTTGAAGACAGGCAGAGTGACGATGAAGGCGGAGTTAATTTTCCGCACCAGGTTCATGTTGCTAAACTGCATGGTCTTGATCATGGGGATGGACTGCATGGCCACGTTTTCGGCCGTCCGCAGGTCCTGGGTGCGCTGCTCCAGCATCATGAGGGCCTGGTTCAGGGAGGCCAGCTCGAACTGAATGGCGTTGTCCCCGGTGCTTTCCAGGTCGGCCTGGCGCTGGGCGATGTAGGCCTCCAGCTCCCGGCAGCCCTGCTCACCGGCCAGGATGTACTTCACCAGCTGATGGTAATAGCCCACGTTTGCCTGGAACATATCCTCCAGCTTGCGGTTGGACTGCTTGATCTCGCTCTCATACTGTTTGAGCTGGACGTAAATTTTGTCCACCTCGTCGCCCATGGTGTGGTACTTGTTGAGGATCTTGTCCAGCTGCTTGCGCAGGTTGCCGAAGAGCTTGTTGAAGAGACCGGGGTTGTCCTTCAGCTCCTCGATGTCGAACTTGTCCATAATCTTGGCCAGGGTATTGAGCATGACGCTGGAGTTGTCCAGCTGGCTCATGTCCATGCCGTTGAGGATCACGTCGGAGCACTTGGAGATCTCGTCCGCGGCCTCCGCGCCGAAGGAAACGATGGTCTCTAAGTTATACACCTCGATCTTGCTGGCCAGCTCGTCCACTTCCTGGGAGCCGGTGAGGGTCTGGTCCATCTGCTGGCGGTCGGCCACGATGTTGTACTGGGGATAGGTCTCCTCCTGGACTGCGGGGGTCGCGGTGTTCTGGTCCGCCGGGGCCGGGCTGGCGGCGGGCTTTGTAAAATCCAATCCCATGGCTTAAAAACTCCTTCCGAATAATTTTCTGATCGAGCTTTTTCCTCCCTCATGCAGGGTCCGAAAATCGGGCACCTGCAGGTCATAGCGGTAGGGGCCCAATTGATGCTCGTTGGCAAACGGCTTTTGGAAGTATTTCTCGATGCTTTGGTATCCCGTGGGGACGAAGAATAGGATGTCGAACCCCACCAAATTCAGAAACGCCACTAAGATGCTGTCCTCCAGCGACAGCGTTTCCTCCGTGGTGCTGATGATGATGAGCTTGGGGTTTTTCTTGGTAAAGTCGAAGTTCTGGATACGCCGTAAGAGGTCCTTCGGCAGGCCCAGGATCGTCGAGACGATGGTGTACTCCGTGCCGTTTTGATACGTTCCGGCGATGAGCTTCTCGTCCAGCAGAACTTGCAGCTTGTCCAGCAGGTAGTCTTGGATCTCCGGCCGCAAAATGCCGTAGGGATAGTCTTTGTGCTGCTTGATCTTCTCCCGCTGGAGCCGGCCCTGCCGCAAAAACTGCGTGGCGTAGGGCTTCATGGGGTTGGCCTCCAGCCCCGTCTGCCAGGGAAGCTTCGTGACCAGCGTCGTCTCCGGCGTGACCAGCTTCTTGATCTCCAGCCAGTATGGCAGGATCGGCCCGTCCTTGATGCCGCAGATCTTTTCCAGCAGGACCGGGACCGTCACCGTGTCCCCCTCGGCGGCAAAGCCGGGGCGGTATTTCAGCTCCTGGTCCCAGAGCAGGCCGATCTCCTCGTACATGGTCTGCAGGGTCACGGCCTCGGCCTTCTGGTGCTGCTTGGCCCGGTAGAGGCCGGTGTTTTGGTAGAGGATGCTGTCCATCTCCCGCTCGGCCTGGTAGGCCGCCGTGCGGACCCGCATCTGGGAGGGCTCCACGGGAAAGTCGGTCATGGGCAGGGAATGTTCCTTGTGCAGGTCCAGCAGCGCCGGGTCCTTCAGCACGCAGGGGGCGTTGAGATCCGGCAGCAAAACCAGTACATCCACCGGCAGCTTCGCCAGCAGGCGCAGGAAGAGCGCCTCGTTGTCCCCGGAGCAAGCGCCAAAGAGGAGGAAGACGCCGACCTCCGGGGCCTGCCAGTTCTGGAACAGATCTTTCTGGTATCGCTTCATCCAGGCCACCAGATAGACGGCCTTATTCAGCAGGCGGTTGAGGTTTCCGCCCACGGTCTTGTCTTCCTCCAGGACCACGTCCAGGAAGGCCTGCCGCATCAGCGTTTGCAGCTGCTGGTTGTTGGGGTATTGCAGATTTGCGGCCAGGTCCGCCGCCAGCTGCTCGGCGGTCTGGTGGTTCCGCCGCCGGACGGCGGCGATCTCCTCCGGGGTGGGGGGCGGCAAGCGGCCGTTTTCCAGGCAGACCTTTCTCCCCTCCCGCTTGAGCTGTTGGTAAAACGCCACCATGTCGCTGGGGAAGAGCAATTTGTCCTCCACCCCGTACTGCACGACAAAGGCGTTGTAAAATAATTTGGGGTCGTCCCCTCTGGCCCGGACTGCCGTGAGGATCTCTTTTACGTCCGGGGTCTTCATCCAGGCGTTGGTGCAGGGCGCGATGCCCGCCGGGGCGCCGTAGAGCTTCTGCCGCTCGGCCTGCTGCCGGCCCTGCTCCCGAAGCTGGCGCAGGGAGAAGTCTGCCGGGAAGGGCGTTAGACCGGGGGCCTGATAGAGCTGGGCATATTGGCTCGTGGGGTCACAGCGGAGGTAGCCCGCGTCCCCCGCCCGCTCCAGCAGGACGATGTCCGCCCCGGCGCGGGCCAGGATCACGAGCAGCTGCAATTCATAGCTGCTCACCGTGCCGTCGTATAGGATCTTCGGCAGCTCGTCCCCGCCCAGGCGGCCTAAGATGCGCTCGAACTTATAGTAGAGCCAGCACATGTACTTGATGTAGGCGTTGCGGAGCATGTTTTCGTTTTTCCCGTGGGCCTGCAAGTCCTGTAAGGTCGCCGTCATGGCGGTCATCACGGCCTCTCGCTGGGTCCCGGTCAGGCGGGGCAGCCAGCGGGTCAGCTTTTGGGTGAGAAAGCCTGCGTCCAGCTGAAAGTCGCTGCCCATCATCTCCGCCAGGTAGTCCAGCTGCTTGGGGTCCGGGTTGGGGATGCGCCCCTCGATGACCACGCCGTTGGTGCGGGCGGCCTGGTCATACTGGGTCAAAAAGGCCGCAACCTCCCCGCTGTACCCCGCCACGCGATAAAAAAAGACAGCTTGTTCCCGGCGGCGAGAACACGCACTGAAATAGTCATGCAGTTTTTCGATCCGTCCTAATTGAAACATGCCGTTGGTCATCCTGTTCACTTTTGATACTTTAACAGGATATAGTATACCATTTCTTTCCTCCGCTTTCAATACAAAATCCCCCGCTTGTGCGTGTTTCGCATTTTTCTGCTTGTCAATGCCACCGTGTGTGATACAATAGTATTTATCTCAGTCGGAAACGAGGTGCTTCCCCCATGCCCCAGGACATCAGCGGATACGACGTGGGCGCCCTGCTCTACTGCCCCGCCAACGCCCACCACACCGTCGCCCAGGCAGTGGCGGCGGAGCGCCTGCCGCGCCCCTTCTCCCTGGCCCTGTGCCTGGAGGACACGGTGCGGGCCGACG
>OLNY01001111.1_pt1 | contig 22386 bp, 20 predicted proteins | sample 1671981 | NCBI WGS metagenome assembly OLNY01 (sample SAMEA3136632, study PRJEB25190) | human gut metagenome | biome: human gut; feature: human-associated habitat; material: faeces | place: Austria | collected 2013
AAGGAACATCTGGTACTTGATCTGTCGTGCAGATACCGGGCAGATGCAGAAGAACCGGGCTATTATATTGTAACCGACCGGTGGCAGAAATTTACCACAGAGCGTGTGACGAATGAACTTCTGGAAAAACTGAGTTCCCGGTGTAGCGAGTTTCTGGTGCATGCCGTGGATGTGGAAGGAAAATCCGGTGGAATTGAAAAACCCCTGGCACAGTTTCTGGGAGACTGGGGAAAAATTCCGATCACCTATGCCGGAGGCGTTCACAGTTTTAAAGATCTGGAAGAAATTTCACAGCTTGGAAGAAACCGGCTGAACGTCACCATTGGAAGTGCGCTGGATCTGTTTGGCGGTCCGATGTCTTATGAACAGGTATTAACATATATCAGCAAATGTAACGCAGAAAAGGAGAAAAGTATATGAGCAGATATACCAAGGAAGATATTTTCAGAATTGTGGAAGAAGAGGATGTGGAATTCATCCGTCTGCAGTTTACGGATATTTTCGGAACATTAAAGAATGTAGCAATTACCTCCAGTCAGCTGGAGAAAGCATTGAATAACAAGTGTATGTTTGACGGTTCTTCCATTGAGGGATTTGTACGGATTGAAGAGTCAGACATGTATCTGTATCCGGATCTGGACACATTTACCATTTTCCCATGGCGCCCGCAGCAGGGAAAAGTAGCACGTATTATCTGTGATATTTACTGTGCAGACAAAACACCGTTTACGGGGGACTCCCGTTATATCTTAAAACGTCAGATTGAGGAAGCAAAAAAACTTGGATATACATTTAATGTGGGACCGGAGTGTGAGTTTTTCCTGTTTCATCAGGATGAGAATGGCCAGCCGACAACACTTTCCCACGAAAAAGCCGGATATTTTGATCTCGGTCCGGTAGACCTGGGAGAAAATGCCAGACGTGATATGGTGCTGACACTTGAAGATATGGGGTATGAGATCGAAGCTTCCCACCATGAGGTAGCACCCGCACAGCATGAGATTGACTTTAAGTATGATGAGGCACTGCAGACGGCAGATAATATCATGACATTCAAACTGGCGGTTAAGACAATTGCCAAGCGGCACGGTCTGTTTGCAAGCTTTATGCCGAAGCCGAAATACGGGATTAATGGTTCCGGAATGCATATCAATATGTCCCTGTCCAAAGACGGACATAATATTTTCCGCGATCCGGATGGAAAAATGGGCCTGAGTAAAGAAGCCTATTATTTTATTGGCGGTATCATGAAGCACATGAAAGGTGTGACTCTTATCATGAATCCGCTGGTAAATTCCTATAAGCGGCTGGTACCTGGATATGAGGCACCATGTTATATTGCATGGTCTGCGACAAACCGCAGCCCGCTCATCCGTATTCCTGCTTCCCGGGGAGAGGAAACCCGTGTGGAACTGCGCAGCCCGGACCCGGCAGCCAATCCGTATCTGGCCCTTGCGGTATGTCTTGCAGCCGGAATTGACGGTATCAGAAATAAAATTGAGCCACCGGAAGAAGTGCCGGAAAATGTCTATGAACTGAAGGAGGAAGAAAAAGCAAGCAGAGGAATCGAGTCGCTTCCGGCCGATCTTCATGCGGCCATCTGTGAATTGCAGAAAGATGCTTTTATAAAAGAAGTGCTTGGAGAACATATCAGCAGCAAACTGATCGAGGCAAAAGAGGCAGAATGGATGCAGTACCGTACACAGGTAACCGGCTGGGAGATCGAAGAGTATCTGTATAAGATTTAACGGGAGATCGGATCGTGAGTAACATTGTAATTGCCTTTTCGAAACCGGAAGTGGCAGCGGGCATAAAAAAAATATTGACACAGAGCGGGTATTCCGTGCAGGCAGTCTGTACTACCGGTGCGCAGGCACTGGCAAGCGTAAACAATCTGGAGTGTGGAATACTGATCTGCGGATGCCGGTTTATGGATATGATGTATATGGAAATTCACGATTATCTGCCACCGGAGTTTCAGATGCTTCTGATCGCTTCTCCGTCTTCCATTCAGGAGAGAGAGGTAAGCAATCTGGTCTGTCTTTCCATGCCGATGAAAGTGCATGAACTGTTGCAGACAATTGAAATGATGGAGGGAGATATCCAGAGGCGCAGAAGGAGAATGCGGCAGCAGCCGAAACACCGTTCGCAGGAGGATCAGCAGATCATTCGCAAGGCAAAGGAACTCCTTATGGCACGAAACTCTTTTACGGAAGAGGAAGCACATAAATATATTCAGAAAAGAAGTATGGACAACGGAACCGGTCTGGTCGAGGTGGCACAGATGATCTTAAGTCTTCTGCAGGAAGGGTAGGGATCTTATCTGGCTTTTTTGGCTGGTCTTTACATTAAAAGAAGAAAATGTTAAAGTGATACTGATGGAAAATTAGAGAAGGAGAACGAAATTATGTTTCATGTAAATGAGAATTATCAGAAGCTGCCGGGCAGCTATTTATTCAGCACAATTGCAAAAAAAGTAAATGCATATCAGGAGGCAAATCCGGACAAGAACATTATCCGTCTGGGAATCGGTGATGTTACACAGCCACTGGCTCCTGCAATCATTGAGGCTATGCATAAAGCGGTAGATGAGATGGGACATGCCGAGACATTCCACGGCTATGCACCGGATCTGGGATATGAATTTTTGCGCAAGGCAATCGCAGAGAACGATTATGCAGCAAGAGGCTGTGAGGTTGCAGCAGATGAAATTTTTGTGTCTGACGGAGCAAAGAGCGATTCCGGAAATATTCAGGAGATTTTCGGACAGGATAACAAGATTGCGGTCTGTGATCCGGTATACCCGGTTTATGTGGATTCCAACGTTATGGCTGGAAGAACCGGTACTTACGACAAGGAGACCGGTACATGGAGCGATGTCATTTACATGCCATGTACAGCAGAAAATCATTTTGTACCGGAGTTTCCTAAGAAGACACCGGACATAATCTATCTGTGTCTGCCGAATAACCCGACCGGAACAACGCTTACAAAGGATCAGTTGCAGGAATGGGTGGACTATGCCAATAAAGTTGGCGCCGTAATCATTTATGATGCCGCTTATGAAGCTTATATCAGTGAGGACAATGTGGCACATTCCATTTATGAGTGCAAGGGTGCAAGAACCTGCGCCATTGAGCTGCACAGTTTCTCAAAGAATGCAGGATTTACCGGTGTTCGTCTTGGATATACCGTAGTTCCGAAGGATTTAAAGTGCGGGGAAGTTTCTTTGCACGACATGTGGGCAAGACGTCACGGAACCAAATTCAACGGTGCTCCGTACATTGTGCAGCGTGCCGGTGAGGCTGTATATTCTGAGGAAGGAAAAGCACAGTTAAAGGAGCAGGTTGCTTACTATATGAAGAATGCAAAGACCATTAAGGAAGGATTAAAGGATGCCGGATATACCGTATTTGGTGGTGTAAATGCACCATACATCTGGTTAAAGACTCCGGATCAGATGACTTCCTGGGAGTTCTTTGATTATCTGCTGGAGAATGCAAATGTTGTTGGTACTCCGGGATCCGGTTTCGGACCGAGCGGAGAAGGATATTTCCGACTGACTGCATTTGGAAATTATGAAAACACCGTAAAGGCACTGGAGCGTATCAAAGCTCTGTAAAAGAGGGAATATGCGTATGAATCATAACATGAAAAAAAGAGGTCTGGCATTGCTGCTGGCATGCTGCTGTGTTTTTACAGCGGCACCGGTGGCGGTAAAAGCGGACAATGTATCCATTTCCACCAATCAGACACCGACCGGCACATACAGCAGCTACACCAAAGCAGAGGTGCTGAAGTCAGATACGGTGGTGTATGATACGCTGTCTACTTCCAATAATGTTCACTTTTATAAATATACTGCGGAAAAAGGCGGATATTTTACTGTAAATCTTGCACAGACAAGTGGAAAAGGAAAGTGGAATTTTTCCGTATATGATGCGGACAATGGAAATCAGGAACTGGAAACAAAACCTCTGGCATCCAATTATACATCCAGAATTTATAACCTCAGACCGGGCAAAAGCGTATATATCAAAGTTGAGCGTGTGAAATCTATGGATATTACCATTTTAGATTATCAGCTGACACAGGATTATCAGTATTCCCTTCAGGTGAAAACAACGGAGAGTGCACAGTGGGAACAGGAAGACAACGATACGCCGGCGGCAGCGACAAGTCTGCAGAACGGCACCTGGATCAATGGAAGTTCCTACAAAGCTTCGGATGTGGACTGGTATGAGTATACCATTCCGGAAAACGGATATTTCACATATGATTTTCAGGGGGAGGGATCTTCCGCACTCTGGAATCTGTATCTGTATGATGAAAATATGAATGAACTGCAGAAAGATACCAATACAAGAACCGTATCCTCCGGTAAATATGTCCTTCCGGTGGGAGCAAAAGTGTATGTGAAAGTCACCTGCTACGGCGTTGGAAACCAGTACAAGATCCGTTCCAATTACTATGCAACGGAAGGCTGGGAAAAGGAATCCAACGATACCATGGCGCTTGCCACGGATCTTACCGCTGGAAAGACACTGCATGGAAGTATCAACAGCAAAAAAGATGTGGATTACTACCGCTACGTTGCCACGGGCAGTGGATATTTCAATTTCAAATTTACAAATGCGGACGGTGGAAACAATCAGTACTGGAAACTTTCCGTATATGACGAGAAAAAGAATCTGCTGCAGACGCTAGAAACAGAGGATGATCTGCAGATTTCCACTGCAAAGCTCAGTTTCCGGAAAGGCAAAGAGATTTACCTGAAGGTAGAACGGAATATCAATGATTATGCGTGCGGACACGAATACACGGTGACAGTCAATCAGTACAAGGCTGATAACTGGGAACAGGAATCCAATGATTCTTTTGCCACAGCTACAACTGTAAAAAAGAATAAGACCTGTAGTGCAAATAATTATGCGGTAAAGGATAAAGATTATTTTGTATATAAGGCTGCAAAGAAGGGAAAGGTGACCATACAGGTAAGCCTTCCTGACAGCGGATACTGGAATGTGTGTGTATATAATCAGAAAAAGAAGCTGGTCAAACAGGAAGATTATGCACAGACCGGACAGAAGTTTACCGTAAAAGCTGCAAAGGGGCAGAAACTCTATGTGATGGTGAAGGCCAGAACAAAATCTGCCGTTGGAAAGACCTATCGTGTCACTGTGAAACAAAAATAAAGCAAACTATAAAGATTCTGTGAAAAGAACCGATATCTATAGTAGATACCAACATAGTTTAACCGGAAACAAATGGAATTGACCGGTAGAATTCAAGGAGGATGAGAGTATGGGTGTAAACACAACAGGTTTGTTAAACACGCAGACAGAGGTATACGCATCCTATAAAAACGATGCGGTGACCAAAAATGAGACGGCTGCAAAGAAGGACTCCACGGCAAAGACGGAAGAAAAAAATGAGAGCGGTGTAGTCTATGATAAATCAGACAGCAGCAAGGACAATAAGAAAGCAACCTATTCGATTAATAAGATGAGCGCTGAGGATCGTGCAGCACTCGTACAGCAGATGAAAGCGGATACACAGTCCAGACAGCAGCAGCTGATCAGCATCGTGCAGAAAATGATGACCGGTCAGGCAGCTACTTCTTCTGTTGCAAACGGAACAAACAGCGATGATATATGGAAGTTCCTTGCAAAAGGAGATTTCACGGTTGATGCAGCAACAAAGGCACAGGCGCAGAAGGATATCTCCGAAGATGGCTATTACGGAGTAAAGCAGACATCAGAGAGATTATTTGATTTTGCAAGTGCCCTTGCTGGAGATGATGTGGAAAAGATGAAGAAGATGCAGACTGCCATGCAGAAGGGATTCAAGCAGGCAACCGGTGCATGGGGCAAAGACCTTCCGGACATCTGCCAGAAGACATTGGATGCTGCAAATCAGAAGTTTGAGGATTATTATAAGTCCAAAGAGAGCACAACAAAGACCGAAGGCTGAAAACAGACTGCTGCAGCCCGGTGATTGTTTACAAAAGAAGGGAAAAAATACCGGAAAAAGAGGTATTTTTTCCCTTCTTTTTCCGTTTCTGATGGTACTGCAATGATTGAAGAAATGATGCAGAAGTGGTATGATAAGGCATTATAGAGAGACAGAAAAAGGAGACCTGATGATTATGAAATATAATTTTGATAAAATACCAAACCGCAGAGGCACAAATTCCCTCAAGTGGGATGTGGATCGCAAAGAACTCCCGATGTGGGTGGCAGATATGGATTTTGAGACGGTGCCGGAAGTACAGGAGGCACTGGTACAGCGCGTGGCGCACGGGGTATATGGATATTCTGTCATCCCGGACGAATGGGCGGACAGCTATGTAAACTGGTGGGAAAAGCGTCATCATTTTCGGATGGACCCAAAGAAGCTGATCTTTACAACGGGAGTAATCCCTGCACTTTCTTCTGCTGTCCGAAAACTGACGACTCCGGCAGAAAATGTGCTGATTCAGACACCTGTCTATAATAATTTCTTCAATTCCATTCGTAATAACGGAAGAAATGTCGTGGAAAACGAACTGCTTTATGATGGAAAAGAATATCGTGTAGACTGGGAAAAACTTGAACAGCAGCTGGCAGATCCGCAGACGACGCTTATGATTTTGTGTAATCCGCAGAATCCGGCAGGAAACATCTGGGATTGTGAGACGCTGGCGCGGATCGGGGCATTATGTAAGCAGTATGATGTCATTGTTGTCTCGGATGAAATTCACTGTGATCTGACAAAACCCGGTACAGAATACATTCCGTTTGCCTCTGTGGATGATACCTGCAGGGACATCAGTGTTACCTGCATTGCGCCGACGAAGACATTTAATCTGGCAGGGCTGCAGACGGCTGCCGTCTATGCAGAAAACTCGATTCTGCATCACAGAATGTGGAGACAGCTCAACACCGACGAAGTAGCAGAACCGAACGCTTTTGCAATTCAGGCAACGATTGCCGCTTTCCAATATGGGGAAGAATGGCTTGATGAACTGCGGGAATATGTGGAAAAGAACAAGCAGTATGTGACGGAATTTCTGCAGGAGAAAATTCCACTCATCCATCCGGTTGCAGGAGATGCTACTTACCTCATGTGGCTGGACTGCCGCAAAATCACGGAGAGTGGCCGGCAGTTTGTAAAATTTATCCGCAAAACCAGCGGTCTGTATGTCAGCGGAGGCAATCAGTATGGCAGGGGAGGCGAAGGATTTTTGCGCGTGAATGTGGCTACCTCCAAGCTGGTTGTTGAAGATGGAATGCAGCGTCTGTATGAGAGCGTTGATGCATGGCTAAAAGAAGAAAAGATATCAAAATAAGAATAATTCCTGATTTTAAGCAAACCTTAAAGGTTTGCCCCATTGGAAATTAAGAAAAAAACCGCTACAATGTATCTATGATTAATCATGAATACGAGGTGGCGGTTTTTTTATGTATAATGTTTTAGTTTGTGACGATGAAAAGGATATTGTTTCTGCTTTGCAGATTTATTTAAAAAGTGAAGGATACCAGGTGTTTTCGGCTTATAACGGAAAGGAAGCCTTAAAAATTATAAACCGGGAGGATATCCAGCTGGTTCTGATGGATATTATGATGCCGGAAATGGACGGGATAGAAGCGATGTGCAAAATCCGTGAAATTTCCAATGTTCCGGTGATCTTACTGACGGCCAAAAGTGAGGATACCGATAAGGTACTCGGACTTACCGTGGGCGCGGACGATTATGTGACGAAACCATTCAATCCAGTGGAACTGCAGGCGAGAGTGAAATCCCAGATCCGGCGGTATATGCTGCTTGGAAGCGGACAGAAGGTGAGGACAAAACTGTCCGCCGGCGGCATCGAGCTGGATGATAAATTAAAGGAAGTCACTCTGGACGGAGAACCTGTGAATCTGACCAGAACAGAGTACGATATTTTAAAACTTCTGATGGAACATCCGGGGGAAGTATATTCACCGAAACAGATTTATGAGGCCGTGTGGAAGGGCAGCCCGTGCGGCGTCGAAAACACGGTAGCAGTACATATCCGGCACCTTCGGGAAAAACTCGAATATAATCCTGCGGAGCCACGCTATTTAAAAGTCGTATGGGGACGGGGATACAAGATGGAGGATGTAGAAAATGAATGAGAAAAAGGATAAAAAATCCAAAAAGCCGGAATGTGTGTCCAAAAACTGGAAACCATCGCAGGGCATCAAACTACTGGCAATGGTACTTGCGATTGTGAGTGGATTTTTTGTGGCCGTGACCGGTGTGATAACAGTTGCACTGGGCATGGGGATGGCCGGCGATTTGCAGGGTTCACAGAAAGACATTGAAAAAACACTGGATACCGAGCTGCTCAGAAGCTATGCGTACTGGATGGGGTATGAAGTTATCGGGCAGGACGATGCAGCAGCAGCTCTGAAAAAATATGATGACGGAAATATCGTTTATTCACTTGTCAAAAAGAAGCCGAAAGGAAAAGAAACCGAACTTGTCTGTGGAAACAATACCGGTACCTTAAATAAGGAAAATGCACTTGCCTGGCTGAAATTTACAGATGAAAATGAGTTTAATACATATGATTGTTCTTTCTGGGATATGCTGTTTGGAAGATACCGGGGACTGCACATGCAGGAAATCAAGTATTATACGAAGGTGGATCATTTTATCTATGATGATGGTGTGATTTATTGTTATGCGGGTGATACCCTGTTTCGGATTGATTCTTTTTCTTTTTCGATGGTTCCAACGCAGTCGGATCTTGAACCGTATGTGGAATATACTTATCGGGAATCGGACGATGGTGGCGGATATTGCGCGGAAAATGGAGAAATGTTGAAAAAAGGTAAGCTCGAACCGTATTTAAAATCATCCGAACTGCGGTTTGATTTTGATGGGTTAGAGGCAAGTTACTTATGGTCAAAAAAAGATGGAATTTACCCGATCCGACAGGAATCCATTGCGGAAACCTATCCGAAGGCAAAGGTCTTCCAGAGGCAGGATTTTTCATTTTCATACGAAGATAATAAGGGACGCATTTATTATAACCCACATCAGAAGAAAGAAGTGACGGAGTATACGCTTTATCTTACGGTAGCGGATTCCCTGAAGGGAAGCACAGCTTCGGTATCCTCTTTGTTTTCACAGGAAGTCGGGGGCGGAACTCATATTGTGATTGATTCCGGGAAAACACAGTTTTTCCAGAAGGCACATACGCTTGCAGGCGTTGTGGTACAGCTGCGGAAAACATCAGGATGGTGGCTGCTTTTGAGTGTCCTTGTATGGCTGTTTTCACTTGGCATTCTGTTTGTATCGGCAGGATGGAAACGTGGTTCTGATACGGTACAGATTCGATGGATTGACCGTATACCATTTGGTATTTATACAGGAATCTCAGGACTTGCGTTTTTGGGCTGCGGTATGGTATGCCTTGATATGGGAGATCTGCTTATGCAAAATGCAAGAATCGTATTCTGTATTTCATTTTTTGCAATTGCATTTGCGCTGGCAGAACTGATTGTGTATGAATATGTGATCAGTATCATTGTAAGAATCCGTGCAGGAAAATTCTGGCATTATACGCTTTTGCGTCTGCTTTTAAACCCGTTTCGCCGGATAAAAAGAGAACTGCATGAAATCAGACTGGCGCTTTTGGCCAATCTGTCTATGACGGTAAAAGTCACAGCTGTATTTCTTGTGGTCTTCCTCATAGAAGCATTTCTTTTACTGTGTGCCGGAGCGGATGGCGGAATTATCATGGTCTATCTCCTCTGGAAAGTTGTGGAATACGGCGTACTGTTAAAGATTGTGGTGCAGTTTCGACAGATATTCGACGGAGGGGAACGGATTGCAAAAGGTGATTATTCGCATCCGATCCATACAGAAAAAATGATGTATGAGCTGCGCACGCATGCGGAAAATTTAAATAATGTACAGACCGGAGTTGCAGCGGCGGTAGAAGAAAAAATGAAGAGTGAGCGGTTTCGTACCGAACTGATCACCAATGTCTCCCATGATATTAAAACACCGCTTACTTCCATTATCAACTATGTGGATCTGATCAAAAAGGAGCCGACAGAGAGTGAAACAATGCGGGAGTACATTGAGGTGCTTGACCGACAGTCCAACCGTCTGAAAAAACTGATTGAGGATCTGATGGAGGCATCCAAAGCATCTACCGGAAATCTTCCGGTGAATCCGGAAGTATGCGATGCAACGGTCGTTCTGACACAGATTGTCGGGGAATTTTCAGAAAAGGCAGAGGCAAATCAGCTGGAGATGGTTGTAGAATGTCCGCAACCACCCGTTGAAATCTATGTGGATGGCAGACATTTGTGGCGGATCATTGACAACCTGATGGGAAATATATGTAAGTATGCACAGCCGGGAACACGTGTGTATGTTACGCTGGAAACATTTCACGGAATGGTGATTATGACCTTCCGCAATATTTCGAAGGATCGACTGAAAATGACCAGCGAGGAACTTTTCGGAAGATTTGTCCGTGGAGACAGTTCCCGGAATACGGAAGGACACGGACTGGGGCTTTCTATCGCAAAAAGCCTGACCGAGCTGATGCATGGAAATCTTGCGGTGCAGATGGACGGCGATCTGTTTAAAGTAATTCTCAGTTTTGAGGAATATCAGGAGGATAAGAAGCAGTAAAGACCAAAAACTCCTCGGTTGTATTTCTATATGCCATGTGCTATAATGTGGGACGTCTAAATACAGAATATAAACGGAGGACAAATCTGTGAAAATAATAATCGCCGGTGATGGCAAGGTCGGACTCACGCTGACGCAGAAGCTTTCTGCGGCAGGACATGACCTGACTTTGATCGATTCGAACCAGCGTGTGCTGGATTCGAGTGTGGAGCGTTACGATGTTATGGGGGTACAGGGAAACTGTGCCTCCATGCGCGTGTTGGAGAGTGCGGATGTGAAAAAGGCGGATCTGCTCATTGCAGCCACCAGTTCAGATGAAGTCAATCTGCTCTGTGGTATGACTGCCCATGGTCTGAATCCGAGAATTCACACCATTGCAAGAATCCGCAATCCCGAATACGGCAAGCAGATTTTTACCATGCGGGATGTCTATTCCCTTTCGCTTATGGTGAATCCGGAAAAACAGGCGGCGCGCGAGATTGAACGGCTGATCCGCTATCCGGGCTTCCTGCAGAGGGAAACATTTGCAAAAAGCCGTGTGGAAATCGTGGAGCTGCGGATTCAAAAAGGAAGTAAACTCTGCGATGTGGCACTGATGAATCTGGAAAATGTTGTCAAATGCAAGGTGCTTGTCTGCGCAGTGAGCCGCGGAGGGGTTGTGGAGATTCCATCCGGACATTTTATTCTCCGGGAGGGGGATCATCTGTTTATTACGGCAACTGCTGAGATGCTGACACAGCTTCTGCGCAATCTTGGCATTATCACGCACAAGGCAAAGCGTGTAATTATCTGCGGTGGCGGAAGAATCGGTTATTATCTGTCGACCTGGCTGGCAAAAGAAGGTGTCAGTGTGCTGCTGATTGAGCAGGATGAAGCGCGCTGTGAAGAATTATCCGGCAAACTTCCACCGGAAGTATGTATCATACACGGGGATGCCAGCAGTCAGTTTCTGCTTGAAAGTGAAGGCATCCATGATTGTGACGCCGTTGTGACCATGACCGGCATGGATGAAATGAATATGATTATTTCGCTGTATGCGCAGACCTGTGGAGTGCCACAGGTGATCACGAAAGTCGGACACATGGAAAATAACAGTATGCAGGACAGTCTGGGACTTGGCAGTGTGATCTGCCCGAAAGAACTCTGCTGCAATACGATTGTCCGTTATGTCCGTGCCATGCAGAATACAACAGGTGCAGCACTGACACTGCACAATATTGCAGAAGGACAGGCAGAGGCATTGGAGTTTGTCGTAGATGCCGACACAAAACATATCGGGGAACCATTGCGTAATATCCGCCTGAAACGCAATATACTGATCGCATGTATCAGCCATGGAAGTAAAACGGAGATTCCAAACGGAGATTCCATGTATGAGGCTGGAAATTCCGTGATTATCGTTGCAAAGGGCGGGATGACACTTTTGCAGCTGAATGATATTTTCGAATGAGGATGCTATGAATTATAAAATGATGGGAAAATTTCTTTCCCAGATCTTAATTGTGGAAGCAGGGTTTATGGTTCCGGCACTTTTAATCAGTCTGTATACCGGAAGCCGGGCAGCAGTTTACGGGTTTGGGCTGTCCATTCTGATCACTGCCGGAGTCGGTGCCTTAATGTATTATTTTTGCAGAAATTCCACCCGTCGTTTTTTTGCGAGGGAAGGGATGGTCTGCGTAGCCGGAAGCTGGATTGCAATCAGTTTTTTCGGGTGTCTGCCATTTGTTTTTTCCAGGGAAATTCCAAACTTTGTCGATGCCCTGTTTGAAATTGTATCGGGATTTACAACCACAGGTTCTTCGATTCTGGGAGATGTGGAAGCACTTTCTCCCGGAATTATGTACTGGCGGAGTTTCAGCCACTGGCTGGGTGGCATGGGGGTACTTGTATTTCTTCTGGCACTTTCTCCGAACGGAGAGAGAGGCAAAGGGTATACCATGCATCTGCTGCGTGCGGAGAGTCCGGGACCGAATGTGAACAAGCTGGTGCCGAAAATGCGTACAACAGCAAGAATTTTGTACGTCATATACATGGTGCTGACATTCATCAATTTCCTGTTTCTCCTGTTGGGAAAAATGCCGGTTTTTGATGCCGTATGTACCGCTTTTGGAACGGCCGGCACAGGTGGATTCGGAATCCGGAATGACAGTATTGCAGGATACAGCCCATATATACAGAATGTATGTACGGTCTTCATGTTTTTGTTTGGAATCAACTTCAGCTGTTATTATCTGCTTTTAGTCCGGCATGTAAAGGAAGTGCTCAAAGATCAGGAACTGCGGCTGTATATCATCATATTTGTGGTCAGTATTCTTTTAATTACGTTCAATGTCCGGGGACTGTACGGCTCCTGGGAAGAGACGATCCGCCATGCGGCATTTCAGGTTTCCTCTATCATGACGACGACCGGGTTTGCAAGCACGGACTTTGATTTGTGGCCCGGATTTTCGAAAGCACTGTTGCTGTGCCTGATGTTTGTCGGTGCCTGTGCAGGCAGTACGGCAGGAGGGCTTAAGATGGGAAGACTTCTTCTGATTCTGAAAAACCTGCGCAGAAATATCCGCAGAATTTTAAGCCCGCAGCGTGTGGAAGTGGTGCGCATGAATGGAAACCGGATCGGGGAGGATGTATTAAATAATACAAATACCTATCTGGCGGCTTACGGTGTGATTTTAGTCGGAAGTTTTCTTTTGATTTCTATTGATGGACTGTCCATGACAACAAATGTGTCTGCGGTTGCTGCATGCTTTAACAATATCGGACCGGGATTTGATGTGGTGGGACCGACCTGTAATTTTTCCGTGTATTCCTGGTTTTCCAAACTTGTGCTGATTTTTGACATGCTGGCCGGAAGACTGGAAATTTTCCCGATGCTTGTTCTCTTTTCAAGAAGTACCTGGAGACATAAATAATTGAATGGATTTCTCCATTATTTTATGGTAAAATAGTAGGGTGCTTTTACACAACAAGAAAATATGGAGGAGAGAACATGTTAGAGAAAATGTTTAAGCTCAAAGAGAATAATACCACAGCGAAAACAGAAGTGATCGCCGGTATTACGACGTTTATGACCATGGCGTATATCCTGGCTGTAAACCCGAACCTGCTTTCACAGGCAGGAATGGACCCGACAGCAGTGCTGATTGCAACCTGTCTGGCATCCTTTATCGGTACGTTTGCAATGGCACTCCTTGCAAATTATCCGTTTGCACTTGCACCGGGTATGGGACTGAATGCATACTTTGCATTTACTGTATGCGGAAATATGGGATATTCCTGGAAGGTAGCCCTGATGGCAGTATTCTTCGAAGGTATTATCTTTATTATCCTTTCTCTTACCAATGTACGTGAGGCAATTTTCAATGCCATTCCGACCACATTAAAGAAAGGTGTGAGCGCCGGCATCGGTCTGTTCATCGCGTTTATCGGATTGCAGGGTGGACATATTGTTGTAAACAACGATACCACATTGTTATCTTATGTAAATTTCAGAGATAACTGGCATACCGAAGGAATCTGTGCAGTACTTGCACTGATCGGTCTGCTTCTTACTGCAATTTTATACATCAAAAAAGTCAAGGGATCGATCCTGATCGGTATTCTGGCTACCTGGATTCTCGGAATGATCTGTCAGGCAGCAGGAATCTATCATATTGATGCAGACGCAGGATTTTATTCCCTGTATCCGGCATTTGCCATGACTGATTTTTCAAAAATCGGGGAGACTTTCGGACAATGTTTTACAGCAGATTTCCATGGAGTCGGAATTATGAACTTCATCGTAGTCATGTTGTCTTTCCTGTTTGTAGATATGTTTGATACGATCGGAACACTGATCGGTGTATCGGATAAGGCCGGCATGTTAGACGAAGATGGAAAACTTCCGAACGTAAAGCAGGCACTGATGGCAGATGCAATTGCTACTTCTGCAGGTGCGATCCTTGGTACGTCTACAACTACAACATTCGTAGAGAGCTCTGCCGGTGTCGGAGCTGGTGCAAGAACCGGTCTTGCATCCATCGTTACAGGATTATTATTCCTGCTTGCAATTTTCTTTGCACCAATCTTTACGGCAATTCCGGGCTTTGCAACAGCACCGGCGCTGATCTTTGTCGGATTCCTGATGGTATCCGCAATTGTAAAGGTTGATTTCGAGGATCTGACAGATGCAGTTCCTGCATATCTGTGCCTCATTGCGATGCCTTTAATGTACAGTATCGCAGAGGGTATTGCCATTGGTGTAATCTCTTTTGTACTGATCAATCTGATCTGTGGCAAGCGTAAGAAGATTACTCCACTGATGTATATCCTTGCAGTACTTTTTATCTGCAAATATATTTTCCTGTAATTATGCAGTGGACGAGCCGCTTTCCAGTAGGACGGGAAGCGGCTTAAAGTCTATCTGACTATATAAAATATAAATGGAGGAACAACTATGAAAAAATTAAACAAGGCAATGTCGGTTGCTGTGGCAGCAGCCATGATGGTATCCCTGGGCGCCTGTGGAAATTCCGCAGATGCAGCAAAAGACGGGACACAGAGTGCAGGTGCATCCGGTAAAGTATATAACATCGGAATCTGCCAGCAGCTGGAGCATCCGGCACTGGATCAGGCAACACAGGGATTTGAGGATGTCTTAAAGGAAAAGCTGGGAGACAATGTAAAATTTGATCTCCAGAATGCACAGAACGAGCAGGCAAATGCTTCTACAATTGCAAATAATTTCGTATCTGCCAATGTGGATCTGATTCTTGCAAATGCAACCACTGCTTTACAGGCATGTGCAGCAGCGACAACCGATATTCCGATTCTGGGAACTTCCGTTACCGATTATGCAACGGCTTTGGAGATCAGTGACTGGAGTGGTACAACCGGAAGAAATATCTCCGGTACATCCGATCTGGCTCCGCTTGATCAGCAGGAGGATATGCTCGTAGAGCTCTATCCGGATGCAAAGCATGTCGCAATACTTTACTGCTCTGCAGAGGCAAACTCCAAATATCAGGCAACCGAGTTTGAAAAATACCTGGATGAGGACGGTATCAGCTACAAAGAGTTTACCGCTTCCGATTCCAATGATATCGGTTCTGTGGTACAGAGTGCAACCGAGTATGCAGATGTCATTTACATTCCGACAGACAATACCATGGCACAGAACACAGAAGCAATCAACAATATCGCACTTCCGGCAGGAACTCCGATTATTGCCGGAGAGGAAGGTATCTGTAAAGGATGCGGAGTGGCAACGCTTTCCATCAGTTATTATGACATCGGAAAAAAGGCCGGTGAAATGGCATATGACATTTTAGTAAACGGTGCGGACATTACAACCATGAAGATTGAGACTGCACCAAACGTAACCAAAGAATACAACAAAGATATCTGTGATCAGCTGGGCGTTAAAATTCCGGATGATTACAAGGCTATCGAGGCTGAATAATTAAGGGGGATGGGTATCGTGTTAATATCTGCTTATTTTGCTTCCTTAAGTCCGCTGGCGCTGTTTCGTGCGCTGCCGGGCTCCATTGCACAGGGTCTGATCTGGGGCCTTCTGGCATTGGGAGTATATATTACATACAAACTTCTGGATTTTGCGGATCTGTCGGTGGACGGTTCTTTTGCAACCGGCGGAGCTGTGGCGGTTATGCTGATCCGCAGTGATATGAATCCGTGGGTTTCCCTTATTTTTGCATTTGCTGCAGGAATGCTTGCGGGAATGGTCACAGGTCTTCTGCACACCAAACTGGGAATTCCTCCAATTCTTGCCGGAATTTTAACGCAGATTGCACTGTACTCCATCAATCTGAATATTATGGGACAGTCCAATCAGGCGATCAGTGTGGATAAATATTCCCTTGCGGTATCGCTTCGTTATGTATCCGGTGATACAGCAGCAAAAATTAAAGTATTTACCACCTGTATCCTGTTTGGGGTAGTGATCGTGGCGATTCTTTACTGGTATTTCGGAACCGAGCAGGGGCATGCCATCCGGGCAACCGGATGTAACCCGCAGATGGCGCGTGCACAGGGAATCAATACCAGCTTCTGTAAGGTACTGGCACTGATGATTTCCAACGGACTCGTTGGTCTGTCCGGTGCACTTTATGCACAGTATCAGGGTGCAGCGGATGTCAATATGGGACGAGGCGCAATCGTTATCGGTCTGGCTGCCGTTATTATCGGAGATGTACTGTTTGGAAAACTGTGTGCAGGAAAGAAACTGGCATTTGCATATACGCTGTTTTCCGTGATCGTTGGAGCGATCATTTACTACCTTGTGCTGAGCATCATTTTGTGGCTGAAATTCCCATCGGATGATCTGAAACTGTTCTCAGCAATCGTGGTAGCAATTTTCCTTGCGATTCCATATCTGAAGAATAAGAAAAAAGCAACAAGGGGGCTGTAACCGATGAGTGAGATGTTAAAAATTGAAAATATCCGGAAAGTATTCAATCCGGGTACGATAAATGAAAAAGTGGCTCTGGACGGTGTCAACCTGACACTTGAGGAAGGCGAATTTGTCACAGTGATCGGTGGAAACGGTGCAGGAAAATCGACAACACTGAATGCCGTAGCCGGTGTATGGCCGGTAGATTCCGGAAAAATCTATATCGGCGGCGAGGATGTGACAAAGTTATCCGAGCATCGCAGGGCACAATATCTGGGACGTGTGTTCCAGGACCCGATGACCGGTACGGCTACCACAATGTCCATTGAGGAAAATATGGCAATTGCAGCAAGACGTGGAAAATCCAGGGGATTGCGATGGGGAATTACCAAAGCGGAACGCGAGAAATACCGCCAAATGCTTTCCACCCTGCATCTTGGACTGGAAGATCGCCTGACATCAAAAGTCGGTCTGTTATCCGGTGGACAGCGTCAGGCAATCACGCTTCTGATGGCTTCCATCCAGAAACCGAAGCTTCTGCTTCTCGATGAGCATACGGCTGCGCTGGATCCAAAGACTGCCGCAAAGGTACTTGAGATTTCGGATCAGATCATTTCAGAGAATCATCTGACGGCCATGATGGTAACACACAATATGAAGGATGCGATTGCCCATGGAAACCGTCTGATTATGATGCATGAAGGAAAAGTTATTTTAAATATTGCAGGTGAAGATAAAAAGAAACTTACGGTCGGAGATCTGCTGCATCAGTTTGAAAAAGTAAGCGGTGAGGAATTTGCAAGTGATAAAGCACTGCTTTCGTAGAAAATAACAGAATTGTTTATGCAGGATAAGGGTCAAAACTGTTTTTGACCCTTAAATCATGTAGAAGGGAGATAGATATGCCTGTATTTGATTTCAGCAATACAACGGAAGAAAAGAAAGCCTGTGAGTGTACCTATACAACATTTCAGTCGAATGAAAACACTGCAAGTGCAAAATATCCGATTCTGGTTTTAGATAATACGGCAAAGCAGTGGAAATATCATTCTTGCGGAGTGTTCACGAACCAGATAAAGCGCACAGCATTTGAGTTTACCCAGGAAGACGGAACTGTATGTGCGGATATTTTGCGGGTGGATGCCCGTTTTGTCAATCTGCTTCGCTGGCTGGGGGAAAACCACATTAATGTCCGGCTGTCTGGAGAGAACACACCGGATGGATATGCCGTGTATAAGATCCGTGAAATTGCATTTGGCGGTGGAAAAAAGCTTTCCGCGGAAGATGGCTTTTTACAGTTTATGATGGAGCGTCTGTTTGCCAGCAGTGCACCGAGTGAGGAAGCGGTGGATGAGGAGCAGGAGGAAGACGGCGATGATATGAAGCTCACCAGTATTCAGAGCATCACCGATTTTATGACCTGCGCAGGACGGACCATGCCGGATAACATCCGGTTGTGGGCACGCCGGAATTTAGCAGTGGCACGTTCCAATGAAGTGTCTCCGGAAGAGCGGCGTCATGCACAGCGTGCACTTTCCATCATGATGAATATCCAGTGGAAAAACAATTATTTTGAGGCCATTGATCCCAAGGAAGCCCGTCGGATTTTAGATGAGGAACTGTATGGCATGGAGCGTGTAAAGCAGAGAATCATTGAGACGATCATTCAGATCAACCGCACACATACGCTTCCGGCATACGGACTGCTTCTGGTGGGACCGGCAGGAACCGGAAAATCGCAGATTGCCTATGCAGTTGCCCGTATTTTAAAACTTCCGTGGACAACTCTTGATATGAGTTCCATCAATGATCCGGAGCAGCTGACCGGAAGTTCGAGAATTTATGCTAACGCAAAGCCGGGGATCATCATGGATGCATTTGCCATGGCAGGAGAGTCAAGCCTGGTATTTATTATCAATGAGCTGGATAAGGCAGCTTCTGGAAAAGGAAACGGAAATCCGGCAGATGTCTTACTGACACTTCTGGATAATCTGGGATTTACAGATAACTATATCGAGTGTATGATCCCGACATCCGGTGTTTATCCGATTGCCACAGCAAACGACAAGGAGCAGATCAGCGCACCGATTCTGTCCCGTTTTGCGGTAATTGATATCCCGGATTATACGTTTGAGGAAAAGAAGATTATCTTCTCAAAATTTGCACTGCCTAAGGTATTAAAGCGCATGAGCTTAAAGGAAGAGGAATGTATCATCACAGATGATGCATTAAATACAATCGTGGATCTGTATTCGGGTACCAGTGGAATCCGTGATTTGGAGCAGGCGGCAGAGCATATTGCTGCAAATGCACTGTATCAGATTGAAGTGGATCACTTGAAATCTGTTACATTTGATGCAAAGATGGTGCGAAAACTCCTCATTTAAATGGCTGGTTAAAAAATATTTGTGTTGTAAAAAGCCATACAAGGTGGAACACTATCGGAAATAGGAGGTGCATACTATGGCAACAAAAACTGCAAATGTAACAGCACGAGTACCATTTTCACTTGATATTCCGGATAAACTTGCTACGAGAGATTCTATAACACAAGCTGAATTTGATACTATGATGCAGACCGGACTTGCACAGGCAAAAAGAATTGATGCTGTATCTGTTGATGAGGCTTTTAATCAATTAAAGGCGGAGATATAGTGCATTATATTTCAAAGGATCTGATGGCACCGGATGCAGCGGATAATCTGCTTGATAAGATGAAAGTAGAGATTAGAACAAGAAAATTGGAGGTAGCATTATGGCAAAAGATGAGCTGTTTTCTGGCGAATCAAAGAATATTGAATACAAGGTAGTTGTACCGGATAAAAGCGAAAAATATATGAAAACAGTTGTGGCTTTTGCCAATACACAGGGTGGCAGACTGGTCATAGGTATTGATGATAAAACACATCAGGTAGTTGGTGTTGACAATGATAGTTTGTTTCAAGCTATGGACGCTTTGACAAATGCTATATCAGATTCTTGTGAACCGCAGATCATACCGGACATTGGGCCGCAGACGGTTGATGGCAAGACAGTCATTGTTATCACGGTGGAAGCAGGAAAAAACCGACCATATTATATTAAAGCCCAAGGTAAGGCGAAAGGCACCTATATTCGTGTGGCTGGTACTTCCAGACATGCGCATCAGGAAAAGATAAGTGAGCTGGAGATGGAAGGCGCCCGTATTTCTTGGGATGAGCTTACTTGTGTAGGATATGAAGTGACGGAAGAAGCAACGCAGTCTTTATGCAAGGATATTGAAGATTTCCGAAAGAAGGCAGGACTTTCGGGGCATGATGTAAGAAAAGAGCAGTTGTTTAATTGGAAAATTTTGAAGAAAAGCGAAGGCAATGTGCTTGCATCAAATGCGTATGTGCTGCTAACATCAGATTATTTTCCGTTTGCAAAGACGCAGTGCGCCGTATTCAAGGGAACGGATAGAACGGTTTTTCTTGATAAACGGGAATATACTGGACCGATATACAAGCAGATAGAGAGTGCGGTTGATTTTGTTTTGAGAAATATCAGACTTGGAGTGACAATAGATGGCTTAGTGCGTCGGGAAAGCTATGAACTCCCAGTAGAAGCAATTCGTGAAATGATAATCAACGCACATTGTCACAGAAACCTGTTAGATGAATCCTGCATACAGGTGGCAATTTATGATGATCGCTTAGAAGTGACATCTCCAGGTGGACTATACAATGGACTAACCTACGAGGAAGTGATGAAAGGTCATTCTATATAGGAATGTGCAGCATAATGCAAATGGTGGAGAAAATAGTGGAGTAAATGGTGGAGTAAATGGTGGAGTAAATGGTGGAGTAAATGGTGGAAATGATTTCGGAGATAAAGTCCGTATCAGAGAAAAAGCACAGAAATTGACGGAGACTCAGGAGAAAATACTAGATTGTATAGCAGAAGATAAATATATTTCGGTCAAAAAAATAGCAGACAGAATAGATATATCTAGGCGGACTGTTGAAAATAATATTAAAAAAATGAAAGAATCAGATATTGTGGTTCGTCATGGTTCACCGAAAAATGGGTATTGGGAGATTATAGAATAAACTGTAATTCTGAAAAAGTATATCAGCAAAAGTGTAAAGGAGTGAATGTATGTCAGAGTGGTTTTCCCTGAGCTTGTGAATAAAAATATACCAAAGCAGATTAACACTATTGTAAACAGAGACAGTAATCCGGAGGAACCCAGAGTGCTTGCACTTGAAGATTTAGTATCTGTTGCTACTTCTTCGCAAATTCAGTCCATTGACAAACCTCGGTAAAATAGCATAAGATAAAATGGACAGGGAGAGAAAAAGTGAAGCGGTAACGCGTAATTTATAGAATCAGAGGAGATGGAACATATGGCAAGACATAAGCTTGAGAATGAACTCATTGCAATCGAAGTGGAGGAACATGGGGCAGAATTAAAATCTCTGGTCCGTAAAAATACCGGAAAAGAATATATGTGGAAAGCTGATCCAAAATTCTGGGGACGCACCTCACCGGTACTGTTTCCGTTTGTTGGAGCGGTAAAAGACAAACAGTTTCGTACCAAAGGACAGACTTACACCATGGGACAGCACGGATTTGCCCGCGATATGGATTTTACGCTGGATTCTCAGACGGAGGATACGCTCTGGTTTGTATTAAAATCCAATGAGGAAACCATGGCAAAATATCCTTATGCGTTTACCCTTCGTATTGGATATCACATCGAGGAAAATAAGCTGGAAGTGCTCTGGCAGGTGGAAAATCCTTCGGAGGAAGAACTTCCGTTTTCGATTGGCGGGCATCCGGCATTCAATCGTCCGAAAAATTGTAAAATCCGCTTTGATGTAGCTGGTCCGCTTACAAGTACAACGATTGTGGATGGTCTGGTCGGAAACGGTACTGTGGATTATGAATTGAAAAATAGTTATCTGACAGTTACCGATCATCTGTTTGATGATGATGCCCTTGTGATTGAAAATCAGAATGTGCATGAAGTCTCTCTTTGTGACATGGAAGGAAATCCCTATCTGACCGTTACGATGGATGCTCCATTGTTTGGAGTCTGGTCACCGGCGGGAGCAGATGTACCGTTTATATGTGTAGAGCCATGGTATGGACGCTGTGACAGTGCTGATTTTACCGGAGATTTAAAAGATCGGGAGTGGGGAAATCTGATTGCACCGGGCGGTATCTGGAAAGCCCATTATACGGTGGAGGCAGTATAGAAAGCCAGAAAAATTCTCTTGACAGAAAAGGAAAGAAAGATTATAGTCTTATACATAGACAATTTTATAAAGATCTTCAGGGCAGGGTGCAATTCCCTACCGGTGGTATAGCCC
>OLNY01001126.1_pt1 | contig 22212 bp, 20 predicted proteins | sample 1671981 | NCBI WGS metagenome assembly OLNY01 (sample SAMEA3136632, study PRJEB25190) | human gut metagenome | biome: human gut; feature: human-associated habitat; material: faeces | place: Austria | collected 2013
CAAAGATTGTTGTTAATGCAACTGCCAATGATGTCAGCTTTTTAGGCTTGCAAAAGGAAATAATTGCCGACTTTAGCTTTTTAAATTTGTTCATAAAACTCTCCTTTCAATGAGAATGAGATAGTATATATTGGTGGTTTGGTGGACTTCTGCTCACATTGGTGCTCCTTTCAGATTTTTTGATATAAAAAAGCAGTCAAGTTTGATGTGCCCCCAAAAAGTTAGATTCTTAGTCTAACTTTTTGGGGACAGCTCAATTTTCGGATACTTAAATAATTATGAAAACAGCTATTCATTAATGATTGATAATACTGTTATAGAACTTTAATAAAGCATTTATCGGCAGTTAAAATTTATTTTTATCTTATCTATTCACACTTTTTCGGTAGCAATAAATTATAAGTAAGTTGTACTGCAAAGACTGATTTATTTTAAGGAGATTATTGAATGAGTAAAAAAATATTGATAGGAGATATGGGACTGCTTTTGTATAATTCTGTTTTGCTCTTTATTTCAAGGATTTTATATGATAATAAAATTTTATATCCGTATAATTATCCGTTACATATACTCTTTGCCGTACTTTTGATTTGCGGTGCGGTTGGATTCCAGATTTTTTCTTATATTGCAGAATGTAAAAATGTTTCCAGTACAAATATAGCAATTTCTTTAGTAATGTGTTGTTTAATATTTCTTGCTGTTATAAATAAAAATATCAGTTATATCGGAAATAATGCTGTAAATACCATGACGGCTTTTGGAATGTTCGGATTTCAAGTTGCCCGATATTTAAAATCCATAGTCTGTTATTACGATGTTTATGGTGAATTTCCGCCATTGCTCGACAAAATAAAATATATTCATAATATAGAACTGAGCTTTGCTCCTGCATTGGCAACAATTTTATCTGTTTTAAGTATTGTTTTTTTGATATTTACTGCTTAGGAGTATTTATTTGTATTTGTTTATATGTTTTTTGCTTTTTGTAAAAGTAGCTAATTTGCTGCCTGACTCTATTGAAATATATGTCTAATTATGGTATAATCATATACGAATTATTATTTTAATTAAGGGGAGAATAAAAATGAATATAAATATTTCTGACGCTATTAAATATATCGGCGTTGATGATAAAGATATTGACCTTTTTGAAAGTCAGTACATTGTGCCAAACGGCATTTCTTATAACTCATATGTAATTCTTGATGAAAAAATCTGCGTACTTGACACGGTGGATAAGAGAAAAACCGATGAATGGGTTGCAAATCTTGAAAATGTACTTGACGGAAAAACTCCCGATTATCTTATTATTAATCATCTTGAGCCTGACCATGCGTCAAACATACAGCTGCTTGCAGATAAATATCCCGATATGAAGCTTGTCGGAAATGCAAAGACATTTAATATGCTGCCTCAATTTTTTGACATTGACCTTACCGACAGAACGGTTACTGTAAAAGAGGGCGACTCATTAAACCTCGGCGAACATACACTTTCTTTCTATATGGCACCTATGGTACATTGGCCCGAGGTTATGGTTACATATGAAAGCAAGGAAAAAGTGCTTTTTTCTGCCGATGGATTCGGTAAATTCGGTGCACTTGATACAGACGAAGATTGGGCTTGTGAGGCAAGAAGATATTACTTTAATATTTGCGGAAAATACGGTGTGCAGGTTCAGGCTTTGCTTAAAAAAGCAGCTAAGCTTGATATTGAGAAAATCTGTCCGTTACACGGTCCTGTTCTTACTGAAAATCTCAGTTATTATATTAACCTTTATGACATCTGGAGCAAGTATGAGCCGGAGGTTGACGGTATATTTATCGCTTATTGTTCAATTCATGGCAATACCGAAAAAGCCGCTTTAAAACTTTATGATATTTTGAAAGAGAAAACAGATAAAAAGATTGCTATTTCTGACCTTTCAAGAAGTGATATGGCAGAAAATGTTGAGGACGCATTTAAGTATTCTACACTTGTTGTAGCCGCTCCTTCATATGACGGCGGAGTTTTCCCTGTTATGAATGACTTTTTACATCATTTGAAAATTAAGGGATACAAAAACCGTAAAGTCGCTATGATTGAAAACGGTTCATGGGCACCTTGTGCAATCAAATCTATGCAGCCTTATTTTGACGAAATGAAGGGCATTGAGATTTCAGATGCCAAGGTTACAATCCGTTCAACTATGACAGCTGAAAATGAAGTTCAGCTTGCCGCTCTTGCAGATTCAATAATTTAATAAAATAGTTTTTGCTAAAAGTACGCAAACTGTTTTGAATTTACGGATAAAATATCCGTATATTTTGGTGCGGATATTTTTAGTATTGCATATTTAATTTGTCGGAGGAAATATGGAACAACATTTTGAATTCCTAAGAAAGCACCCGATTTTTGAAAGTTTTACAGATGAAGAAATAGAACAGGCGCTTGTGTAATTTGATTATAAAATTCAGAGCTATAAAAATGATGATATTATTGTAAGTTCAGGCAAAATTCATAAATATTCCGCTTTTGTGCTTGAGGGTGCGGCTCAAATACAAAAATATAATTCAGACGGAGTTCGTGAAATTTTGGGAAGAGTTTACAGTGACAGCATAGGTTGGCTTATCACCGCCGCACCACGAACCACACATTGCGATATTGAAATAGTGTCGCATGGGGAGTCGACAATTCTTTTTCTGGATTTTGCGAAAATTAAAGAAAATGATTATAAAAAGATTATTATTCAGCAAAAATTACTTAAAAATCTTTTTGTATTGTTTGAGGAGATGGATTTGCGCTCTCTCGAATATAAAATTGTGCTTTCAGAGCGTTCCATACGCAAAAAAATAATGCGTTATTTTGAATTCAGAGAAAAGCGTGACGGAAGTTCTTCTTTTTGCATTGAAGGCTCAAGACAGGATTTTGCGGATTATCTAAGCGTTGATAAATCGGCGCTTTCCCGTGAGCTTAATAAAATGAAAAAAGACGGATTAATAGATTTTAACGGTGATAATTTCACCATATTGCAAAAATTATGAATTGTGGGGATATTATAAAACAGTAATGAATATTGCTTGTGTTAGTCTTGATATTAATTAAATCTTGGCATATTAGTGAGTATTCAATAAAATTTATTACTGTATTTTTATACAGTTTCTTGAAAATCGTTGCAAATGCAATTTCCAAAATAGTATTATTCTGTTATAATTTTAACAGAAACAGCGAATGAGCTGTTAAAAATATGCTATCAACTACATAACATAAATTTCTTCTATAACCCTATTACCCCTAAAAAAGCAACAGACGAGTTTATTCTCAACTGTTGCTTTTTTCATTTGTAAAAATCAGCATAGAGCAAAAATGTAATAAATTTGTAAATAAATATTTATTGCCTTGAATTTTTCGGTATGTTATAATATTTTTAGAATATTAGTGATTTAGGGGAGCTTTTTATGAAATGCCCATATTGTTCATTTGAAGAAAGTAAGGTTGTGGATTCCCGTTCGGCAGATGACGGGGAAAGAATACGCAGAAGAAGAGAATGTCTTAAGTGCGGAAAGCGTTTTACAACTTATGAAATTATTGAGAATATTCCTCTCTATGTTGTCAAGCGTGACAAATCAAGAGAAGTTTTTGACCGCAATAAGCTGACTGCAGGTATTCTTCGTGCTTGCGAAAAGCGCCCTGTTTCTATTGAACAGGTAGAAGAAATGGTCACTGACATTGAGCTTACTGCACAGAACGGCTTTGAACGAGAAATTACTGCCGAGCAGATTGGTGAACTTGTAATGGAGCGCCTTAAAAAGGTTGATGAAGTTTCATATGTTCGTTTTGCCTCGGTTTATCGCCAATTCAAGGATATTAATACATTTATGGAGGAGTTAAACAAACTCCTTACCGAAAAAAAGTAATATTTTAAGAGTCTGATTATCCAAAAAAATCAGGCTCTTTTTGTTTATTAGGTAGGAATTTTTAAAATAATTGTAAAAAATCTCAAAATACTATTTATTTTGCTAAGAAATAATGTTATAATAATTTTATCCTTGTGGCTTATCGCACTCGGATTAATTGTGAAATGAAAGATGGTGATTATTTGTTTAAAAGAATATTATCAGGTCTGTTGGTTTCTGCTATGCTCACAGGTTCTGTCGTTTATTTGACAGGCTGTTCAAATTCGCAGAACGGTTCAGCTGATAATACTTCAACCAATACTTCTACCGAGTATGCTCACACAGATAAGATTGATAACGGTACAATTTTGCAGTGTTTTTCGTGGGATTTCAATACTATAAAGGAATCCATGGCTGACATTGCGGCTTCAGGATATACGGCGCTGCAGACTTCGCCTATTAATGCTTGCCTTGAGGGCGAGAACGGCGGAATGCAGCTTTACGGTGATGGCAAATGGTACTATCATTATCAGCCCACCGATTTTAAAATCGGTAACTATCAGCTCGGAACTCGTGACGAGTTTAAAGCTATGTGTGACGAGGCGGAAAAGTACGGTATTAAGGTTATTGTTGATGTTATTGCTAACCACACAACACCGACCACAAGCGCAGTAAGTCAGGATCTTATTGATGCAGGCGGCGGAAGTTTGGACACGCTTTATCATAAAAACAATGCATATGACCTCAATGACTTTTCAAACAGACTTGCTTGCACTACTTACAAAATGGGTGGTTTGCCTGATATTAATACAGAGCGCACATCTTTTCAGGATTATTTTATTGAGTATCTCAATGACTGTGTCGCTTGCGGTGCTGACGGTTTCCGTTATGATACTGCAAAGCACATCGGCTTACCTGACGATCCTAAGGAAGATGACGGCTTTACAAATAACTTCTGGCAGAGAGTAATCACCGAAGTAAACAATGCTGACAATCTGTTTATATACGGAGAGGTGCTTCAGGGCAACAATGAAAGAATTGCCGACTATATTGAGGCAATAGGTCATACTACAGCAAGTACATACGGCAGTAAAATCAGAGGCGCAATTACAAACAATACTTTGTCAAAAGGTACTGTAAGTGATTATTGGCTCGGTGACGCACCGCTTAATATGGTTACATGGGTTGAATCTCACGATAACTATATTAATGACGGCAACTGGTACAATATGACTAAGGAACAGGTTATCCTCGGTTGGGCAGTAATTACTGCAAGAAAAGACGGTACACCGCTGTTCTTCGATCGTCCTTACTATTCAAGTGTTGAAAACGAATGGGGAATGAACCGTATCGGCACAGAGGGTGACGATATGTATAAGGATAAGAGAGTAAAAGCCGTAAACTTCTTCCGTACAGCTATGATTGGCGAAGACGAAAATATTGTAAATCCGAACTCCGATTCAACTGCTGTTATGATTGAAAGGAGCACAAAAGGAGCGGTAATTGTAAATACAAAAGACGCTCTTAAGACAGGATTTGAAACAAATCTTGCCGACGGTACATATGTAAACAGAGTTGACGGCAAGACAGAATACACCGTTAAAAACGGTAAACTTACTTCTGATGCCGATATTCCGGCAAACAGTGTGGTAGTTCTTTATAACGACGGTTATAAGGAATATGAAGCTGCCGCCGAAGTAGGCGTTGCCGAGGACACCGTATTTAATATTCAAAGCGGTAAAACCGCAACAGTCACACTTACTTGTGCAAATACGGATAATGCGGAATATGCTCTTAACGGAGCAGCGGCTGTTTCATATAAGAACGGAGAAACCGTAACCGTTTCTGTACCGAGCGGAAGTGATATAGCAACACTTGAACTTACAGCGAAAAATTCCAAGGGTGTAAAAACCTACGAAAGAGTTGTATTTGCTACAGAAGTAAAATATTCAATTTCAAGCGGCACAAAGGTATATTTTGAAAAGCCCGACAGCTGGGGCGATCAGATTTTTGCATATGTTTACAACGATGAACTGTATGAAAACGAAACCTGGCCGGGACTTGAAATGACAAAGGAAAGCGACGGAAAGTACAGCTATACTTTTGAAGACGATTGGGAAACACCGTATATTATTTTTAATGACGGTGACGAAGACGGTTCTCAGCAATATCCGGCAGATAAGGGACTTATTGTTGAGGACGGAAAAACTTATACTATAAACTGACTATTGGAGGATAAATATTATGAGCGAAATGAAAATGGAAAACAGCAGAGTACCTGCTGAAAAGATTTTTAACCCTGATTTAAAAGAAGCAATTGTAAATATGCAGGAAGACAACTCAAAAGAGAACGTCGATAAGATGATTACAGAAGTTGTAAAGGCTAAGTTTATTTTACCTGCAAAGGTTGTTCCTACAACACAGGCTGTTACAGAAAACGGTCAGACTGTTATGAAGCAGGCAACACAGGTTCAGTTCAGACTTCTTGAAAATCAGAAAAAAGAAAAATTCTTTGGACTTTTTACAGATACAGAAGAATTATTTAAGTGGCAGGATACCCAGAATGCTCAAAAAGTAGTTACTGATTTTGACAGCATTTCTCAAATGGTTATGGATCCACATTCGGGTGTTGTCGGTTTTGTTATCAATCCGTTTGGCAAGAGCGTTACTTTCCCTAAGCCAATGATTATTTCAATCAAGCAGCAGAAAGACTTTAACGCACTTAATAAAGATTTGTTCAAACCGGGTGAGCAGATTAAAATCGGCGAACCAAAGGATTATCCTATTGACCTTATGGCTACACTTATCAATCATTTCAGCACAGAGCCAAATGTAAACGTTGCTTTCTTAAGAATGATGGAGCACAGCGACAAAAAGAGCTTCCTTGTTGTAGTTGACTTTATCGGCGATATGAAAAAGATTTTTGACGCTATAAAAGAAACAGCACAGCCATACCTTACTGAAGATGTAGACCTTGTTGTAATGCCTGTTACTATGGACCTTGCAAGAAATGCAATAAACGGTGTAGAACCATTCTACAGAAAAGAACAATAATAATTTTTATTTTAAATAAAGCTTCCGATAAACTCGGGAGCTTTATTCTTTTAAAAGCAGAAATAATTAGCATTTTTTACAACATATTTTATAACATTGTTAGCTATATTGCCTATGTCATAATTTATCAAAATATGGTATAATATTAGATATAAGAAATATAATAAGCATAAACTGTTTTCCGCTTTGTCAGACATTGTTTTAAACAATTACTAACGAATGAGAATTAAGAATAGGAGAGAAGTATGTTTTATCGAAATAACGCTTACAAATCTGCGCATGGAGGTGCCGAAAATGTTTGAGGTATCTGATATAGTCGCATATGGTGTTAACGGTGTTTGCACTGTTACCGAGATTACAACAAAAAGAATAGACAAGGTAAATGTAGAGTATTATGTTCTTAGTCCTAATGCGACAAAAACCGCAAAGGTTTTTGTTCCCGTACAAAATGAAAAACTTGTCGGAAAAATGAGAGCCGTACTTACTAAAGATGAGATTATCGACCTTTTGGATAATATGCCGAAAGAAGAAGAGTGGATTTCCAATAAGAATATAAGATTTGAAACATTTAAAAACATCATTTCAGAGGGCAAGTCATCTGAATTGCTTAGATTAATCAGAACTTTAAAACTTCACGAAAAGCAGCAGTTAAAAAGAGGCAAAAGATTACATATGGCTGATGAACGCTTTTTGAAAGAGGCAGAGAAAATGGTACTCGGCGAGTTTGCTTATGTGCTTAACGAGTCTACAGATGATATACTTAACAGAATAGTAAATTGTGCATAAATATTACACCTTTCACTTTAATTGTGAAAGGTGTTTTTTCGGTTCTTTTTAAATAGTTGGGGTAAATTATGGTTTAGCGGAGTGTCGGTCGGGGATTGAAATTTAGCTAACGCTAAATTATCCTCCCAAAAGCAAAAAAGTTTACTCAATTTTTTTAAAAATTGCGGGTTTGGGCAGCGCCCACAAAACTTTATGCTATCGCAAATTTTTTTGATAGCCAAATGACTCATTTGGCGACTGAACATAACAGCGAGAGCCTGTAAATTGCAACAGCAAAAAGTTATTTTTATTTTACAGAGATGTGGCTTCTAATTAAACGATGTGAAATCTCTTGATATGAGAGATTAAATCTCCTATATCAAGAGGTTTCAATGCTAAAAGACTGCCAACATATATTATGAGTGAGCCAGACGTATAAGACGCAGAGCCGATGATAATTTTATTTTTTAGATTTGCAACAAGTAGATTTAATATCCGATTCCTCTAAATAAACTGTTCCCCAATCACACATAGCATCTAAAATGGGGGTAAGAGTATTACCGAAATCTGTTAAAGAGTATTCCGTTCTCGGCGGGACAACAGGATAGACTTTTCTGTTAATCAGTCCATCGTTTTCAAGTTCTCTCAACTGTTGTGCTAACATTTTATCAGTTGCGTTTGGGACTAATTTATGCAGTTCACTATACCGCAGGGTTTTACCCATGAGATGCCACAGAATAACCGATTTATATTTCCCGCCAATTAAGTCAATTGTTGCTTCTACGGGACAGTTATAACCACTTTTACACTTTATACTCATAGATTTTCTCCTAACTTACTTTTTAGATAGTATATACCTAAAAAGTGCATTCTTGATTTTTGATTTGTTTTGTATATAATTATAGTACGGGGACACCCAAAAATCAAGCTTAGTAACAGGAGGAAAACTTATGAACTTCTTAGAAATTGCTAAATCACGATATTCTGTCCGTGATTACACAAGTCAAAAGGTGGAGCAGGAAAAGTTAGAAAAGATTTTGTTTGCTGCTCATGTTGCACCTACCGCAGCCAATTTGCAGCCTGTCCGTCTTATTGTTGTGCAAGAGGATGAGGGATTAAACAAAATCGGAAGAGCTGCAAACCTTTACGGAGCACCTCTGGCAATCATTGTTTGTTCCGAACATACTAAAGCATGGACTCGTCCATTCGACAGAAAGCAGACTGTTGATATAGATGCGTCAATTCTTACAGACCACATGATGATAGAAGCAACCGAGTTGGGATTAGGTTCTGTATGGATTTGCTACTTCAAGCCCGATGTCATCAAAAAGGAATTTCAACTGCCAGATACCCTTGAGCCTATTAGCATTTTGGCGATTGGTTATTCAAATGAAAATCCTGCTGACCCAGAGCGTCATGCCACACAGCGTATTTCTTTGGATGAGTTAGTACATTACGAAAAGTTGTAACTGAAAGAAGTGTTGGTGTTAAAACGGATACTTCCGAAAAGTTTCCGAAATATGCAGACTGTCTTGAAAAGTCATAAATAGCAATCTATAATTTATCTGACAACTGAATAATGTATCTTCAGGGCAGGGTGAGATTCCCGATTGGCGGTATAGTCCGCGAGCGTGAAAACGCAGGACTTGGCAAGGTTCAAGTCAGGATTTGGTGAAATTCCAAGACCAACAGTATAGTCTGGATAGAAGAAGATAGATTTTGTGTGTTATGCCGTTGCTTTGCTAACAAAAGATATTCTAAAAACTTATGCCGTCATCGCTATGCGTTGACGGCATATCTTTGATTATTCCTTTTTTAAAAGGCTGTCGCCTGTTTTTTCAAACTTAGTTTTAGCACGCAAACAGCAGGCTGTTTGCACCTGATAAATTGTAATATTGGAAAATATTATGGGCGCTGCCCAAACCCGCAATTTTTGAAAAAATTGAGTAAACTTTTTTGTTTTTGGGAGGATAATTTAGCGTTAGCTAAATTTCAATCCCCCGACCGACACTCCGCTAAAGCATAATTTCACAACAACTAAAAAGAACTTAGCAAAGCCAACAAAAACTCCCCTGCCGCAAAACAGGGGAGTTTTTATATCAAATTTTCTTTTTTCTTATAACTGAACCGTCAGGAATTTTTACATCACTCTTCATTGTGAGCTTTTGCATTGGATGCGGTGCGGCATCAACGGAATTTCCGTATTCGTCAGTAAGTGAAACACACTTTACATTGAACGGAATACCGCTTGGCGGCAGTACATCGAGTGTATCGCCCACAAGAAATTTGTTTCTCTGTGTAATTTCTGTTGTGGTGTCGTCAATCGACTTTTCGCAAACAGCAACCACATCATAATGTCTGATGTAACCGCCGTTTCCCGTAACCTGTCCCGGTTCTTTGCCAAAGTAAAAGCCTGTATTGTATTCACGGTGGCTTATCTTGTCAAGTTCCTCTTTAATCCAAGGTTCAAGCACATAATTTTCACCGTTAGTCATAAATCCGTCAACAGCATGGCGATAGGCATTTGTTGTAACAGCGGTGTAATAAGCTGATTTTGCTCTGCCCTCAATTTTAAGACTGGAAACTCCTGCTTTTACAAGCTCGGGAATATGCTCAATCATACAAAGATCTCTGGAATTGTAAAGGTATGTGCCGTCCGAATGTTCCTCTACAGGGAAGTACTGACCCTCTCTGTTTTCTTCAAAAAGGTGATATTTCCAACGGCAAGGCTGTGCGCAGTCGCCGTGGTTTGCATCTCTGCCTGTCATATAACTTGAAATAAGACATCTGCCTGAGAACGACACACACATTGCGCCGTGTACAAAGCACTCAATTTCAAGGTCTTTCGGAATTTTTGCTCGCATCTGTGCGATTTCATCAAGCGGAATCTCTCTTGCAAGCACAACTCTTGATGCACCCATATTATAAAGTACATTTGCGGTTGCATAGTTTGTTACGCCTGCCTGTGTTGAAATATGTCTTGCAACCTTTGGAGCGTATTTTTTAGCAGCTTCAAAAACACCTAAATCCGCAATAATAAATGCGTCAACACCACATTCTTGAGCATAGCTTAAATAGTCGGGTAAAAAGTCAAGTTCATTATTTCGTGGTAAAGTGTTGCAGGTTACATATAATTTTGCACCCTTTGCGTGGGCAAGTTCGCAAGCCTGTTTTAACTGTGTATTGTCAAAATTCTTTGATGCAGAGCGCATACCAAACATTTTGCCTGCGAGGAATACTGCGTCTGCGCCAAATGAAAGCGCAGAGTTAAGACATTCCATATCGCCTGCAGGTGCAAGCACTTCCGGTCTTGTAATCATATTATAATCTCCTAATTATTCAATATTTGCAAGATTTTCGTTATGCTCATAAATTGTTGAAGCATAATAAGCGTTACCGTCTTTATCGTGACAGAAGAAGTAGTAATTTGTATCCTTAGGATTGAGCGCAGCGATAATTGCATTCATACCCGGGTTACAGATTTCACCTGCCGGTAAGCCTTCTTTAGAATATGTGTCATATGAACTTTCAAAAGTATCTCTTGCGTCTTCAGGAATATCAGCTTGTGTTCTGTACGGGTAGAATTTAGTAGAGTCAAGACCGAGATACTTAACACCCATATCTTCATCAGCATTAAGACGGTTGTAGATAATAGAAGAAATGTAATACATATCGTCTGTATCGGCAGCCTCTGACTGAATGATTGACGCAACTATCATAACCTGGTCAAGAGTATAGTCGCTTCTGTTCTTCTTAAGCATATCTTCAATGGTTGTTACCTTATCATAACCCGGAACATCCTGTTTTTCGGTAAGTTTTGATTCGTAGTTATTAAGGAAACGATAAATAACATTCTCTGCATCTTCGTTTTCATAGAATGTATAAGTATCAGGATACAGGTAACCCTCAAGTTTGTAGTAACGGTCATCTGCATTTGTAATATCCTTTAAGAATGAATATTCATCGTCAAAATGGTTTGAATTACAAAGCTCAAGGAACTTGTCTTCATCGGCGAGAGCACCTTTTTCTTTAAGTAACTTAGCAATCTCAAGGACATTTCTGCCTTCCGGAATTGTTACTTCAACTGTATCTGTACGATTTACACTGCTAAGCAAGAAGTTGATAATTGCCTCGTAGTCCAAATTTGTTTTGATGTCATATGTACCCTGTGTAAAATCGTCATCTGCTTTTGTGAATTTTGCAAACAGTTTGAAATAGTTTTTATCATCAATGATATTATTCTTTTCAAGAACGGTTGCAACTGTGTCAAGATTCGGATTTGCAGGGATTTCTATTCTTACATTTTTTTCTTCGGTACGGTTGATAGCGAGCATATCGTCAATGCCTGCCACAAAGAACATACCTGCCATAGCACCGACAATTATAACGGAAACCAACCAGATAACTCTGAAAACTCTGCGGTTACGCTTATTTTTGGCTTTTGAAAGTTTTTTGTCTATTTTCTTTTTCTTTTTTAAAGCCTGCTTAGAATTTTTTGCCATCTGTTCCTTAACATCTTCGCCGCTGTAAGAGTTAAGTTCTTCGGGTTCGTTGTTTTCTGCTTTTGCGGATTCGTCATAGATGTCGTCCTGAATATTTAAAGTAAAGCTTTTTGCTTTTTGACGACGCTTTTCTTCAAGGTTCTGAATATTATTTTCTTCGCTCACTTACACCATTCCTTTTTCAAACACATTTCGTGTATCGTTTGTGAATTTTTCAGTTATTATTATGTCAACAGCCTTGTCATATATTCCGTGCGGTAGTTTTTGCTCAATGCATCTTGAGTAGCAAAGACCTGCCGTTGTACCGCCAAACTGTTCTAAAAATCTGTCATAATAGCCTTTTCCGAAACCGAGCCGATAGCCGTATAAGTCAAAACTTAATCCGGGTACAAGACAAAGACCGTTTGAATAATCGGTAATTTTGCCACAGACTTCTGTATCAGGCTCCATAATGGAATATTTGCCCTCTATAAGCTGACTTAGCGATGTTACTTTATAAAAATCCATAACAGGCTCGCTTTGTCTGCATTTTGGCAGAGCAAGTATTTTTTCGTCTGCAATCGCCTTTTCAAGAATAGGGTAGGTGTTAATTTCTATCGGCATAGATACAAACGCAAACAGAATACTGCACTCTTTATATTCTTTCAAATCAACAAATTTTTCAAACAATGTTTTGTCAAGAGCGGCTCTGATTTCTTTTGGACAGGCTGTTCTGATTTTCTTATGCTTTGCTCTTAGTGAATTTTTTTGCTCTTTTATATTTATTATGGGCATTGCATATCACCGCAGACTTTGTTTGCAGCTTCGGCAGACACTGCTTTTTCTACAATAGCTTTGCCGAAGAGAATTGCACAGCCTGCGCCTTTGCCTGTAATTACATTGTCGTCAATTTCAACAGGAGCAGCGGTGTATGTTGCTCCCTCAAGTTCTTTTTCAAATCCGGGGAAACAGGTTGCTTTTTTACCTTTAAGTATTCCGAGGTTACCCAAAACAGACGGAGCGGCGCAGATGGCAGCGGTAATTTTGCCGTTTTCTGCACAGTAAACAGCCGCTTTAGTCACAGTTTCCGATTTACCGAGATTAACGGTTCCCGGCATACCGCCAGGAAGAACCACGCCGTCAATGTTTTTAAATGATATTTTTTCGGGTTTTAAATCGGCTTTAACGGTAACACCGTGTGAGCCTGTTACAAATTCGCCTGTAACTCCTACTGTTTTAACTTCAATTTTTGCTCTGCGCATCATATCAAGCGGTGCAAGAGCCTCGGTTTCTTCAAATCCGTCTGCTAAAAATAAATAAAACATAGCAATACCCTTTCTATACTTAATTTAATGTTATTCCTATATAAATATCCTTTGGCACGGTGATTTTGCTGTCAAGCGATTTTACCATTCCATATCGGATTTTTTGTGCGTTTTCAAATATTTTGTTATGTGTAAATCTGAAATATTCGGCATCGGTATTTTGCAGAATATCATTTATCATATTTTTTAAATTGTTTTTTTCAAATTCAAAGTAAAATACTTCTGCCGTATTTTCATTTTCTTCAAACAATGCAAAATAATTTTTGCTTTTAACATTTTTTATATTATATGTTGAATAATATTCGACAGCAAAATTCCTAAAGTCATTACCCTGCTTGAGAATATTATTTTCGCTGAAATTTAATTCCTGCAAAGAAAGTAAATCATTTCTTGAAAAATCGGAAATATAAGCAATGCAGTTTTCACGATAACCGAAATTTTGATAATAGTTATAAAGATTATCGTTTGCAGGGAAAAGAAAGGAATACTTATCTCCGCTTTTTGCCGAATCTTCAAGAGCGTATTTAATTAATTTGCTCATAATGCCTTGCTTGCGAAAATCTTTATGGGTTGACGCACCGCAAAGATAATGAGCTTTTTGACCGTTAAAACTTGCACTTATAAGATAAAGTGCGGAAATGATTTTTTCGCCGTACTTTGCAATATAAGTTTGTTTTGCGTTAAAACATTTGTCAAAAAATAAATCGACAGCTTTCGGTTCTTCATCAAAAGATGAAAGCCAAAGCTTTTTAAGTGATTTAATATCGGAACTGTCGGGTTTACAAAAATTAATTTCCATCATTTTTTAATGTTGCGTTATACCTCGCAATCAGAATTATGGGATTATATGAGAGTTTGGACTTTTTAAGTCCCTCTATCCCCATATCTTCTTCACGGTTTATATATTTATAAGAAGACAGCGTTTTGGCAAATTCATTGTTAATTACTGCATAAATGCCGTCATATTCACGCAAAGCTTTTTCAAAACATATATCAAATGCAATGGGGGAGATTTCGCATCCGAGAGTCATGGCAACAGCTTTGTCTTTTACATAAACAATTCCGCCATACATTTTAAATTCTTCTATATTGTCAAGAGCCTCTCTGATTGCATTTTTTTCTTCGTAGTGCTCAATATCAATTTCATTTTCGGCACACCAATCAAGCATTACTTTATAAGCGTCCTCTTTATTTGAATTTGTTATTGCTTCAAATCTGTAATCGGGATAGCCGTTCTTAAACTTTGAAATATGGTTGCGCTTTGCGTGGAATTTTCTGCCCGAAAGATTTATTAAATCTTCTGACAAATAGACATATTCCTGATTTTCGGGTGAAAATTCATAGTTGAATTCTGACGGGAAAAGGGTTTCAAGTTTAACCCTCTGTGCGTCTGTCAGCATTACGATAAAAGGTTTTTGCCCACGCTCGTGAGCGTCCTTTATGATTTCTTCGACAGCGGGTTTTATATCTTCGCCGTGCGGCAGGCAATATCCCCACACGCTGTCGTCGTTATTAAAATATGCTTTTATTAAACAGTTGTTGTACAAAGCAAATTTTATATTATATTCATTTCTCCAGAGGTATGCGCTCAAAATATTGGTAGTAAGTGATATTCCCTCCGGATTGTCGTAGTATTTCTGAAATTTATTTATATCGGATTTTTCTATCAGCTTAAAGTTTAGCATAAAGTATTAATTTCAGCCGCCTTTTCTATTTCCTCTGCTATTGATTCTATCGACTTGATTTCACCGTTTTCACAACAGTCAATAATTGTCCAACCGCATTTTTCAGCGGCATATAAAGCAGATTTTCTGCATTCAAGCAAAAACGCAAAATTCTTTTCGTGTAAATCTTTTTTGCCTTCGTCACCCTCGTAACGCTTGCTCATAAGTTTTTGCGATACTTCGGGTTTAACATCAAGATAAATAACTTTATCGGGCTTAGGAACAGAAAGTTTATTGTATTCAAAATCCTCCTGCCATTCAATAAAGTTGTCCCACTCCGATTTTTCAAGTTTAGACATCTGATAAATTATATTGGATGTAGCGTATCTGTCGCTTAAAATCACATCACTGTTTTCGTAATCTTTTTTCCAAAATTTAAGAAAACTTGCCACTCTGTCTACCGCATAAAAGGACGAAGCGGCATAAGCGTTTACATCATTCGGATTACTGCCGAATTCTCCGCCGAGATACATTTTTACAAGTGCCGAGCTTTCGTTTGCGTAATCGGGAAATTCAAGTCTTTTAATGCTTTTTCCCATTGCTGAAATTTTATCAAAGAGGATTTTTGTCTGGGTAGCCTTTCCGCTTCCGTCAAGACCCTCTATTACAATGAATTTTGCACTCATTTTTGTTCCTATCCATTTCTATTATTCTTAAATATAATTAAAATATTACTCTCTGCCGTATTTTTTGCGTACTTCTTTCATTTTGCCGCAGCTCATTTTGCCCTCGGGACAAGCGCCAAACAAACACGCAGGGCCGCAGTTTTTGAATAAATGCGGAGCAACTTCAAGACATTGTTTAAGCATTTGCTCGGCAACATCTCTGATTTCCCACTGTGCACGGTTACAGCAGCGGTGTGCAAAGAAATTCTCAAGACTTCTTGCATTAAAAGTGCAGACAATTTTTGTGGTTGATGCGTTAGGAAGAATAAATCTTGCGTCTTCATTTGCTTTTTTTACAAAAGCATTGAATTTTGCTTTGTTTTCGTTTCTGTAGTTTTCTATGACTTCTTCATCGGTATCGTCACAGTTTCCTGTTGCCTCTCTGATATATCCTGCAACAAGTGCGTCACGAACTTCGCTGTAAGCCTTTGACTGCATTTCTATTACTTTATTATAAGCGGCAAGCGCCTTTTCGTTTTTTGCAATTTCAGGCGGTGTTACAAAATCAAACTTTGTGCCGTCAACATAACGCTGCGACTGCTGACTGTAAGATGCGATTCTGTGTCTTACAAGCTGATGTGAGCAGGCTCTTGAAATGCCCTCAATGCCAAAGGTAAAAGAAGCGTGTTCAAACGGACTGCCGTGCCCGATATTTGCAAGCATATCTATAAAATCAGCGGTCTTTTCCTCAGTAAGACCATCTCTTATATTTGATATTTCGGACGGTGAGTAGCAGAGCTTTGCTGCCATTGCAACCGTCATTTCGGGATTTGGCGTATAAGTAAGTAAAGTGACTTTTGCACTCAAAATAATCTCCTCCAAAGTGATATAAAAACATATATAAATGTATTATATCATTTTGTGTCGCAATATGCAACAAAATTAATGCGATTGTTGCGGTACGAAAAAAGAAAAATATCAGAAAATTTCCGATATTCACTTGACATTGTGAATAATTAGTTTTATAATGCTACTGAATAAAAAGTATATGTAATTGGCGTTGACGGGATTAGCTGTATCTCGTTCTTTCAGAGAGAAGTCGGTCGGTGCAAGACTTTATGAATGTTTACAGCACGCTGCCCCTGAGCTCTGTGTGACTAAGCACAGCGTATATCTGCGTTAAGGATTGTAATCGTAAGATTACTCAAAGAGGGTGTTTAAGCACCAATTTGGGTGGTACCGCAGGAATTATTCTCCTGTCCCATTTTTATGGGGCAGGATTTTATTTTGCAAATTTTTTAAGGAGAGATTTTTAATGGAATGGACAGGACTTAACGAACTTCGTGAAAAGTTTCTTTCATTTTTTGAGAGTAAGGGTCATTTAAGACTTCCGAGCTTTTCGCTTGTTCCGAAGGACGACAACAGCCTTCTGCTTATTAACAGCGGTATGGCTCCTATGAAAAAGTATTTTACAGGTGAGGTTACACCGCCGAGAAAGCGTGTAACAACCTGTCAGAAGTGTATCCGTACTCCAGATATTGAGAGGGTAGGCATTACTGCCCGTCACGGCACATACTTTGAAATGCTCGGTAACTTCTCTTTCGGTGACTATTTCAAGCACGAGGCTACAGCTTGGGCATGGGAGTTCTTTACAAAAGTTCTCGAAATGCCTGTTGATAAGCTCTATGTATCTATTTATGAAAACGATGATGAGGCTTACAAGATTTGGACCGAAGAAATCGGTGTTGAGCCATCTCATATGGTAAGACTCGGCAAAGAAGACAACTTCTGGGAGCATGGTTCAGGCCCTTGCGGTCCTTGTTCGGAGATTTACTTTGACCGTGGTGATGAAAAGGGCTGTGGCAAACCTGACTGTCATGTCGGCTGCGAGTGTGACCGTTTCGTTGAGGTATGGAACATAGTATTCTCACAGTTTGAAAACGACGGCAACGGCAACTACACTCCGCTTGCTCATCCTAACATTGATACAGGTATGGGTCTTGAAAGACTTGCTTGTGTAATGCAGGGTGTTGATAACCTTTTCTTGGTTGATACTGTTCAGAATATTATGAAGAAGATTTCTGAAATTACAGGTGTAAATTACGGTGAAGACGATAAAAAGGATATTTCACTCCGAGTTATCACCGACCATATCCGCAGCACAACATTTATGATTGGCGACGGTGTTCTTCCGTCAAATGAGGGTAAGGGTTATGTTCTCCGCCGTTTGCTCAGAAGAGCAGCCCGTCACGGCAGACTTTTAGGATACAAAGACGCATTCTTGTATAAGGTATGCGAAACTGTAATAAAAGAAAATGAATCGGCATATCCTGAATTAAGAGAAAAGCAGGACTTTATTACAAAGATTATCAGAGTCGAGGAAGAAAGCTTCCAAAAGACAATCGACCAGGGCTTTAAACTCTTGCAGGGTATTGTTGACGACCAGGATATTAAGGTTCTCAGCGGTGAAGACGCTTTTAAGCTAAACGATACTTACGGTTTCCCAATCGACCTTACAAGAGAAATTCTATCCGAGCAGGGTATTGATGTTGATGTTGACCGTTTCCACGAGCTTTTGAAAGAGCAGAAACAGCGTTCAAGAGATGCAAGAAAGAAAGAAGACACAGACGCTTGGATTTCGGATTCAACAGACCTTTCTGATATTGCTAAAACAGAATTTTGCGGTTATACTGACCTTAATACAGGTAGCAAGGTTCTTGCCATCATTAAAGACGGTATCAGAGTTGACAGCGTCGGCGAAAACGAAACAGCTCTTGTTGTTCTCGACAAAACTCCGTTCTATGCAGAGAGTGGCGGACAGGTAGGCGACACAGGTGTAATGGAATCGGGTACTCTTGAGGTTGATGTTGACGATACAACTAAGGATGCTTCGGGTGTTTATCTCCATTCATGTACCGTTAAGAGCGGTACACTTGAGGTCGGCACAGAACTTCGTGCAATCGTTGACTTTGACAGAAGAGCAAATATTATGCGTAACCACACAGCGGCTCACCTTTTACAGGCCGCACTTCGTGAAGTTCTCGGCAATCATGTTCATCAGGCAGGTCAGCTTGTAACAGACCATTCGGTTCGTTTTGACTTTACACATTTTGAGGCTCTAACAGATGAAGAACTTAAGAAAGTCGAAGATCTTGTAAACAAGAAGATTCTTGCATCTATCCCTGTTGTTACAAAGGAAATGCCAATCGAAGAGGCAAAGAAACTCGGCGCTATGGCATTGTTTGGTGAGAAGTACGGCGATGTTGTACGAGTTGTAAGCATCGGTAAGTTCTCAGTTGAGTTCTGCGGCGGTACACATGCTACAAATACATCAAGCCTCGGCTTGTTCAGAATCCGTCAGGAGGGTTCTGTTGCATCAGGTGTAAGAAGAATTGAGGCTATTACAGGTATCGGAGTTCTTAAGTATATGAACGATGTCCGTGAAACTGTACTCAACGTTTGCGAAACACTTAAGATTTCAAATACAAAAGCACTCACAGAGGGCGCACAGAAGATTGCAACCTTACTTCATGATCAGCAGAAAGAAATTGCAGAGCTTAACACAAAGCTTGCTGCTATGCAGGTTGACAACCTCTTTATTAATTCTGAAATTGAAAACGGCGTAAGAATTATTGCTAAAAAAATTGACAATGCAAACGCTGACGCACTTCGTGCAATGTGCGAGAGAACAAAAGATGTTGCTCCTCTCTCAATCGTTGTACTTGCTTGCGAAAATGACGGCAAGGTTACATTTGCCGCATCTTGCGGTAAAGAGGCTAAGGCACTCGGCGTAAATGCAGGCAAACTCGTTAAGGCTGTTGCACAGGCAGCGGGCGGCAACGGCGGCGGTAAGCCGGATATGGCTATGGCAGGTGCAAAAAATCCTGAAAAGATTGATGAAGCACTTGCTATCGTTAAAGAAACTGTATATGGTATGATTAAGGCATAAATGTTGCGAAATCCACATAATTTGATTTTTGTTGTCTGAAAGATTGCAATTTATTGCTATTATTGTTTAGAACTACTAAAAACAGTCTTGCAAGATTGTATATTAAAACAACGATAAAAAGAAATTAAAGTATTGAAGTTTTGTAATGTTTGATGTATAATAATTCCAATGGAATAGTGTATTCCTAAAAGTTAATGAACAATGGAGGAGATTTAAAATGTTCAAAAAAGTAATGAGTCTTGCTCTTGCTTCAACATTAGTACTTTCAGCAGGCGCATTTGCAGCAAGTGCAGCTGAAGCAGAGGACGCAGTAGCAGCAAATGACGAGTCTGCAGTAGCAGCTGATGATTCTTCAGCAGTAGCAGCAGGTGACGAGTCACAGGTAGGTGCCGGCACAAAGATTTACTTTGATGTAAAGAGTGCAGGTTGGAAAAACTTTAGCAAGATCTATTGCCACGTCTGGAGAGCTGACGGTACAGGTAAATGGCCAAGCTGGCAGACAAAGAAAGAAGTGTGCAAAAAGGAAAGCGACGATCTTTATTCTTATGATATAACAAAGACAGGCAACGCTGAAGAAATTCAGAATGCCGGCAGCAAGAACTTATATTGCGTAATCTTCAGTGCAGATACACAAGTTCAGATTTACAACACAATCATGAACGGTAACTGCATTGGCGATACTGTGTATGTAACAGGTAACAAGATCGAGAACCCTAAGGACAGCAGCAAGACAGATACTGAGGCTGCATGGAAGAACCATCCGGAATGTGGTCCGCAGAAGGTTATTACTTCAACATCAAAAGTAGTTGGTACAGCTCTTGCAGACGGTACAACAGATGTAACACTTTTAGCTGACTACCTTCTCGATTATGTTTCTGACGACGGTACTGCTGATACAAGTAAGACAGATAAGACACAGGATCTTATCAACCAACTCAAGATCAGCCCACTCGCTGTAATGTCTAATGTAAATTTCAAACTTGAGGGTTTTGTTAAGGAAGAAACAATGACTCAGGATGTTGCTAACAAGAAGAAGGCAACAATTGAGGGTATCCTTGGTAAATGCACAGACCCAACAAAGGGTGGCGAAAAGGTTAACCAAGATGAGATTAACAATGCAGAGGCTAAGAACGATGCTGCTGAATCAAGCGGTTCATCAAACGGCGGTTCATCATCAAACGGCTCTTCATCAAATGGTTCATCAAATGGTTCATCAAATGGTTCATCATCAGGCTCTAACTCAGTACAGTCAGGTCAGGAGACAACAATCTTCTTCGTATTTGCCGGCGTAATGGTTGCAGCTGCAGGTGTATTCTTCCTCGTTAGAAGAAGAGAGAACTAATTTATCTTAACAGATAATTAATACTTAATCACTTAGCTCCGCAGAGTTTTCTGCGGAGCTTTTTGTATGCTCGAAACTCTCTCATTACTTGCTTTTTTATGCTTTATGTATTACAATATTATTATCAAAACAATTAAAAAAATATTATATTCATATATGAGGAGAAATGAGTATGAAAATTAAAGATGATTTTGTTTTAAGAAAAGTAGCCGATTCATATGTAGTGGTACCGGTAAACAGTCTTACACTTGATTTTAACGGTGTTATAAATCTTAATGAAACGGGTGCTTTCTTATTTGAACAGTTGCAAAAAGGAATTGAGAAAGACGAACTTATTGCTAAAATGATTAGTGAGTATGATGTAACAAAAGAAAAAGCAAGTGCGGATATAGATATATTTATTAATAAGTTAAAGGATGCAAATGTCTTTGAATAATAAAGAAATTCAGCTTGAAGATGTAATACAAATTATTAAAGAAAAACTTAACAGCGGAGGCACGGTTACATTTACTCCGCACGGAACAAGTATGTATCCTATGCTAAGAAACGGCGAAGATGTGGTTGTCCTGAAAAAGCCGGAGGGCAGGCTAAAATATCTTGATGTTGCTTTATACCGAAGGAGTAACGGCGATTTTGTTTTGCACAGAGTTATCGGTTTTGATAAGGACGGCAAATATATTTTTTGCGGTGATAATCAGTTTCATAAAGAACGGGGAATTACTGACGAAAATATTATAGGTGTGGTTACCGCATTTTATCGAAAAGGAAAACACTATACCGATAATTCGCTTTCATACAGATTTTATAAGTCAGCGTGGGAGTATATCAAAGCGCCAATGCGTATGCTTTATTCAGCGCACAGAATGAATAAGTCGATAAAGATAAAAAAGAAAAGGTAGTTTTTGTATAATGAAAAAACATCTTAATGACGCTCAAAAAAAAGAATATGCATATTATTTGACGCTTGTATCAAGTGTTTTAAACGGAACAGAACCGCAGCTGCCGTATGAAAATTGTAATCTTGACCACATAAGGCAGATTTCTAATGATACCCGAATGGACGCAATTTTTGATGAGGCTGTTTTAATGCTG
>OLNY01001134.1_pt1 | contig 22136 bp, 23 predicted proteins | sample 1671981 | NCBI WGS metagenome assembly OLNY01 (sample SAMEA3136632, study PRJEB25190) | human gut metagenome | biome: human gut; feature: human-associated habitat; material: faeces | place: Austria | collected 2013
ATTATCATCTACGTACATCTTGCAATCTCCGGAACGGTGATTCTCAGAACGTGAAGCTATGCGCCTTGCGTCCCTAGCGTTAAACTCGCCATTCCCTGTAGTTTCAATTGCCATTTCGGGTTCCTTTCTCCCGTCCGCTTAACGTTCCTACAGTATACCATAGTACCGTAGTATAATCATTGAGAATAAAAAATAGCTTAAACAAAAAGGGCGATCGGAAACGGTCGCCCTTCAATGTCTTTATATCAATCCGACAACGCCTTATCGCATATGTGGTGTGCCTCAGATTCGCAGGCGCTTTATCCTTGTCGGTCATCTCAGTGATAAAGATGACTTTCTCGACGAACTCTTGGATTCAAGGCTGAGCGACAAGCAGATGACCGTCAGGGATTACCTTGGCGATTCGCTCGGCACGCAATACTTCTACATGCATCCACGCAACTTCCAGCGTAGGGGCGTCTTCACGATTGACGAGCCAGCGGTAACGGTACGAGGCACCAACCGTCCGATACCGCCAGCATATAAGAGGCATCATGCCGACAAGGCTGATATTTCTGAAGGCGTGAGAGCCTTAACATACAAGGAGCGCAGCTATCTGCAAACCTTCCCCAAAGAGTTTGAGTTTGTCGGGTCCAAGACAGACATTGAGCAGGCGATTGGCAATGCCGTGCCAGTTAAGCTTGCTGAGTACGTTGCTAGATGCATAGCTGACTATGCAGCAGTTTAATTGTGGTGGTTGCCATGTCCTTTGTTGATGAATGGAATTTGAACTATCCCATTCCGAATTTTATATATAGCGAGAATACGCTATCCGTTCGCGGGAGAACAGTTGGACAAGGTGGTGCGGGGCAGTACGAACTCAAAGGTTCAGGCACTCTTACAAACGGGGATACGCTGACTGCAGGTGACATGTCGGACGCATGATCATCTTGGAAGTAGTTGTGCCCTCTACTGGGCAAGTTGTTTCCCTTGGCACGCGTTATCCCGTTGCAAAAACTGGCGGAAAAGGCTCGTCGGCGTCGATCCCGCGCCTGGCGAGTCGAGCACCGAGTCCGCTCTTTCCGGACATTGCGTCCTCCGATCTCCCGGGACCGGCTGATCCGGCCCTCAGGGTATCGGATTCCCACATTCATCCGTACATGTACGGATGAATGTGGGAGGTGTTCGGATGAAGTTGATATTCAAGGCTTGTAATACTAGGGAAAAATTACCAAAATTTTTCGATGATACTAAAGTCGAATCGTGTTATAGTCTTATTGTCGCTTAACGAGGAGGCACCACCTGATTCCTTTCCAGGTGGTGCCTCCGCCTTTTTATAGCCAGATAATCAAATATGTCTTCCGAAGGCTTTGCGCTTTACATAGAGCGTTCGTCATCGTTGTAGGCGGAAAACATCATGTCCTTTTCCGCCATCCAGCCGATGCGGACTGCACCTCTCTTGCCGTCTCGACAGATCGAAAGGAGGTGAAATCTATGGGTAACAGCGACAAGGACTTCGAGAAGTCAAACCAATGCGCGTTTGACGCCTACTGCAAAGTAATCCTCAGAAATGAGGCGAGGGACGCATACGACCAGCGTAAACGCAAACTGAAACGCGAACAGCTCTTCGGAGAGATGTCGCCTGAAGAGCTAAACAAGCTCATCACGACAGATCGGTATTTCCAATTCGAACGGGATATCGTGGAAGACGGTTTGCATTTCATTGTGTGCGACCAGGGCGTATACGATGCGCTCATGACCCTTCCCGGTGCAAAAAGAAAGATCGTCCTTCTATCCTACTTCGGAGAGATGAACGACCGCGAAATCGGCGACGCGCTCGGCACCGGACGCGCCAATGTCCAATACCATCGCTCGCGGGCACTCGCAATGATGCGAAAGACGCTCGAACAAGAAAGTGAGGAATACTGATGAGTAAGAGAAAAAACAAACTCGTTCCATTCGAAACCATCGTCCTCGCAACGCAGGGCGACCCACAGGCATTGGATCAGGTTGTACGGCATTACAGACCGTACATACTCTCACTCTGCCGCCGGGAATACATCGCAGAAAACGGCAACGTCTCCATCGTATGCGACAACGAACTGAAACTGCGACTGGAAGCGAAGCTAATGGCAAAAATCCTGCTGTTCGATATCAGAGAGAGGACATTTAAAACGTAACACGTAAATCAAAATCGAAACACGACTCTTAAAACCTAAAGATAGCAGGGGAGACCGGTTCGCGGTCTCCCCTTGGTTACGTTGTACAACCTAATCCCGCTGTGGTATAATACTACCATACGACAATATAATCACGGAGGCAATCCAATGGAAAAAAATACCCAAACGTTCGCTTTGGAAGACGATCCTAAAATTCCTGAAATGCCGAAAAGCGAGGATGAGCAACGTAAGCAAAATGAAGACTATGCCAGAAATCTCGGACTTGATGTGATCGACCCGATAGGGGACTGAATCGCGGAACAGCCGACTGGACATGGTAAGGGCTGATAGCGGATAACCGCTATCAGCCCTTTCGTCCACCTATCTTGCCTGAAGGCGGGCAATCAACGCCTCCTGCAGGACTTTGGAAAAATTGATTCCGCGTTCCTCACATGATGCATTCAGCCACCCAGGAATCGTCAATTACCGACTTCTCCCCATATTTCCGCTCGAATGCCTTGAGATCGATGTCAACCATATTGACGATCGCCCCCTCTTCCTCCGCAATGACATCCTCAATGGAGGAAGCCACCGGAAGAACATTGCCTTCCTTCAATTCATTGAAGAGATACTGTCCACATGCCTCTTGAGCCATCGTAAACGCATCTGCAAAATCATTTCCGTAAGTCGCCAAATCATTCAGATCTGGAAAAATAACCGAATAGCGACCGTCCGCTTCTTTATAGAACACCGCCGGATAGATATAGCACATACCGTTTCCTCCTTAATCAAAAACTACTTCAGCCCCGCCTGCCTCAGCACGGAAATCGCGACCCTCAATGGAATGTCGCCGCCATGCCTCGGTATCGTGACCTTCCCTTTCTTCAACGGATGCCGGTACTGGTAGTGCGATCCTTTCACATCACACCGAATCCAGCCATCCGCGACAATCAGCCTTTCAAGCTCCCGAAACCTCATCTTCCGTTTACCCTTTCTCTAATTATAGCACGTGTAATACGTGGTGTAAATACCATACTACTACGGTACGAAACTACTACCGATAACACCGATCTTTTGCAAGGCTGGACGCTTTTTGCGCGTCCTGCCTGCTGGTTTGTGATATATCATTTTCTGTGCATTCCGACTACGGGTTACTGGTATCTCGGTAGCATAGTACCGTAATGCTATTCAGATTTAAGAGTCTTCACGAACTTCGCCACAATACTCTGGCTGGATTCCGCCATGTCATCGAGGAGTTTTGACGCCTCCACCTTGTCGAGCCTGCCGACCTCGATCACCGTGTCGGCCGCCCTAGAATATGCGTCGAGCGCGGATTCGATTGCGAACTTGGCTCTCGCAATAGCTCCGGTCAGCTCCCTGTTCTCGATTGCCTCAGTCACTTGGCGTTTGGCGGCATCAATCTGTTTCCGTGCGACGTCTGCAACGGCTTTCGCCGCCCTCTCCTTTTCCTCAAGTTCGACACGTTCCTTTGCAAACTTAGCGTTCATCTCCTCTTCGGCTTTTCGTCGGGCCTCGGCAACCTGTCGATCTCTCTGTCCATTCAGTTCGTCGATCTGTTTAAGCAGTTCCGACTGCTTTTCGGCAGCGGCATCGAGTTTCTTCCGCTCCTCTTCAAGGGCAATACCGATTGCCTCTTTCTGCCGCTTCTGGTTGGATTTCTCGGCCTCTGCCGCCCGTTTCTCCAATACCTCGATCTGAGCAGCAACCTTGGCTTTCTCGGCAGTCAATTTCGCCATTTGAGTATCCTTTTGTTTCAGCTCGTCAGCGAACTTGGCTTCCGCCTCGGCTGCGTTCCTGTTTGCAAGCTCTTTAACGGCTGTGACCTTTTCCTTCTCCTGTCTCACCTCCTCCTGTAGCTTACGAAGCGCCATCTCTCCAGCTTTACGTTCCTCTGCAAATCTCGCACGCTCGTCTTCCGGAAGGTCAATCAAAGCCAAAGCCTGCGTGTAGCTCAAATTCGCAAGCGCTTGCGATTTCTCTGCCAACCCGTTCCGACCGTACTCCTGATAGATCTTCATGAAGTTGTTCGCCGTCCTCTGGCTGTAATCGACCCTTTCCTTAAGCCACGTTCCCCACGTGCCGCGCTTCACCATAGCTTTCGCCTCGGTCAGACGCCGGCCGATCTCGATTGAGTTGAACAGGACGACCTGTTTCGTCTGTTCCGTAATCATCCGGATCTCTGAAACCAGCCTATCCTCCCTTGCAGCATCCTCGTCGGAGACATACTGGACTGTCTCTTCACTCTCCGTTTCAGTCATCATCGGAACGATATTTCCCCTTGCGATCACCTGGGCCTCGACCTCTACGCTTTTCTTCGCTCTTCCCATCTTGTTTTCCTCCTATTTTTAAATGATTTAGGCTGAACAGCTTGTCTGTTCTGCTGTGCCTATACCGGGCATGAATGCAACGTAGTGGAGCGAGGGCGCGAATCAAGGGCGAAGTCTTTCTGCCAGTTTTTACGGAGCATGCGGAGGAAAAAGTTGCAGAAAGATGCGTAGGCACCCTTGATGGTCAAGCGCAGGAGCGGCATAGAATGCCAATGCCTCGGATAGGCCCAGTTCCCGATCCCAGAGGGAACTTTCCTTTTTCCAAAAAGGCCGGCGCCGATTGAGCCCGGCATAATTTAGGCAATACTAGCGTACTGTGGTATCAAAATGAGGACTTGCATTTTCTTCAAGTGACACGTAAATGTCTGCGAAAAGAAAAATAAGAAAGGAGGAGGTATATAGAATGAACAACATTGAAAGATATGATGATACTATTAAATATGCTATTATGAATATAGTAGATGCGGTAAATAAAATCGAATCAATGAAAACAAATGAATATTTAGCGATGCATCCATATGCCATCACCCATAGCCAGGATGGATATTACCGTACATATCTTCCAGGGGAAAAAGGAAAAAGAAGACAAATTAAAAAGAAAGCGAGGGATGATCTTGAAAAGACAGTAATAGATTATTGGATGAAACATTCAAAACTATCTTTCAAAGAAAGATTTAAGATTTGGGCCGAACGGCAAAAACTAAAAGGTGTTAGTGATAACACTTTATACAGATATAAAACTGATTATGCGCGATTTTTGAAAGGGCATGATATCGAAAATAGGGATATAAGAACCATCGATGAAGAATATCTCGAATTATATTTCAACAAGATACTTGAAGAAAATAGCGTGCTGTATCAAACGTTAAAAGAGCTACTTGGCTACTTCAGAGGGACGTTCGATAAATCCATTAGAGACGGGATAATCGAAAACAACCCATGTTCAAAAATTGATTATCCTCTCTTGAAAAGCAAATGCAGACAGCCGATTATCAAAACTGCTGAAGAACGAACGTTCTCTCAAATTGAAAAAAACAGACTGATGAATTCTTTAAAAGAAAAGCTAAAAAAACATCCTGATGATGTTCGACCATATGCAATCGAACTCGCACTTTATACAGGAATGCGTGTAGGTGAACTTTCGGGATTGATGTGGGAGGACATAGATGAAACCAGACAGTGCATCATCATCCAGCACAGTGAAAAATATAATGCATTGAAAAAAACTTTTTTCGTCTCAACTCCTAAAAGCGGAAAAACACGTGTCTTCCCGCTTACAGCTGAGATCGCCGCGCTTCTAAAAAATGTCAGAGAGGTAGAATCAAAATATGGTTATCTAACTGAATTTGTATTTTCTGGACCCAACGGCAGAATTCATAAAACGAATATTTCGAGCTATATGATCGCACGCACATCTGGTGACGGATTCACAAACCAAAAAAGCATACACACCGCGAGAAGAACCTTAAATTCCGAATTGATTGCCTCTGGCGCCCCAAGAGCTATGTGCTGTGCACTGATAGGAAATACCGAACTGGTAAATGAAACCTTCTACACATACGATGTTTCTACTAAAAACTATAAGCTGGAAATGGTTTCAAAAATAAATCAGCGGACCATCAATAATAATGACAACATCAATGTTGAAAAACTATCGAGTAATCAAGAGTAATCAAGTTTGTTCGGAAAAATATTTCCTTGAAACCCTTATGAATCAAGGGTTTCAAGGAAATATGCCATTATCGATTGCCGGGTGATGATTCCTATGAAATTCTGCTGGTCATCAATGACCGGAACAAAGTTCTGATCCATCGCTTTTTCCATCAGATCTTCCATATTGGAATCGGCACTTACCGGCCGGTAATCTGCTCTTCTTGCAATCTTCGTGATTGCAATGTCTTCTGCTTCTTTCAGATTCAGGATGTTCAGCTTCTTAAGTCCCCAGAGCAGGTCTCCTTCGGTGATTGTACCGACGTATTTACCTTCCCGGTTGATCATCGGAATGGATGAGTATTTGTGGTACTCCATGATTTCCATTGCCTGTCTGAGCGTGTGGTAGTCATATACAAATGCCACTTCTGCTTTTGGCTTCAGGAAAAATAATATATTCATTTTCGTATCCTCTCTTGTATGAATATTCTGTACAGGGGAGTTTTCCCCAACACCTGTACTATACCATATTTAAGGATCGAATTGAAGATTTACAGCTGAGTGTTAACAAAAATATCATAAATTGCTTTGATTGCTGCTTCAAAGTCGTGCTCTCTCACACCGATGATAATATTTAACTCGCTGGATCCCTGATCGATCATTTTTACATTGACATGTGCATGTGCCAGTGCAGAGAAAATTCTTCCGGCTGTACCGCGTGTCTGACGCATTCCACGTCCAACAACAGCGATCAGTGCAAGATCGGATTCCAGTTCGATGTCATCCGGATTCACGGCACGGTGGATGCCCGCAAGCACTTTCTGCTCATGTTCTTCAAATTCATCCTGATGAACGAAGATAGTCATAGTATCAATTCCTGACGGCATATGTTCAAAAGAAATTCCTTCATCTTCAAATACACCAAGAACCTTGCGGCCAAATCCGACTTCTGAGTTCATCATTGCTTTTTCAATTGTAATAGAAGCAAATCCACGCTTTCCTGCAATACCGGTAATTGTATACTTCGGCTTTCTGCAGGTTCCTTCTACGATCAGAGTACCCTTTTCTTCCGGTGCGTTTGTATTACGAATGTTGATCGGGATTCCTTCTTTACGAACCGGGAAGATTGCATCTTCATGTAATACGCTGGCACCCATATAAGAAAGTTCACGCAACTCTTTGTAAGTAATTGCTTCGATTCCTTTTGGATTCTTAATGATACGGGGATCTGCAATGAGGAATCCGGATACGTCTGTCCAGTTCTCATACATATCAGCATGTGTGGCTCTTGCAACGATCGATCCTGTTACATCAGATCCGCCGCGGGAAAATGTCTGGATCGTTCCGTCCGGACGTGCTCCGTAGAATCCAGGAATCACGGCACGCTCTACTTTTGAAAGTCTGTCTGCAAGTACCTGGTTAGTTTCTTCTGAAAGGAAGTTCCCATTTTCATCGAACTTGATCACTTCTGCCGCATCGATAAACTCATATCCAAGATAAGCTGCGATTACACGTCCGTTTAAATATTCTCCACGGGAAGCAGCATAATCTCTTCCAATCTTCTTTGCAAAATTATCACGGATGGTGGCAAATTCTTCGTCAAGAGAAAGAGTGATTCCAAGCCCTTCAATGATTTCCTGATATCTCTTCTGAATGTCAGCGAGTAATTCTGTAAATTTCTTCTCTTTTACAGCTGCGCCGTAACAACGATACAGCATATCTGTTACCTTGGTGTCGTCGGAAAAACGCTTTCCCGGAGCAGACGGTACAACGTAACGTCTTGATTCCTCTGAAAGAACGATCTTTCCTGCCTTTTTAATCTGTACTGCATCGGCAAGAGAGCTTCCGCCGAATTTCACTACCTTAATCATCTGTTGGTATTCCTCCATCTCTCAATTCATGTATTCTGATCTGCACATGGCAAACCTGCATTTTCTGTAGAAACACCGGGCAGATGTTTCTACACTTATGTAGTTATTACTTTATTACGCTGACGTGAAAAATGCAAGATTTTCTTTTGGAATCTGTTGAAAATCTTGCATTTTGTCTAATAGAATTTCTTTTTTTGAAAACTTTCTATGCATGAATTACATCTGCAAATGTAGCATCCGCTGCTTTTCTCAAATCCTCCGGTGCAAGTGTCAGTTGTGCACCGATTCTTCCGGCACTTACATAGACTTTCTCAAACTGCTGTGCACTTGCATCAATAACCGTCGGAAAATGCTTTTTCATTCCGATCGAAGTGCATCCACCACGCACATAGCCGGTAAGCGGTGTTAACTCCTTTAAATGAAGCATTTCAATAGATTTTTCACCAACCGCTTTTGCAGCCTTCTTAAAATCAATTTCTGCTTCGATCGGAAGAACGAAAACATAATGTTCGCCACTTTTTCCAGTTGTGACAATCGTCTTGTAAACCTGTTCATGAGGCAGATTCAGCTTGTCGGCGGTTTCAATTCCGTCCGTGAATTCATCGCATTCATAGGTCTGATATTCGTAAGAAATTTTCTTTCTGTCTAAAATTCGCATTGCATTTGTTTTGACTTCTTTTTTACCCATGTAAACTTTCCTCCAGTGTTTTTCGGATTTTCTTTCGTGTAATTTCCACCAGCTGCAGTTTCGTCATTCCAATCACATTTCCCGGATTTGGATCCTTCTTTAATTCCAGCTGCAGATACGCAAGAAGTTCTTTCTTCTCTTCTGCTGATTTCATGTTGATAAAATCAATAATAATGATACCGGAAATATTGCGGAGTCGGATCTGGCGGACTGCTTCCCTTGCTGCTTCCCGGTTGATCTCCGGAAAATGAGAATTCTTTTTCAGACATTTTCCGGAATTGACATCGATTACAGTCAGCGCCTCGGTTGGCTGGATCACCAGATAAGCCCCGGATTTCATCCATACCCGTTCTTGTCTGGCTTCTCGGATCGCCCCTTCCAGGTTATAGCATTTTACAAGTGGATAAGACGGATCCGTATACGCACGGAGAAGCGGAAGTTCATCTGGCATTTCCGTTTCCAGATAAGTCTGAACTTCTTTATACAAAGCTCCATCTTCTACCGTTTCCTCTACAATAATTTCCGTCAAGTCTTTTTTGTAAATATCCCGGAGTGCCTGTACGCACGGATCCGGTGCACTCTGCAGACAGCTGAAGCAGGTCCGCATCTTGCCATATTCTACGATTCTGTGATAGTTCTCTGCCATTTTGTCAATTTCGGCACGGATCTGTGTTTCTTCTGCTTCCACACAATTTGTCCGGAAAATCAATCCGAAATCACAGTCTATATAGTCCTGTCCCAGCTTTTGCAGTTCTTCTTTCCTGACACCGTGAATTTTACCGGATACACCAATGGTACGATTGCCGGAAGTCAGTACTACATACTGCCCGGTGAAATTTAAGTTCCCGGTCACGACAGGCTGCTTGGTTTTCACTGCTTCTTTCTCCACCTGAACCAGAAGTTCATCACCGATCACAAGTGGCTTCTTTCCGATCTTATTGGTGAAAACCGGGGTATATTTTCCATCCAGCGCAAAATAGCATTGTTCACCATTTGCAATTTCAACAAATGCGCCACCGATATTCGGAAGGATTTTCCGTACTCTTCCGACATAAATTTCACCCAGGCAGTAGCTCTTTTTTTCTCCGCTACTGCCAAAGTGAAATTCCGTTACTTTCTCATCCTCTAAAAGTGCAAGCACCCGGCGGTTCATGCATTCCGTAAGGAGTACTTTTCGTTCCATCTATACAATCTCCGTTCCAAGCGCATCCAGTGGAACCAGAATCATCTTGCCCTCCGTGTTTTCGGATTCCGCAAAAGTTTCCAGTCTGTGGTGGGTAAAGGTCACTTTCTCCGCATCCATACCAAGATAGCGGACAAACGCTTCTGTGACCAGCTCCGGCTTTAAGTTCTGGACACTTCCTGCTGCCACACGCATATAAATCTTTCCGTCCCGGCATTCCAGCTTGTAGATCATCGGACGAATGTCCACTTCTTTTTCACTCTTTTTCGTCTTTTTGACCACACAGATTTCATTCTGCGCATAAAAAGCTTCCAGCTTTTCAGCAAGATCTTCCGGCAGACTGCCATTTTTTACCGAAGATAAATAGTCGGCACCTGCTACGATTGACATTCCTTTGCTTTTCTTATCATCCGGGATCTGCACAAAGCTGACGATCTCCATGCCGTCTACCATCTGTTCATTCAGCCGTCTGACCGCTTCTTTGCTGGCGATTGACTCGGTCAATTCGATATCAAAATATTCTCCGTCACTGGTAAGCCCTACACCAAGTGGATTAGCGAAAGACATGATCATATGCGGGCTGTAACCACTGGTAAATGCGATCGGAATCTCGGCACGGCGAATCGCTTTTTGGAAATACCGCATGATATCCAGGTGTCCGATGAACTTCATCACTCCATTTTTCCGAAATTTAATTCTTGCCTTCAAAGCAGACACCTCCTCCGTAACTTGCTGCCCCACAGCCGGAACATTTTGCACGGCAGTTCGGGGTTACATTCCCTTCCATTGCATTCTTCCATTCTCTTATAAGGAAAGATTTTGTCACGCCACAATTGATGAAATCCCATGGGAAGATTTCATCTACTTCACGCTTTCTGAGATTATAGAAATCCATGTCTACACCTGTATTTTCAAAGGCCTGCAGCCATTTATCATAATCAAAATACTCATCCCACGCATCATAAATACAGCCAAGACGGTAAGCCTCTTCCAGAACCTTTCCGACCTTCCGGTCACCGCGGGCAAAGACACCTTCCAGAACGGTTACTTCGGCGGTATGCCAATTGTAGCGCAGACTCTTGCGGTTCAGCTGGTTGCGGAATGCTTCCTGTACAATTCCTGCACGGCGGATATATTCTTCCATCGGCTGCATGGTTGCCCACTGAAGCGGTGAAAATGGTTTCGGTACAAAGAAGGAACTACTTGCCGTGATCTGACATTTTCCATTTCTCTGATCCTTCGGAATTTCATAATACCGGCGTGCTACTTTATCTGCAAGAACAGCAATTCCTTCCATATCTTCCTGGGTTTCGGTCGGAAGTCCAAGCATGAAATAGAGCTTGACCTTCGTCCATCCACCTTCAAAAGCCTGTCCGGCTCCATTTAAAATGTCATCTTCCGTCAGACCTTTGTTGATTACATTACGCATCCTCTGTGTTCCGGCTTCCGGGGCGAAGGTCAGACTGCTCTTACGCACATCCTGCACCTTGCTCATAACGTCCAGAGAGAACGCGTCAATACGAAGAGACGGCAGGGAAATGTTGACTCCCTGTGTGTGGAACTCATCGATCAGAAAGGTGACGATCTCTTCCAGTTCGTTGTAATCACTGGAACTTAAAGAACTTAAGGTGATCTCTTCATGTCCCGTATTTTTCAGCATTGCACGTGCCGTCTCTTTGAGCATGTTGATATCACGCGGACGTGTCGGACGGTAAACCATTCCCGCCTGACAGAAACGACATCCACGGATACAGCCGCGCTGAATCTCCAGAACCGCTCTGTCCTGGGTTACTTTGATAAACGGAACAACCGGCTTTAACGGATAAGTTGTCTGGCTCATATCTGCTGCAACTACTCGCTTGATCTTTTCTTTTGCATGTGGGTTATTTTGCAGGAAAGATTCAATCGTGCCGTCTTCTTTGTAAGTGACATCATAAAAAGAAGGAACGTAAATTCCCTCAATCTCTGCTGCCATTTCCAGAAATTCTTTTCGGCTTTTTCCGGCTCTCTTCCACTTTTTGTATGCTTCCAGAAGTTCATCATAAACCACTTCGCCCTCTCCGATATAGAACATATCGAAAAATTCTGCCAGTGGTTCTGGATTATACACGCACGGTCCTCCACCAATTACAAACGGATCTTCTAAAGTTCTGTCCGCACTGTGAAGTGGGATACCAGACAAATCCAGTACCTGAAGCACGTTGGTGTAACACATCTCAAACTGTAATGTGATGCCAAGAAAGTCAAACTCCTTCACCGGGTCCTGAGATTCCAGGGCAAAGAGCGGGATATGTTTTTCACGCATGATCTTGTCCAGATCAATCCATGGAGAGTAGACTCTCTCGCACCAGGTATCCTCCCGGCGGTTGAACATATCGTACAGAATCTGGATTCCCAGATGGGACATACCAACCTCATATACCTCCGGAAAACACATTGCAAACCGAATATCTACCGCTTTTTTGTCCTTCATGACCGAATTGACTTCATGGCCAATGTAGCGGGCAGGTTTCTCTATATTCAGTAAAATATCATCATCTAATGCTAATTTCCTCATTTTTCCTCCGTTTTTAGTTCTTTTGCTCTTAATTCTATAACGATTCACGCCGTAAATACAAGCAATATTTACAATTTTTTAACTTTACAACTATACCATTTATTTCAGAAAATTGCAAAATAAATGAGGTGAAAACAGCCTGTTTTTGCTATTAAGTAACAGAAAGTGTAGTTTCTGTACTGTAAAAGACTGTATGAGATTATATGTAACAGCTTGATCTTTTATAAGATTTTTGTTGCCTGTTACGCAATGATATGACATATATATTGAATAATTATTCATTAAAATGTATTTTATACATAATTACGAATCTAGTCAATAAACAACAAAACAATGTCCTGGAAAACACATTGCAAACCGTATATGTTTTGCAGTATTCCCTTTCATTGTTGGAAAATCTGAAATAATTTAAAAAATTAAAAATTAAAATAATGCTTGTTTTATGGCATTATGCAACAAAAACTATAGTTCTGTTACCATGTAAGACCATATGATACAACACACGATTATATAATTATATTGACGGGCACTATCTTATTTTTAGAAAGGCATCACTTATTTTTGACATATCAAGTTCTTCGCTTTTATCGCTCATATGAATTTTGTCATATAGTGAATCGACATATTTTGTCATAATGCTGCTTGTATCAATTATGTCTCTTTGATCGTCAATATAAACGTCTTCAGTCATATCTACAGTTGAATGTCCTAATAATTTAGAGATTACTTTTAAATTATTAATATTCTTTTTCAATAATGTGGCATATGTGTGCCGTAAGTCATGCCAGCAATAATCATCAGGATTTATATCACATAATTCAAGGACATGTTTGAATGCGTGACTGATTTTGGAATCTCTTGATAATGGTCTTCCGTTTGAATTCACAACAACAAAATCAGGTGTATAATGAAAATTTACATCATTTTGATTCAAGTAATCATACTTATTTTTTGCCAAAATAATTTCATCTAAAACGAACTGGGGTATTTCAACGTTCCTTACAGAAGAAGATGTTTTTGTTTGGATCAATTGACTTGTAGCCATTTGAGATTCCCAGCCATCTCCGTAAATAGTTCGTCCTTTTTGCCAGATAATATGTAATTGACGATTGGAAAAATCTACGTTTTCAAATTGAAGACCAAGTGCTTCACTTATCCGGATGCCAGTTGTAGAACAAATCAACATTAACAGATAGTAATTAGGTTCTTCTTTTTTGCAGGTTAGTAAAATATTTTGTAATTGCTGTAATGAAAAAGTTTTGCGTTTGGTCTCCGTTCTTTTTTTCTGTCGCATCTTTGAACGGATTGTTTGAACAGCGTAAGGTGCCGGGTTTGCGCTATTATGTTAAACTCCTTTGCTGTTTTAAAAGAAGAACTAATAACGGCATAAGCGTTGCAACGCAAAGGGTTCGAAGCAATAGAATCCATAAATTTGATTAAATCAGAGGATTCAATGTTCGTTATGTATATGCGTGGCGATATCGATTTTAGCAAGTGGTTATATATCACGTTCCGATAATTTACGAATGTGGAATATGCTATTTTTTTGACAGATAAACAATCTGTCTTTTTGTTGTGCTGCAAAATAGACAAAAGAAAAAACACATCATATTTATCAAACAATTGCAAATATGATGTGTTTTATAATTATGTCAAAATTCTTAACTTAATGACATTGCTCCACAAGGGAATCTCTTTTACTGTTACATAGTACAAGGCATTTCTTCTGCAATTTGCTTAACAGTTTCGATCGGAATATCGAATTTATCTGCAATGAATTCACAAGTTAATCCTTTTCGTAATCCAGACTGTACAATTTTGCTTATACCTTCTTCTATGCCTTTTTCGTAAATTCCTTCACTTAAATTACACATCGTATTTGCCTCCTCCGCAAGATTAGATGCTTTTGGGAAATGATAGTCATTTTCAAGGATTGTAACCAGGTTTGGATTTAGATATTACACTTATTCTTTTGTACAGTCTTTAGCTTTCTCTATCTTCAAGGTATTCTGCAAGACTGTAATACAGTTCACCTGCAATTCCACGTATCTGCTCTGCGGCGGTCATGGAATTCAAGATTGCCTCCTGCTCTGCTTCTGCCGCAGCAAGGAAAGCACGGTCGATTATATTTTCCGGAATTGCTGATATTTGCACAAGTTCCTCCTCATAACCGGATGGGATTCTGTTTGCAGTCGTAAATCCGATCATAACCTCTCCGCTGCCATGGCCTGTGTAACCGCCGGTTCGTGCGATACCAACACCGGTTCTTTTCAGAATCCGTTTGAGCTGACGACTTGTCACTGGAAGGTCTGTAGCCAGAATACTCATAATAGAACCTTTATCTTCTTCAGATGCAGCCATATCACTCTTTTCCTGCTTCCATTCCAGAATCTTCAGACCAACAGCTTCTCCGTTCAGTACAAAATCTTCCGTTGCACCAAAGTTTGACTGAACCAGAACACCAATGGTGTATTCTTTTTCACCAATCGTGATCACGCGGGATGCAGAACCGATTCCCCCCTTCATGCCATAGCAGGTCGTACCGGCACCAGCACCTACATCACCTTCTTCGAATTCTTCTGATGCTGCCGCAAAAGCCTCACGCACTTCCTTTTCGCCAATCGCCCGTTTCTGGATATGATTGATCCGGCAGTCATTGCACTCGCCAACAACCGGATTGATACTCTGTGGCTCAATTCCGTCCTTACGGCTCTGTTCGATCACGACATCAACCATTGCATCCAAAACCTTTCCGACATTTAAGGTATTGGTAAGAGCAATGGGTGTCTCGAGGGTCCCCAGTTCCTCTACCTGCACCACGCCAGCACTTTTTCCAAATCCATTATGAATGTATGCAGCTGCCGTATAGTGCTTGGCAAATGCATTGTCCGGTCCAGGAACGATCACGGTTACACCGGTATGATTTTCTTCTGTCTTCACCGTACAATGACCTACCCGTACACCTGGCACGTCCGTAATCGCATTCCTTTCTCCTGTTTTTACTCTTCCGGGTACAATCCCAAAGTCCCGAATCCGTTTTTTCCCCATTTTGGTTTCCTCCTTGGATTATGTTGTATTTTTCAATACATGCTGGTTATAGTATAACACATCTCCGTTATTGAAGGATTTATTTTTTATTTTATGCGTCTGACTTTCGTGATCATCTCGGTTTTTACCGGTCTGTGATAGACAAATCCTGAATGCGGTTCAATGGTTTCTTCTACTTCTACATGTTCCAGTCGTTCAATCTCATCCCAGCCATCGATCCACTTTTCCGATTACAGTGAAATTACCATTCAATCTCTCAGAAGCAGCAAGAGTGATATAGTACTGGCTGCCAGAACTGTTCTCTGGATCTCCTGCCATGGCAACAATCCCCCGTTCAAAAACGATTTTGGCATTTTCAGGATTGGTTTTAAATTCCGGTTCGACCATGATATCGATCTGTGGATCAACACCATCAAAAAACAGTGGCTGGAGGACAAATCCCGGTTCCAGACGTTCAATAGCTCTTCTGTCAAATATTTTCTTCTCTGCGAGCTGCATAACACTTCCGCAGGCAATCGGTGCGATTTCCGGCCAGAGTTCAAAGTGTATCACAGCATTCTCATTTACAGTTATTTCGATGATTGGTTTTTGATTCCCGGTATAATTGAATTTACCATCATTTTTCTCTTCCAGCGCTTTGATCATATGATAAGTATATTCATTGTACGGCATAGGGATTCCAAGCTCCTTTCCCATCCGCACAAGCGCACCGGAGAACATATCGATTTCCGTATGACGTCCGGCATCCAGATCCTGTAAGGTAGAATATCTGGCTGTCGGAGGAACTACGCTTCCGCGTCCGGATGAACTTCCTGTTTTACTCATATCGATTCCTTTTGCCTTCGCTACCATTTCCAGTTCTCTCTTTAATCCATCACTGATTGCTTTCATGTGGACACTGTCGTGGTAACATCCAACGCTTGTCCCCAGAATTGCCTGTGGCAGATTGTTGTATACATTCAGGCGAAATTTACACCATATCTCCTCCTGAATGTACTCGGTCGACCGGAAATGAATCCCAGTATCTGTAAACAACGCTTCCACCGCTCTCACACGCTCACTGTCAAACGGTGCAGATGGCTCTCCAAAAATAATTTCCAGTGTGGTCGGCGGATCAAAATGATAACCATCATCCTCTTTGTGTGAAGCCACTTTGATCAGTGCCGGTAAGACATGCTCCGTGCCCACTGTTCTTCCGATTATTTCTTCACTGTCGACTCCATTCATCAGGCTCATGACCACTGTATGTCCACCCGTTGTTTTTTGTATACTCTTCAATGTACCTTCCAGTGAACCGTATTTCAAAGCAACCACCAGCAGATCCACATTATGTGCTTCTTCTGGTGACCACACCTCCGGATGGTAAATCCTGCCATTATTCGCACATCCATTTTCCCTTAGACGATCCGCTCTTTCTCCCTCGGCAATCACGCCAAGCCGGACTTCCGGTTTCTGTGAAAGTCCCCAGATCACATAGGAGCCTACCGCCCCTGCACCTAAAACTGCAACTGATTTTATCTTCATCTTCTATCTCCTTTCGTTTTACGGATACTCATATTCTCATTATACTTTTTTACAGAAAATAGATCTCTTCATTCCGCCATATGTATCATATATTAACTTGCGACTCCAATCTTTACAACAAAGATTTTTTATTATAACAGGAACAAATATCTTCATGTTTTTGCAGAAAAAAAAGAGACTCCTCAAGGGAATCTCTCTTCTTATGATACTTACTGTACAACACTTAATTCCTTGGTTCCTGAGCCATAAAAATACAAATCATTCGACAAGAACAGCTTATCTTCCTTGCTTGCTTCATTTGTTCCCTTCAACGTATCTTTCTGTATATCTGCGTCGCAATATGCCTCCGGCACAACAACAAACTCTTCAATACTCAGTGGAACAATATAATAATCCGTTCCAATCATTTCTGCAATTTCCTGAAGATATTCAGGATCTGCAATAAGTGCAGAACAATTTTTCGCTGAATTGTTTCCCATAACACAGTACGTTTTATTTGCCATCGGTGCACATATTCCAAAAGGTCGCATCTTTATCATCCGTGGTTTCATAAAAGATTTCGTGTTTTTCAGCGCTGCATCATACAGTTCCGATTCAGACATAAGCTTGATAATCCGTAATCGCGTTTTGTCTCCGAGTACTTTAAATATTTGCACCAAGTCTTCCGGAATATCACTCTCGATTGATTCAACAATAACTCCTTTTACCAGAAGGACAAGGGCGACGAACTTTTTTGATGAAGATACTGCATTCTTTTTAGCCCATAACCAAAAAGCCTCGAGTTCTGATTGCTCGCGGATAATTCGTTGCTTTTTTCTGTCCTCTGGTGTTAAGGATGACAGTTCTCCCTCGATTGAGAAGATCTTATTCAACCTAATGATTGCTTCTGTATATCTTTCATTGGGTCTGCCCCCAATGTGCAGCCCGCCCCGGATGTCCCCCAGAACTTCCGAGCGGTTGATCCGACCCTATATATGGGGAGACCGTCAGCATTATTTTATTAACTGTAACCTCTTTACTACTTCTTCAATATTCTCTCTTGAAGTTGCTAAGTTCAATCGGATATGTGATTTGTACTCTTCACCACCAAACAGTTCTCCGAAATCAACTGCTAGATGACATTTATCCAGAATCGCTTCTTTCATTCGTTTAGGAATCTCATAATCAGACATATCAAGCCATGCGAGATATGTTCCTTCTAACGGAGCAATCTTTACTTTCGGCATGACTTTTTTTAATTCATTCTTTAAATAATAATAATTGCTTTCTACAATGTTGCAAACTGACTCTAACCACGGGCGTCCATGTTCGTATACTGCCTGTGTAGCAATATATGAAAAACTGTTGCCTTCTGTAAAATGGAGTTTTTTCGCTAATCGGTCATAATCTTCACGCATTTTAGCATTAGGTATAATTGCATAAGCACACTGAAAACCTGCTATATTAAAACTCTTAGATGCAGATGTCAGCGTAATCAGATACTCATCATAATTACCACATGTTGCAGCTGTTACTTTTTCGTAACCGCTCATAATGATATCTTGATGAATTTCATCAGCAATTACATACACACCGTATTTTTTACAAATATCCAATACTGCTTGTAATTCTTTTTTCGTCCAAACACGTCCTACAGGATTGTGTGGCGAACATAAAATAAATACTTTTACATTCTCTGTCAGTATTTTATTTTCAAACAGTTCTATATCCATTTTGTAGTGTTCATCCTCTTTTAGAAGTGGACACTCCACTAATTGTCTTCCGGTTTCTTTTATAGAATTAAAAAATGGATAATAAACCGGTGGCATTATCAAAACAGACTCCTCTTTCTGAGTCCACATTTGTATCAACCAATAGATTGCCGGAACTACACCAGGAATAAAACGAATCCATTCTTTTTTTACTTGATACCCTTGATAGTTTTTTTCCCAGGAAATAATTGAATCATAAAATGAATCTGATACATGATAATAACCATAAACATTAAAATCAATATACTTTTGGAGTGCAACCTGCACACACGAAGGTGCTTCAAAATCCATATCAGCTACCCATACAGGAAGAAGATCTTTTCTTCCATACTCATCCAATAGACCATCCCATTTTTCACAATTTGTATTTTTGCGTTCTTTATATATTACTCTTTCTTTCATCTTACAAATCCTTCATCATAATCTCTGAATCACATCCATTATGATAACGATGACATAAATGACAGGTTGAAATATCCGGTGCTTCATCATGTGACACAATAGTAAATCCAAGCGTTTTATAAAATTCTGGAACTTTAGCATTCAAATAAATTCTCTTTGCCCCTCGTTCTTTTGCATCTTGCATGATAGTCTTTACCAAATCAGTTCCTAAACCTTTTCCCTGATATGCTTTCTCAATTGCCACTGTCTTGATTACGTATTCATCACATGTATACACTAGAGAAGCACCACCGACACGCTTTCCAGTATTATTATCTATCAATTCATAACATTCTAAAAGTCCTGACGGCCGTTTTTCATTCGGTTCCATTTCAAGCCCCGCCTCAATAAACATCGGAATCATTTCTTCATAATTCATTGAATGAACAATTTTAAAATCTTCTTTTCTTTTTTCTAATCTTAGAAATACTCTTGTACGTGAGTTTTTAGGATTCTCCAACACTTCTTCCGGAGTTCCTTCCTCTACAACCACACCTTTTTCCATAAAAATAACCCTACTGGCTACTTCCTTTGCAAATTGCATCTCATGAGTAACAATAATCATTGTAAAATGCTGTTTTGCTAAATCCCTGATGACTTCCAAAACTTCCAATACCCACTCTGGATCAAGTGCAGATGTTGGTTCATCAAACAGCAGAACATTAGGCTGTACTGCAAGAGATCTTGCAATTGCCACACGTTGTTGCTGCCCGCCAGATAATGTTGCAGGATATTGCTTCAACTTATCACTCATTCCTACCTGTTCTAGATAATGTTTTGCAACTTTCTCAGCTTCATTCTTATTCATTTTTTTTGCAGTGACCAAAGGCTCCATAACATTCTGTAAAACATTTTTATTCAAAAAAAGGTTATAATTTTGAAAAATCATAGCAGAATGCTTTCTGAGTTCATTCACTTGCTTCTTATCACATGTTTTTGCATTAACAGTAATATCTCCGATTGTTATTTTTCCTTCCTCTGGTTTTTCTAAATAATTCAAGCATCTGAGAAGTGTTGATTTTCCAGTTCCAGAAGAACCAATGATTACAACAATCTCACCCTTTTTAACTTCTAAATCAATCCCCTTTAAAACTTCTAATTTTCCAAAACTTTTATGAAGATTCTCTATTTTTATCATTAACGGCACCATCCTTATTTTTTGTAAATAACATCAAATTTTTGTTCAATCATAGCCTCGATACGCTCCAATACCAGAATGATTACCCAGTATATCATCATCAGAATCATATACGCTTCAAAATAATTAAAAGTTACTGATGCACGTAAGTTAGCTGCTGCAGTAATTTCAACAACACCAATAGTAAATGCCATAGATGTTCCTTTTACAATATCTACAAGGTTGTTAAACAAAGATGGAACAGCAACCCTAGCGGCCTGCGGAAGGACAATTCGCATCATAGTTTGCATGGAAGTCATACCATGTGCAAGTGCTGCTTCTTTTTGTCCGTCAGGTACAGAAAGAAGTGATCCTCGAACCACTTCTTTCATATATGCAGCTGAATTCAAAGTTAATCCTATTACGCATATCGTTATTGCAGGTATACTTCGTAACGGTTTGATAAATGTAGGAATACCGAAATATAAAAGGAATAATTGCGGAATTAACGGTGTTCCTCTAAAAAAAGATACATAAACAGCAAATATCTGTCTAAGTATAGGAATTTTAAAGTAGTCTACGATTGCAATAATCACCGCCAATAGCAATGACAATACAAATGAAATTACTGTCAATTCTAAAGTCACCGGTAAAGCTCTTAGCACTGTCTTTGTACAGCTCTCTACAAATATCCAATCCATAATCCATCTCCATATTATTTTAAATCTTTCGAACCTTCTGGCTTAACAGTTACATCTGTATCAAACCATTTTTCTGATAATTCTTTTAAAGTTCCATCTTCTTTCATCTCTTTAATTGCATCTGAAGTCAGTTTGCAGAGTTTCTCCCCTCGATCTGTTTTGGCAAATGGATAAACATTAGACTCTACAACATTTGTGTTGCCAAGAATTCTTAAATTATCTACTTCTTTTACGGTAGTTACACATGAAGTGTAAGCTCTCGGCCAAAGATCACATCTTCCAAGTGCTACATCCTGTACTGACATTCCATCATAATATGTAGGCTTTAATTCAATGCCATACTGCTCATTAATTGCATTTACAATTAACTCATCACTTGTATTTGTTTCGCAAGAGATTGTCATTCCAGATTTCAAGTCATTCATAGACTGTAACGCTTCATTATCTTTTGCACAAAGTAATGAATAGAGGTTATATGCATATGGCTCAGAGAGATTATATTTTTCTTCACGTTCACTGTTGTAAGAAATCTGCTCACCAACAGAGTCAAGACGATTATCTGCTAACATTACCCAAAGGCTGTCCCATTCCATGACTTTATAGTCAATCTCATAACCGATTCTCTTTCCAATCTCCTGCCATACATCATAGTCATAACCTGAGAGTTTTCCTTTTTCATCTGTCTGGATCCATCCAGGTGTTGTTGCTTCACATCCAACTGTAATCACCTTTTTATCACTTTTTTTTGCATCAGCAGAGGATTTCTCGGAAGATGATTTGGATCCGCATCCAACAGCTATACCTGCTACCAGTGTTGCACACAACAATACACTTAATACTTTTTTCTCATACTTTTTCTCCTTTTTACTTATATTTTATATAGGCATTCCATGTAATTATATATACTTTTTTATAAAAGAGCAAAAAGCAAGAAGATATTTATTGTGGCTTCAGTAATTAGTTCCTTAATAGTTTACTTTGTTTTTCCGTGGTAATATCGAATTGCAACTTGCATTTCTCAGAGGATGCACCTCACAACTCCAATAGCAGAAGAATAAAAAGTGAATATTATCCCCCGGATTAACAGCCGTTGTAGGAAAATCCATTCGCACAACGGCT
>OLNY01001135.1_pt1 | contig 22125 bp, 18 predicted proteins | sample 1671981 | NCBI WGS metagenome assembly OLNY01 (sample SAMEA3136632, study PRJEB25190) | human gut metagenome | biome: human gut; feature: human-associated habitat; material: faeces | place: Austria | collected 2013
TTTTCGCGATTGAGTTGGTCGCGCTTTCATGCTCCTTCCGCGTGCAGCTTTTTGGCGCTTCGCCTAAGCCCTTGTTTGCTCCCCCAAGATTCCGTGAAGAACCCACAAAAATCCCCCGACTCTACGCGAATCGGGGGATTTTGCTGTATTGGGAATTAGTCGTTCAGGATGTCCTTGTTAATCGTGGCGTTGGCATCCTTCACCCACTGCGCCACCACTTCGTCGCGCACGGTGCTCTGCTTGCTGCTCAGCAAGGAGGAGGAAATGGTGTCGTGCACCGTCTCCATGTCCACCGCGCCTTCCACCACGTCGGAGGTGTACTGGATGATGTAGTAGCCGTAGCTGCCTTCAATCTTGTCGGAGTAATCGCCGACGTTTTGCAGCGCCATCGCGCCCTCGACAAAGGCAGCGTCAAACTGCGTGAAGCCCTCGCAGACCGGATAGCCGGTTGCCGCGTTCGCCGCGCCCGCCTTCATGCCGGGGTCGTCGTTGTGGGCTTCCGCCAGCGTGTCCCAGTCCTGCCCTTCCGCCAGCGCCGCCAGCACTTCGTCCGCTTCGGGGGTGATGTTCGCCAGCGCCTTCGCCTTCGCGTCCGCCAGCTGCTGCTCAAGGAACGCACGCTTCGCCTTCGCTTCGGCAATCGTCACAGCCGTCGCAGCCACCGTCTCGTCGAGGCCTTCCTCGAACGCGGACACGGAGCTTTCAACCTCCACGGTCGCGGTGGGCGTTTCGGTGGCGGGCTTGAGCGTCACAGTGACCTGATTCGCCAGCTCGTCCATGTTCGCCACGCCCAGCTTCGCCATCACGTTGGCGGCGTTGTTCTGCTCGGTAATCACGTTGTCCAGCGCGGTCTGGATGTTGGACACCAGCGCGGAATCTTCGTCGCTGTACTTAATCAGAATCTGCTTGACGTTGCGGTAGCCCGCCGGACGATAGTAGACCGTCGTGCCGTTGAGCACCGCCTTGCCATACGCGGACAGGTCGGATTCGTAGGAGGTCTTTGCCGCTTCAACCTTGCTGTTGAAGTCCGCGACGATTTCGTCCTCCGTCACGGTCACGTCCTTCACCGCGTAATCTTCCGCCTTGGTGATGAGCAGGGATTCGGTCACGCTCTTGCGGACAACTTCCTCCGTGTAGCCGATTTCATCCAGCTTGGCGTTGATTTCCTCCAGCTGCGTTTCGAGGTCAAGGGAGAACTCGGTCGCCGCGCTCTGGCGCAGAGAATCCAGCTGAGACGCGGTATTCTCTTCAATCTTCGTCTTTTCTTCGTCCGTCAGCTGGTCAAGCCCCAGCTCCTTCGCCTTCGCCAGCAGCACAGAACGCTCGACAAGGCTGTTAAGCACGTTGTCGGTAAGGCTGCTCATTACGTCCGCATTGGTGCTGTCGAAAGACAGGCCGTACCTGGAATACAGGGCGGTCATATAGTTGACCTGATTCTGAATCTGCGCCTGCACCTGTGCCTTGGTATAGGTGTCATCACCCACGCGGATAACCACGCGCGCGGCATCGACCGCTTCGTCCTTGACAATCAGCGAGCAGCCGCTGAGAATCATCGTGAGCACCAGCAGCAGTGCCAGCAGAGCCTTTTTCTGCATAAACTTATTCTCTCCCATCTCTATACATTTCATTGAGGGGGTACTTTCCTTATTATAGCGCAAGTCAGCGCGAATGACAAGCAAATCCGCCGGAAAAGGTGTTAAAATTTTTTGAATTTCGGAGGAACGGAAAAAGGGATAAACACGCGGAAGGATTATGGTAAAGAGGTCAACTCAATCGCGCGAAGGGGTCAAGGGGCAATTGCCCCTTGCAGGGTCAAGGGACAGCGTCCCTTGTGGGGTTTGGGGCAACGCCCCAACTGTTGCTTCGTTAAACCAGCTCAAAGAGAAAAGTCAAGTCGGGGAGACGAGCGCTGAACAGCGAAGCGCTTTCAGCGCAGCGGTTGTAACTTTGCGCGTCCGCAGACGCGCCCCCAAGCCGCTTGCCTGACCAACTGCGCGACCAGCCAGTCTGTTTCCCACGCAAAAAGCGCTGCGGCATCAGCCATGCGCAGCGCATTTCATCCCCTTATGCCCGCTCCCTTGCCTTCGTGCAGCGGCTGACCAGTATGCCGATTTCGTACAGCCCGCACATCGGCAGACCCAGCGCCACCTGCGACACCACATCCGGGGGCGTCAAAATCGCCGCGAGGACGAAAATCGCCAGAATGACATACTTCCGCTTGCTGCGGAGCATGTCGGGCGTCGTCAGCCCAACGCGCGTCGTCAGGTACAGCACCACCGGCAGCTGGAACGCAACCCCGAACGGCACGAGGAAGCCGAACAGGAAGCTGACGTACTTGTCAATGGACAGCATCGGCGTCGCCAGCGAATCGCCCGCAACGAGGAAGAAATCCACCGCCAGAGAATACACGGCGAAATAGCAGAACACAACGCCCGTCAGGAACAGCAGCAGCGCCAGCACGAACAGCAGGCGGAACTTCCGCTTCTCCTGCGGGTACAGCGCGGGTTTGATGAACCCCCAAATCTCCCAGATGACAACGGGACTGGCGATAATCATGCCCGCCAGCAGCGCCACCTTGAACTTCGTCACCAGCGCCTCGGACATGGTGGTGAAAATCACCTGAATCCCGCGCGCCTGAATGGGGGCGAGAATCTGCGCCATCAGCTGGTCAATCGCCAGATAAAAGACGAGGACGAAGCCGATCAGCACCGCCGCGGCGGATATGAGCAGCACTTTGCGCAGCGCCATCAGGTGCGACAGCATGGATTCGCCCGCTTCCTTCAGACCATCGGAGGACTCTCCGTCGGATGAGTCCCCGTCGGGCGTCTCATTCGGGCGCTTGTCTTCCGTCTCCTCGGCAGGGGTCGTCTGCTTCTGCTTCATGTTTCGTCCTTTTTGTCCTCTTTGGACTTTTCCTCCGCCTTGTCGTCCTTCACTTCATTCTTGAAGTCCTTGATGCTCTTGCCCAGCGCCTTGCCGACGCCCGCCAGCTTGCCGCCGCCGAACAGCACCAGCGCCAATACGACAATCAGGATGATTTCCGTGGTTCCCAGACGCATGTTTGTGTCCTCCCTCAGTTCGATTTCGTGTCCTTGTCAAACTTTTCCGCGCTGTCCTGCACGGATTTTTTCGCCTCGCGCAATTCCGCGGAGACATCGCCCTGCTTCACGGCATCCTTGACGTCGTGCTGAACATCGCGAACTTCCTTCTCCAGCTCGTCCCAGCCGGATTCCTTCTTGATTTCGTTCAGCAGGCGGCGCGATTTCTTCACCGCGCGCCCCAGCCAGCGGGCAACCTTGGGCAAATCCTTCGGCCCGACCACCAGAAAGGCGACCAGCAGCACCAGCAGCAGTTCCGAAAAACCAATGTTGAACATGGCTTGATGACCTCCTTTCGGCGCTTGTGACCGTTGAAAGAAAGGGAGGGCGTGCCGGGCAGCGCCCATGCAAGCCCTCCCAATGTGTTTGTTGAAATTCGGTAATTACTTGCCGACCTTGCTCAGCGCGTCTTCCACAGCCGCCATGATGGCCTTGCTGGAGATGGTTGCGTTCGTCGCCGCGTCAACATTCGTGGACTGCGCGTCGATAATCTTGCCCGGCACGGTGTCATACGCCGCGTTGCACACGCCGGCGGTGTCGCTGTGGGACAGGATGTCGATCTTAGCGATCTTGTCGCCGTCCATCGTGACCTTCACGCGGAGGGTGCCGCCGAAGGACTGCGCTTCGCCGATGTACTCGTTGGGCGCGAGGGTTTCTTCCTCCGCCACGGGAGAAGCAACCGGCAGCTCCGCGAAGCCGAAGTGTGCGTTCAGCAGCTCAACCGTACGGCGCGCCACGTCGCCGCTCAGGCCGCCGCAGCGGCGCTTGCGGATGATATCGCCGCGCTCGACGTTCGCAGCCGTCATGAACTTGGTGATGGAGTCAATGCAGTTGACGCTGGGCGCCACCGTCTGCACGGGGGCAGCCGCTTCAGGCTGGTAAATCGGCAGATTGGTGGAGCAGTACCACGCGAACAGATCCTTGGTCAGCTGGCGGGAATCCGCAGACGCGCAGACCAGACCGATCATCGCCACCGCGCCGCCGAGCGCGCCGCACAGCGTGCCGCAGGTGTAGCCTTCCTTGCCGTTGGCGAACATCTCTTCCGGGATGACGGTATAGGGATAGCCGACCTTTTCGCGCAGGGCAACCAGAATCGCCTTGGCGACGCCGAAGCAGCAGCCGTTCTCGAAATAGCCTTCATAGGCGAGCTTCTCGACGTATGCCGGATCCAGTTCGACATAGGGGTAGGGGTACGCGGGGACTTCCTGACCATCCTCCGCCTGTGCCTTCAGCAGTCCGGGAACGCTGCCGACAACCGCTGCGCTGCCCAGCAGGGCGGCGCTCTTCTTCAAAAATTCACGACGAGTCTGCATCTGAATACCCTCTTTTTCGTTCCGCATGAAAATGCGGTGTAATACCATTTATTATACACGACGGGATGGGGTTGTCAAGACTTCAACAAAATCTCGGCGTAGAATTTGCCGTCATTTCTTTGTGAGGTTTGACAACTGCACCTTCATTTTCTTGTGATTATTGGGAAAAAGAAAAGAAGAATGCAGTGCGGGCTTCACGTGCGGTCAGTCCATCCGAACCGCCAGCACCGCCATATCCTCCCGACCGGGCAGCGTGAGCACGACACGCCCGCTTACGCCCGTTTGCAGCGTCTCGCGGGTCATATTCCATGTGTCCAGCACCTCGACCCGGTATCTATGCGCCGGCGGCAGCTTGATGATTTGCTCCCGAGCGGTTTGCTGACCGTAATACCACAGATAAGCGTCCTCCGCGCAGTGCGCCGCCCAGAGATGCTCCCCGCAAAGCAGCATGTGCCGGTCGGGCGGAGCCATTCGCGACAGGCTGGCAAGGAAGGGGCGAATCCAGTCGGGACGCTGCGCTTCGTCCTGCTGCTCGGCCTCCTCCCATACGCTTTCCAGAGGCGACAGGAAGCCCGGGAGCTCCTCGATGACGCGGCGCAGAAACGCGATGCGCTTCGGGCTTTCGCCCTTCAGGACGCCGCCGCGTGCCCACCACAGCACGTCGTCCGGCGACAAAAAGGTTTCGCCGTGCGTGCAGGCGCCGCCGCCGACATAGCAGCGCCAGAAGCGCCGAACCATCTCTTGACCGGATATGCTTCCCCAGATATGCGGCAGGTCGCCTTCGTAGCAGCATTCATCGATGACGACGGGCTTGCCGTATTCGCGCAGATAACGAGGAATTTCCGTCAGCGCCCGAGTCTGGATGGAGGCATGGGTCACGTCTTTTCTTTTGAAGTCCCAGAAGCAGAAGCAATTATGGCAGGACAGCAGGTGATGATACGGATCGCAGGAGGCGACAAAGGCTTCGAGCGCCTCCCAGTCCGCAAGCGTTTTCTTCGGCATACACAGGTCGTATTCATTGGCCAGCGACCACCAGATTTCCGGCATGGCGGACAGGCGGCGGAGCAGATAGTCTAAATAACGGAAATTATCCGCCTGCGGCATGGCGGCAAAGCCCCAGCGGTCATAGGGGTGGAAGAGAATCAGGTCGAGCTGAATGCCCAGCGCGGCGATGCGGCGAAGGATGCGTTCCAGACGCTGATAGAAGGCGATGCTTGGACGCGATGTGTCCCACGAGCCGTCCTCGCGGCGCGCAAAGGCGTACAGCGGCGGCTCATTGTGGTTGTAGTCGTAATCCTTGGGAAAAACGCACAGGCGGAGCTTATTGAAGGGCGCGGCGGCAAGGGATTGCAGCGTTTGCTCCACCAGCGCGTCGTCCTGCGAGATAAGCGCATAGACGGTTGTGCCGAAGGGAATATAAGGCGCGCCGTCCGCAAAGGCAAAGTGCGTGCCGACGGCGCGGACGATTCCGTGCGCCTCCGGGGAGGACGCTTCGCAGACAATTTCGCCCTCCGCCGTGACCGCGCCGCGGACTTGATAGCGATAAACGCCGGCATATTGCGGCAGGAAGCGCACGACATAAACGCCCCGCCCGTCGCTTTCCCCGTCATAGAAGCCCTTGACCGTCAGGGACTCCTGCGCGCAGGAGAAGGTGGCCGTCAGGTCGATCTGCGCCCACGCGTCCGGCAAGACCTCTCCGCCGAAGCGCAATTCAAACGTTTCATACTGTTTCATGTTCATGTGTTTTTTTCCCCTCTGCCTTTCGTTGAGCCATGCACCAGGCGAAGCCGTCCGCACAGCGCTTCTCTGCGTCCTGAAAGTGATTTCCAACGTTCCATTGCAGCGTATGCCGCACGCCCCGCTCGCTGAGCCGTGCGTCCTCCCGTCGGATGGCGTCGCCGACGCTCGCAAGCACGGGATTGCGGCTCTTTTCCTCCCGGTCGCCCAAGCTGAGGTAGACGACGCGGCTGCGAAGCGCGTGCTGATCCGCATATGCGCGCCAGCCGGGAAACCATACGGAGGGCGATACCGCGGCGACGGCTGCGAAATCATCCACCTGCGCCGCGCTCCACAGGCTGAACAGCCCCGCCAGCGAATATCCGCCAAGGATGACGGGCGCATCCGGCGCAATCGCGTACTTCGCGCGCACTTCCGGCATCAGGCGCATCCGAAGCCAATCCAGCGTATCCGCCGCGCCGTGCCCGAAGGCTTCCCTGCCGAACACAGGCGGCGCGTCCCACGGGGACAAATCCACATTCCACGCTTCCACCGGGAACGCGACGTGCAGGAAGCTCCGCGTTGTCTGCGCGGCAAGCAGCGGCATTTCCTGCGAAAGCGTGTCCCGCGCGTCAATGGGCTGAAGCAGCAAAATATCCGGCTGATTGCGCAGGGTGACAAGGCAGCGTTTCTCCGCCAGCGCTTCGGCGGCAGGGAGCAAATCCGGCATATCCGCACGACCTTTCCGTTGGATTGCATCCAGTATACCAGATTCGCCCGAAAAGCACAAGTGATACTAATTCGATTCTAAAACATGGCATCGAGCATAGCAGATTTTTCGTTCTGGCAAAGCTGAGTGAAGCGAGGCGTACTGGAGGTACGCGCGAGCGGAACGATGCAAAGCCAGGGCGGAAAAGATGCTGTGCGAATGACATGGTTTATACTATTTCCAAATGAGAATGCGCCAAGATGCGAAGCGAATTTTTCGCGCTGGCTAACGCGAATGAAACGCAGCGTAGCAGCGCTACGCTAAGTGGAATGAGCGGACGCAAGCGCGGAAAAGGCGCGAGCAGATGGCGCAGGTGAATTTGGAAATAGTATTAGATGAGAATTAGTATAAACACGAAAATTCCGCAAAGCAAGAGGAGTTCCGGGCATTGACGGCGAATTATCCCATGTTTACAAAAAAGGAGGCTTTCTATGTCCACTGCACCGCGCCGCCCCGACCTCGCAAATGAACCCGTCGGGCGGCTGATGCTGCGCCTGTCGATTCCCACCATCACCGCGCAGCTCGTCAATATGCTCTACAACCTTGTTGACCGCATCTACATCAGCTACATTCCCGACGTGGGCACGCTCGCGCTGACGGGGCTGGGCGTCTGCCTGCCGATTATCCTGCTGGTTTCGGCGTTCGCGGCGCTGTGCGCATCCAGCGGCGCGCCGCTTGCGTCCATCGCGATGGGGCAGCGGAACCACGAGAAGGCGGAGGGGATTTTGGGCAGCTGCACGGCGCTGCTGCTGTGCGTTTCGGCAGTGCTGACGGTTGTGCTTTCCTGCTTCTACACGCCGATTCTGCTGGCGTTCGGCGCAACGGAGGATGCCCTGCCCTACGCCCAGCGCTACATTGCCATTTACAGCCTCGGCACGGTGTTCGTGCAGCTGTCTCTCGGCTTGAACCCGTTCATCACCGCGCAGGGCTTCTCCAAGGCGGGGATGCTGACGGTGCTGATTGGCGCGGTGCTGAACACGCTGCTTGACCCGCTGTTCATCTTCGTTTTCCACATGGATGTGCAGGGCGCGGCGCTGGCGACGGTGATTTCACAGGCCGTGAGCGCGGCGTTCGTCCTGCGCTTCCTGACGGGCAGGCAGACGATACTGCACCTGAAGCGCCGTCTGCTGCGCCTGAACTGGAAGCTGCTTGCGCCGTGCGTGGCGCTGGGACTCGCGCCGTTCATTATGCAGAGCACGGAGAGCCTTGTGTCCGTGTGCTTCAACACATCGCTGCGCGCGGCAGGCGGCACGCTGGCCGTCGGCACGATGACCATCTGCTCCACGCTGATGCAGTTTGCGCTGCTGCCCTTGCAGGGGCTTTCGCAGGGCGCGCAGCCGATTATCTCCTTCAACTACGGTGCAAAGCGCCCGGAGCGGGTGAAAGCCGCATTCCGGATACTGCTGATTTCGTGCTTGGCGTTCTCGGCGGTGCTGGGGCTGACGTGCATCTTTGCGCCGCAGATTTTTGTCTATCTGTTGACCCCGGACACGGCGCTGCGGGAGTACGCAATTCCATGCGTGCGCCTATACATGGCGGGCGTGACGATTTTCGGCGCGCAGATTGCGTGTCAGCAGACGTTTGTGGCGCTTGGGAATGCGAAGTGCAGCCTATTTCTGGCGTGCCTGCGGAAGCTGATTCTGCTGATTCCGCTGGTGTATCTGCTGCCGCTGTTCATTCCGGACACGGTGTTTGCGATTTTCCTCGCCGAACCGATTGCGGATGTTTTGGCGGTGCTGTGCACGGTGACATTATTTTCGCATGTGTTCCGCAAAACAATGCGGGCAATTGCGGATTGATGGCTGCTTGGCAAGCAGCGGGTTTTCTTGCTGCAAAAAAAGGCGCGTCTGCAAAATCTGCGGACGCGCTTTTCATTGCTAATTGTTCATTGTTCATTGCTGAAGCCGTCCCACCTGCCGGAGCGTGCGGCGCAGGGCGATAATGCCGACGGCAGTCAGGACGTAGAATATCATCAAATACGCCGGGAAAATGCCCATGCCGAGCAGCTGTCCCAGCACGCCGCAGAGGGCGGGGGCGGCAATGGTGCCGATGGACGCGAAAGTCATCTGCATCCCCATGACCGACTGGCTGACGTCCTTGCCGAAATGCAGGGGCGTCATGTAGTTGAAATTCGGGTACAGCGGGCCAACACCCAAGCCCGTCATCAGCAGCGCCGCCATCGTCAGGACGTTGTTGCCGGAAACAAGCAGCGTCGTCTGCGACACGCCGAGGATGCCCATCGAGATAAAGATAATCTGCCACGGGGTCAGCTTCTTCGCCGCAACGCCGGAGAGGAAGCGCCCCAGCGCCATGCCAAGGTAGAAGTACATCGTCGCGCGCGCCGCCAAATTCGCGGGCATGTGCTTCGCTTCCACCATGTACGTTGCGCTCCAGCCGCCGCAGATGACCTCAATCGCGCAGAAGGTCAGGAAGAGCAGGCAGGTCATCAGCGCGCCCGGAATCCGCAGCGTCTGCGAAATCGGCAGGACTTTCATCTTCTTTTCCGCCTGAATGGACTCTTCGCCGTGCGCCTTTTTCCACAAGGGCAGCGCCAGCAGGAGGATGCTGCCGATAAGCGCCTGAATCAGGCTTGCCGTGCGGTAGCCGCCGCGCCAGCCGACCGCGCTGCTAATGACGACGGACATGATGTACGGGCTGACCATCACACCAACGCCATAAAAGCAGTGCAGGAAGGACATGACGGTCGCGTTATAGTGGATGGAAACATAATTATTCAGCGCCGAATCAACGCAGCCCGCGCCCAGCCCAAGCGGAATCGCCATCAGGCACATGAACCAGAAGCTGCCCGAAAAGGAGAAGCCGAGCAGGGCGGCGGCGGTCAAAAGCGTTGAGAACGCGGTCACTTTGCCCGTGCCGAGGTGGGAGATGATGCGGGCGCTGTTCATGCTGGAGGTCATCGTCGCGAGGGAGCAGAGGATGCTCACGGCGCTCTGGGACGCAAGCGGCACACCGAGTTCGCGGTAGAGGACGGGCCACGCCGTGCCGAGCAGCGAATCCGGCACGCCAAGGCTGATGAAGGAAAGATAAATCACAACAAGAAGCAAGGTCGCCATCAGGCAAAATCCTCCGAAAAATGTGGATGCTTCGGCATTTTAGCACAGTCGGCGGCGTTTTGCAAGCATATTCTGATACGAAAAAACGCACCGCCGCGGGGACGATGCGTTTTGCAGGATTTCCGCTTTACTTTTCGCAGTAGACCAGCGCATCCACGGTCGTGGGCGTGAGGCCTTCGCGGCAGAAGTACATGAGAATATCCTCGTAAATGTACAGCCGAACGGTAATGGTGCTGCCCGGATGCACGCCGATGCCGCTCACCACTTCCGTGTTGATGAACAGCAATTCGCCGTTCTGGTCGTACAGCGCCGCCACAATCTCGTAGTCGTAGAGGATTTCGTCGGTCGTGTTGGTGAAGGTGACATCCACATAGTTGTCATCTTCTTCGTCCGGCTCAAAGTGGATTTTCGCTTCCGACGCAAGCTTTTCGTACTCCTCGCCGTCATCGGCCGCCCTGATGGAGAACTTGCAGTCCGCAACTTCGGCGGTGTCCAGCGCGTCGTCGTAGATGTTTTCGCAGACGTACGCGTATTCGCCGGGTTCAAGGTACACTTCGTCGGGTGCGGTGCTCACATAGTTTTCTGTCAGGATGATATTGCCCTCCGCGTCAGAAGCGACGATATTCCCCTTATAATCAACGTAACCGGCAGCATCGCCCGTGTTCTGCACCTTCGCGAAGAAGAAGCCGTGCCCGTTGTCCTCCATGTTGATGAAGCGCTGTTCCACCACGGTGATTTTCGCTTCAGGGGCAGCCTCTTCCGCGAAAGCCGTCGTCATCAGGAACGCGGAACAGAGTATCAGGAGCATTGCAATGAAGCGTTTCATGATTTTCATCCTCCACCCATATTGATGCGCCCATTATAGCACAGCGCGCATTCTGCGTCAACAGGCGCCCCTTGACAAATCGCGCCTTTTGCGCTATGATACACCTGTGCGAGGTGATCAGGCGATCGCGTGCCAGCAATGGTATGAGGAAAGTCCGAGCACCACAGGGCAGGATGCCGGCTAACGGCCGGTGGAGGCGACTCCAAGGAGAGTGCAACAGAGATATACCGCCGCATTTCGGTGCGGTAAGGATGGAAAGGCGAGGTAAGAGCTCACCCACGGCTTGGCGACTTGTCCGTGCTGTAAACCCCATCTGGTGCAAGATGCGTATGAGGACACATGCGGCTGCCCGTCGCGTCCTCGGCATCGCTTGAGCCTGCGCGGCAACGTCAGGTCTGGATAGATGATCGTCCCTCGACAGAACTCGGCTTACGGTCACGCTCGCATTTTTTTCGCATGATTTTCGCCCCGGAAGCTGCTGATGCTTCCGGGGCGGATTTGGTATATGGCAGATGTGCAAAAGAGGGGTCAGCGGAAATTTGAAACCCAGCGGGAGGATGTTGGCTATCCTCCCGCTGGGTTTTGTTTGCGCTGATAGGGGCGGGCAGGCTATGTGGTCGCGCCCATTTGGCGCGACACTGCACAGTGGGTCGATAGAGCAGCTTGGGGGGCGCTCCTGAGGGAGCGCGAAGTTACTGGCAGGGACGCTTCGCTGCCTGCGCCTTGTTGACTTTCCCTTTGGAGTGGTCGCCCGCGGAACGGTTGGGGCGTTGCCCCAACCCCCACCAGAGGCGCTGCCTCTGGACTCCGCAAGGGGCAATTGCCCCTTGACCCCTTTTCGCGATTGAGTTGATTTCTCTCCCCTGCTTCTTCCGCGTGTTTATCCTCTTTTTTGTGCCCCCATTAAGTATTCCCTCTTGAAGTACCCATCCAGATTCCCATATTCACTCACCGTAATCTGCCCGATATGCATCCGTCGCATAATCGCCCGCAAAATGCAGATTCCATGCACCACAATATCCGCGCGGTTCGGCTGCAATCCCGGCAGCTGCTTGCGCTGCTCCAGCGTCATATCCGCCAGCTGCCGCTCCAGCCGCGCCACATCCGCCTCCGTCAGCACCGTGCCGTGCATGTAGGTTCTATCCGTCCAGTAAATGCCCTTCACCATCGCGGCAAGCGTCGTGAATGTGCCGCCCGTGCCGCGCCAGCTGCCCGGCATCGACAGCACAGGGTAATCCAGCAGCTTGTCTGTCAGAATATCGGCGGCAATCTGCTCCACCGCGTCCAAATCGCCGTGGTCGCGAATCGGAATCCGCTGGAACAATCGCACTGCCCCCATTTGGCAGGAGAAGGAGCAGCGGATGTTCATCCCCTGCCCGATGATGATTTCGGTTGAGCCACCGCCGATGTCGATGACGCCGGAATCGCCGCCATCCGTCGCGCCGAAGAAGGACAGCGCGGCTTCCTCATCGCCAGAGCAGATTTCGAGCGTCAAGCCGGTTTCCGCTTTGAGCAGCGCCGCGAAATCCGCGTTGTTGGCGGCGTCGCGCGTGGCGCTGGTGGCAAAGAGATGCACTTTTTCCGCGCCTTGACTGCGGGCGGAATCCGCCATGCGTTTGACCGCCGCGCATGAGGACGCCATTGCCTCCCGCGACAAGTTGCCTGCTTCGTCCAGCCCGGCGAACAGGCGCGTGCCGGCGCGGTCGCGGCTGATGCGGCGGATCTCCCCGTCGGCTGCTTCCGCCACAAGCATCCTCACCGAATTGGAGCCGATCCCGATGACTGCTGCCCTCATGGTTCACCTCTCCTGTCTTTCTGGTTTACAATATGTGTAACGAAAAAGGGACTTGCAGACGCAAAGTCCCCCTTTAATCCCGAAATTCATCCAGCAGCGCGTTCCATTCCGCCTCGGTGTAGCCTCGCAGCACATCCATGCTGGCAAAGTGGAAGTGGATTTCGCCGTCGCGGACATAGCCGAACTCGTTGCGCGCGGTTTCCTCAATGTACGCATCCGTCGCAACATACGTCAGTTCTTCGCGCAAGTCCCGATTTTTCTGATCCAGCGCCGCATACTGCTGCTGCAGCTGCTCATTGTGCGTCGAGAGCGCGTCAAGCCGCTGCCGCGACTGCGCCATCACGACATAGAAGATGATGCCCAACACCACCAGCAGGATGACAACCGCCTTCCAACGCACCAGCCTGCGCCCCAACGCCCTCACTCCTTTTCTCCAGAATCGGAAGTGTTCTTTTCCTTATCTATTCGCTATGATTTTGCATATTCCTGCCTGACGGAAAACTTTTTTTCAGCCGTTTTCCAATCCAACGGAAGATGCGCCGGATGCCCGTTTCCCACAGCACTGCGCCGAGCAGCAGCCCCAGCAGCGCGTACAGCCGCAGCCCTTCCCCGCTGTGGATGAGGACGATGAGCGCCGCCAGCGTGAACATCAGTGCGCAGAGCACATCCGCCGCGTCGGACAGGCCATGCCGATGCCGCCACGCGCCGCCGAGGGTCAGCGCCAAGGCGAATGCCGCGCCGAGCAGCACCATCCGCAGGAACGTTTCCGCCTGTCCCTGCTGCGCGAACAGCACCTCCAGCGTCATCCGATGGCACGGCGGAGGAAGCCGCCCTTGCGCCGCGCGCGCCCCTGCTCATACTGCACGCCGTCGATATCGCCGTCCACGAGCAGCTTGCCCTCTTCCAGCTGCAAAGCGGAAACATGCAGCCCGCTGCCGGTCAGCGTCAGCCGCCCACCCCATGTTTCCAGCACGACCGCCGTTTCATCGAAGCGTTCAACCTCCTTGACCCCGGTGAGAACCGCCTTTTTGCGATTCTCGATAACCAGTCCGCAGGGCTTCTGCGGCACTGTCGGCTCTTTCACTGTGCGCTCCCCCCTCTCCTGCTGTCAGGGTATGCGCGGCGATTGCCGATTATGCCGGATTCTCCTTCTGCCACTCGCGCAGGATGCTTTCGAGGTTCGCAACCCACAAATCAACGTGCGCGCAGTCCCACAGCACCGTTTCCGCCACCTGACACTGCACGACGAACAGCCCCTGATAATCTTTTCTTTCGGCGCATTCGTCCATCAGGCGGCGAAGTTCATCCGGCTGATTCGTGTGCGCCATGACGTCGTTCAGGTGGTCGATGCACCCCCGAAGAAGTTCGGGGATGGTCATGTCAAAGTCGCTTTGGCGCATGATAGCTTCCAGCTTTTTCAGGTGCTGCACGGCTTCCTCCGGCGGATTGCCGATTTCGTACTGCTCCATCAGCCAGAACCAGATTTCCGCCATCTGCGACCACTCATCCAGCGTCTGTCCGCCGGTAAAGACGGTCATTCCCTTATCCGCCGCAAAATCCGCGCAGGCATGAATCGCCAGCATCGGCACGCGCCCGGCGTGTTCATGCAGGTACAGCCAATCCTCGCTCTGGAAGGGCGTTTCGCCATCATAATGGAAGCACGCCGTCCACAATCCGCTGGGCTGGCGCGCAATGTCAAAGCGGCAGGTGCGGTTATCCGCGTCGCCATAGGTATAGCGCGCGACCATGCCATAGTAGAATCCGCTCTCCTCGCCGCCCAGCTCCTCCGCGTGCTGTTTGACCTGCTGGCGCAGCTCCTCCAGCGAATACGGCGGGCGATCATCCGGGATTTCGAGCCAATCGCAGTTTGCGAGCAATGTACGGCAGACAGCCGCCATGTCCTCTTCGCTGCCGATGGCGACGACCCTTGCCCGATGCAATTCCTTCATTGTTGAAAACCTCCCCAGAGGCTCTGCCTCTGGACTCCGGCAGGGACGCTGTCCCTGCACCCTGCAAGGGAGTTCCTCCCTTGACCCTTTCGCGCGATTGAGTTGGTGACTTCTTCATACAACTTCCGCGTGTTTATGCAGGATTTCGCTCCTGCGGGAGCGACAAGGGGGCTTTGCGATCGCCCCCTTGACCCCTTCGCATCCCCATCTAAGTTTATTGGTTGTTATTGCAGCTTTTTAGTTAGTGTACTTTTGGTTCTTCAAGTCTTGGCATAAACCAACCGCAAGTAACCCCAAAAGTAGCGGCACCGAAGGTTTCCAAAGGGCGATCGGAAAGCCCTTTGGTGCGCCCGCAGGCGCATCCCCCTGCAGCAATCAAAACCCAGAAACATAGAAGTCAAACCGCCTGAACACGCAGAAGCGAAGGCAGCCCTGAGGGCAATCGCCATGCCCTCCTCAGAACATGCACACCTGACTGGTTTCGCTCAAACCCTCCAGCGAACCGTGCGTCCGCAGCAGCTCAATGACCGCGCTGGAAATGCGCGTGCGCTCCTTCAAGTCCTCCACCGACATGAACGGGCCGCGCTCGCGCTCACGCACGATGTTGATGGCAGCCGATTCGCCAAGTCCGCCCAAGGACGTAAACGGACACCGCAGCCCCGTTTCGCCCTCCATCTTGAATTTCTTCAGGTCGCTCTTGTACAGGTCGCACGGCAGGAACTTGAAGCCGCGCATGTTCATCTCCAGCACCAGTTCAAGGCTCGTCACGGCTTCCTTGTCCTTCGCGGACGCCTTCGGGTCAGCCTTAATCTGCTTGATTTTCTCGCGAATCGTCGCGGGGTCAATCAGCATCGTCATCGCGTCGAAGCCGTCGCCGCGCACGGTGAAGTACGCACAATAATATGCCAGCGGACGATGCACCTTATACCACGCCACGCGCAGCGCCATCGTCACATACGCCACGGCGTGCCCCTTGGGGAACATGTACTTGATTTTCTTGCACGAATCCATGAACCACTGCGGAACGTGCTGCTCAATCATCGCCTGTTCCATTTCAGGCTTCAGGCCGCGCCCTTTGCGGACGCTCTCCATCGTCGTGAACGCCATCTTCGGCGCAACACCCTTGTCAATCAGGTAGTTCATGATGTCGTCACGGCAGCAGACGCACTCGCTCAATTTCGCCGTACCGTTTGCAATCAGCTCCTGCGCGTTGCCCAGCCACACGTCCGTGCCGTGGGACAGGCCGGAAATGCGCAGCAGTTCCTCCATCGTCGTCGGCTTCGTTTCGTCGAGCATCCCGCGCACGAACGATGTGCCGAATTCCGGCACGCCGAACGTACCCGTCAGGCATCCGATATCCTCCGGCGTCACGCCCAGCGCCTTGGGCGACGAGAACAGGCTTCGCACGTCCGGGTCATCCAGCGGAACATCCTTGTAGCCGATGCCCGTCAGTTCCTCCAACATATGCAAAACCGTCGGGTCGTCGTGACCGAGGCAGTCCAGCTTAACCAGAATGTCGTGCATGGAGTTGAAGTCAAAGTGGGTGGTGGTAAAGTCGGAATTGAGGTCGTCGGCAGGGTGCTGCACGGCGGTGAACTGATAGATTTCGTATTCCTTCGGCACGACGACCATGCCGCCGGGGTGCTGCCCCGTCGTCTTTTTCACGCCCTCGCAGCCCGCCGCCAGACGCTCCTTCTCCGTGTTGCCGACTTGCAATCCGCGCTCCTCGAAGTACTTCGACACATAGCCATATGCCGTTTTTTCCGCCAGACCCGTAATCGTGCCCGCGCGGAAAACGTGGTCATGCCCGAACAGCTCCTCGACGTTATGGAACGCGCGGTTTTGATATTCGCCGGAGAAGTTCAGGTCAATATCAGGCACCTTGTCGCCCTCAAAGCCGAGGAACACCTCGAACGGGATGTCGAAGCCGTCCTTCACGAGCTTCTGACCGCAGATTGGGCAGTCCTTGTCCGGCAGGTCAACGCCGACTTTGTATTGGCTCTTGTCCACGTCGAAAAAGCCCTTGCGGCAATGGGTGCAGCGGTAATGCGGCGGAAGCGCGTTGACCTCCGTGATGCCGCACATACGCGCAACGAGGCTCGAACCGACCGAACCGCGGCTGCCGACAAGATACCCGTCCGCGTTGGACTTGCTGACCAGCCGCTGGGCAATGTTGTACAGCGTCGCGAAGCCATAGCCGATGATGGATTTTAACTCCTTGTTCAGCCGGTTCACGACGATTTCGGGCAGCTCATCGCCGTAGAGCTCCTTCGCCGTGCCCCACGTCATATTCTGAATGTTGTCCGCCGCGTCCTCCCAGAACGGCTGGAAGGTGTCCTCGCCCTTGGGGTGCTTTGGGAACAATTGCAGCTTGTCCACCTGATCCGCAATCTTCCGCGGATTGTCGATGACAACCTCGTGGCACTTTTCCGCGCCAAGGTAGGCAAATTCCTCCAGCATCTCGTTCGTCGTCTTGAAGTACAGCGGCGGCTGCATGTCGGCATCATCGTAGCCCATGCCCGCCTGAATGATGGAGCGGTTGATGGCGTTGTGCGGGTCAAGGAAGTGCACATCCCCCGTCGCGACGACCGGTTTGCCCAGCTCGTCGCCCAGCTGGACGATTTTGCGGTTGATGTCCCGCAGCGCCTCGTCGTCCGCCACGCGCCCCTCGCGCACCAGAAACGCGTTGTTGCCCACGGGCTGGATTTCCAGATAGTCATACCACGACGCGATTTCCTTGATTTTCTCCCACGGCTCATTTTCCAGCACCGCGCGGTAGAGTTCGCCCGCCTCGCACGCGCTGCCGATAATCAGCCCTTCGCGGTAGCGGTCAATCATGAAGCGCGGCATATGCGGGCGACGGCGGAAGTAGTCCAGATGCCCGATAGACACCAGTCGGTTGAGGTTGACCAGCCCCTCCTGACTTTTCACCAGCAGGATGACATGGTAGCTTTCGCCGATGGCGCCGCCTTTGAGCGTGTTCAGGTCGCTGAGTTTGGTGAACCCGTGCTCTTCCTTGGCGATTTTGAACATCTTCGCCAGACAGTACGCCGTCGCGGTCGCGTCGTGGACGGCGCGGTGGGCGTTTTTGAGGCTCACGCTCAGCGCCTTGCAGACGCTCTTCAACTTGAACGACTTCAGTTCCGGCAGCAGCTTGCGCGACAGGGACAGCGTATCCAGAATCGGCGCGTTGAACTCGCGCCCCAGCCGCCGCAGCTCCGCTTTGAGCAGCTTGCCGTCAAACGCGGCGTTGTGGGCGGCAATCGCGGCATCGCCGATGAAGTCCATCAGCTTCGGGATAGCGGTCTCCGCCGTTTCCTTATCCGCCAGCATCATGTCCGTAATGCCCGTGATTTCGGTGATTTTCGGCCGCAGGGGAATTTTCGGGTTCACCAGAATCGACAGCGTATCCACCAGCGTGCCGCCGGTCATTTTTACCGCGCCGATTTCAATCACGCGGTCTTTCAGCGTGTCCAGCCCGGTGGATTCAAAGTCCAGCACGACGATGGTATCATCAATCGAGCGGTCGTCTTCATCGGTGACGACCTGCGTTTCGTCGATAAGGTAGCCCTCACAGCCCGGAATCAGCTTAATCGGCTGCTTTTTGACGGCATTGAACGCCGCCGGGAACGCCTGCACCACGCCGTGGTCGGTAATCGCGACGGCGGGATGCCCCCACTCGATGGCGCGCTTGATGAGGTCGCCCGCCGGGGTCAGCGCGTCCATGGTGGACATGTTGGTGTGCATGTGCAGCTCGATGCGCTTTTCCTCCGCCGTGTCCTCGCGCCTGATGCGCTCCATCGGCACCATATCGCGGATGGAAATCGACAGCTCATGCGCGAAATTATCGTACATGCACTCGCCGCGCACTTTGACGTTCAGCCCCACCTTGATTTGGTTGACCTTGTCCATCACCGCCTGACGTTCCTCTTCAGTAATCGGCGGCGGCGGCGCGTCGTCGTCCTTCTTCTTGCCGAAGGGCAGGCGGCGGTAGCGCATGAACGCCTTGCAGAGGATGGACGACGTGTAGTCGGTGATGGCAAAGGTGACGAGCAGCAGTTCGCCGCCCTTGAGTTCCTTCGTTTCCAGCTTGAAAATGTCGCCCTGCACGACGACCAGCCCCGCGTCGCTTGCCAGCTCCTTCATTTCCATCGGCGGATCGGCAATTGCGCGCCCCATAATCGGCTTGCCGATGGCGTGGTCGGTCATCACGGGCAGCATCGGGTCGCGCTCCGGCGTTGTCTGCTCCGGCTTCTTCTCGCGCGGCGCGGACGGCTTGCGCTCCTTGTGCTCCTTCGTGGGCTTGGCGTCCCCCTGCGTCATCGCGGCGATTTGCTCCGGCGTGTAGGTGACGGTCTGCTCGCGCAATCTCTCTTCGCGGATTTCCGCCAGCCGCTTCTCCTGATCGCCCGCGACGGTCAGTTCCACCATCACCTCGGCAGAAAAAATGTCCTTCACCGCCTGTGACAGGCGCGCCGCGACGTTCTGCCGCCCCATGTATTCCAGGCTGAACGCGTCGGGGAAGGTCAACGTGATGCGCTTGCCGTCGCACCGCCAGTCGATTTGGCTCATCCAGCTGGCGGACGCGGGATAATTGCGGCGCAGGAAGTCGGTCAGCACCTGCTTATACGCGCTGATGTTCTCCAGAAAATCGTCCTTCAGTCCCGGCGACACGACGCGCAGCGCCAGCGGCTTTTGCGGGAAAACGCGCCGCAGAAGCGCTTCCAGCTTCAGGAACGACGCTTCCTCCACCAGCACATTTGACTCAAACGTGATGTACACCTTGCCCTGCGACTGCACATACACCACGCGCGGCGCATGGAGCTGCCCCTTGAGCTGCGGCAGCGCGGCATACACCTGCGCGAGCAATTCATCGTAACTCATGCTTTCCTCCTTCCCCTGTCGTAAACGAGAACGAGCCAAGGGGCGTTGCCCCTTGACCCCACCAGAGGCTCTGCCTCTGGACTCCGCAAGGGAGTTCCTCCCTTGACCCTTTCGCGCGATTGAGTTGTACACTTCTTCATACTACTCTCGCGTGTTTATTCAAGGTTTCGCGTCTGCGGTCGCCCTCTGGACTGCTTCGCGCCCCTTCTAAGTTTATTGAGCGTTATCGAAACATTTTAGTTAGTGTGCTTTTGGGTCTTCTAACTATGGCACAAACCAACCGCAAAGAACTCCAAAAGCAGCGGCGCCGAAGGTTTCCAAAGGGCGATCGCAAACTTCGTTTGTTTTCACGCCCTTTGGTCGCCTCCGCAGAGGCGAAACCCTCTGCAACACAAAAAATCAAGTCACGAATATACCGAAAAGCCCTTTTCCCCGCTTTTCCGCCGAGAAAGCGTCATTTCCCCGCTTTTTCCACCGCAATCTTCCGTGCCAGCTCAATCAGGCGGTCAGCCAGATTCTCCTCGACCACCATCGGCTCCTGCCCCTTGACGAACAGTACGCCGCCGCGCTTGCCGCCTGCCATGCCAATGTCCGCTTCGCGCGCTTCGCCGGGGCCGTTCACCACGCAGCCCATCACCGCCACCTTCAGCGGCACTTGAATATCCGAAAGCTCCTTCTCCACGCGCGCGGCAATGCCCGCCACGTCGATGCACGTCCGCCCGCACGTCGGGCAGGACACCAGCTGCACGCCGTGCGTCCGCAGATTCAGCGCGCGCAGGATGTCCCACGCCGCCTTTGCTTCCGGCACGGGGTCGCCCGTCAGACTAACGCGAATCGTGTTGCCGATGCCCTCCGCCAGCAGCGCACCGATGCCAATCGCGCTCTTGATTGTCCCCTGCCCCGGCAGACCCGCCTCGGTCACGCCGACGTGCAGCGGATAATCGCAGCGCTTCGCCGCCAGCTCGTAGGCGGCAATCGTCAGGCGCACATCCGACGCCTTCATGGACAGCACAATGTCCTCGAAGCCGACCTTCTCCAGCATCCGCGCGTGATTCAGGGCGCTTTCCACCAGCCCCTCGGCGCACGGCTGCCCGTACTTCGCCAGAATATCCTTCTCAATCGACCCGGTGTTCACGCCGATGCGAATCGGGATGTGGTGCGCCTTTGCCGCCGCCGCCAGTTCCCGGACGTGCGCTTCGCCGCCGATGTTGCCGGGATTGATGCGCAGCTTGTGGATGCCGTTTTCCGCCGCGGCAATGGCAAGGCGGTGGTTGAAGTGGATATCCGCCACCAGCGGCACGGGCGAGCCGTCCACCAGCGTGCGGACGGCGCGGGCGCAATCCTCGTCGTACACGCTGACGCGCACGATGTCGCAGCCCGCTTTCGCCAGCGCGCGAATCTGCCCAAGCGTCGCCTGTGCGTCGCGCGTGTCGGTGTTCGTCATGGACTGCACCCAGACCGGGTTGTGTCCGCCCAGCGTCAGATTTCCGACGCGAACCATTCTCGTTTCGTACATATCATTCACCTCAGTGTCCCATCAGGGTCCAAACGTCCTTGAATACCAGCAGAATCATCAGCCCGAAGAGCAGCGCCATGCCAATCAGGTTGACGATGGCTTCCTTCTTCTGCGGCAGCGGCTTGCGGCGGATGGCTTCCACCAGCAGGAACAGGAACCGTGCGCCGTCCAGCCCCGGAATCGGCAGCAGGTTCATGATGCCCAAGTTGATGGAGATGACGACCAGCGCGTTGATGAACGCCGCGAAGCCATAGGTGTTGACCTGCTCGCTGACCGCCGCGACTGTGCCGACGACGCCGCCGACTTCATTCAGCCCCGCGCCCGTCGTGACCATATCGCGCAGCGCCTGCCCGATGATTGTCGCGGCGTTGACGCACACGTTCCAGCTGTCCCGCACAGCCTCCCCGAACGACACGGGCAGCATCTCGCCCGACGCAACCGCGCTGACGTGGATGCCCATGCGGTAGCGCCCGGTTTCCGTATCATAGAACGGGGTGAGGGTGATTTCGGTGCGCTCGCCGTCGCGGCGGATGCCCAGCACCATCGCGTCGCCCTGCGAGGCGTTAATCAGCTCCGTCAGCGACTGCGACGCGTTTTCGGGGTTCGGCGCTGTGCCGTTGACGTCAAGGATAATATCGCCCGCCTGAAGCCCCGCGGTGTACGCCGGGCCGCCCTGCTCCACGTCCGCGACGAGGGCTTCCGTGCCCGTCACACCGCCAATCCAGAAGTACAGCACCAGCACCACCAGCGGCAGCAGGAAGTTCATGCCCGGCCCCATCAGCACCGACAGCATCCGCTTCCAAACCGGCTGCTTGCCGAACGCGCGCGGGTCGTTCGTGGCTTTGCCCTCCACGTCGTCCTCGCCGTAGAACGCGCAGTACCCGCCCAGCGGGATGCACCGCAGCGCGAATTTCGTCCCGGACTTTCCCGTCCATCCGACGATTTTCGGCCCGAAGCCAATCGCGAACTCCATGACCTCTATCCCCGTCATGCGCGCGAAAATGTAATGTCCAAATTCATGCACCGTAATCAGGATTCCCAGCAGCAGCAGCGCCACCAGCACCGAAACAACTGTCATAGCTTTCCTTTCTTAGAAGGGGGAGACGCAAGGGGCTTTGCCCCTTGACCCCACCAGAGGCTTTGCCTCTGGACTCCACAAGGGACTTCGTCCCTTGACCCTTTCGC
>OLNY01001141.1_pt1 | contig 22055 bp, 26 predicted proteins | sample 1671981 | NCBI WGS metagenome assembly OLNY01 (sample SAMEA3136632, study PRJEB25190) | human gut metagenome | biome: human gut; feature: human-associated habitat; material: faeces | place: Austria | collected 2013
CGGCACGGCCTTCGCGGTCTACTCCGAGGACGACCACAGCCTCATGTTCTACAAGAGGCGCGGGGTTCCGCAAGTGGGAGACATGTTCAACTACCGCCGCGTGACCGCGGTGTACACGGGCTTCGAGGAACATGTATACACCTATATCGGCTCCACGCACAGTGTCCCCAATGGTCAAGAATACACGGCTTGGAAGACCAACGTTCCTTGGTTTGACATCCGGGACGCGATTCGGACCGTCAAGGTTATCGATGGGGGGATTACGCCGAGAAGTCTCTCATTCTGGTTCTATCGTTTCTCAATTTTGGAAGACGCCGACATTTCCAATCTTGATGCGAGGAATGTTTCGGGTATTTCTTGTCTATTTCTCCTTTGCGGTAAATTGTCCGTTATTAAAATGCCGAGGCTCACGTCTACCTGTCTCAGATGTGGTGATGCTTTTTCAGTTTGCGGTGAATTGACTTCACTCGAACTGCCGCCGAGCGATTTTTCGAACTGCGGTGATTTCTGGCACATGTTCAATCTCTCGAGAAAACTGACTCTCGATTGCTCCGACTGGAACGTCCAGACGGATGCCATTCACGCTGGGTTCAATGATTACGCCCCCGGCGTAACCCTCCCCAAGGCCTGGCAGTGACCTCATTGCCGCTGCATGCATATGCGGCTCCGGGCGCGTCGGTTTGACGTTCCAGACGACTAACTCGGCTTTTGGTACCTGGGAGAAGAACGCGACCGAAACCAATGCCGGCGGCTGGGAGAAGTCGGAGCTTCGCGAGAAGATGAACTCCGGCGAAGTCTGGCATCTGCTTCCGTCCGACTTCCGGTCCAAGTTGAGGGCCGTCTCGAAGCTGACGAATAATGCCGACGGCATGGGCGGCGCGCCGTCCCGAACGGCCGACAGGCTCTTCCTCTTGAGCTCTACCGAGATCTGGGGAGACGTCGATTCCGATGGAAGCCAGTATGAACTGTATGCCGGTCTAGGCGTCGATAGCTCGAATTGCTCCGCTTTGGCATCCAGATACATCTGGTGCACCCGTTCAATCGATGCGACCGGCTCAAAGCGTTTCAAGCGCGTCCTCAAGGACGGTAGCTGCTACGTCGACAGCGCGAATTACTCATACGATATTCATCCGGCTTTTTGCCTCTAGCCCGGACTCCTGGCCCGCACGATTCCGTGCGGGCCTTTTGTTTCTCCGCCGTATCGAAGCGCATGCCGCTGCGGCAATTCGCCCCCGCCGCCCGCCATGACCCCTATCTTCAAACCATCATCGATTGTGGTTTGAAAGGACAATTTCATGGCGGATAGCGAGGCGCGTCTATTCGATGCGGCCGGGAACAATATCGGCACCTACAGGCTCGAGGTGATGGACACCTTCTTGAAGCGTTTCATGGGACTGATGGGACGCGATGACGTCCCGATCGGCAATGCCGCCCTGTTCCGCAAGTGCTCCTCGATCCACATGTTCTTTATGAAGGTCCCCCTCGATGTCATCTGGTACGGGGCGGCAAGACCTGACGGTCGCGTGCCGGTGCTATCGGTCTCGAGGGACGTGAAGCCTTGGCAATTGTCTTTCGGCCCGAAGCGCACGCGGGGATGCCTCGAGGTCGCTGCCGGCACCGTCCCCAAGAGCCTCGATGCGCTCGTAATCGTGGCCGCATCTTCCTCGCGGTCGGGATCGGGCGTCACCCGTCCCGACTATCGAGACGTCGTGCGTGACCGCATCCAAATGACCAGATGTGACGGCACCACAGTTCATCTCGGCAGTGCGGTTGCGCTTCTGCACGAACATGCTTTCTAGTTGCCGCGCGACCTCCTAAAGTCCGTGCAGAAGCGCGCGGGTTTTTCTTTTGCCATTTCCTTGCTCCAAGATGATGCCGCTGCGGCAAATCGGTTCCATGCGGTACGTCTCGGGCTACGCTTTCCCTTGATTTCAAAGCAATCCGAAGGGAGCCGCATATGCATGCAGCGGAAATTCCTTTCGGGGGGGGGTATCTCGTAGATTTACCCGCCGCCTGAAAGGACAGTCGACAGTCGAGTACGTACTGATCATCGCGATCATAGTCCTGGTGGTGCTGATCGCGGGGCCATGGGTCTCGAGCGCGATCCGAAACCAGTTCAACCTCGTGGCTGGGACGCTCGGCAACGGGATCGACAAGGGGAGCTGGGAAACCGGAGGCACCGGCGGCGGCAATGGGTCGCTGACCGATGCAGATATCGTGGACCCCGTAAACGGAACCGCGTTCGCCGTTTACTCGGAAGACGACCACAGCCTCATGTTCTACAAGAGGAAGGGCCTGCCCAAGGTCGGCGACATGCTGAACAGTCGCAGGGTTACGGAAGTCTACCCCGATATCGAGAACTACAACTTTGATATCCCAGGCGGCAGAGGGGATGGCAATGCGCCTTGGTGGTCCCATAGGGCCGACATACTTTCCGTGAAGGTCATAGACAGGATTAAGCCCAAAAACATGTGCGGTTGGTTCTACTGGTTCGTGAATGTCACGTCTATCGACCTCGGACCGATCGACACAAGCGAAAACACAAGCCTTTATGGAACGTTCGATAGGTGCTTCAAACTCCAGACCCTGGACGTGTCCATGATGGATACGTCAAAAGTCAAGAGCATGTGCTGTGCTTTCTTCGGCGACGAACTTACGGAACTTGACCTCTCAAGCTGGAATTTATCGAATGTAAATGACTTCAGCTACATGTTCTTCGAATGCAAGAAACTCAGGGTTCTCAACATGCCACCCTCGCCGAGGTTCGCATCGCAAATCAATTGGCTCGGTTACATGTTCTGGCATTGCGAGAACCTTAACCTCGATTGCTCGGGATGGAATGTACCGGTCTCCGCCGCTCATCACAATTTCAACGTGAACGCCCCCGGCGTGATTCTTCCGAAGGCCTGGCAGTAACCATATGGGAGGGGGAAATACCTATCGAGTGGTCTATTTCCCCTTCTATCTAATTGAAGAGTAGTTTATCGACAATCTCAGCCCTGGAATACTTTGCCGTGTCTATCTCGCCCTCGTAGGGGTCCATGTAGCCCTGGAGCCATAGGACAAGATCACGGTTCTCGGCTTCGGTCTCGCCGAAATCGATGAGTTCCTCAACAGACATGCCGGCACGGTCACGTGTGGCGTCTTCCTCCGCCAGCTCCCAACCGAGTTGCAGGGAACACTTCTCGTGCAGGCTGAGGTCGAGTGGGGACGACCATTTGCGGTACGGGACCGACTCGTACTGAAAAGCGACGTTGAAGACCTCGATCGGTTCATAGACCTCGCGAAGGCCGCAGTACTGGAAGAGGACGTCACAGTCGATTTCAGGACTATGCATGACCACGGCAGCAAGCAAGTTGGCTTCCTCGATGGTGTAGACCTCGCCGAGGAGAAGCTGCCCGACTGGCGCGAAACGTCCGATGTACTTCCATGCGCAAATTCGGAGGGAGTCCGGCTTTGCTCCCTCGCGCTTAGCCTCGTGTGTTAACTCGGCCGCCAGCTCGGCGGGTGCCAGCGGCAAACGGATTTCGGTGCCGACACTCGGTTCGTTGCGGTAGGTCTCGAAGGTCGCACCCTCAAGGGCCGTCACCCAGATGACAATGGCTGATTCGTCGGTATTCTCGTTCAGGTTCATTTGGATTAACCTCTTCCTTGGAAGTCTCGTCGGTTAAGAGTCTATCGCTGCCGCGATTAGTCGTCTAGATCTCGGGGAGGGAAAGATGGGAAAACTGAGCAATGATGAGTTCCTCAGGCGGCTGCGGGAGCGAAACTCGCACTACGCCGACGGCGAGTTCGAGGTGCTCGGCGAATATGCCGGTATCAGCACTCCCCTTCGGTGTCGCTGCTTAGTATGCGGCGATATCTGGGACGGCAACCCCGACTCGATGCTGCGCCGGAACTCCCGATGCCCGAAATGCGGTCGCAGGGCGGCGGGTAAGACCTCGGGAAAATCGAGGACGTTGACGCATGAGGCGTTCGTCGGGCGTGCGGCAGATGCCTGCCCGGATATCGAAATCGTCGGTAAATACATGGGAGCCAACACGAGGCTGACCGTCCGCTGCCGCACCTGTGGCTACTCATGGGATGCATTTCCAGTCACAATTCTGCGCTCTTGTTCCTGCCCCTGCTGCACCAACCGCGTCGCGGTGAAGGGGGTCAACGACCTCGCGACCACGCATCCGGAGATCGCGGCGGAGTGGGATTACGAACGCAACGGGGAGCTGAAACCCACCGACGTCGTGGCGGGTTCCTCCAAAAGGGTCTGGTGGCGATGCCCCGAGGGGCATGAGTGGCAGGCCGTCATATACAGGAGGAAGGCGGGCGGCGGCAGCTGTCCCGTCTGTGGAAAGTAAAGGGGAGGGTCCAATCCCTCCCCTATCTTTAGCTATAGTCCGTAGACCTCGACCATCGCCTCGCCGATGCGGTGCGGGACGCCCGTGACGAGGGCGTTGCCCATGCAGAAGGCTCGGTGGCCATCGGTCATTCCGGTATCTGTCCAGCCCTTGGGGAATCCCTGTAACTGCTCGACCTCGTCGGGTACCAAGCGGCGGAAGCGGCCATCGGGGCACTCGATGACGTGCTTGAAGCGGCTCGCGCCGGTGCCGCCCTCGCCGGTGAGGATCGTGCGGCTCGGCTTCTCAATGGAATCGGGGAAGCTCATGGCGCCCTCGGAGTAGGTGTAGGTGAAGCCCGTCTTCTTGTTGGTGCGCTCCTCGCGCTTGGCGCCCTTGAGGTAGCGCCAGTCGGGCAGCTTCTCCTCGGCGATGTAGAACTGCTCGGGGACGTCCGATTCGTCCACCAATATGTCGCCCAGCACGCGGCGCTCGCCGCGGTAGTCCTCGGCAAAGTCGCAGGTGAGGATATGGCATCCCTGCATCACGCCCGCCGTCTTGAACTGCGATACCTTCTGGCCCACGCCGAAGCGGGTCGAGTTCTCGTAAGGGTCGGGCAGGACATCGAGTTCGGCCATCTCGTCAGGATAGACGGCGGGGAACGCCTTGGCCATGACACCGCGGCGCATGCGGTCGGTTAGGTCAATATCGCCGGCATCCTTCTCGCAGAAGATGTAGACGCGCTTGCGGCGCTGCGGGAAGCCGTACTCGGCGGAGTTGACCACGCGCCACTCGACCGTGTAACCGAGGTCAGCGAGGCAGCTCAGGATGATGGCGAAGTCGCGTCCGCGCTGGGATGCGGGGGACTTGAGCAGGCGGTCAACATTCTCGAACAGGCCGAAGCGGGGCTTCTTCATCTCGAGGAAGTGGTAGATGCCCCACCACAGGACACCCTTATTGCCCTCGATGCCGTGTGCCTGGTTGAGGGGACGTGCCACGGAGTAGTCTTGGCACGGGAAGCCGCCGACGACCATGTCGACGTCGGGGATCTCAATCTCTCCAGCCTCGGCCTTGTCCAATACCCTGTTGATGTCCTCGTTCACCACGGAACCTTCGCCGAAGCGCTCGGCATAGCATCGGGCGGCGAACTGCCTTGACTCGGTCCCGGGCGGCTCCCACTGGTTCGCCCAGATGGTGCTGAAGGGGCCAGCCGGCTTCATATAGAACTCTGGATGGTTAGGTTCCGCGTAGCCCTCTAAGCCCAAGCGGAACCCGCCGACGCCCGCGAAGAGCTCGGCGATCTTGATCTCAGACACGTTTCTCCAATCGCTGCTGTGTCCGTTCTTGCGTGATCGATGATAACCGATCTTGCGGACAAGGTAAAGATCTGTTTGGGAAATAGTGGCTGCTACAGGGATGCCGCTGCGGCAAAACGGCAGGGATGCAATCGACGTTCGATAAGTTGAATGGGCTAGTAAACGCATTCGAAGGGAATGATCTATGACAAAGGTGCGCACTGCCGCTAGGGCGCTCGGACTCGCTGGCCTGCTTGCTATCGTCCTGACTGGCACTTCAGGATGCATCCGCCTGGGGAACGACTTGGCAATTGGAACTGACAGCTCCCAAACAGCCAAGAACGATTCGAATTTTGCGCTCGCCGATGTTGAAATTACAGGCGTTGAAGTACACGATTCCGCCCATGGCAATGGAGAAAAGACTGTCGCGATTAGATGGCATGCCGTGAACAACGGCTCCGTGGACACCTTTGCTGATGGCTATTACTTCAAGGTATATCAAAACAAACAAGTCATGAGCGTTGGATACGCCGCCGATATAGACGGACGGTCAGACGAGGTTCAGGAACTCGCCCCCGGCGGTGAATATGACGGGACGTCAGTCTATTACATTAACGACCTGTCCCCCATTGAGGTTAAGTACATCGATCCGACAGATCACTCCGTAAAGCTAGACCAGACTTTCAATCTGGGGTAATAGGGTCTAGAGAAAGCATGCCGCACTGAGTTGTTCTACCAACTCCTTACCCTTGATCCATACGTTCTGACGGTACATCCTCACGCCGTTGACTTCTACAGGCTTGTCGTTCGCATCGGTGCCCGTGCCGCGGACGAACAGGACGCCGTCACGGCTCTTCGGCCAGTTGGGCGCCGTCATGGGAATCCCCGTCTTGGGAGTCACGCGAGGCGTACCGTCCCTTTTCAGGACGGGCGCGTCTACAAGACCGTTGCTGAATATAAGGTCGCGCATGCCGTCCCAGAGTGCCCTGGCGGCATCGAGGTAAGACCCGAGCCAGAAAGTCTTGAAACCCATGAAGTGGCACTGGCACAACGGGCAGTCGCGGTACTGTTCCTCGAGCACGGCGACAACCACGGTTGAGTCGATGAAAGGCACCGCGAAAGCGGAGTCCTCGAATTCGACTGAGGGGTCGCACAGCTCGTCGAAGTCGATTGAGGGGTTCAGCTTCATGTCCTCGGTGCGACCGCCCGCAGGCGTCAGCGTCATCGTCTTGAAGACGAGTCCGGCCTTGGCGAAGAGCTGAACCTGCGAGATCTTGCCGGCGTGGCCCGTGAAGAGCCTGACCACGGTCTGCTCGGCGAGGGACTTGTTCTCACGCCCCGATTTGGTCTTGATCGACAAGCCGAACGGCCCGGCGAGCTCTTCGAGTGTCTGGCCAGCATAGGTCTCGCCTATCTCATGTAAATGCGCCCTGAGCGCCCCCATCGAGGACAGCCCGCCCTGGTCGGGAATCATCCGCATGCCGACGTCCAGGCGCTCACGCGCCATTTGGGTGACGAGGGACGCCTTCAGGCGGAACCTCGGCCTGTTGGGCCATTTGGGCGATGTGTCGAGGTAGAGCAGCTGCGGGTTGACGAGCGTGGAGAGGTTCGGCATCTCGGCATCGATATCGCCCTCGAGGGCGGTGCGGACGAAGTCCCTCACGACCGTCCAGTCCGCCTCCAGGCGGCACCGGTCGACCTCGCGCCAAGTGTGGAGGTCGTAGCCCTTGAACTCGAAGCCGGCGTACTCGACCGCCACTCCCCTGCCGGGGCGCACGTAGAGGTAGTAGACGACGAGCAGCCGCTCGACCTTGTGCCAGAAGGCCGAGGTGGTGAAGCTCTCCGCCACGATGCCCTCGGGCGCCACGGCGGTGATGGACATAGGTTCCTTCGCCCGCCAGCCACCTCGGGCAACCTCGACGAGGCCAGTGGCCTTGACCTCCCAGGGCCGCCCGTCGATGACGATATCGGGGCGGCGGTCGGAGTCCGCGGGGTAACCGAGCACCGACTGCTCGATGACGGCCCCGATGCGGCCCTTGTTGCGGGATGCCCCCGACGCGGCGAGGACGCCGGCGGTATCGATCTCGGCCACGGTATGGCCGACGATCGCGTTGAAGCGGCTGTGAATGTCCTGCTCGGTGAAGCTGTGGTTACCCTTGGCCATGCTCTCCCCTTTTCTCCCCTGGGCTCTAGGATAGCGATCTTCATAAGTTATGGGAGACTTCCATCTCGTAGGGCTCGGCTGACGTGTCGGAAAACAAGACGAAGGGAGAAGACACTATGGAAGAGGAAATGAGAACTACGGTATTCGATGTGTACCACGAGATGCGCGGGCTGGCTGCGTTGCTCGATGCCGCCGCTCATGGGGATATGGCTGAGCCGGAGCAGATAGTCGAGTATGCGTCGGGGCAAATCGGCAGGCTCTCCGACTTGCTCGCGGCGGCTATCAGAGACCGCCCGCAGGCTTAACGCCTGGCTGCGCTACTTGCACGGTCCATTCGGTGCGCGATCCGCAGGGGTGTCGTTGTCGGGATCGTGGACAACGTACCAGCTGTTCCCGTAATGGCAGATGTCGCGGCAGGTACCGTCCCCCACGACCACGCGCCAGGACTCGGATTGTCGTTTGGGACCCAAGACCCACGAACGTGAGCTGTAGGACTCGATGCGGTCGAACGGGTAGACGGTGCCGTCGTACCACTTCACTCCCCAGGGAACGTACTCACCGTCGGGGCGGCACTCGACGAGAGCTGTGACTAAACGTATCGACTTCTCGCCCTGCTCCATGTGGCACTCCTTTGGAATCTATAACGAACGTTTGTTCTATTGTAGCGCAGGATGGTTGGTTGCCGCTGCGGCATGGTGATTCCACTGGTGGAAATCGCGTCTATCCTATGCGGCATCAGCCAAAGCAATCCGAGAGGAGCCGCACATGTTTGCAGCGGAAATTCCTTTCGGGGGGGGGTATCTCGCAGATTTACCCGCCGCCCGAAGGGGCAGTCGACAGTAGAGTACGTCCTGATCATCGCGATTGTCGTCCTTGTGGTGCTGATCGCGGGACCATTGGTCTCGTCGGCGATCAGAAACCAGTTCAACACGGTTGCGGGAGCAATCGGGTCGGGTACGACGGGCGAGAACTTCTACGAGCCGCAGGACATCCCCGACCCGCAGAGCGGCACGGCGTTCGCCGTCTACTCCGAGGACGACCACAGCCTCATGTTCTACAAACGCCGCGGGGTGCCCAAGGTGGGAGACATGTTCAACTACCGCAGGGCGACCCAGGTGTATACGGGGTTTGAGACGGAAATCTACCACCTTGTTGAAACCGCTTCCGACCGCTATGGTTCTTCAACCACTCCCTGGGTTAGACATCAATGGGAAATCGAAAAGGTCGATGTTGTAGATAGCGGCATTTCGCCAAAGAGCATCCGCGTTTGGTTTTCAAACATGATCAATCTTCACACCATCGATGCCTCGAAACTCGATACATCTAATTGCCGCGATATGAGCGACGCATTCTTCAGGGCTGGGAAATTGAAGGCACTTAATCTCTCGTCTTGGGATGTCTCAAAATGCTACAACTTCAGCTTCATGTTCCAAGATTGCTTGTCACTTGAAAACATCAATATGCGCGGTTGGTCCGCGCGTCCGGGTAAAAACGGAATATTCGGAATGTTTCACGGCTGTAGCTCCCTGCAATGCCTCGACTTTTCCGGTTTTGATATGTCCTTAGTCGGCACCGCCAACAAAATGTTCGATTATTGCCGATCGCTGTCCAAAGTCACTCTCGGTTCTAATTGGAAATGGGTCATCTGTGTCGATGGCACGGGGGCAAACTCATATCTGCCGACCCCTTCTTCAAAATATATCGGTGGGGCAGACGGCAAGTGGTACAGCGTTTCGACTGGCGAGGGATATGCACCGCAAGATATTCCGAATAACGCGGCCGATACCTATGTCGCGTCGAAAAACTTGTTGGTGAAATAACCGCGCTCCAGCAGCGGCTCACTGAATAAATGCTCCTCGCCTACCTAAAAGCCAGCTTGCAGTTAAATCTGGTCGCTTGCCGCTGCGGCATCACTGGTCCGTCCGGCGCGAGCGAGTCTATCCTCTGCAGCATCAGCCAAAGCAATCCGAGAGGAGCCGCACATGAACGCAGCGGAAATTCCTTTCGGGGGGGGGTATCTCGTAGATTTACCCGCCGCCCGAAGGGGCAGTCGACGGTAGAGTACGTACTGATCATCGCGATCATAGTCCTTGTGGTCCTGATCGCGGGGCCGTGGGTCTCATCTGCCATCGGGAACCAATTCAACACGGTGGCGGGAGCGATCGGGTCGGGCACGACGGGCGAGAACTTCTACGAGCCGCAGGACATCCCCGACCCCGCGAACGGCACGGCCTTCGCGGTCTACTCCGAGGACGACCACAGCCTCATGTTCTACAAGCGCCGCGGGGTGCCCAAGGTGGGAGACATGTTCAACTACCGCAGGGTGACCGAGGTGTACACGGGGTTCGAGACGGAGGCGTACACCGGCACATGGCCGAAAGACGACTGCCCATGGTTCCCCATCGCCACCGAGGTCAAGAGCGTCGCCGTGGTCGATGTCGGAGTTAAACCGTTGAGTATGGCTTGGTGGTTCAACCAATTTTGCTACTGCAAATCTTTCGATCTGGGAAATATCGATACGAGCGAGTGTATATCGTTTGAGCGACTTTTCTCGTCTTGCTGTTCGGTCGCCACGGCAGACCTGCGCGGCTTGGGAAAATGGGATACGGGCAATGTACAGTACATGACTGCGTGCTTCGACGGCATGAGAAAGCTGACCGAGATTCCCGACATATCGGGCTGGAGCACCGAATCTTGTGTCTCCTTCGGGGCTGTGTTCTACAACTGCACCGGCCTTCGGCGTCTCGATATCTCGCATTGGTCCAACAGGTCGTGCAAACCCGGACCGCAGTCCTGGAGGTATTTGCCTTTCGGGCATTCCGGCGGCGGCTACCCTGACCTCGAATACGTCAAGATCGGCGCGAGGTGGGACCATGTGGGCGACCTCCTGAGAAACACGAATACGATTATGAAGGTCACAGGCGCCGACGGCAGTTGGTATGCCCTTTCGAACGGCAACGCCTACAGCTCGAGTTCTGTCCCGGACAACAAGGCCGATACGTACTACACGACGAAAGCACTTCTGGAACAAGTCGCGAAACAAAATTAGGTCTCTGACGCTGATAATTTAAAAGATTGGAACAAACTAATTGGAAAGGTGACCAAAAGGTGCTTTCCCAACTAGTCGAGTTATGCTTTGCCGCTGCGGCACATCGGTTCCATGCATGACGTCTCGAGCTATGCTTTCCCTTAATCTCAAAGCAATCCGAAGGGAGCCGCACATGCACGTAGCGGAAATTCCTTTCGGGGGGGGGTATCTCGCAGATTTACCCGCCGCCCGAAGGGGCAGTCGACACTAGAGTACGTCCTGGTCATCGCGATCATCGTCCTGGTGGTCCTGATCGCGGGGCCGTGGGTCTCGTCTGCGATCAGGAACCAATTCAACACGGTGGCGGGTGCGATCGGCTCGGGCACCACGGGAGAGAACTTCCACGAGCCGCAGGACATCCCCGACCCGCAGAACGGCACGGCGTTCGCGGTGTACTCCGAGGACGACCATAGCCTGATGTTCTACAAGCGCCGCGGTGTTCCCAAGGTGGGAGACATGTTCAACTACCGACACGTGACCGCGGTGTACACGGGCTTCGAGAATGAAAGCTATGGCCTCGTTGGATACGACCCGACTTTAGACAACTGGGATACGTGCGATGCGAACGTTCCATGGTACGAAATGAGAACGAGAGTGACGAAGGTTACGGTTGTCGACCGAGGTATCAAGCCTCACTCCTTGGCGCAGTACTTTTATAGGTTCGAGAACTTGGAGTCGGCAGACCTCGGCAACTTCGACCTTTCTAAAACAGTCAGTCTCAATAGTCTATTCCTTCTCTGCTCTTCCCTGCGGTCTGCGAACGTCCCCAGTGTTTCGAGCGTCTGTACCGACTTTCAGGATGCTTTCTCCCATTGTCTGGTGCTTAAGGACTTGGATTTCAACGGATGCGATTTTTCAGGAGCCTACAGCTTCTTTCATACCTTTGCGTGTTCTGGATTGCTTTCATTTGATTGCTCGAACTGGAATGTATGGTCTGATGTTCTGCATACCGATTTCAATGCCGGCTCGCCTGGCGTGATCGCGCCAACGGTTTGGACGGCGAAATGATTCCCGTATTCGCCCCCATGCGTAGCCTTGTAGCTCTGTAGCCGTGTAGCCTTGCAGTCAGATTGTATTCAAATGTGTCAGGACATTCCGGGTTTGTAGATGCTATAATATCCTTGCTCTCGAGAGAGGGTTCAGCCCCGGCTGGTAAACCTGACGTTTGGCGTGGTGTGCGTCTACACGCATAGCGGGCATGGCCGCGATAGAACTTCCCATGCATAGGGGTTCGACCCCACAGCGCCCTGATGCTTTCGGGGAGAGCGAACTGGCAGGCAGGTAACCGGGATATAGGCTGTCCAGAAGGAGGGGCTTCGCGCCCCTCCTTCTTTTTTGGGCATCGAGTTCGCATTTGCCAAATGCCGTTGCGGCATGACTCGCGGGGTTTTCGCTGCCCAGGCAATCCTTGTCTGAAAGACAAGGAGAACGCCATGAAAGCGAACAACAGGGACGTGCAGCGAATTTCCAATCTCGCCAAGGGATACGAACGGAATCTCTGCGGGAAGGATTTCCTCATCTGCTATGGTGAGGAAGGAAACACCCGCATGCTCGAGGTGGCGTTTTCCAAGAAGAGGTTCAACCATCTCGTCGGTATCGATATCGGGCGCTGCCATATCAAGCCGTGGGTGCTCTATAAGAAGGCGCTCGCGGGAACTCTGACGCCGCGCGAATTGGGAAGCTCGCTTTCGCAGTATTTCCCCACCAAAGCCCTCGCGGCACGCATGATGAATGCCTTCGCAAGCTCCGCCACCCATGTCAGCAAGGTCAATCCCCTATCCACTCACGTCAACGCCGAGATCTGGATATCGGGCGATGCGGCACAATTCGCCATCGGGTGCCTAAAGGTAAATGCCGAGTACCACAGCTCGTCCTGCTATGTGCCGAGCAGCCTGCAGCTCCTGAAACCCGAAAAGGTGGACATGAAGTCCAGCGGTAAGCGGATGCCAATCGTCGCCATGCTCAGCAAGGACGCATCGGCAAAAGGCTACGACACCCTTCTCCATGTCAACGAAGAATTGCTCGAATCCAGCCGCGACAGCCCCGGATTCATCATCCGCAGCTTCGGGGACACCGATGCCCTCCGGAAATCGTATCCAATCATCATGGACACGGTCATGGGCCTGGATCCGAACAAGGATATGAGTCTCGACGATCTGTTCGAGGACAAGACCGCCTTCGCCCAGGAACTCAATGAGCTCAATCGCCGGCGCGAGAGTTTCAGGAATACGCTGTCGTACTCCCCCGCCGATAAGAGCGGTAGGTAGTCACGCGGGCAGGTGGCTATGCGTGTAGCTGCGTAGCCCGATAGTCGAGTAGCGGTGTAGCTGAATTAACATGTAGCCATATAGCTCTGTGACTAGGATTAGGCCTCCCCATATGCCGCAACGGCACTGCTTGGCTAACCGGCGAAGTCATGTCTATCCTCTGCAATATCAGCCAAAGCAATCCGAAGGGAGCCGCACATGCACGCAGCGGAAATTCCTTTCGGGGGGGGGTATCTCCGAGATTTACCCACCGCCTGAAGGGGCAGTCGACTATCGAGTACGTCCTGGTCATCGCGATCATCGGTCTGGTGATCGTGTTCGCGGGACCCGGCTTGGCCGGTGCCATCCGAAACCAGTTCAACACGGTTGCGGGAATATTGGGAAACGGGATAGCAGGTGGGACTTGGGAACCGAGCGGTTCCGGCAACGGTAACGGGGCGCTGACCGACGCCGACATCGTGGATCCCGTTCACGGGATGGCGTTCGCCGTCTACTCCGAGGACGACCACAGTCTCATGTTCTACAAGCGCAAGGGCCTGCCCAAGGTCGGTGACATGTTCAACAGCCGCAGGGTGACCGAGGTGTATACGGGGTTCGAGACGGCGCGGTATTCCGCAACTTGGGATGCGGCGCATAGCTCTGAAAACAATGGGCCGGCTAACACCCCTTGGTATGGGCACCATAGCGAAATCGAATCCGCTTGCGTCGTCGACTTCGGAATCAAGCCTCACAGGCTGTCATTTTGGTTCCAATCATTCACCGCAATGAAATCCGTCGACCTCAAGAGGCTCAATGTGTCGGCATGTGCCGATTGGCAGCATACGTTCTGGCGCTGCCAGTCCTTGACCGCGCTCGACCTCTCAGGGATGAATGTCACCAAGTTGAACATCATCGAGTCGATGTGTACGGGTTGTTACTCGCTCAGAAACGTCAGTTTCGCAGGATGGAAAGGTTCCCCAACTTCCACTGGCCTTATGTTCTCAAGTTGCTTTAATCTCGATAACATCAATTTCGGCAATATGGACTTCTCAAAAATCACGGATGTATATAAGATGTTCTTCAACTGTCGTTCCCTTACTCTCGACTGTACTAATTGGAGCATTTCTGCCAACATACGTCATGATTTCTTCAATTACGATGCCCCCGGCGTGATCGCGCCAACGGTTTGGACAGCGAAATGATTTCCGTATTCTTCCCCATGCGTAGCCAAGTGGCCCGATAGCTTGGTAGCCGTGTGGCTCAATAGTCCAACTGCAAAACTGGCACGCAATCCAGTAGTCGACAATAGCGAGCTTTCTTAGATCGTGGCCAAAGGCGGTCGTGCCGATATCTGGATGAATAAGAATAATAAGAATAAGGTTAGAGACTCTTCGGGTGAAAACAATAATATCGATCAGCTATGTCACGGGGTGCCATTTCGGGCACCCCTTTGTTTTCCTATGCGTGCAGGCGTGTAGCACTGTAGTCCTGCAGCTCGGTAACTGTGTAGCACGGTAGGCGCATGGCGGTGTATGCCTGCATGTCGCTACCTTTGTCCCATTGTCTTTTTCTGCCCAATCGGTCGCTAACGTTTGAATAACGTCAGTACTCATTGGAGGTCGATACGGGTTTTTCCGCCACCGAAAGTTCCGTCAGTCAGATTATCGAGAAGCTCGATTCGTTGCCGACCGTCGCACGCGATACCGCCGCAAAAAAAGAGGGCGTTCGGGAATCCAATTCGCTCCCCGAGGCGATTGCCGATGCCCTCGATTCGGAGGGATGGGCCGTCTCCGACGATGACGTACGCAATCTCGGATATCTGGAAATCGAGCGGGAAACGGATCTTACCGGTTACGATCTCGTACTCACCATCGACCTGCGCGGCAAGGATATGGACTCTGCCAGTGATTGGATGACTTCAGTCCGCGAGCTCGTCTACAACTGGGATCCGGTCGAGGAGGCGCTTATCGCCGCGGAATGCCCGGACGCTCCCTCGGTTGACCGAATCATCGAAGACTTCAAATCTACCTATAAGAGCTCAATCTGCGGTATCGAAGCTGTCTGTCAAATCGTCACCAGCGCATGGGATGAGAAAACCGAGACGGAAGGCATCCATTCAGAATCGCTCGACCATATTTGCGAACGAGCAAGCTCTGCCATCGATGCCCCGATGGATGATTCTCGCGCGGTTGGGCGCAGCGAGGATATCGATAAGTAGCCAGCGACCTGCGGAACAGTGTTGAAACTCAATAGCCAAATAGCTTGGTAGCAATGTAGTTCGGTAGCCACGCAGCCCCGTTGTCCAGCAGCACGACAGGCACGCAGTTCAGTGGCCGACAAAAGGTATAGAAACTCTTCGGGTGAAACAATAATAACGACCAACTATGCCACGGGGTGCCATTATGGGCACCCCTTTGTTTTCCTATGCGTGTAGCCGTGTAGCCGTGTGGCTCTGTAACCGTGTAGCTCGGTAGGCGTGTAGCTCGATAGGCGTGTAGCTCGATAGGCGTACGGCGCGGGAAGGACCGTGACCTGAACGGGTCTGCGATGGCAACGGTCATCGAGGATAACGTGAAAAAGGGTCGAGCTTGCGGCTCGACCCTTAGGTCGATTAAGGCGCGGGCTTTCGCAATGCAACCCGACCTGTGCGTCGCTCACCAGGCAGCGCGTTAGGAGAATGCAAGATGCTTTCCCTGCTCGCGACACTCGGTGAGAAACATGTTGATGATAACTTGGTACGGGACACCCGTGCGGGCGGATTCCGCCTTGAAATAATCGATGTTCTCGCCGTCGATGTTCATGGTGACGCGACGGCGGACCTTGCCGATGTAGGGGTTCGGAACGCTATCGGAGAAGTCGACCTCGGCGGGCATCTCCATAATCTCGTCCTTACCATTCATTTCGATACCTCCAATACTGCCGTTCCTCTGTCCTCGTCGATTTTCTCGCCGAGATTATCCTGATAGTCGAGCCGCCATGCCTCTCGCAGTGGCAGACCGTCAGCACCCGCGATTCCAAGTCCATCCCTATCAGAAAGAACCTCTCCTCGTAGTCCGAGTGCTTGTCATCCGGCACGATGCGGGCGTATGGATCCGAGAACGCATCAGCCGCCGATTCGAAGCTCACTCCGTGCTTCTTCACGTTGATGGCGGCCTTGCGCTCGCCCCACTCGAATTCTATGTATCCGTCTTCAATCATACTGACATGATACATATACCGTACATATAAGTCAAGATGACTCTATCGGTCGGATCAGATATCGGATTGGGGTTTCCTAATTATTCGCGTAGCTCGGTAGCCGCGTAGCCCGATAGGTCTGTAGCTCGGTAGCGATGCAGCCGTATAGGGCGAAAACCTCTGTTCGATATAGGCCGGTAGATAGCTATCTAGCTGCGGAATTGCCGCTGCGGCAAGACTCCGTCGGTTTTTTCGGGGTGCCAGAGACTGAGAACCGTTGTAGGTTCGCGGTCAGGAGGTCCCCTTGGGCTTTCGCTATGTAAGCATCTTTTCCGGCGTCGAGGCGGCGTCGCTCGCGTGGGAACCACTCGGCTGGGAGCCGGTTGCGTTCTCGGAAATCGAGCCGTTCCCGTGCGCCGTGCTGGCCGAGAGATGGCCAGACGTCCCCAACTTGGGAGACATCACAAAAATCGACTGGAAGGAAAAAATCGATGGAGCTATCGACCTTGTTGTTGGCGGATCCCCGTGTCAATCGTTCTCGGTGGCGGGTAAGCGCGAGGGCCTCAAAGGCACGTCCGGCCTTATGTTCGAGTACATTCGATGCGTACAGGAACTTCGTCCTCGCTGGTTTCTATGGGAAAACGTCCCAGGAGCGCTCACGAGCGAGGATGGGGGCGCTTTCGAACAGCTGCTCAGCGAAATGGATGAACTCGGGTATAGTCTCGCATGGAGAGTTCTGGACGCGCAATTCTTCGGAGTGGCCCAGCGACGCCGCCGTCTGTTTCTTGTCGGACATCTTGGAGCCGAATCCCCCGCAGAGGTTCTCTTTGAGCCCGACTGCCTGTCAGGGAATCCTCAATCGAGCCGTGAAAAGAGGAAGGAGCTTGCCCGCCGAGCTGGACGCAGCGCTGCGTGCGCAGGCTTCAAGTACAGCGCTGCGCCCCGAGCAAACACATTAGGATATGCAGAAGAGCAGGCCAACACGCTCACCGCGGACTGGCATGCGCCGGCCGTCTTGCCGTTGCAGGGGAATATGATCGGACGAGCCGACAGCGCAGACCGACAGGGCATGGTAATGTCCCAGTACGGCACAGAGATCGCGGGATGCCTGACGGCTCGGGGCGATTCGTCCCCCTGCGCGGACAGGGGTCAGAATATCGTCTGCATGACGGGCACGCAGGCGCATTGCCATATCAGCGATGAAATCGCAGGTTGCCTGACCGCCCATATGGGCAAGGACGATGCGCCCGTGGTGGTGGGCGGAGCGAATCTGCAGACTTATGTCTGCGAGACCGCGCATTCGGGCAGCAACGGCCTAGGAGTCGGCGAGGCCGATATCTTCCCGACTCTGGACACCTCATCGGGACCCGCCGTCTGGGCTCGCGAGAATGCCATCCTACCGCCCTTCGGGTTCGCGCAGAATGTCCGCAATGAGGTACGTATCGTCGGCGATGGAACCATCAGCGGAGCGCTCGCCGCCAGGCCCGGTATGAAGCAGACGACCTTCGTTTGCACCGGCGGCACCTATCCCATCAACGAGCAGATCGCCACCCGCGACAAGAAGCTAGGGCGTGGGACGGGCCTCGGGGTCGGCGCTGACGGCGACCCCGCGTTCACGCTGCTCGCGAACCACCCGCACATGGTCGCATCCGGCAGCGGGAGCGATCCCATCGCCATGGGCAACCTCAACGCCCATACAGCTATCTGCCGAAATGTCTGCCCCACTCTCAAGTGCGGCGGGGATGGCGCGATGGTCGCATCGGAAATCGGAGACAAGCCCGCGGGGGTAAATCACATGCTTGTCCGTCGGCTCACCCCGCTCGAGTGCGAACGCTTGCAGGGTTTCCCCGATGAGCATACGCTCATCGCCTGGAAGGGCAAGCCCGCTGAGGAGTGTCCCGACGGGCCGCGCTACAAGGCGATCGGCAACTCGATGGCGGTTCCCGTCATGAGATGGATCGGCAGGCGTATCGCGGCGGTCGATAAGAATTAGGCAACGGATTTACAGTTCCGCTAAAAGGGGCACCTTTTGATGTGCCCCTTTTCCTTTGGCAAAATCTGTGCGTAGACGTGTAGCTGTGTATGCCCGTAGCGGTGTAGCTCGGTAGGCACGTATGTATGGAGCTGCATGACTGGATTGTCCCTATCAGGATTTGAACGAGAATAATAAGAATAAGAAAAAGAAGAATAAGAAGTTAATGAATGGCGGAGGTGAAGGGTTTCTCCCGCTTGAGCGTATTCGCGTAATCATGTAGCCGTGTGGCTATGTAGCCCGATAGTCGCGTAGTCAAATAGCACGGGCAAAAAAGATAATAACAAGTAGCCATCCTACGGGGTGCCATTTCGGGCACCCCTCTGTCTTGCCGGATGCTTGCTTGATGGTAGGCGTGTAGCTCTGTGGTGGTGTAGCGGCGTAGTGGCGTAACCCCGTAGCGAATTGTGCGGTAAACCGTGTTGGTGCGCGGTGCGGCAATGGATGGATGAGACTGAGAGCGGCGTCGATAGCGATCGGCTTCCATGCGGGATGGGCATACAGTTCGCGTTGGTGTATAGCCGTGTAGCTCTGTAGCGGTGTAGCCGATATGCCGCCTAGGCAACTGTCCCCCACACACTCGGTAATATGCAATGGTGCTGTAATGAAAAACGCCCGCGTTGCTGCGGGCGTTGGATAATTTCGTCTATAGGGGGATGAATGGCCGAAGATGGGATGAACCTCATGGAGGTAGCAATCGAAAAGGACGCAAACGACAACCCGACCTGCATCGTCTGGCCCGATGGCCGTCGCTTCTCGATCTCGAGCAGCGGGGCACCTCTCATGTGCCCGTCGCGGACAGCGGGCAGGTTCGCATATGTCCGCGACATATATGTCATCGGTCGCGGCAATAGGACCCACCGCAGGTCGCTTATCGCGGACGGCGGTAAGTGGTATGTCGTCTGCCTTAAATAGGCGTGTAGCTGTGTAGGCGTGTAGCTCGGTGGTCGGGCACTGGGCTGCACGCCCGCCTATCCGCCTGAAGCTATTCTCGATTTTGCGGCCAGACCATCAGACGGTTCGGGTCCTTCGCGAGACTCCTCATCATGCCGATCAGCTCGCCGCGTGTCTTGGTATTCAGGCGATTGAACAGCGTGACCAGTTCCAAGCGCTGACCCACCGGGGCATCGGTATCCTCGGCATGTGGCGCCTGGTCATCGAAGAGCTGCTCTATGGTTATATTCAGCACCCGGCAAAGCGAAAGCAGGTTCGAGACGCGCACGGTCCCCAAATCTGCCTCTGGTCGGATTATCGTCTGAAGCGTGCTGATCGGTATACCCGCCAGGTGTGCCACCTGGGTATTCGTGTAGCCGGCGCCCTTGATGATGGCCTCCAACTTCGTATAGGGGCGATCCTTGCCCGCTATCTGCTTTTTAACTGCCGGTAGTCTTTTCTCCTCGGCCATGGTTAAAACTCCCATCTCTCCATATGCGTCTAGATGTTGTCAGGTAGTCGGCTACCTAGCTATCCGGCTACGTATGTAGCAATGTAGCTAGGTACACCCAAAGCGTCTCGCCCGCCGCGGAGTGGCGGGCTATTCGGCATCCTCGGAGACATCGCTGTGGCAGTCTTTGCCAGCAGCCACTTCATCCATCGCTTGCGGCTCGCGATTCCTCTGCATGTTCGAGGGGTCCAATTTCATGGCGCTCGACACGCGCATGAGACAGGACTTCGCCTGTGCGTTGAAGCCCCTGAAATCGCTCACGAGACATTCCTCGTCGCCGGAGAGAAGCGCCTCCTTCCCGGGATTTCCCTCCTCGCCATCGAACAGGTCATCCACAAAGGTCTCAAACGGAATGTCCAAGCCCTTGCAGATCCTCAGGAACGTGGAGATCTGCATGTTCTGGCATTTCGACCTTCCGTTTACGAACGTACTCAGGGTCGAAGTCGAGACACCGGACCTGCGACTGAGCTCCGATGCGGTGATGCCGTACTTCTCAAGTATTTCCTTGAATGTCATGGTCTCCCCTATCTGTAGTCAGGTTGCTACTTGGCTACAGAATACATGATTTGGAAGTGATTTTCGCGTATGTAGATATAATTCGCGCAAACAAGTTATTTCCACGTATGTAAATTACGATTCTAAATCATATTGCCCAAATCTGGAAAAAGGACTAATATCTCGTTCGTAGCTACGAATGCGGAATCCGATTCCTCATTCGTCAACTATGCCCCAAGTAGTTCGATTTAGTTACGGAGACGCGATGACCAAAACCCTGCGTTTGAATCTGCGACGGCAGTCCTTCTGGATTATGTCGAGGATACGGAAATGTTCGCCAACGCCATGAATGAGTCAACCGACGGTGCCGCATTGCTCGATGGGGAATGCAACTTCCTGCGCGAACCGACCGCAAATGAGTTTCGGTTCATGAGACTCCTGCTCCCAGCAGACGGCGCCGCCCGATTCCTGGCCGCATTTGAATCCGTTATCGAGCGGGAGATCCCGTGGTCAGCTGATGATCCCGAGGGCGAAAGCGCGGAGGCGATGTAGGGTGAATGAAGTCGAAGCCAAAAAGAGCGCCAAGCCCGGCCCGTTTACCGATGAGGAACTCCTGCAGCTCCCCCTCGTCCTGAACTCCGAGCAGACCGCAAGGATTCTCGGCTGCAGCCGATCGAAGCTCCAGTCCATGTGCCGCGCCGACGCCATTGAGTACCAGCGCCTCCAGAACCGATTCACCTTCAACCGCGATTACGTCTTCAAGCTCGCGGGAATCAGCTACGAGTCCCTCTTCAAGACGGTCAGCGAGCGCTGCCTGGCAAGGGCGAAAATCAAGGAGCAGTACGCGCCCCTCTTCAAGAAATACGGCGTGGACATCCTCGGAGGCGAACCCCTTCTGGGCGCCGGATCGGCCGCCGATGACCCGATCGTCAAGGACGATGGAGACGAAATGGACGATGCCCTGCTCGACCAGATCGGGGAAGCCCAGCTCGGAAAGCTGTTGCTCAAAGCCCTTCTCAAAAATGCCTAGTTGACAAGCTCGGCATCCCGCCACAAAATCAAGGCATACCGGTTCCCCAAGCCGGACGATAGGAGATGAACTGCATGACCCGCCCTGCTGGGCGTGCAGCCGTGGATGCTGCCGCCTGTCCGTGCAACCTGTTAGCCGCCGACCCCGAGAGCGTTAAGCCCTTCGGGGTCTTTTCGCCATGCAGATGTACCCTGGCAGGTGAGCCCGAATGAGCATCACCATCAACTCTTGGATGATGCGCGAACTCGATCTATCGGGAAACGAGCTCATCGTCTTCGCGCTCATCTGCGAAGCGGGCAAAGATGGCATCAGCGTCTCGAAACCCATGCTCGCATTTCTCACCAACACATCGGTCGCGACCGTCAGACGCGTTCTGGGCAAATTGTCCGAACGCGGGTACATCGAGCGCACCCATGTCGGAGAGAACGAACCCAGCACCTGGGTCGCCTGCATCGACGAAGGGTCCTGCCGCCCCTCCTCTCCTATCGAAACCATTTACGGCCGCAACGGCCGGAACCGAGTCATGTCGATAGCAAAATAGGAGGACTACCATGGATTTCAGCTACAACGACACCATGGCCGACCGCTTGGAAAACGAGCCCTACTGGAAACAGTACGGGTGGATGAACAAGCTCGGCCTCAACGGCGCCCGCGCAATCGTCTTCGCGCTCATCTTCGAGCGCGACTGCACCGATGACCCGGCACGCGAGCGCATCACCTCGAAATACATCGCCCGCGCCCTCGATGAGGGCT
>OLNY01001144.1_pt1 | contig 22002 bp, 23 predicted proteins | sample 1671981 | NCBI WGS metagenome assembly OLNY01 (sample SAMEA3136632, study PRJEB25190) | human gut metagenome | biome: human gut; feature: human-associated habitat; material: faeces | place: Austria | collected 2013
ACCTGAATAAAGGTATCACCATTACGCTAACCGACAAGCGCGAGAAAGAAGAAGACGGATCGTTCAAACAAGAAATTTTCCACTCAGAAGAAGACTGGGCACCTTCTTTATCCACAGTTGCCACAAGTTTCCCCTCATAACGGCTGTCATTTCCTATGGTGATACTGCTGTTGTTCATAAGGGAGGCGGCATGGTCGTTCAGATAGCCTTCCATATCATATAGGTCCAGATATTCGGAGGTGATAAAAGCGCCGATCAGGCGGTCACCGTTTCCATCTGTGCCGGCATCTGGGACTGCAAGAGTACAGCCGCTGGCTGTGAAGGCCATGAAAATAACCGATAATTTGAACAAACTTTTTAACAGATGATTGTTCTCCCGTCCCTTCAAAAATCTTTCTGCAAAATGTGCGTCACAATTTGTGGAAAATTTTCTCCAGATGAGAGCACCGCAATGGACCACCTTAACCGATTTTTGGTGATATTTTGATTTCCTAATCTTCATTTTCGTCCTCCTCCAGATTTCCATCGAATTTTAAGATATCGCCAACATCGCATTGCAGGAAATAACAGATCCGGTTAATGGTGTGGAACCGCACGCCCTTGGCCTTTCCGCTTCTGAGGACGGACAGGTTGGCTTCTGTAATGTTCACCAGGCTGCACAGTTCCTTAGACGTCATTCCCCGCTCTTTCAATACGTCTTCAAGGCATACTTTTATTGCCATAAATCATTTCCTTTCATTATTGCAAATTGCTCCATATTAAATAGTCAATGATATTAAATTAAGAGTCGTTACCTGAATACCCTTGCTTCTTCCTATATAACGAATCAAGACACTTGCAGTCCGGCTATCATTTATATATCTCCATACGCTTAAATAAACAGGTCATTATCCTCTTTCAGCCTCTGCATTTCCCTTATATACTTTGCAAACAACAGCACTGCCAGCACAAAGGCCAGGGAAAATACCGGGACCGCCACCACATACTCAAGCTGATAAAGGCTGCTCTGGAAAAACAATTGTAGTAGGTTAAATACCGCACCCAGCCCAATAGTGGATACTAAGGTCCACACGCAAAAGTGGGAAAGTTTTTCCGCCAGTTTTACACTCTCTTCCTGATACAGGTCTTCCTTCATTGCAGCCAGAAGCCTTCTCGCCAGGAAAACAACTATAATATCCAGTACATAAGGCAGAATACGGACTGCAAAGTGGAGGAACAGGAAAACATAGGTGGGAGTAAGGTTAGAAAAAGTAAAAAATCCATCGCTTAGCTCTATGCCTGTATTTCCCTTCTGTACCGTTTCCAGATTCTGAAGCAGCCCTCCCAGCTCCTGTCCAAAGATGCCATACACCAATACCACGCTCACAGTGCCAAGAAGGAACCAAAGCCCCTTTTGCAGTTTCTCCGTTCCTGCATTTTTATAATGAAGCAAAATACGGATAAGCAGGTAACCCAGAAGGACGGAATAGAAGGTACTTCCCAGGGACCATTTCCCGGTGCCTGGTACTCCGGTGGACAAAAGTCCCGGATTGATCATGTAATATAGGGTTACAAAAAGAAGAGCGCTGATAACCAGAAGCATGAAATCCAGGGGTTCTGATTTCTTGCGCCAGTGCAGGAATACCCAAATTCCAGCAGGGATAAGTCCCAACAGCATGTATAAGATGATTGCGACCACATTTCCTACAGCCCCAGACAGCGACAGAACCCGCAGGCCAGCTCCGATCTGCTCAAAAGGGAATGCGATCAAGGTGGAAAACAGACCGGATAAGCTGCGCTGTAAAATACAGAACAGGACGCAGGCGGCCGCTTCCACAGATAAGAGGGTAAATAAATGTCTTTCTTTCATGGGGAACCTCCTTTTTGCAGATATCGAGAAAATCCGCTATCGTGCTGGATTAAACTATCTAATCCTTTACTATAGATTTCTTTATCTGGTTTATAAGAATTATTGAAAAACGATAATTTATAATTTAATTATAACTTATAATTATCGTTTGTCAATAATTTTAGCAATAAAAAAATTGCCAGGCAGAATTTTCACGCTTTGCTCTATCCAATAGACAGGAGCAACGTTTTTATTTTCTTACCTGGCATTTTTCACACAAACCTATTCTGTACACACTCTAGAGCGTGTTTGAAAAAGGCTTTCTGCAGGCAACCGTTCAACCAGCTGCCTGCATTTTCTTTACTTTCTATACACTGCCTTCGAACTCATTCCCCGAGCTTTTAAAAGCTTCTTATATGCTTTCAGCTGCTTTGCCGGAACTTTGACAGTTGGCTTTTTATAGGTTCCTGCAAAAGCTTTTGAACCTACAGTCTTGCCTGACAGTGTACTTGTCTTAATTGTAATACTCCTGAGTTTCTTACAATTACAGAATGCCTGTTTTCCAATACTTCTGACAGTTCCAGGAATTGTTATTTTACTCAGGCTAATGCAATTTGCAAATGCTCTGTGGTCAATCTTTACGATTCCATTTCCACCACTTACCCTGCTCAGCTTCCTGCAACCATAAAATGCATTTGTTCCTATCACAGTAACATTTCTTCCTATAGTGACAGACTTAAGTGACTTATTATTTTTAAACGCATTTGCTGATATAGCAGTTACCTTGCAAGTGATTCCATTTACTTTGACCGTATCTGGAATTCTTACAGATGCTTTCTTATAAAACGGCTTTGTAAATTCAACGCTCATTCCATCCTTCAGTACCTTGTAAACTCCATTTGTAGCTTTATCATTTATGACTTTTCCAGGTGTTACAGTCTGTGGTTTGAGTTTTGCAATCTTTTCAGTTCTTGTCACTCCACAGAAAGTACAGGTAAATGTTTTGATTCCTTCCTTCGTAGTGGTAGCCGCTGTTGTAATTTTTCCCGCATTCCACGTATGTTTCGTTTTCGGAATTATTGTTCCTTCTTTCAGCAACTTGCCACAATCCTGGCAAAAAATATCGCCACTGTAACCATCGGATTTACAGGATGCTTTTTTTGAAAATTTCGTAATAGTATTTACATGTCCGGTCGCATGGATTTCTTCTATTCTTGTGGATCTACATACTTCGCAAGTGAATGTTCTGATTCCTTTTTCTGTACAGGTTGCATTTTTCGTTACTTTTCCTTCATCCCAGGTATGGGGTTCTTTCGGAATAGTTTTTCCAGAAGAAATTTTTATGCCGCAGTCTGTACAATAAACATCGCCTGTATAACCTTCCTGTATGCAGTTTGCTTCTATCTCATTACGCAGTTCTGTATACTGATGTCCTGTTGCCGGAATTTCTTCTGTTTTGGTTTCATTGCAAACTGTACAGGTGTAAGTCTTAATTCCTTTTTGCGTACAGGTTACCCCTGTCGTTATTTTTCCTTTATCCCATGTATGAGCTTTCTTTGCAATTTTTTCACCAGAAGACAGCTTTGTATTACAGTCCTTGCAGTAGATATCTCCTGTGTAGCCTTCTTCCGCACAAGTCGCAGCTTTCACATTGCGTAGCTCTGTATGCAGATGTCCTGTTACCGGAATTTCTTCTGTGCTTGTTTTTCTACATCTTGTACAAGTGTAAGTTTTACTTCCCGGTTCTTTGCAAGTTGCATCCTTTGTAATTTTTCCACTATCCCACATATGACCTGTTGCCCCGACTGATAGTCACAATATATATTTTTCTTTTTAATTTGGTAAGGTTCCAGAGCTAACAGCTGCCTGTCTATACTTTGTTCCTTGGTAGATACTCTAATATATGCATATTTCTCCATTTTTTTGTCCTCCTGTATTTTTTTTATAATCCAGTAGACATTTACACATCCAATTCACCTATATATAGGTAACATTTTAATAATATTCTTTTATTTACTTAAAGTCAACTATGTAAAGGTAATTTTATATTTTTCCTCTGTTATGATGAACTCAACTTTACAAAGATAACTAATCATAACAGGTGACCGTATGACTTATTCTGATATTTATGCATTACGTATCTGTCAGCTCTGCAAAAATCGTAAAATTACGATAAACAAGCTTGCAACACTGGCTGGACTGAAACAATCCACAATAGATAATATTATACGAGGAAAAAGCAGGAATCCCCAAGTAAGAACACTCCATAAAATCGCTAATGTATTTGGAATGACCTTAAGTGAGTTTCTTGATTTTCCGGAACTCAATGACTATTCCATTGATGATGAAGAAGATGATGAATAATGATTTTTAACACTGTCACTCCCAAATAACATTTATTTTGGGATACAAAAAACCCCTTATCTAAAGTTTAGCATTCGCATTTTTTCAATGCTTTTTCCCTTAAATTACTTGATTTTTCTTTCTTCCTTTTTTAGCATAACAGAAACAGGATTTCCTGATACGCCACAGTTTCTTCCTGTTCAGACTTATAGTATACTTAAATAATCAAATAGAGAGACACCATTTTATTAGTTAAAAAAGCAAGAATCTTTCAACAACCGTTGAAGAATCTGCGGTTGAGCTTCTTCATCGCTACTCTGGCAGACTCCATCAGCGGCCATTCTTTCCTAAGCCTCCCTTTCAGCATGCCTTATTTTAAACTGCTTTGTTTTCAACCATCAAATTCTATGTCAATTTTAACGCAAAAGTGATTTCCTGTCCTTCCTGCCTGAATACTGCGATTCATCCGAAGCATGATTCCATACTCACTTGTGATCCGTTCCAGATCTTCTTCCCGTTTCTGGACCATTATCTTCGACACCATCAACACTTTTTTACGTTTTTCCATAGATGTTTTGCAGTTATTCCCTTTGATACATTCTGTTTTATAAGAACAACCAGTGCAGTCTGAACATCTGTAATAAGTTTTTATACTGACATATCCTCTCGTCGTTTTACTTCTTCATTCATTTGTAACTGTTCCTCCACTTTCGTACCTGTCATCTGCAACGATTTCTGAATATGTTTCTATGTCAAGAAAAAGCACTCTTTAAAAGCGCTGTATCTGGCCACTTTTAAGGCTACGAAAAATAGGCCAGTACAATTCGAAACTGGGTGCAGGTATATAACAAACTGAGTATTATATACGAAAGGTGCCATCCAGAGTAACAAGTAAACCGACGATTAAGACGGGCGCCCCCTGTGCTTGACATATAATTCAACAACTTTTATATAAAACAAGGGCGAAGGGTCTATCACCCTTTCATTCGTAAAAGAATCTTATTTACAGACTTTTTCTCACAATCTCAAATAAAATAATCCCAAACAAGTTACAAAACGTAAAAACTTTGTACTTGCCGGGATCATTTTATTTGGAACTGACGGTGTTAAAATCATTATTAACCGACAGCCCCTCTGTTTTTCTATTTATTTTTCAGACCTCAGACTATTATGAAATTTAGAAATTTTCTTATCCGGCAATTCCTCTGCTCCACGCAGTAAGAGCTTTCTTGTTATTTCCGTTGAGATCACATCTGCACTTTCTTGTTTTCCAGTCATAAGTAGCTTCTGTATAATAAATATAGTTGCCCTTTACAGATACTTTAATAGCTCTGTCACTAATTATTTTGCATTTGCTTCCATCTCTGTTTATCAGATAGACAGGACCTCCATGAGGGAATCCCACAGCTGTAACCAAGACTTTGTTTTTCACGCTCTGTACTGTTGAACAATCCTTCCCCAGACGTTTTATCTGTCTTTTTTTCAGATTTACCACTGCAAAATTTCCCAGTCCGTCACCATACTGGGTCTGATATCCCATATAAAGATAGGTGCCATCGCAGCCGATAATGCTATCCGCAGGTCCCTCCCCCCTGAAGCTTATCAGCACTTTATTTTTACGGGTTTTCAGATTATACTGAACCAGTTTACGATTTTTGTAAGTTCCTCCAAAGCTGCCGCTCCTCAGAAATGCTGCACTTTCATAATAAAGATATTTTCCGTTTGTTACAATGGAACCACTGGAACAGCTGTTAAGAAGCGCTTTCTTTTTACCATTCTTTGAAGCATATACAATATAACGATTGGTTCTGTCATTGTATTTCATAGAATAAATCGTGCCGTTTACTTTGCCGCTTTTATAAAAAGTAATCTTCTTATATGCACTGAGTCCGTTTGACGCGGCCTGTACATTCTCTGTTGTTCCTACTGCTGTAAACAGCATACTGAATGCCAGCAGTAATACCATACATATGGTCAGCAGTCTGTTACCTTGGTTTCGTTTGTTTTTCATAATTTTCCTTCCTTTCCTGTTGCGGTGTTTACAGATATCGTATATCTATATTTTACACTACAGGAAGACTGTATGTCCATAGATACAAAAAAGAAACAGGTTCTGATTTATTTTCAGTTCCTGTTTCTTTTCATTTTAATCAGGTGGGCATTCTTTTAATTTTATAAAGCTGAATCTAATACGATTGTCTCAAACGGTCTTAATGTGATCTTTCCATCTTCTGCAGTGATCTTCTCATAGTTTCCAAGACGTTTCTGATATGCTTTCCATTCCGGTTGCTGCCGGATCGTTACATTCTCTGCTGTCAGATTATTAAGAACGATCAGTTCTTCTCCCTGATAGTTACGTCTGTATGCCAGCACATCTGCATTTTCTTTTTCCAGAAATTCGATAGTTCCCTCTGCTATGATATCTTTTTCTTTTCGAAGGGCAATCAGTTTCTTATAGAAGCTGTAAATGGAGTCCGGATCTTTAAGTTCTGTTTCTGCATTGATCTCCTTATAATTCTCGGGAGCTTCGATCCACGGTGTTCCTTCTGTGAATCCTGCGTTTTTGTCATCAGACCACTGCATCGGTGTTCTGCTGTTGTCTCTTGATCTGGCAGCCAGAACCTTAAGAGCCTGCTCTTTGGTTTTTCCCTGATCAAGAAGGATTTTATAATAATTCAGGCTCTCCACATCACGGTACTGGGAAATATCGTTGTAGTGGGCATTGGTCATTCCCAGTTCCTCTCCCTGATAAACATAAGGAGTTCCCCGCATCATGTGAATCGCCGCTGCCAGCATCTTGGCGGATTCTTTCCAGTAAAGGTCCTCATTGCCCATTCTGGACACAACTCGCGGCTGATCGTGATTGCACCAGAAAAGTGCATTCCAGCCATCTCCATCCTGCATTCCCATCTGCCATGTCTCGAACAGTTTTTTCAGTGCTATTCTGTCAGGCTCCATCAGTGTCCATTTATCTCCGTCCTTATAATCTACTTTCAGATGATGGAAATTAAAGCACATGGAAAGCTCTTTTTCCTTCCGTCCTGAATAACGAATACAGTTCTCAAGCGAAGTGGAAGACATTTCTCCTACTGTGATCATATCCTCAATGCCTGTATCTCTGGTCAGTTCCTTAAGATATTCATGTACATGAGGACCGTCTGTATAAAATCTTCTTCCGTCGCCTTCCAGATCATCCTCAAACAGCTCAGGCTTGGAAATTACATTAATTACATCAAAACGGAAGCCTTTTATCCCTTTGTTTTTCCAGAAGCGGATAACTTTTTTCAGTTCACCACGGACTTCCGGGTTCTCCCAGTTCAGATCTGCCTGGGTAACATCATAAAGATGGAGATACCATTTTTTCAGTGATGGTACATACTCCCATGCAGGATCGCCGAATTTTGACTGCCAGTTTGTCGGAATCTGATCTTCCGGTTCATCCCGGAATATGTAGTAGTCCTGATATTTTTTTTCTCCTGCAAGGGCTCTCCGGAACCATTCATGCTCTGTGGATGTGTGGTTGAATACCATATCCAACATCAGACCAATTCCACGGTTATCACACTCTCGGATCAGTTCATCCATATCCTCCATGGTTCCAAACTGTGGATTGATCTTATAATAATCTGCCACATCATAACCGTTATCGTTCATTGGAGAGATAAATACCGGTGTAATCCAGAGATAATCAATTTCTAATTCTTTGAGATAATCCAGCTTTTCAATGATTCCACGGATGTCACCAAAACCATCCCCATCCGAATCCCTGAAGGATTTCGGATAAACCTGATATACTGTCTTTCTGCCAAAATCTGTCATAATTCTTTCCTCCTAAATCAATCGGACATTCATGATCCGATCTCACAGCCTGTACCCACTTCAGTTAAATAAAACGATCTCTGTTTTTCCTGCTTCTGCGTGAATATCTGTTACAAATTCAAAATCTTTCGCATTGCCTTCTTCTGTCACAATACATACTGTCACATCCGGATGGCCTGCTGTCCTAATCTTTTCCCTGTCAAAACGTACCAACGGTGTTCCCTGCTTTACTTTCTGGTTCAGAGATACCAGATACTCAAAACCGTCACCTTGCATTTCCACTGTATCAATTCCAATATGGAGAAGGATCTCCATGCCATTCTCAAGAGTCAGCCCGCAGGCATGTCTGGACTCGTCCATAAGAACAGTTACTTCACCGTCACATGGCGCATAAAGAGTATCGTTCTCCGGAAGGATGGCAAGACCGTCACCCATAACTCCTTCGGAAAATACGCCGTCATTTACTTCCTTCACAGGAATTACTTTTCCTGTAAGGAAAGCTCTGAGAGTGTTTGCTCCATCTCCGTTAAGTTCTGTTGTTTCTGTATTTTCTGTTGCGCTGATGCTGCCGGCTTCTGCTGATACATCCACTGTATCTGCGCTGTCCCCGGCTCCCACTCGATCTGCCATGGAAAGTTTTTTCTTTCCAACAATAAATGTCAGTGTCATCGGAATCACAAAAGCGATCACCATACAGATTGCAAAGCTTCCCATATATTTCGGCTGAATGGACAGGATTCCCGGGATTCCACCTACACCTACTGCGTTGGCTGTTGTAGAAGTCATAACGCAGACAACTGCTGAAATAGCAGATCCGATCATTCCACAGATAAACGGGAATCCGTATTTCAGGTTTACACCAAAGATTGCCGGCTCTGTTACTCCAAGGTAACAGGAAATTCCTGCCGGAACATTGACTTCCTGTGCTGCTACATTCTTTTTCTGAAGGATGATCATTCCCATAACCGCAGAACCCTGAGCAATATTGGAAAGTGCGATCATCAGCCACAGCATGGTTCCGCCATAATCTGCGATCAGCTGAAGGTCAATAGCATTGGACATATGATGAAGTCCTGTGATAACAAGAGGTGCATAAACAAATCCGAAAATTGCACCAAATACAACTTTAAAGGATCCTGTGATTCCTGCATATACTACGGAAGAGATCGCAGAACCGATCTTCCATCCGATAGGACCTACAATAAAATGCGCAGCCATTACAGCAAGTACAAGACTGCAGAATGGAACTACAACACTTGAGATCACCTGAGGAGATATTTTTCTGAAAAACCTCTCAAGATAAACAAGTACAAACGCTGCCATGATCGCCGGAAGCACCTGTGCCTGATAACCGATCATGTTCACTTTTACAAATCCGAAATCCCATTTCGGAATATCCGCTGCTGCTGTTCCGGCTACAGAATAAGCGTTGAGAAGCTGGCCGGAAACCAGGGTAAGTCCAAGGACGATACCAAGCATCTCCGTTGTGCCCATTTTCTTGGTCACAGACCAGCAGATACCTACCGGCAGCATGTGGAAGATTGCTTCACCGATCAGCCACAGGAAACTGTCCATTCCGGACCAGAACTGACTGATATCACATAAAGTTTTCGTTCCATTCTCAAAGAAGTAAATGCTGTCAATACAGTTTCGAAATCCCAGGATTAGACCACCGGTGATGATAGCCGGGATCAGCGGTGCAAAGATCTCTGCCAGTGCAGCGATCACCTTCTGGAGAACATTCTGGTTCTTCTTTGCTGCCTGCTTCACTGCATCCTTGGAAACGCCTTCCACTCCTGCCACTTTTACAAAATCATTGTAAAAATCAGCGACTGCATTTCCGATGATCACCTGAAACTGTCCCGCCTGTGTGAAGCTTCCCTTTACCACCTTCATAGCTTCGATTGCTTCCACATCCGCCTTTGACGGATCATTGAGTACAAAACGCATTCTAGTTACACAATGTGATACAGCTGCAATGTTCTCTTTTCCTCCGATGAGGCGAAGCAGCTGCTGGGCATCCTGTGTATACTTTCCCATTTTCCTTTCCTCCATTACATTTTGATGATTATTTCCCTTTGTTCTGATTTGTTTAAACATGTTGTCGATGTTTTATTTATATCACGCTTGTTTAAACATGTCAATATGCTTTTTAAAACTTGTTTAAACATTTCAAAGTATTTGCATTGCGCTTGCCTGCAAAATCTTTTATAATGATCCTATAGCATTTCCATAAATTACTGCATCAAGTTCAGCTGCTCAGAACATAAATTGCCGGAAATGCTATAGGAATCATAAATCCTGCTATATTTTTTGACCGAACATGAATGGAGAATAGAAATGCCAAGAAGTATTTATGAAGATATCTATAAAGATCTGAAAATGAAAATCGAAGATAACACTTTTGCCTACCAGGAGCTTCTTCCCCCTGAAAACACCCTGATCCAGACCTACGGCTGCTCCCGAAATACTCTGCGCCGCGCAGTTGGCCTTCTTGTCAGTGACGGCTATGTACAGACCATGCAGGGAAAAGGTGTCCGCAATATCTACCGTCCAAGTGAGCAGACTGCCTTCACCATCGGTGAGATTGAAACATTCAAGGAATCTGCTACAAGGAACGGCCAGAATGCCCGCACGGAAGTTGTTCTTTTCACTGAACTGTGCATCAGTGAAAAACAGGCCTCTTACACCGGCTTTCCTGTCGGAGCTGAAGTTTACTATATCCAGCGTATCCACTATCTGGATGATATTCCGCTGATCATCAACCATAACTATTTTCTGAAAGAATCTGTTCCCGGCCTTACTGCCGAGATTGCCAGACATTCCATCTATGAATATCTGGAACAGGAACTTCATATGACCATTGTCAACAGCAAACGTGTGATGACTGTGGAAAAGGTCACAGAGATTGATGAAAAATATCTTCATCTGAATGTAAAAGATTATAACTGCGTGGCTGTGGTATCCAGCCAGACTTACAACAGTGACGGTGTTATGTTTGAGTATACCCAGTCCCGCCATCGTCCGGATCACTTCCGTTTTTATGACAACGCCCTGCGCCGGTGATCCAACAGGCTCCCTGACACTCCCCTTGCGGAAATGCTCAGATTTCCCGATGCTGTGCTGTTTCTTCTTTTCCTGAACTGTGTTATACTGAAACAATCAAATGGAGAGAGGAATTTTTATTCTTATGAAAAAGCGAGAATCTTTTAACAGCCGCTGGGGGTTCATTCTGGCCTGTATCGGGTCTGCGGTTGGAATGGGAAATATCTGGATGTTTCCTACCAGAGTTTCCCTGTATGGAGGGGGATCGTTTCTGATCCCGTATTTTATTTTTGTGGCACTGATCGGATTTACAGGGGTGATCGGTGAGATGAGTTTCGGGCGTGGAACACGTTCCGGCCCCATTGATGCTTTTGGTCTTGCCTGCGAAACAAAAGGCAGGAGGAAACTGGGCGAAACCCTTGGATGGATCCCTGTTGCCGGTGCACTTGCCATGGCTATCGGCTATACCGTTGTCATGGGCTGGATCTTCCGATATATGATCGGAACTTTTACAGGATCCACCCTGGCTCCTGCAGATATTGAGTCCTTTGGTTCCAAATTCGGCGGCATGGCATCTGCCTGGGGAAACAATCTCTGGCAGCTGGCTGCTCTTGTGATCTGTATGTTTATCCTGATGTATGGTGTTGGAAGTGGTATCGAAAAGGCAAACAAGATCATGATGCCGATCTTTTTCGTACTGTTTGTGATCCTTGGCATCTATGTTGCTTTTCAGCCTGGCTCTGCTGCCGGATACCGTTACATCTTCCGTGTGGAACCGGAAGTTCTGGCGAAACCATCCACCTGGATCTTTGCACTTGGGCAGGCATTTTTCTCCCTGTCCGTTGCAGGTAACGGAACACTGATCTACGGGTCCTACCTTCCGGACAGTGAAGATATCCCGGCTTCTGCAGCCAGAGTTGCACTTTTTGATACGCTGGCTGCCATGCTGGCTGCACTCGTGATCATTCCTGCAATGGCAACTACCGGTGCACAGCTTGATCAGGGTGGGCCTGGACTTCTGTTCATCTATCTGCCTCACCTGATCAAAACCATGCCAGGCGGCCGGATCATTGCCATTATCTTCTTTGTGGCGGTATTCCTTGCAGGCATGACTTCTCTTATGAACCTTTATGAGGCACCAATTGCCACAGTCCAGGAAAAAACAGGCCTTGGCCGTATCCCTTCCTGTATGGTGATCGCAGCTATCGGAGTGGTGGTTTCTCTTCTGATTCAGGGCATCGTCTCTGACTGGATGGATGTACTTTCTATCTATATCTGCCCTCTTGGCGCAGGACTTGCAGGAATCATGTTCTTCTGGGTATTTGGCCGGAACTATGTAGAGAGCCAGATCAACAAGGGCCGTGAAAAACCATTCACAAAATATTTTTATCCGGTGTGTAAATATCTTTATATTCCGGTATGCTTTCTGGTGCTGATCCTTGGTATCGTGCTTGGCGGTATCGGATGATAAAACGCTGAAATTTACAGAATGGACTACATAAAAGAATCCCGCGGAAACGGTCTTAAACGTTTCCACGGGATTCTTTTCATTTATATTTTTGCAAAAGGGATGTTCTTTTTTAGAGGGTGTCCGGTTTCTCCACTTCATAATCAGACCAGGATGCAACCGTATCGCTGCCGGATGTATCTGCTGTATCTTCGTATTTATCTACAGTGATCGTATAATCGCTGTCGCCTTCTACATATACGGTTCCGTCTGTTCCTTTAACTGTGACGGTTTTTCCGGAGTCATCCACGATGGTTCCGGCATTGGAAAGTTTGGAGACGGTGCTGTCACCGGTTACTGTCCAGGTAGAATCGTCACTGACATATACGTTGCAGTAACCATCTCCGCCGTTGCCGGCAAAACTCTCATCGTCTATGATAGCTCCTGTCAGGTTGCTTCCGTCTGTCATATAGAAATCAAGCTGGCTGATGGTATCCCAGATCACGCTGCCTTCCATGTCCTGGCTGATCGCGGTAAAGTCACAGTCTGCTCCGTTGGCTCCGCTTTCCCCCCATCCTCTTTCATTGTCATTTCCTGTACAGCGAAGAAAGTACTCATTGTCATTGTTGTATGTGATATCTACATCTTTCAGCGTAATGTCACTCTCTGTGTTGGTTGTGTAGAACACACCGCCGTTCTTGGAAGTAAGGGTTCCGCCGTCCATCTGGAAGGTACTGTTTCCTACTTCGGAATCACCGGACATACTCTGATAGAGGATCACGGTCCAGGTGCTGTCATTCTGACTTAAGTCACTCATATTTCCGGTAAGGTCGCAGTTAAAAAGATGCAGGGAGTTCAGTCCTTCGATGCACACGGCTTCTGATCCGTTTGCTGTAAGTGTGGCATCTTTTACTGCAATATCTGCGGTGCAGTATACTGCCGGTGAACCTACACCATTGGATGTGTAAGTTCCGCCGTCTACGACCATGGTTCCGCCGCCGCGGTCGCTCCGGATAGCTGCTGCGGATTCTCCGTCTGTCTCCACATTCAGATCCCAGGCGTATAATTTACCGCCGCCGGCTGCATGGATTCCACCGGAAGTATCCTGTGTTGTCTTAATGGTAGTGTCTGCCGCGTAGACAGTTCCATCGCCGTAGGCAAAAAGTCCTGCTCCTCCGGCTGCGTCAGTGGTTACAGTTCCGCCTTTTACATAGGCATTTCCGTCTGTTGCAAGAAGCGCTGCTCCTACACCGTAAAAACTGGAGTTGTCACCGCCTGTACTGTCGGAGGAGTTTCTTGTGATATCTATATTATTAAAAGTAACATTTGCTCCTGAGGAAACAAGTGCCGCGTTCTCGTCTGTTCCTGTGGATTCCAGGGATGTATCCGATACTTCTGTATCAGAATCATACGTATTGGCTGTGTCATAGCTGTCTACTCCCTGGGACTGACCTCCCGGTGCTCCACCAGGACCTCCCTGACCGCCGCCCATATCTGTGCTCTGCACTTTAATAGTAAGGGCGTTTCCATCATCGTCTGTGGTGATGGCTACGATGTCACCTTCCTGAATATCGGAGAGTTCGATGGTCTCACTCTGGGAATTATTACCGTCCGGAGCACCACCCTGGTCGCCGCCTGGGGCCTGATTGTTTCCGTTATCTCCGTCTGGTTTCTCCGGGGCTGCACTGTCATCTGCGGAACTTTCTGTTTCACTGTCCGTTTTATTGGACTCTGTGTCTGTACTGTCAGACTCTGTACTATCTGTAGATGTAGAATCTCCATCTGTGTTGTCATTCTCTGGTTTCTCCGGAGTTTCTCCATTTCCGTTGTCTCCATCTGACTTCTCCGGGGCTTCTCCCTGGTTTCCTCCTGGGGCTCCGCCCGGACCTTCGGCGCTTTCTTTTGTGATCACGGTATCATCCGTCACTGTGACTGTCATCTCATCTCCGGTCAGATCCAGCATGGAAGGTGCCTCTCCCTGATCTCCGCCAGGGACTCCACCATTTCCATCTGCATTGTCACCGTCCGGTTTCTCCGGGGCTTCTCCGTTATCTGTTGAATCCCCATCTTTGCTGTCCGTTTTATCGGACTCTGCATCTTTGCTGTCAGATTCTGTGCTCTCTGCATCGGATGTATCAGCAGAAGCATCTCCGCTTCCATTCTCATCCGGCTTCTCAGGTGCTCCACCGTTTCCGCCCATATCTTTCATTGTTCCAACTGCGATGGTGATCTTTCCGTCTTCCACAGATTTCACTTCACCGTAGGTCACATCTTCCTCATCAGAATCTTCTTTATCCGCATCTGCGCTGCTGTCACTGTCGTCTGTGCTTTCTGCACTCTCTGCCGTTGTATCTTCTGTCCCTTTATTATCTGAACTTTCCGCTGTATTCGTTGTTGTCTCTGTTGTCGCTGCCCCGCATGCGGTAACAGATGCTGTTGCCATCATAATTCCTAAGATTGCTGCAAGATATTTTTTCTTCATATGAACACCTCTCTTTTTCTTGTATGCTCATACTATATCAGCAAAATCTGTTCACTTTATGTTTAAAACATGAAAAAAGTGTGAGTGATAATATCCACTTTGAGATTTTTTTCCGAAAAAAAGCACAAAAAAGACCCGGCAGTTTAAAACCACCAGGCCCTTTACAGAATTTCTTATTTATCTCTCCAGATGATTCTTCCTTTGGAAAGATCATACGGAGAAAGTTCGATCGTTACTTTATCTCCCGGGAGAATACGGATGAAGTTCATACGGAGCTTACCGCTGATATGGGCAAGTACCACATGTTTGTTTTCCAGTTCTACTTTAAACATCGCGTTAGGCAGTTTCTCCAGAACAGTGCCTTCTACTTCGATCACATCTGCTTTTGACATTTTTTACCTCCTATGTCATGACAACAATTGCTGCTTACAGATTTGTAAGCGTCAGAATCTCTGGTTCCCCATCTGTAATGAGGATCGTGTTTTCATAATGTGCGGAAAGTGAACCATCCATGGTTACTACTGTCCACTCATCGTCCAGCCATGCCACGTCCGCACGACCAAGGTTGATCATGGGCTCGACGGCCAGGGTCATTCCCGGAAGGAGCTTGATGCCCCTGCGCTTCTGCGGGAAGTTTGGAATCTGCGGATCCTCATGAAGATGAGTTCCGATTCCATGTCCTACAAGGTCACGTACAATACCGTAACGGTATTTCGCTGCGTGGGCTCCGATGGCTTTGGAAATATCATTTAAATGATTTCCGGCTTTTGCCATTTTCAGTCCTTCAAAAAAGCACTCTCTTGTAACTTTAATAAGCTGCTGTGCCTCTTTGGATACTTCACCTACCGCATAGGTACGTGCTGCGTCAGAATGGTAGCCCTTGTAAATCAGGCCGGCGTCGATCTTAACCAGATCCCCGTCCTGGATAATCTTCTCTTCGGATGGAATTCCATGCACAACCTCATCATTCAGGCTGATACAAAAAGAAGCCGGAAAACCTCCGTAATTCAAAAAGTTCGGAATACAGCCCATAGACCGGATCATTTCTTCTCCAATCTTATCAATCTCCTTGGTGCTGACGCCTGGTTTGATATAAGGGATCAAACCATCATGCACCTTCTCCAGAAGATGGCCGGATTCTCTCATAAGTTCTATTTCATGCTGTGTCTTAATTGTTACGGACATTCTTATTCTCCTAAGATGTCAACGATCTCCTGGAATACCTCATTCAGATCCCTGGTTCCGTCTACCGTCTTCAAAACACCCTGTCTGGTGTAATAGTCAATCAATGGCTGTGTCTGCTCATGATAAACATTCAGACGCTTCTGGACTGTTTCCGGCTTATCATCGTCACGGAGTACAAGCTTGTCACCACAGGTATCACAGACACCTTCTGTTTTCGGTGCTGCGAACTCAACATGATAAGTTGCACCGCATTTTACGCAGGCACGACGACCGCCCATACGTTTCACGATATTATCATCCGGTACATCCACATCGATTGCATAGTCAATTTTGCTTCCAAGTTTGTTCAGAGCCTCTGTCAGACATTCTGCCTGCGGAATTGTTCTCGGAAAACCATCCAGAACATATCCTTCTCTTGCATCCTCCTGCTGGATTCTGTCAACAACAAGGTCACAGGTCAGTTCATCCGGAACAAGAAGTCCCTGATCCATGTAAGTTTTTGCTTTGTTTCCAAGCTCGGTACCGTTTTTGATGTTGGCACGGAAAATATCTCCTGTGGAGATGTGCGGAATCCCATATTTCGCCGCAATTTTCTTGGCCTGAGTACCTTTGCCTGCCCCCGGTGCACCCAACATAATAATTCTCATAGCATACCCTCCATTTTCCTGTTTGCTGCCTGATTTTCAGACAGTCCTGTTTACAAATCAAGGCTGCGACACTTTCGCACCGCAACCTTCATTTTCAATTAGTTCAGGAAGCCTTTGTAATTACGTACAAGCAACTGAGATTCCATCTGCTTAACGGTCTCCAGGATAACACCTACGATGATGATGATAGATGTTCCTCCGAAGGAAACGTTCGCGCCAAATACACCGTTAAAGAAGAACGGAATAACGGCCACGATAACAAGACCTACTGCACCTATAAATATAATATAATTCAGGATTTTAGTCAAATAATCTGAAGTCGGTTTTCCCGGACGGATGCCTGGGATAAAACCGCCCTGCTTTTTGATATTATCGGCTACTTCCAACGGATTAAAGGTAATGGATGTATAGAAGTATGCGAAGAATACGCAAAGTACTACATACACGATCAGACCCCAGCTATACTGGATCTGACTTGGATTACACCAGTTATTAGAGGAAAGTCCTCTTAAGATCTCACTTCCAATGCCTGTTCCGTTTCCTTTGCCAGCAAACTGTGCAATGATTGACGGGAATGACATAATGGAAGAAGCAAAAATAACCGGGATAACACCGGCAGTATTTACCTTGAGCGGGATGTTTGTGGACTGACCGCCCATCATCTTACGTCCAACCATCTTTCTGGAATACTGAACCGGAATTCTTCTCTCTGCTCCGTTGAGGATAAGTACGAGCACTACAACAAACAGGATGATCACAGCAATAATGCAGGCTGCGAGCATGCCTTTTGCAATTGTTTTGCCCTTGACGAAGTTCTCATAAAGAAGGGATACATCGCTCGGGATCCTGGACACGATATTGATTGTCAGGACGATGGAAATACCATTTCCAACACCCTTCTCTGTAATACGCTCGCCCAGCCACATAAGCATTGCGGAACCCGCTGTTAAACTTGCAACAACTACGATTCCTTTAAGGAAGTTCATGTTCGGGATCATACCCTGACGTCCGAATCCGATTGCCATGGCAACAGACTCAAACAGAGCAAGACCAACGGTTACATAACGTGTGATTGCTGTAAGCTTTTTTCTGCCTTCTTCTCCGTCACGCTGCATTTCTTCCAGTGCCGGAATGGCAATGGTAAGAAGCTGAATGATAATGGAAGAAGTAATGTAAGGTGTGATGTTCAATGCAAAAATTGACATCTGAGTAAAGGAACCGCCGGTGAACGCATCAAAGAAATTGAATGCGTCACCGGTATTAGATTCAAACCACTGCTTGAAGAAGTCACTGTCGACTCCCGGTACAGGAAGCTGGGATCCAATTCTGATCACGAATATCATCCAGATCAGATAGAGAAGTTTCCTTCTCATTTCCTTTACTTTGAAAACACTCTTAAGAGTCTCAAACATTAGATCACCTCTACTGTACCACCAGCAGCTTCAATTTTTGTTTTTGCAGTCTCGCTGACAGCGTTTACTTTAACATTGAGTTTTTTTGTAAGCTCGCCGTTTCCAAGGATCTTAACACCATCACCGATCTTGGAGATTGCACCGCTTGCAAGTAAGCTGTCAACTGTAACCTCTGCGCCATCCTCAAAACGATTGAGAACGTCTACATTGATTGCGATAATTTCTTTGGAGTTTCTGTTAGTGAAACCTCTCTTAGGAAGACGTCTGTATAAAGGCATCTGACCTCCCTCGAATCCCGGTTTCTTGTGTCCGGAACGAGCAAGCTGTCCTTTATGTCCTTTACCAGCAGTTTTGCCGTTTCCTGAACCATGTCCACGGCCTCTTCTGAAGTTATCGCTATGCTTGGAACCCTCTGCGGGTCTTAAGTTTGATAATTCCATTCTGGCACCTCCTTAATCTTCTACTTTTACCAGGTGCTGCACCTGCTGAATCATTCCTCTGGTTGCAGCGTTGTCTGGCATCTCAACTGTTTTATGCATCTTTGTAAGACCCATAGCTTTTACAGTTTTTTTGTGCTTCGGTACTGCACCGATTGGAGATTTTACCAGTGTAACCTTGATTGTATCTGCCATTTCCATTTCCTCCTTAACCCAGAATCTCATCTACAGATTTTCCGCGGAGCTTTGCAACCTCTTCCGGAGTCTTTAACTGGCTCAGGCCTGCGATTGTTGCCAGAACTACGTTCTGTTTATTTCTGGAACCCATACATTTTGTACGGATGTTTTTGATACCAGCAAGCTCGATTACGGCACGTGCCGGGCCACCGGCGATAACTCCAGTACCTTCCGGAGCTCTCTTCAGAAGCATCTCAGCGCTTCCGAATTTTCCGATGAAGTCATGTGTAATGGAATTGTTCTCGTCTCTTGCAACAGTAACAAGTTTCTTCATAGCGTCCTCTTTACCTTTGCGGATCGCCTCCGGAATTTCTGCTGCTTTTCCTAAACCTGCACCAACGTGTCCATTGCCGTCACCTACAACAACTAAAGCTGTGAAACGGAAGTTACGACCACCTTTAACAACCTTGGTAACACGCTTGATTGATACTACTTTATCTTCTAACTCTAACTGACTAGCATCAATAAGATTACGTTTCATGTGTTCTTTTCCTCCTCTTAGAATTTCAGTCCAGCTTCTCTTGCTGCATCTGCCAGTGCTTTAACTTTTCCGTGGTAGATATATCCACCTCTGTCGAAAACAACGTTCTCGATACCAGCCTCGATGGCTTTTTTACCGATTACTGTTCCGACTTTTGCTGCAGCCTGTACATCGTCAGTGTTCTCAAGCTCTGCTTTTACGTCCTTCTGGAGAGTAGAAGCGGATACTAAAGTCTTACCAACTGTGTCATCAATAATCTGTGCATAGATGTGCTTGTTGGAACGAAATACTGCCAGACGAGGAGTAGTTGCAGTTCCGTTTAAATGATGACGTAATCTTCTATGCTTCTTTTCGCGAATTTCGCTTCTGGATGCTTTGTTAATCATATTCTCACTCTCCTTAATTATTTCTTACCGGTCTTACCGACTTTACGTCTGATAACTTCGTCAACGTACTTGATTCCCTTGCCCTTGTATGGCTCAGGTCTTCTCTTGTCTCTGATCTCAGCTGCGTACTGGCCAACTTTTTCTTTGCTGATACCAGATACGATGATCTTGTTTCCATCAACTGTGGACTCAAGACCTTCTGGATCTTCCATTTCTACCGGGTGAGAATATCCAAGGCTAAGTACGAGCTTCTTGCCCTGCTTAGCTGCTTTATAACCAACACCGTTAACCTCAAGCTCTTTTTTGTAGCCTTCGCTTACACCAACAACCATGTTGTGGATAAGGCTTCTTGTTAATCCGTGAAGGGATTTGATTCTCTTTAAGTCGTTCGGTCTTGTTACTACTACATGACCGTCTTCAACTTTGATCTCTAACTCTGTCGGGAGTGCTCTCTCAAGTGTTCCCTTAGGTCCTTTTACTGTTACAACGTTTCCATCAGCGACTGTAACCTCAACGCCAGCTGGAATTGCAACCGGAAGTCTTCCGATTCGTGACATAAATTTGTCCTCCTTACTTAGATTGTCGGAGAGGGCCCATGCCCTCTCTGTTTTCAGTTTAAAAGCTATATGACTGCCCTGTATGGACTACCATACAAATGCAAGTACCTCGCCACCAACCTGAAGCTTACGAGCCTCTTTGTCAGTGATAACGCCTTTGTTTGTGGAAAGGATTGCGATACCAAGTCCACCAAGAACCTTCGGAAGCTCATCCTTGCCTGCGTATACACGAAGACCTGGTTTGGAGATTCTCTTAAGTCCTGTGATGATCTTCTGATTTTTGTCCTCACCGTATTTCAGTGTGATGTGAAGAGTTTTAACAACTCCATCCTCAACCAGATCATATTTTGCGATGTATCCCTCATCTACAAGGATGTTTGCGATAGCAATTTTCATCTTGGATGCCGGTACGTCTACAGTGTCATGTTTTGCAGTGTTTGCGTTACGGATTCTTGTAAGCATATCTGCGATCGGATCGCTCATTGTCATGTAAGTTTCCTCCTCTTTCTTCAGACTTTACATGTCGTGTGAATTAATATATATCTAATCAAAAAGTTGCTTGCAGCCTACCAGGACGCTTTTTTAACACCCGGAATCTGACCTTTGTATGCCAGCTCACGGAAGCAGATTCTGCAAATTCCGTATTTTCTCAGGTATGCATGTGGACGGCCACAGATTCTGCAGCGAGTATACTCTCTTGTGGAGAATTTAGCTTTGCGCTGCTGTTTAATTTTCATTGCTGTCTTAGCCATGAATCTTTTCCTCCTATTTAGCAAATGGCATGTTGAATAATGTCAGTAATTCGCGTGCCTCTTCATCTGTTTTAGCAGTTGTAACGAAGATAACGTCCATTCCTCTTACTTTATCAACCTTATCGTACTCAACCTCTGGGAAAATCAGCTGCTCTTTGATACCAAGAGCGTAGTTTCCTCTGCCGTCGAATGCGTTCGGGTTAACACCACGGAAGTCACGTACACGTGGAAGAGCAAGGTTGATAAGACGATCAGCGAATTCATACATCTTCTCACCTCTCAGAGTAACTTTACATCCGATCGGCATACCCTCTCTGATTTTGAAGTTAGCGACAGATTTTTTAGCTTTTGTAGCGATTGCTTTCTGTCCTGTAACAAGTTCCATATCTGCGATTGCAGCGTCAAGAAGTTTAGCGTTCTCTTTCGCCTCGCCAACACCCATGTTAACAACGATTTTCTCGAGTTTTGGCACTTCCATTACGTTTTTGTATCCGAATTTCTTGGTCATGGCATCCATGATCTCGTTCTTGTAAAGATCTTTTAATCTACTCACCTTTATATGCCTCCTCTCTTAATTAATCGATTGTCTTTCCTGTTGCCTTTGCAACACGGACTTTTTTGTCTCCATCCATCTTGAATCCAACTCTTGTAGCTTTTCCGTCTACAACGAGCATTACGTTGGAGATGTGAAGCGGAGCTTCTTTTGTCACGATTCCACCGTTCTGATTAGCTGCGGACGGTTTAGCGTGCTTTGTAACCATGTTTACGTTCTCAACAACTACTGTGTTGTCTTTTACGTTAACTGCAAGAACTTTTCCGTCCTTACCTTTATCTTTTCCAGCGATAACTTTTACAGTATCACCTTTTTTAATTTTCATAGCTGACATTCGGCACCCTCCTATAATACTTCCGGAGCTAAGGAAACGATCTTCATGAATTTCTTC
>OLNY01001149.1_pt1 | contig 21949 bp, 13 predicted proteins | sample 1671981 | NCBI WGS metagenome assembly OLNY01 (sample SAMEA3136632, study PRJEB25190) | human gut metagenome | biome: human gut; feature: human-associated habitat; material: faeces | place: Austria | collected 2013
GCGCAAGTGCCGGATAGGAACGGCAAAAAATTTTACACTTCTATTGCTTCTTTATATTACACAACCAAAATCTCAGGGCATGAAGCAGCTCATCGCCGGCGGCGGCGTTGCGCTGGTCGGCACGACGCTCGTTCCGCTGCTCTCCAGCCTTTTCTAAGCGTGGTGAAGAAGAAAATTACGGGAACGCTGCCGCGCACCCACGCGGCGGTGCTTGCCCCGAAAGAGGGTGATCCTCTTTGAATTTTATCTGGGATAAACTCACGGAATGGATTCGGGAGCTGCTCATCGAGGGTATTATGAATAACCTGACAGGGCTGTTCGACCAGGTGAATACCCAAATCTCCGGCATTGCCGACAACGTAAGCAAGACCCCGCAGCAATGGAACGGCAGCATTTTCTCCATGATTCAAGGTCTTTCGGATCATGTGGTTGTCCCCATTGCGGGCGCGATTCTCGCCGTCATTGCAACCCTCGAACTCATTCAGATGATCATCGACAAGAACAACTTTCACGATTTCGATACGTTTCTCATCTTCAAATGGGTGTTCAAAACCGCCGCGTCGGTGCTGATCGTCTCCAACACATGGAACATCGTCATGGGCATCTTTGAAGCCGCGCAAAGTGTGGTCAGCCGGGCGTCCGGGCTCGTCATGTCGGGCGCACAGTTGTCCATTGAAAGCGCAATTACGGGCATCGAAGCGCGTCTGGCCGATATGGAGCTGGGCGCGCTTTTCGGTCTCTGGTTTCAGACGATGCTCATCGGTTTTACCATGTGGGCGCTGGTAATCTGCATCTTTGTCATTACCTTCGGCAGAATGATCGAAATCTATCTTGTCACGTCTATCGCACCCATCCCTATGGCTACGATGGTTTCCCGCGAATGGGGGCAGACAGGTCAAAATTACCTGCGCACCCTGTTTGCGCTGGGCTTCCAGGCTTTCATGATGATCCTGTGCGTGGCGATTTATGCCGTTCTGGTGCAGAATATCGCCGTCACCGCGGATGTATCCGTCGCCATCTTTACCTGTATGGGATATACCGTGCTTCTCTGCTTCGCGCTGTTCAAGACCAGCAGCCTGTCCCGCAGCGTGTTCGGCGCACATTAAAAAGGGGGAATTCATTGCCTTATGTACCCGTACCAAAAGACCTGACGCACGTCAGGCAGAAGGTACTTTTCAATCTCACCCGGCGGCAGCTCGTCTGCTTCCTTGGCGGTGCGCTTGTCGGCGCGCCGCTTTTCTATCTGCTCAAGCCATATGTGGCTTCAAGCGCTGCCTCGCTCGTCATGGTGCTGGTGATGATCCCGTTCATCCTGCTGGGCGTATATGAAAAAAACGGCGAACCGCTGGAAGTCGTGCTGAAGCATTTCTTCACCGCCACGTTCCTGCGCCCGAAAAAACGTCCGTATCAGAGCGAAAATCTGTATGACGCGCTGGAACGGCAGAGCGCACTCCAAAAGGACGTTGCCCAAATTGAGAAAAAGAAGAAGCGCAAAAAGCTCTCCCGCGAGGAAAAGAAGCTGATCCGCACCAAAATCAAAGAAGCGGATTACCGTCAGGAAACGCCGCATATCGCGCAGAAAACCATCCCCTATCAGCGCATGTACCCGGACGGCATCTGCCGCGTCACGGATACGCGCTATACGCGGACGATTCAGTTTCAGGATATCAACTACCAGCTCTCTCAAAACGAGGACAAGCAGGCGCTCTTTGACGGCTGGTGCGATTTTCTGAATTACTTCGACCCGTCGATTCACTTCCAGTTCAGCTTCTTTGATTTGGCGGCAAACCCGAAAGTCTTTGAGCAGCGCATCGACATTCCCGCGCAGAACGATGACTTTGACAGCATCCGCGCCGAGTATGCAAACATGCTGCGCAGCCAGCTCGCCAGGGGCAACAACGGCTTGGAGAAACAAAAATACCTGACCTTCGGCATTGAAGCGGATTCCTACAAAGCCGCTAAGACCCGTCTGGAACGCATCGAACTGGATTTGCTGAACAACTTCCGCAAGCTCGGCGTGCAGGCAAAGGCCCTCGACGGCAAAGCGCGGCTGGAGCTGATGCACGGCATCTGTCACATGGATACGCGGGAGCCGTTCCGCTTTGACTGGAGCTGGCTGGTTCCATCCGGGCTGACAACGCAGGATTTCATCGCGCCGTCCTCGTTTGAGTTTAAGGATGGACGGACGTTCCGCATCGGCAAGACCTACTGCGCCGCGTCCTATTTGCAGATTCTCGCGCCCGAACTCAGCGACCGCACGCTGAAAAACTTTCTCGATATGGAAAGCAGCCTGCTCGTTTCCATGCACATTCATTCGCTCGACCAGGCGGAAGCCGTCAAAACGATCAAGCACAAGATCACCGAGCTTGACCGCACCAAAATCGAGGAACAGAAAAAAGCCGTCCGCGCCGGATACGATATGGACATCATTCCCTCCGATCTGGCGACTTACGGCGAGGAAGCGAAAAAGCTGCTGCAAGACCTGCAAAGCCACAATGAGCGCATGTTCCTGCTTACGCTGGTCATCATCAACACGGCGGACACGAAGCGCCAGCTTGAAAACAACGTCTTGCAGGCACAGAGCATCGCGCAGGCGATGAACTGCTCGCTGATCCGGCTGGATTTCCAGCAGGAGAACGCCCTGGTTGCCAGCCTTCCGCTGTGCCAGAATCCGCTGAACCTCTGCCGTGGGCTGACGACCAGCTCGGTTGCCATCTTTGTGCCGTTCACGACGCAGGAGCTTTTCCAGACCGGCAGCGAAGCGCTCTATTACGGGGTCAACGCGATGAGCAGCAACCTCATTATGATCGACCGCAAACTGCTGAAAAACCCCAACGGTTTGATTTTGGGCGTTCCCGGCAGCGGCAAGTCGTTCAGCGCCAAGCGCGAAATCACCAACGTGTTTCTCGTCACCAACGACGATATCCTCATCTGCGACCCGGAATCCGAGTATGCGCCGCTGGTTGAGCGGCTGCACGGGCAGGTCATCCACATTTCGCCCACTTCCACCGACTACATCAACCCGCTGGATTTGTCAATGGATTACTCGGACGAGGAAAACCCGCTGTCGCTCAAGTCGGATTTCGTATTGTCTTTATGCGAGCTGATTGTCGGCGGCAAGGACGGCTTGCAGCCGGTCGAAAAGACCATCATCGACCGCTGCGTCCGGCACCTGTATCAGGATTATCTGGCAAATCCCCTGCCGGAAAATATGCCGATCCTTGAGGATTTGTACAACCTCCTGTGCGCCCAGCATGAAGCCGAAGCGCATTATCTGGCGACGGCGCTTGAAATCTACGTCACCGGTTCGCTGAACATTTTCAATCATCGGACGAACGTGAACATTCACAACCGCGTGGTCTGCTATGACATCAAGGAGCTGGGCAAGCAGCTCAAAAAGATCGGCATGTTAATCGTTCAGGATCAGGTCTGGAACCGCGTCACGAGCAATCGGGAAAAGCATCAATGCACCCGATACTATGTGGACGAAATGCACCTTCTGCTCAAGGAAGAACAGACCGCCGCCTATTCCGTGGAAATCTGGAAGCGTTTCCGCAAGTGGGGCGGCATTCCGACCGGCTTGACCCAGAATGTGAAGGATCTGCTGGCTTCCCGCGAAATTGAGAATATCTTTGAAAACTCCGATTTCATTTATATGCTCAGTCAGGCATCCGGTGACCGGCAGATTCTCGCCAAACAGCTCGGTATTTCCGAGCACCAGCTTTCCTACGTCAAGCAGGCCAATGCGGGCGAAGGTCTGCTGTTCTACGGCAACATCATCCTGCCGTTCTCGGATAAATTCCCGCAGGATACCGAACTCTATCGGATTATGACCACAAGGTGTAATGAAAAGTTTTTATAAATAGAAAGAATAATTGTAATAAGTTGCCTATAAACCATTTTTACAGAAAAAACTTTCGATAATAATTGCATGGATGTCTCCTTTCAACGACAATAGACACACCACCTTGAAAGGAGCGTGTGTCTATGATTACAAACAATTTCAACAAAGAGCTTCGGGGCATTTCAGATGCATTGCGTGATCTGGGGTATCCTGGCTACAATCGCTATGACGACAAAACAAAAATTTTTATCGAAAGACATTTGGGCAAGAACGGCTGAAACTCAGCCGTTCTTCGCATTTCTTTCCATTATTCAGGACTTTTCATTAAGGCGGTTATGCAAAGCTTTACATAAAAGGTGGGCGGATACGCCCGCCTGATTCAAATGGAGATGAAACAAAATGATGACCATACTCACCATCGCCGGCATTCTTGCCGTGTGCATCATCATCCTGCTGTTGCTCTTTGCCTGCTGCAAGGTTGCGGCAGACGCAGACCGGCAGTCTGAGCGGGATTATGCACGCCTGATGCGCAGAAAGGGATATCTGCGTGAAAGCTGAACGCCTGCGTTTTGAGGAAGAGAAACGCCCTTCGCCGCTGAAAGCCGAGCCGAAAGCCATCGCGCCCATCCCCTGCAAAAAGCAGCGGCGGCACAGCATGTTGGAACACGCAAAAAAGCTGACAGAATCCGTCAACGACGCTTTTCATCAGGAAACGGATGAAGCCGACACGCAGAACGTCAGCACCCAGGCCGCTGAAACCGGGCTGGACGTCGCTCATCACGCCAAAGCCGCAGTTCACAGGCTGTATGCCACGCAAGCCGATGCGCGCCGCGCCGTCAAACAGACAGAAGTCTCCGATTTGCCGGGGGCTTCTCCTGTTTTGGGGGAACAGCGCGCGGTTTCTCCGCATGTCGCTCCTGATTCGCCGCCGGTCAACCGTGAACCCGCGCTTACCGGCAAAAAAGAGCAGTTCTCGCGCAGCCATGTTCCCGACGCGCAGGCGCAGAAAAGCGTCAGCAATCCCCAATCCAAAGCCCAGCAGAAGAAAGCCATCCGCCGCCAGTACATGCAGGCGGCGAACGGGCAGCCGCTTCCGCCGAATGTGCCTGTTTCGCGTGCGGCGGAAAAAGCCGTCGAAACCGGCGCTTCCAGCGTTCAAAAGCAGGTGCAGACTGCCCGGAAAAGACGGAATATCTTTGCGTTTATCCTTTTTGCCGCGCTGCTCTGCTATGCCCTCAACGCGCTAAACGGGTGCGCGCCGATTCTGGAATCGACCATGCAGGTCATCGCCATGACCACCTATCCTGCGGAAGAAGATGATATTCTCGCCGCCGAGCGTTATTACGCCCAGCTGGAAAGCGATTTGCAGCATGAATTGGACGATTACGGCGCGCTGCATCCGGGCTGCGACGAATACCAGATTGAGCAGATGGACATCTGGCATGACCCGTATGTACTGATTTCCATCATCAGCGCTGCCATCGGGGACGAATGGAAAGTAGACGACGCTGTGCCGATCATGGACAGGCTCTTTGCCCAGCAGTACATTCTTACCTCATCCATTGCCAGCGAAACGCGCTATAGGAAGGAATGGAAAACAGGCTGGAAGCAGGAGCTTGACCCTGTGACCGGCGTTCTGGAATGGATACCGTATGACTACGAGGTGGATGTGCCGTACATCTACAAGACCTGTACGGTGAAGCTCGTCAACAAGAATCTCTCGCACCTGCTCTTTAACGTCATGAGCCGCGAGCAGGTCGGCATGTATGCGGTATACATCAGCACCCACGGCAACATGCCTGACCTTTTCCGAAACAATCCGTATGCCGGTGAGCTGAAAGACCCGCTGCTGTATGATGTGCCGGAAGAATACAAAGAAGCCGATTCCAAGTTCGCGGCGATGCTGGAAGAAGCCGAGAAATTTCTGGGCTATCCCTACGTCTGGGGCGGCTCTGACCCCAGCACGTCTTTTGACTGTTCGGGCTTTGTATCCTGGGTGCTGGTCAATTCCGGCGTGAAAGATGTGGGGCGGCTGGGCGCGACCAGTCTATACGGCACGCTGACCCCGGTTCGGGAGGATGAAGCCCGCCCCGGCGACATCATCTTTTTTGAAGGAACGCTGGGCGAAGGCGTTGAGGGCAACGACGGCATCACCCACTGCGGCATTTATGTAGGCGACGGCATGATGATTCATTGCGGGTCGCCGATTTCCTACGCCGACCTTTCCCGAAGCTACTGGCAGGAACACTTCTACGGCTACGCGAGGGCGTATTGAGGGGAAACGATGGGGCTTTGATCCGGGAAACTCACATAGTCGCCTACGGCTTCTTGTGATTTCCGATTTCCATCACGCTGATTCCCGCACAGCGGGCGCGTGATTCCAATCCCCAAGCCCCAGCAGGGAAATTATTTCCCTGCACCCTTTCTTCGCTTCGCGCGGTATAGCCGATACTTAACGTCAAGAAAGGAAGTATTCATGAGAAAACCGAGAACCAGACGAACGAACACAAAAACCAACTGGCGCGCAGAATTGCAGGCTATGAACGAGCGCCTGCCCAAACAACTCGCCTTGCGCGACAAGATTCTTGCGCAGACCGAAGCGTTTCTGGCGCGCAAACGCGAGCTGGAAGCGCTGGCTTTTGAGCAAATCTGTCTGAGCGAAAAGCTGACGCCCTTTGAGCTGGAAGCCCTGCTCCGCGCGCGTCATGCCGAACCCAGCGAACCGACCGAGGAGGTGTCCATCGACGATGATGACCACAATGAATCTGAAACTGCCTGATCCGCGCCGCTTTTTCAAGTGGATGCTGCTGATCTGCGCGCTGTCCGTGCTGCTGCTGGCGATTGTCTGTGCAATCCCCACGCCGCTGCAGGCGCGTGCCGAGGGGTTTTCCGAAACCGTGGCGCAGGAAGAAACGGAAGAACCCGTTCAGCAGCCGACGGAAGAACCAACTGTCAAGCCAACCGAGCAGCCGACGGCTGAACCGACGCAGCAGCCCACCGAAGCACCGACCGTCGAGCCAACCGAGCAGCCCACGCAAGCACCGACTGCCGAACCGACGCAGCCGCCCACGCAAGCGCCGACTGCCGAACCGACGCAGCCGCCCACACAGGCTCCCGAACCGCCTGCCGGCGCATACACGATTGCAATCAAAACGCCGTCCGGCTGGAAGCGGGACAAAGCTGACGTGACCATCTCCATCGCGGACGATAACGGCACGGGATGGGCGCATCTGCGCATCCTGATGGCGGCAGGCTCCAAATGGACGACGTTGGTGGACGGCGGCGAATCCACGGACACCTATCACGTCGAAATCCGTGAAAACTGCTCCATCTATGTTTCCGTCACCGATTTGGCGGGCAACGTCCACGCCAAAAGCACAAATATCATCTGTTTCGACACCGAAGTGCCGCGTGTCAGCGCAGGCATCAGCGGCGATATGCTCTGCATTGAAGCCACGGACAGCATCAGCGGCATTAAAGCCGTATACATCAACAACCATCGCCTGACGCGGCTTTCGGGCGGAACGCTCGACGCGCGCATCAGGGACTACGCCGACGGACTGGAATACATCAGTATTTACGCCGTAGACAACGCGGATAATCGTTCTGAGATCGTCAAGGTCAAAAACCCGTATTACGGGCAGGATGAGCCGGAAGAAGAAGCCACGCCGAAACCGACGAAGAAGCCCTCCTCCGGCGGTGCAAAGGCATCTGCCAAGCCGACCGCAATGCCCGTGCCTACGGATGTGCCGCAGGCGACGGCAACGCCTGTTCCGACCCATGTCATGCTGCCCGACCTGATCCCCGACGGAACGGGGACGGCATATTCCCCTTCCGGCAACATGAAAACACTCGACCTTTTGTACTCCAAGGCGACCCACAAGCAGTTTATCACCATCGAAACCCGAAAAGGCGAAGTCTATTATCTGGTCATCGACTACGACAAGCCCATTGACGAGGACGGCGAGCGCTACGAAACCTACTTCCTCAACGCCGTAGACGACCGTGACCTGCTGGCTGTACTGGATGAAGCGGACAAACCCACGCCCGAACCGACCGCCAGCCCGACGCCCAAGCCGACCGCAACGCCCAAACCCGAAGCACCGGAAGAAGGAAAGCCCTCTCCCGCGCCGGTTTTGGCGCTAATGCTGCTGATGGCGCTGGGCGGCGGCGTGGTCGTGTACTTCGTCATGCAGAAAAAGGCGGCAAAGCCCAAGCCGCACCCTGATTTGGACGATGAAGACGAAGATGACGAGGACGACCAGTGAGATATTTTACGGACAGTCCTTTTGAGCGGCTGATGATGGAAGTGCCGCACGGACACAGCCTCGCCGCAGAAGCGGCATGGCGTCATGAACAGCAGGCGACCGGGAAACCGGCCGCTTTTTCTCTGCCTTCTGAAAGGAGGGGTTCGTTGAACTCTACGCTTATTATCGCCGAGAAGCCGAGCGTCGCGCTGGCGATTGCCGCCGTCGTCGGCGCAGACAAACGAAAAAACGGTTATCTCGAAGGAAACGGTTATCTGGTTTTCTGGTGCGTCGGTCATCTGGTTTCGCTGGCGCAGCCTGAAAACTATGACCTTCGGCTGGCGCGTTGGCGGCGCGCGGATCTGCCGATTCTGCCCGATCCGTGGCAGTACGTTCCCAATGAAAAGACGAAAAAGCAGCTTGATTTGCTTTGCAGCCTGATGAATCGCCCGGATATCGAAACCATTGTCTGCGCGACGGATGCCGGACGCGAGGGTGAGCTGATTTTCCGTCTGGATTATGACTGCTGCCGTTGCAGCAAGCCCGTCAAGCGTCTTTGGATTTCCTCGCTGGAAGAAAGTGCGATCCGAGAGGGCATGGCGCGCCTGAAGGACGCTGCGGAATACGATCTGCTGTACGAAGCGGCGCTCTGCCGCGCCAAGGCGGATTGGCTGATGGGGATAAACCTGACACGCCTGTATACGCTGCTCTACGGCCCGACGCTCTCCATCGGGCGTGTGATGACCCCGACGCTGGCGATGATCGTCGAGCGCGAAAAAGCCGTTGCCGGCTTTACACCCAAGCCGTTTTATTCCGTGCATCTGCTCTGCCCCTGTGAAGCGGTGAGCGAACGCTTTGAGGACGAGCAGGAAGCGCAGGCGCTCGCCGACGCCTGTAACGGGCAGACCGCAGAGATTATCCGGGTTGAAAAGAAAACACGGTCGGATCGTCCGCCGAAGCTCTACGACCTGACCACGCTCCAGCGCGAAGCCAATCAGCTTTTCGGCTACACCGCCCAGCAGACGCTCGATTGCGCGCAGTCGCTCTACGAAAAGAAGCTGGCAACCTATCCGCGCACGGACAGCCGCTTTTTGACGCACGATATGGCTTCCGTGCTGCCCAATCTGGTGCAGGCCGTCGCCGCACTGCTTCCCTTCGAGCAGGGGCTTTCCCTGCCGGTTCATGCCGAGCAGGTCATCGACGATGCCGGGGTTTCCGACCATCACGCCATCATCCCGACGCAATCTGTCACCGCCGAGCGCTTGGATACCTTAACGAATGAGGAACTGAACATCTTCAGCATGCTCGCCGTCCGTTTGCTGTGCGCGGTCGGCGAGCCGCACGTTACCGAGGAGCGCACCCTGACGCTTTCCTGTGCGGGACACATCTTTACGGCAGCCGGCAAAACCGATACCGCGTTGGGCTGGCGCATCCCGGCAAGCACATTTTACGGCAGCATCGGGCATCCCCGCGAGCCTGATAAACAGGCAGGCGTTGATCCGGCGCTGTATGAGCATCAGCGTTTCTTCGGGGTGCGCGCCGTTGTCAAAAAGGGACTGACGACACCGCCGAAGCACTACACCGAAGCGACGCTTCTGGCTGCAATGGAAAGCGCCGGTGCAGACAGCTTCCCCGACGAAGCCGGGCGCAAAGGCATCGGCACGCCTGCGACCCGTGCGGGCATCATTGAAAAGCTGGTCAAAGGCGGTTTCATCGAGCGCAGGGGCGAAAAAATCAAACAGCTTTTGCCGACCGACAAAGGCAGAAATCTGATTGCCGTTCTGCCCGAAACGCTCCGTTCCCCGCTGTTGACCGCTCAGTGGGAAAATCAGCTCTGCCAGGTCGAACACGGCAATCTCGCTTCCGACGATTTTCTTTCGTCCATCGAAACCATGATTCGGGATCAGGTTGACCACGCGCAAGCCGATCCGCAGGCATTGACGCTCTTTCCGACCGGCAGGCGCAAAGTCGCCAAGTGTCCCTGCTGCGGATACCCTGTCAGCGAAGCCGAAAAGGGCTACTTCTGTGAAAACCGAGAATGCAGCTTCGGTCTGTTCAAGGACAACAAATTCTTTGCTGCTCGCGGTAAAAGGCTGGATGCCGCAACCGCCGTCGCTTTGCTGAACGACGGCAAAGCCTCAGTCAAGGGCATGATTGCCAAGTCGGGCAAGAAGTATGACGGTACGGTCGTGATGGAGCTGGATGAATCCGGCAGACCGCGCCTGCGCGTTCTGTTGGGATAAAAAGCGAGGAACAATGAAATGCCCAGAATCAATGATTATGTACAGCTTGCCGCGCAGACCGCGCGCGAGATCGCCGCCGACGGGGAGACGTGGCGCTCGTTTCTGCAAACGGCTTCCACCCTGTACAAATATGGTTTTTACGACCAGATGATGATCTACGCCCAACGCCCGGACGCGACCGCCTGCGCGTCGTTTGAGCTGTGGACGAACACCATGCGGCGGTACGTCCGGCGCGGCGCAAAAGGCATCGCGCTGCTGGATATGACCGGCGACGTGCCTCGTTATCATTACGTCTTTGATGCTGCCGATACGGGGATGCGCAAAGATTCCCGTTCTCCGTTTGTATGGGCGGTAAATGAGGAAAACAGCGCGGTTATCGGTACGATGCTGGAAAAAGAATATGAGGTTTCCGCCGATCGCGGACTTGCGGGACAGCTCGAAGAAATCGCCATGCAGAAAGCGATGGATTATTGGCAGGAGCATCAGGACGAGCTGCGCGACATCGTTGACGGTTCACTCCTCATGGAGTATGATGAACTCAACCTCGAACTGGCTTTCCGAAATACGGCGACGACGGGCGTTCAGTATATGCTCCTCAGCCGCTGCGGATTGGCGGAAGAACATCGGTTCGAGCCGGAAGATTTCACGACCATCCTTGAATGGAACACACCGCAGGCGTTGACGGCACTCGGCACGGCGGTCAGCGAAATCTCCGAGGAAGTATTGAGAAGCATCGAGCGGGAAGCGCGGAGCGTTGAAAGGAGCAGGCCATATGCTGAATTACAAAACGGTGAACGGTTATCAGATTCCCGACCTGAAAATCCCGGACGGGCAGGCGACGCTGGGCAGATACGGCAGGATGCGCAAGGCGTATCTGAAGGCGCACAGAAAGATGACGTTCAACAGCCTGCTGCTGACGGGCGAACTGACGGCGCATCTGGCGGAGATCGACCGGACGGCGAGCGAGCGGGTGAACCGCATGGTCAGCGAGATGGCGGCGGCGCAGGGCGTGAACGAAGCGCTGAAGGAACGCGACCCGATGGCGTGGGTCGGCGCGATGAACAGCCTGAAAGCGCAGGCAGAGGAAATCGTACTGAGCGAGCTGGTGTACGCTTAAATCCGGGGCAGACGAGCCTTTTTGAAACGATAACTGAATATGGCGAGGGAGCGGATGACCGAGCGGTTTCCGCTCCTTCTTTTATATCCAAAGCGCTTGATACGGCGCTGCGGTTCGGCGGCAATGGCGAGGATACCCGCATGGAGCTGGCGTTTGACGCGATGATCGGCAAAACGAATGAGGAAATCGCGCTGCGAATGAAGACCCTTTACCACGACGGCAGCGGCTTTGAATTGGACGGGCGGCGTTTTTCGGTCTGGTTCGACCCAAGCGGAATCCAAATGGCCGCCGGAGATCGTGCGCGGTATGCCAACAATGCGCAGGTCATATCGTGGACGGATGCCGCAAAGCGCGTCGGCGAGCTGATTGAAGCCGGGCAATTCGGCACACAGCTCGAAAACGTGGAAGCTCCCGGAACCATTCGACGGAAGGTCGCCGAGCGGCTGATCTATATGTACCGCGATAGCGCCGCAAGAGAAAACGGGTATCTCTCCCTGATGACAGATACGCCGCTGATTTTCCCGGATTGCGTCAATCATCTTTCCGAGAAGATGGAGCAGCCTGAATTCCTGCACGGGTTGATCCGGCAGATGGAGGTCTTTGCGGATGCGGTCGCGATGCAGCCCGATCTGATGCGCTTTCGTTTTCTTCTGCCGAAGGACATTCTCCCCCGTCTCAGGGATTTGGCATTGGCGCGGAAGGAGCTGCCCGAAGGCGAGATGCTGCTGCCCGATGTTCGCGGCTTCATGACGCAGGATGAAATCGACACGGTGCTGACCCAAAACGCTCCGATTGCGGGCGCGGGCATCCGAATTTACCAGTTCTTTTCAGAACCTCACAGCACCAATGAAAAGCTGGAATTTCTGAAAAACGAATACGGGATAGGCGGGAGAATGCCCGGCGTATCGGGTGAACATGGGAGTTCGGAAAGCCACGATGCAAAGGGAATACAGCTCAAGAAAAGCAACTGTCCCGATGTGCTGCTGAAATGGAATCAGGTTGCCGAACGGATTGACGGACTTATCCAGATGAACCGTTATTTGACACCCGAAAAGCAGGCACTTTACGAGAAGAAAGAGGTACAGGATTCAGCACGAAACACGGATTACGACACCTATAACAGCATTAAGGCTGCGCATCCTGATGAAATTGTACTGTTTCAGGTTGGCGACTTCTTTGAATTGTATGATGAGGATGCACGGCAGGCTGCGGAAAATCTTGGATTGAATCTGACGAGCCGAAATTTAGAGGGTGTAGGGCGTGTTGCCATGTGCAAAATACCTGCACACAGCTTGGAACAGTATGTGGAGCAGCTGCGAGATAAGGTTGATGTTACGATTGCGGAAAAGCGGGAAAACAGCGCCGCATATCACGTTTATACGCTGCTTTCTGTCGATCATGAAGCCGAAAATGCTATCAATGCTTATGAAGCGGAGTTTGGAGCGGATGGCACAAGGGTATTTCGCGATTCTGCCATTGAGCAGCAGACCCAGCCCACTATGCAGGCCATGCACGGCAATCTCCAGAGTAAACAGGGGCAAAACGAACAGGAACAAAATCCAAACTACCGACTTTTAAGCCGTCTGAAAGCAGACTGCGATTATTTTCTCGACGCTGGCGGTCGTGCAGAAAAGTATCTGTGGGCGGGAAATGTTCGCGCGCAGATTGCAAAAATGCGGGAGATTTATGAAACGCTTCCTGCAAAACCGGAATGGTTGACAAAAGAAGCGATTGATGACTATGACGAGCAGATGACTCCGCAGTATCAAGTTGTAGTTTATCACCACTTTGAAAATGGGTTTGATGAGAAAATCGAATATCAAACCTTGGAAGAAGCAATCAAGGTCGCGCAAGGCTATGTGAACGGCACAATGGAAAGCGATGGATTTGCCTATGATGGTGCTGCTGTTTACAACCATCAAGAGCATCGGTATCTGTACATTTATGGTCATTATCCAGACGAAAAGGCACATGCGCAGGTAGAAGGGCGCGATTTTCCTGAACAACCAGAAGAAGTTGCTGTAACGCAGGAATCTGAAAGTCCATCAGATTTAGTCGATGACCACCACCCTCCGATGCCGTCCTATCAGGTAGGCGATACGGTCTATCTGGGCAATACGGCGTTCCTCATCGAAGAAATTACAGATACGCACGTAAATTTGCGCGACCCGACGCTGCTTTATCCGATTTCAAGGGTGGAGCGGCGGGACACGTTTGAGCAGATGCTTGCCGAAGATACGCGAAACGATGAACTGTTTTACAAGCAGACGGATGCAATGCCTGCGGAATCTGAGAATTTCGTACTGACAGAGGAAGCGCCGAGTGATCCAGCGACGCAACAACCGCAGGAAGAGATTAGGCTGCACAACCTCGTTATCGACCTGACGGGGCAGGAAACGGAGCGCAAAGAAGCCGAGCCGTACAAAGCGCAGAACTTCCGCATCACGGATGACCATCTGGGCGAAGGCGGCGCAAAGACGAAGTATGCGTTCAACATTGCCGCCATCCAAACGCTCAAGCAGATTGAAGCGGAGGGCAGGCAGGCGCGCCCGGACGAGCAGGAAATCCTCTCCCGATACGTCGGCTGGGGCGGTCTGCCGCAGGCATTTGATGCCGAAAATGCAAGCTGGCAAAAGGAATATCAGCAGCTCAAAAGTCTTTTGACGGATGAGGAATATGCTGCGGCGCGCGGCTCTACCCTGAACGCCCACTATACCAGCCCTACCGTTATCAAGGCAATGTATGACGCTCTGGGCAAAATGGGCTTCCAGTCCGGCAACATATTGGAGCCGTCCTGCGGCGTTGGCAACTTTTTCGGCTGTCTGCCGGAAACGATGCAGGGCAGCAAGCTCTACGGCGTAGAGCTGGACAGCATCACCGGCCGCATTGCGCAGCAGCTTTATCCCGACGCAAAAATTGAGATCAAAGGCTTTGAAAAGACCAGCAGCAAAGACTTTTTTGATGTTGCTGTCGGCAACGTGCCGTTTGGTAATTACAAGGTCGCAGACAGACCGTTTGATAAATACGGGTTTCTGATTCACGATTATTTCCTTGCCAAAACGCTGGAACAGGTGCGTCCGGGCGGCGTGATCGCGTTCATCACGTCCAAGGGCACAATGGACAAGGCTTCCCCTGATGTGCGCCGATACATCGCGCAGAGAGCTGAATTGCTCGGAGCCATCCGTCTGCCGAACAACGCCTTCAAAGCCAACGCCGGAACGGAAGTCACATCGGATATTCTCTTTCTTCAAAAGAGGGAACATCCCATCGACATAGAGCCGGATTGGATCCATCTGGGGCAGACGGCGGACGGCATCCCCATCAACAGCTACTTTGTCGATCATCCCGACATGATGCTGGGCAGGATGCAATGGGACAAAAGCATGTACGGAAACGAGAAGGAAACCACATGCGAACCGATTCCTGGCGCAGACCTCGCGCAGCAGCTCCATGCGGCAGTGCGGAACATCGACGGAGAATACAAAAGGATAGAAATATCCGAAATGGATATAAACGAAGGACGAACGATTCCAGCTGATCCCGATGTACGCAATTTCTCGTATGCGCTTGTGAACGGTCAGGTTTACTACCGCGAAAATTCGGTGATGACCCGCCCCGTACTCAATCAGACGACGCAGGAGCGCATCAAGGGGATGATTGAGCTGCGGGATTGTACCCGCCGCCTGATCGACGCGCAAATAAACGATGCAACGGATGACGACATTCATCAGCGTCAAGACGAGTTGAACCGCACATACGACGATTTCACAGCCAGGTATGGGCTTATCAGCGACAGAGCCAATAATCAGGTTTTTTCGTCCGATTCTTCCTATTATCTGCTATGTTCCCTTGAGATTCTGGATGACAAGGGAAAACTCAAGCGCAAAGCGGACATGTTCACCAAGCGCACCATCCGTCAATCGAAGCCGGTCGAGCACGTCGATACAGCGATGGAAGCGTTGGCGGTATCCATCAGCGAAAAAGCGGGCGTTGACCTTCCCTTCATGGCTGAATTAACCGGCAAAGCTGAAAATGTGCTTGCCGATGAGCTGACCGGCGCAATCTTTCGTTTGCCCGAAGCGCCGGACACGTTTGTGACCGCTGACGAGTACCTGTCCGGAAATGTACGTGAAAAACTGCGTGCGGCTCGGACAGCCGCGCTGCAAGACGACCAATTCGCCGTCAATGTGCAAGCGCTTGAAAATGCGCAGCCCAAAGACCTTGACGCTTCTGAAATCGACGTGCGGCTCGGCGCAACCTGGCTCGATCCGGCTACGATTCAGCAGTTCATGGTTGAAACATTCAGCGTTCCCTATCGTTTCAGGGACATTGTTCAGGTGCGCTTTTCCCCCATGACCGCCGAATGGAACATCTCCGGCAAGACACGCTTATCTTCAACGGTTGCCGCATCCGTCACATACGGCACAGATCGTGCCAACGCATATCGGATTTTGGAGGATACCCTGAACCTCCGCGATGTGCGCATTTATGATACGGTTGAAGACGCTGCCGGCAGGGAAACGCGCGTATTGAACCAGAAAGAAACAACGCTTGCTCAGCAAAAGCAGCAGGCAATTAAAGATGCGTTTCAGAAGTGGATTTGGCAGGATCCCGCACGCCGTCAGCGTTTGGTTGAAAAATACAATGATCTCTTTAATTCGACAAAACCTCGCGAATATGACGGATCGCACATCACTTTTTCCGGCATGAACCCCGAAATCACCCTGCGGGAACACCAGCGTAACGCCATCGCGCATGTGCTGTACGGCGGGAATACGCTGCTTGCACATGTAGTTGGCGCGGGCAAAACCTTTGAAATGGTCGCCTCTGCGATGGAATCCAAACGGCTTGGTCTCTGCTCCAAATCGCTGTTCGTCGTTCCCAATCACCTGACCGGGCAATGGGCGAGCGAGTTTTTGCAGCTCTATCCCAGTGCCAACATTCTGGTTGCCACCAAACGGGATTTTGAGCAGTCCAGACGCAAAAAATTCTGTGCACGCATCGCTACCGGCGATTATGACGCGGTCATCATCGGTCACTCTCAATTCGAAAAAATACCGATTTCGCAGGCGCGTCAGGAGCGATTGATCGAGGAACAAATCGAAGAAATTACCGAAGGCATCGAGGAACTCACGGAAAGCCACGGCGAGCATTTTTCCATTAAACAGCTTGAAAAAACAAAGCGCGGTCTGGAAACCCGACTGGAAAAGCTTCGCGCGGAACACAGGAAAGATGATGTTGTGACCTTCGAAGAATTAGGCGTTGACCGCCTGTTTGTAGATGAAGCGCATTCTTACAAGAATTTATATCTATATACCAAAATGCGCAATGTGGCGGGACTCTCTGTCACAGAAGCACAAAAGTCCTCCGACATGTTTGCCAAGTGCCGTTACATGGATGAAATCACAGGGGGGAAAGGCGTTATTTTCGCCACCGGCACCCCCGTTTCCAATTCCATGACCGAGCTGTACACGATGCAGCGCTATCTTCAATACGATACGCTCAAACGCAAAGGGCTGGCGCATTTTGACTGCTGGGCTTCAACATTTGGTGAAACAGTGACGGCGATTGAGCTTGCGCCGGAGGGGACGGGATACCGCGCACGCACACGCTTTGCCAAATTCTTTAATTTACCCGAACTGATGGCGATGTTCAAGGAAACCGCTGATATCAAAACCGCCGATCAGCTTCATCTGCCAACGCCTACACCGCATTTTGAAAACATCTCCGTCAAGCCAAGCGAATACCAACAGGAGATGATTCAGGCACTTTCCGAGCGTGCCGCACAGGTTCATTCGGGTTCAGTCGATCCAAAGGTCGATAACATGCTCAAAATTACTTCGGACGGGCGAAAGCTGGGACTCGATCAGCGGCTCATCAACCCGCTGCTCCCCGACGACCCCGGAAGCAAAGTCAACGCCTGTGTACAGAATGTTTTCCGTATCTGGCGGGAAGGACAGGCGGACAAGCTCACCCAGCTTTTGTTTTGCGACCTTTCAACGCCGACCGGCAAAGCACCTGCCGTAAAAGACGACGCCGCAAAGGATGCTGCGTTTATCGAAACCGGCGAACTGCCTGCCGATCGCTTTAATGTATATGACGACATCCGCGAAAAACTCGTCAGCATGGGGATTCCGCGAGAACAAATTGCCTTTATTCACGAAGCCAAAACCGACGTGCAGAAGAAAGAGCTTTTCAGCAAAGTTCGCTCCGGCGATGTACGGATTTTGCTCGGAAGCACTGCAAAAATGGGCGCAGGAACAAATTGCCAGGATCGTTTGATTGCCCTGCATGACCTGGATGCCCCGTGGCGACCGGGCGACCTTGAACAGCGAGCCGGACGCATCATCCGCCAGGGCAATATGAACCCCGACGTCCACATCTACCGATATGTTACAGAACGCTCGTTCGACGCTTATTTATGGCAGACCATTGAGACGAAACAGAAGTTTATTTCACAGATCATGTCCAGCAAATCGCCCGTTCGCGCCTGCGATGATGTAGACGAAACCGCACTCTCTTATGCGGAAATCAAGGCGCTGTGCGCAGGCGATCCGCGCATTAAGGAAAAGATGAATCTGGATGTGGAAGTCGCTAAACTGCGGCTGATGAAAGCCGACCATGAATCAAAACGCTTTCGTCTGGAAGATCAGCTTGTTCGTTTTTATCCCGAACAGCTCCGTCAGCAGGAGGATTATATCGCCGGGTTCAAAGCGGATATACAGACGCTTTCCGACCATCCCGTACCGCAGGAAGATTTTGTGGGCATTGAGCTTTTGGGCAAGGCTTATGCGGACAAATCTGCCGCAGGCGAAACGCTGCTCGCGTTGTGCAAGACGGCGCCGCACGACCACGATACCGCAATTGGTCATTATCGCGGTCTATCCGTCACGCTGTCCTACGATTCATTCAACGCGCAGTTTCAGCTGCTGCTGCGCGGCGAAATGACGCACATCGTCAATCTAGGTGCAGACGCGCGCGGCAATCTGCTGCGTATCGAAAATGCGCTGAACAATATTCCTGTGCGGATGCAGAAAGCGCAGGAACAGGTGGACAGTCTGCATCAGCAAATCGAAGCCGCCAAACTCGAAATCACTCAGCCATTCCCGCAAGAGCTGGAGCTGACGACAAAAAGTGCGCGTCTGGCAGAACTGGATGCGCTTTTAAGTATGGACAAATCTGCTCCAATGAACAGCAAAAGCGAAAAGCCTTCCGTTCTGGCTTCGCTTGAACGCGGCTCATCCGGGGTGCAGAAGGATACGCCGCAAAGACGCAGCGACCGTCCTTTAGATGCGGCGCTGTGAGCCATTTTCTCAATCGCAGGGGTACATTTCCCTGTCCGCGCGTAGAGATAAGGGCTTAAAATCGACGTTTTTTCTTGCTTTTTTAGAAAGAAGGGATGATAATATGACACCAATTTATACCGAAACCGCCGCGTATGCGAAAAGCGTCGGCGAGCTTGACCTTTACCGTGTCTCGCTGCATGAAAACAAAAATTGCAAAAATGCAATCGACAAGGCTATCTCTGAGAACTTTGATGGTTTCCGTCTCAAAAAGGATTGCTATAAGCCCGTCGTCGAGCAGTTTGGAGAGGAGCGCGTGCTTTATGTGTTGGCTAACACGCTTCAGCTCCGCGGCTGGGATGGGCGTTTCTCTCGCGACAACAAGGCATGGGCGGAACACTTCTCCATTCCGGGCGATCCGGCAACGGGCGGCGAGCATCGCTTCCTGTTCCAGTGCGAAAGCCATCCCACCGTTTTGGATGGATTCATCAGCCTGACGCGCCGCGAACTGGAAAAGCAGAAATCCTCCGTTCTGGGCGCGCTGAAAAGTGCCGCTTCCCCATCCAGAGATCTTCCGCAGAGCCGGAAAGGGATTGAGCGCTGATGGCAAAACGCAGCCGCGATAAAATGATTACTTTCTGGGTAACGGAAGATGAGCTGGCGAAGATCAACGCAAACATGGAAAAGCTCGGCACCTCGAACCTGAGCGCGTACCTGCGCAAGATGGCGATTACCGGCTTGATTATTCGGCTCGATATTCCCGAACTCAAGCAGATTGTTTCGCTGATGCGCCGCACGAGCGCGAACATCAACCAGATGGCAAAGCACATCAATCAGGGAGATCCGGTTGCTGTGCAGCAAATCGACGGCTTACATGAACAGCAGGAAGAAATCTGGTCAGGTGTTCGGGGAGTGCTTCAACAGCTGAGTACGCTGCCATTTGAATAGTGCTGAAAGGCGAGCCGTTCTTTGCGATGGCTCGCCCTTCTTTTTTTGTTGAGTTTCTGTTTCAGCCCTTTCGGATAACAGGACGCTGTTTGACCTTTTTCCCGATCTGCCGTCGCTCCAGCACAAAGACCATATCCGGGGTTCGTTCAAAGAATCCGATGCCCTTTTTCCAGCTCATCCCGCAGCGGCAGTGCTGCAAGCCGATGAACTGCTGTTTCATCTTCCGCCCACAGTTTGGACAGACTTTGTTGCTTGCACCCATGCTTCTTCTTGTACTTCAGTCAAACGTATAAACGACAAACTGGAATTTATGTCAATGCAAACTCAATCTCATCAAGCCCATTGCTTATCGTATTTTTTCTGCCTGTTTTCTCAAAACCCATTCGCAGATAAAGCCTCTCGGCATTTATGTTATTTTCTAAAATCCACAGTGTTGGAGTTCCTATGCATTGACTTACTGCAAATTGCAAAAGTTTTGTTCCATACCCCATATTCTGTTTGTCAGGAAGGATATAAAGGTCTTCAATTAAACTGTCAGTAACCGAGACTATTCCTATTGGCATTTCCTCGACAAGCATAAAAATCTTGCTGCCGACATTCATTTTTCTTTCTAGATACTCCCGTTGTCGTTCCGGTGTGTGCTGCTCTATGAAGCTGGCAGAACAAAAGGAGCAATGAGATTTTTTCCAAGATATAGAATGTACCGTAGCCGCTTCTGAAAGACTTGTTTTGTCCACTGCTATGATCATGACGCGCCTCCGCAAATTCCGATTTATTATTAAGTATACCACACCAGCAAATGAAATTGCACTTGTACCCATTTTGATTTTTCAGAAAGGAGTCCTGCCTATCGCTGTCACACGAATCATCCCCATGCACATCAGCAAAGGCAAAACCGCGTTGCAGTCCCTTTCTGCGCGGCTCGACTATGCAACCAACCCAAGCAAAACAAAAAACGGTGAACTCGTCACCGCTTATGCCTGTGATCCGCATACTGCGGACGCGGAGTTTGCTCTATCGCGCCGCCAATATCAAACCTACACCGGGCGAACGCAAAAGCATGAAGTTATCGCCTATCAGGTGCGTCAGTCTTTTAAACCCGGCGAGGTTACGCCGGAGGAAGCCAATGCCATCGGCTACGAATTTGCCAACCGCTTTTTGAAGGGAAATCATGCGTTTATCGTTGCCACTCACTGCGACGTAAAACACATACATAATCACATAGAGTGGAACGCCGTTTCACTGGATGCCCATCATAAATTCAAAGATTTTTCGTTTTCGGCTCGTGCTGTTGCCCGCCTTTCGGATATGATCTGTCTGGAACACAAGCTGTCCGTCATCAAGCACCCGCAGCATACCGGCAAAACCTACGATAAGTGGCTTGGAGATCGAGCTGTTCCCACGCATCGCGATATTCTGCGTGCCGACATAGATCGGGCTCTGGAACAGAAAGCCGCGAACATGGAGGTGCTGCTCGATGGCTTAAAAACGATGGGCTATGAAATCAAGCACGGCAAACAGCTTTCCTTCCGAAAAGCAGGGCAGAAACGGTTTATCCGCATGGACACATTGGGCGACGCATACAGCTATGACGCGCTTTCCGCTGTGCTTGCCGGTTCGCAAAAGCACCGCCCGAAAACAAAGCCCATTCAGCAGAACGAGCTAATCTCCAAGGCTATCGACGCACAGCGAATAGAAGCCAAGGGAAAGGGTTACGCCTATTGGGCAAAAAACTTCAACAGCAAGCAATATGCCAAGTCTATTCTGTTTCTAACGGAGAATCATCTTTCCACTGACGATCTGCCGCACGCCGTCGAAGAAGCCTGCGCAAGAGCGGATGCTTTGACCGCAGAACTGAAAAAAGTGGAAGCACAAATCGCTTCCACTTCGCAGCTTATCGACCAGGTTCGGGTCTATCTGTCGGCTGTTTCTACCTATAAAAAATACAAGGCTTCCGGCTGGTCGCGATCTTTCTTCGCGGAACACGAATCCGAAATCCGGCAATACAAGCAGGCGCTCCTCACATTCGACGAAGCTGGCTGCAAAACCGTCCCCAAGTTCAAGGCACTTTACGATACGCTCGGTCAGCTCAAAGTCCAGCGGCGGAAGCTAATTGGGGATTACGCCGCCGCAAAAAAGACCAAGCAGGAGCTTTTAACCGTGCAGGCTAACCTCAACGCATTGCTTCCGCAGAACGAAAAAGAGCGCATCCGTTCCGACGCTGAGCGTTCGTAGCTCAAGCATCCGAAGGATGCGCTGTCCGTGGT
>OLNY01001153.1_pt1 | contig 21921 bp, 17 predicted proteins | sample 1671981 | NCBI WGS metagenome assembly OLNY01 (sample SAMEA3136632, study PRJEB25190) | human gut metagenome | biome: human gut; feature: human-associated habitat; material: faeces | place: Austria | collected 2013
GGGGCTACGCCCCTGCGACCCCATTTTTATCAACGATAGAGGTTTATCGACAGTCTGAAATACGGCTGTCTTGTGAAACAGCCGTATTTCATAAAGATTCTTATCGAAAAATCAGTGCTTTTTTGCAACTCTCTTAGCCTTTAAAATGCAATTTACGGGGCAGACGGTAGCACAGAGATGACAGCCTACGCACTTTGAGCCGAGGAAAACAGGCTTTCTTGTTTTGCTGTCAAAGTCAAGCGCCTGATGCCCTGCGTCATAGCAGGCAATGTAGCATCTGCCGCAGCCTATGCACTTGTTTTTGTCGAATATAGGATATGTAACGGTGTCACGGTCAAGACTGCCGGCATCGGTCATATTCTTATTTGCAAGACCGACTACCTCCGACACACTGCTGTAGCCTGCGGCAGTGAGCCGGCGTGATAATCCGTCAAGCATATCGTCTATTATTCTGTAGCCGTACTGCATCACCGAGGTCGTTACTTGTAGATTCGTACAGCCCATAAGGATAAACTCCAGACCGTCACGCCACGTTTCTATGCCGCCCATACCGCTGATCTCGACATTTTCAAGCGTTTCGTTTCTTTTCATATCCGAGATGAAACGCAGAGCGATAGGCTTTACCGCCTTGCCCGAATATCCGCCGACAGCGGATTTGCCGTTAATATTGGGGGTCGGAACGAAGCTGTCAAGATCGACGTTTGTGATACTCTTGACGGTGTTTATTGCCGCAATACCGTCCGCACCTGCGTTGACAGCCGCAATAGCCGGTATTTCCATATTGGTTATATTGGGCGTCATTTTTGCAAGCACTGGGAGTTTTGTGCCACGTCTTACTGCGGCGGTATACTTTGCGACAAGCTCAGGATTTGTACCCACGTCACTGCCCATACTGTGACTTGTCATCTGCGGGCAGGAGAAGTTGCACTCTATCATATCGACGCCGGCTTCCTCAGACAGTCTTGCAAGTTCTGTCCACTCGTCCTCGCTTTCGCCCATTATGGAGGATACGATTATCTTTGTGGGATAGTTTTCCTTCAGCTTTTTGAGTATAGCAAGGTTTTCTTCAAGAGGGTGGTCGGAGATCTGTTCAAGGTTCTTGAAGCCTATATAGGGTGTCGTTTCCTTGTTCAGAATATCGAAACGGGGAGATACCTCGTTCATCTTTGCGAAGCCTATCGTCTTGTATACGATACCTGCCCAGCCCATATTGAGCGCCTTTGCGCACATATCGTAGCCACTTGCTACCACAGATGAGGATAAGAAGAACGGGTTTTCGCACTTAAGACCGCAGAAGGTCATTGATAAATCTGCTTTCGGCTCAACGTCCTTTGCGGCAGAAGCAATATACTCCGCTGTCTGTCTTATTTCAACGGGTCTGTCTATTTTCGCTCTTGTGCAGGCGGTCATACAGGGAGCGGAGCAATCGGCGCAGTTTTTCACAAAGGCTTTTGCGCCGTTTAAATTATCGAAACGCAGTGAGCGGATAAATCTGTCGGGCTGTGCGCCGCACGGACAGGCTTTTGTACAGGGAGCGTCGTGGCATAAAAGGCAGCGGGCGCTTTCTTCTATAGCTGTATTTTTTACGAATGGCATAAGTATCTCTCCTTTTCCTTGTTATATAAAATACAGGGGAGTTTTTTCTCCATTGCCTGTGAAAAAGATGGATTTCGGCTGTAATCAAGCCCACCCCTGCCCCTCCTGTGGGAGGGGTAACAGTGGGGCTGCCGCCCACAACCCGCTTGGTGCTACGCCCCAAACCCCTTTCAGCATTTAATGGAGATATTGCTCTCCCCTGTTATGTATCGGCTTTTATTTATTATATTATAAGTTACCGCTTGAGCTTCTCTTTATGAATTTGCCCCAGCCACGCTCGCCCAAGAACTCGCCGTCCTTGAATACGAGCTTGCCTCTTGAGTAGGTAGCCTCGGGATAGCCCTTGACCTTGATGCCTTCCCAGATTGTATGGTCGCAGTCGCTGTGCATCTTGTCATTTGTAATAGTGAAGTCCTTCGTGGGGTCGTAGATAACAATATCTGCGTCCTTGCCGACTTCGATAGCACCCTTTGCATCACAGCCGAAAATCTTGGCGGGGTTATATGAGCAAAGCTCAACTGCCTTGTTGAATGTTATTTTGCCCTCGTTAGCGGCTGACAGCATATAGGGGTACATATTCTCGATACCTGCACAGCCGTTGGGAATCTTTGTGAAATCGTCCTTGCCCCAGTCCTTTTCGTATGACTGGAACGGGCAGTGGTCGGTAGCGATTGTTGTGATAAGACCTTTCTTTATAGCCTCCCACAGAGCAAGTCTGCTTTCCTCGCCCTTCATCGGAGGTGAGCATACAAAGTTTCTGCCGTCTGCTCTCTTGTATACCTCGGAGGTAAATTCAAGGTACTGCGGACAGGTTTCAGCGTATATCTGATAGCCCTCGTTCCTTGCTCTTTCAACCGCCTGCACACCTTCCTTATTTGCAAGGTGTACGATGTACAGCTTGGAGTCAAGGCTCTTTGCAAGCTGGATTGCTCTTATATCAGCCTCGCCCTCGACAAATTCCGGACGGCTCATATAGTGATACCAAGCGCTTGTCTTGCCCTCTGACAGATAACGTTCTGTCAGAACGTCTATGAGCTGCTTGTTCTCAGCGTGTACCGAGATCATAGCGCCGCAGGATTTTGCCTTTTCAAGTACCTTGTAGAATACGCCGTCTGTTACGCCGAAGTCGTAGACCATAAATACCTTGAACGAAGATACACCGTAGTTTACAGCATCCTCTATAGTGTCGATAAGTCCGTTTGAAACGTCCTTTACGGCAACGTGGAATGCGTAATCGACAGCCGCATCGGGAGCACACAATGCGTCACGGCGCTTGATGGCGTCGACCATTGTTTCACCGAAATCCTGTAAAATGAAGTCGAATACCGTTGTCGTACCGCCGCAGGCAGCTGCTCTTGTGCCTGCGTAGTAGTCATCGGATGAAATTGTACCGCCGAAGGGCATTGCAAGGTGGGTATGTGCGTCAATGGCACCGGGGAGCACCATCTTGCCGCTTGCGTCTACCACCTTGTCGGCATCTGTGCCGGCATCTGCCGTTATCGCAACTATCTTGCCGTTATCCACGCACACATCGGCTTTGAATGTAGCCGTTGGCGAAACTATCGTACCGTTTTTGATTATGAGATCCATAACTTACTGTCCTTTCCCGTAATAACTGTTGCTTATCAGACCATCTTGTCTACTTCTGTCAGAACTTCGTCCAGTATTGCCATATTCTCCGCAAGCTCTTCCTCTGTGATAATGAGAGGCGGGCAGACGAATATGCAAGCCTCGTGTGAATATGTGTTGAAGCCCTTTGCCTTTAACATTCCGACTATCTTGCCCATAATGCCCTCAGGATCCTTGCCGAAAGGAACAAGAGGCTCGTGTGTTGCCTTATCCTTTGTAAGCTCTACGCAGGAGAACAGTCCGATATAACGTACATCGCCGACGCTCTTGTGCTTTGCCTTTATATCCTCAAGGAGTGCGCCTAACTGCTTGCCACGTTCCTTTACCTTATCCATAATGTGTTCTTTTTCATAGAAGTTAAGGCACGCAACACCTGCGGCACAGCCCAGAGGATGTGCTGAATATGTAAGACCGCAGTCGAGCTTGTGTGTATCGAAGAATTCTGCGATCTTCTTGCTTACGATTACGCCGCCGAGAGGAGCGTATCCGCAGGTAACGCCCTTTGCAAAGGTTATCATATCAGGCTCGATGCCCCAGTTTTCACAAGCAAAGTATTCGCCTGTTCTGCCCCAGCCTGCCATTACCTCATCGCAGACCATCATAATGCCGAACTCGTCGCATATCTTGCGTACACCCTGTAAGTAGCCTTTGGGCGGAATGATGATACCGTTAGAGCCTGTTACCGATTCCATTACGATAGCGGCAACCGCATCGGGATTTTCGTATATGATCTGGTCACGGAGCTGTCCGAGATAATACTCTGTAGCCTGTTCTTCGCTCTCAAAGGGGAACGGAGCGTGATACAGATAAGGATCTGTAAACTTTACGAAGCCGGGGATACCGGGTTCAAGAGTATATCTTCTGGGTTCGCCTGTCAGATTACCTGCGCCGAATGAGCTTCCGTGATATGCACGGTATCTTGAGAATATCTTGTATCTGCCTGTAACCAGCTTTGCAATCTTTATTGCATTCTCGTTAGCGTCTGCGCCGCCTAAGGTGAAGAATACCTTGCCCATATTCTTCGGAGCTACCTTTACGACCATCTCTGCAAGCTTTGAACGGCAGTCGATAGCATAAGCCGGGCTGATGTATGCGAGCTTTTCAGCCTGCTCCTTGATAGCGTCGATAATATCCTTGTTGCCGTAGCCGACATTCAGGTTTACAAGCTGGCTTGACATATCTGCCATCTTCTTGCCGTCTGCGGTGTAGTAATAAATACCCTCCGCCTTTTCTACTACTGCGGGGTTCAGCTTGCCCTGAACGCTCCACGAATGAAGGTTGTACTTAAGTGAGGTTTCCTTTACCTCTTCTGCGTTTTTGAATCCGTATCTCATACTGTTTCTTCCTTTCTTTTATCAGAAAATACTTTTATATATTGTTTCGATTTCTTCTACTGTGGGAACTCTGGGGTTGTTCGCCGTACTTCCTGCGGCGAATGCGTCCTTTGCAAGAGTCGGTATCTTGTCCTCTGTAACTCCCTGTGAAGAAAGCAGCTTCGGAAGTCCTGTTTCGTCCGATATTGCGGCGATAGCTTCAACGGCTGCTATACTTGCCTCTCTTACCGATAAGCCCTCGACATTCTCGCCCATCGCTATTGCGATGTCACGGAATTTTTCGGGGCAGGACGGGCGGTTATATTCCATAACCGTGCTTAGAAGCATTGCGTTTGCGAGGCCGTGCGGAATATGGAACCACGCTCCGAGCGGTCTTGACATTGAGTGAACAAGCGCTGTCGGCGCACTGCATATTGCGATTCCGGCATATAAGGCGGCAAGGAGCATATCCTCTCTTGCCTGCTCGTTCCTGCCGTCAAGGACAGCTGGGATTAAGCTCTTTGAAATCAGCCTTATCGCTTCAAGCGAATACATCTTAGTCATAGGAGATGCGTTGACGTTTATGTAGCTCTCTATTGCGTGCGTCAGAGCGTCCATTCCGGTTGCCGCTGTCATAAATGACGGCAATGATTTTGTTATCGCAAAGTCAAGGATCGCTACCTTCGGAATGATACCGTCGGTCGATAACAGCATCTTTATATTTCTGTCGGTATCTGTTATAACCGAGTATCTTGTCGCTTCACTGCCTGTGCCGGCTGTGGTCGGTATTGCGATAATGGGGAGCGACTCCTTTTCGGGAGCGGTCTTTTCATAATCGGTCACCTTGCCGCCGTTTGTGAGCAGCATTCCGATTCCCTTTGCCGCATCAAGAGGACTTCCTCCGCCTGCCGCTACTATCACATCGCAACCGTTTTCCTTTGCAAAAGCCGCACCCTCGTCAACGTCCGATGTTGTCGGGTCTGAGCCTACACGGTCATATACCGCACAGGAAACGCCTGCTTTTTCGAGGCTCGATACTATAATATCAAGCACGCCGCTTTTTCTCAGCGAGCCTTTTCCGCAGACAAGCATCGTCTTTTTTCCGAAGCGAGCCGCCTGCTCTCCGACTGAGGTAACTGTACCCCTGCCGTAAATAATCGTTGGTGGTGATCTGAATACCACTGTTATACCCTCTTTCCTTCTGCTCTTGATAAAGTTTGTATTTTTATCGGGAAAAACGTCGGAGCGAAACGACCGCTATGCCGTGAAACGTCCGCCCTGACGTCTTTCCCGATCGCACGAACGGTATTTAACTGCTCGTGCGATACTGAACTTACTGTATAAGTTGCTGTAGTGTTTACTTTGCGAGTGCCTTTATGACTTCTTCGATCATATTCTCGCTGAATACCTTGTAGCCTGCGTTTCTGAGATATTCTACCGCAAGCCCCTGTCCCTCGATAATCGTATCCGTGAAGGTACCGTCATATATGTGGGTGCTTCCGCAGGAGGGGCTGTCTTCTTTCATTATGCAAAGGGCAACATCGTTTTCCTTTGCAAGTCTTAACGCCTCGTTTGCGCCTTTTGTGTACTGCTCGGTGCAGTCGCCGCCTACGCAGCTCATCACCTTATCGCCTGTACGCTGACAATCGGGACGTGGGGTCGGAAGACCGCCGAACACTTCGGGACATACCGGTATCAGCCTGCCCTCTTCTTTCCATTTAAGGAACTGTGGGTGCAGACACGGCGTATCGCCGTCATCATAGCGGCAATGCCAGCCGAAAAGGCAACCGCTTACAAGTATTTTCTTTTCGCTCATATATACCGCCTTTCAGCTTCCGGAGTAATCCGAAACCGTGAATTACTTAGTGAACTGGCTCTTCTTGTAGCAAAGTACAAGACCCGATCTCTGATATACCTGGGCTACTTCGAGAAGCTCCATACCGCCTGCGTTGGCGTTGATAAGGTTAGAAACCCACGTTACACCGAAGTCAACAGTACCGTTGCTTACTGCAACTGTTTCAGAGACGTCACCGCCGCCGCTTACAATCTCTACGTTAAGGCCGTTATCCTTGTAGTAGCCCTTGTCAAGTGCTACATAATAGCCCATGAACTGAGCCTGCGGTAACCATTTAAGCTGAACCTTGAGGTCGGACTTCTCAACTGCTCCGCCGTCATATGTCAGATAGTCGGAAGAACGGATGTCGTCAAGTGTAAGCTTAGCGAGCTTGTCTGCCGCTGTAGCGTCATCAAGCTTGATGTACTGCTTAGCAAGGTCAAGTGTCTGCTGCATAGCGTCTTCGTCCATCTTACCTACATCCGAAGCGGAAACCGCATTGCCCTTTGTATCTGTCGTTACAAGCTTTGCAACCTCTGAAGCCATATACTTCTGGTGGTCAGCCGATACCGATGAGCCGTACTTGAATACGATTTCTGCGGCTTCATCGGGATGCTCACACGCATATGTCCAGCCCTTCATTGATGCGGCAACAAATGCCTTTACTGTGTTGGGGTTGTTCTTTGCGAATTCCTTTGTGCAGAACAGGTTATCCTCGAGCATTGCAACGCCCTGATCGTTCATATCGATGACGCCGATCTCATCGCCGTAGTTATAACCGCCGTCATAGTTGTTCTTGATAAGACCAAGCTCGTTGAATGTCATTGCTGATGCCAGCGTAATAGTATCCTTATCTATCTGATCCATTGTGAAGTCCATTGTGATATAATCTGTGGGCAGGCCGTATTTTGAAAGCAGAGCCTGAATTTCGTACTCGTTGCCGAGACCCCAGTTGCCGATCTTGTTTTCGCTTGAAGCCTTCTTGATGATCTCTTCATCGCTCATAAGACCTGTGCTTTCCGAAGAACTCTCTGCGGCGTTTGAAGAAGCGTCTGCCGATGCGGTTGAGCTTTCTGCTGTGCTGCTCGATGAGGTGTCACCGGAACAAGCGGTGAATGATGTAGCAAGACAGCTTGCTGCGAGTAATGCTGCTAACACTCTTTTGTTTTTCATAATGTTTCATCCTTTCTCGTCTTTTTAAATAGGTTTTAGTTTATCTGAAACCGCTCTTTTGCTTATCTTGCACGGCGGTTTTTCAGCACGATTGCCTCAACTGTGAGGAGTATGATGTACATCAGTATGCCCATTACGCAAGCTATCGTTATATATGCCCACGCTGTCGGGAACTGACCCTTGACTATGTTTTCTCTTATCTGCCTGCCGACACCGATTACCTGCTCTGCGAAGTATTCGCTTACTACCGCACCGATTATACAGGACGGGACGCTTACTCTTAAAGCCGTGAATACATAGGGCAGTGAGTTCGGGAGTCTCAGCTTGAAGAATATTTTCAGCTTGCCTGAGCCGTATGATGCGAACAGATCCTCCGAGAACGGTTTTACCTCCGTCAGACCTCTGTATGCGTTTACGCTCATTGAAGCTGTACAGAATATTGTAACGGTGATTATCTTAGCCACCGTACTTCTTATATCTACCACGCTCGACAGATCCCTTGTCCAGTTGTTGATAACCGGAGCGAGCGCTACAAGCGGAATTGCATTGAATGCGGATACTATGGTCAGACCGCCCATGCCCCACTTCTTGAATACCGCACCGGCAACGCCGATGAAGTAGCCGAGTATCGAGCCGAGTACAAGTCCTCCGAGCGCCACTATAAGAGTTGACGCTATCTGCGGTAGCATATTTGTGAAGTTATCGCCTATGATTGAGCCTATTCTTGTCGGGAGCGGAAGGATTATCTCATCCGTTTTGAACAGTGCGTGCAGAACCTTTGTCTGCCACAGTGTGAATATCAATGCTCCGAACAGTACGGGCAGACCGACTGTTGTTATTATGTTTTTGATTGCCTTGCCTTTCAAGTGCGATCAGTCCTTTCCTTACTGTGCTTTTTTCTTTGCCTTTCTTTTCGCCGGTGTTATCGCTCTTTCGATAACACCCATAAGATAGAAGCTGAGCACGCCTATAACGGCGCTGAATATTACTATATCCCAGAATACGAATCTTGTCATCGAGCCTTTCAGCGACTGGGAGAGCATACAGCCAAGACCGTTGCCGCCCTGAAGCGTATCTACAAGGATAGATGCTGTTATCGCCATAGGCGCCGAGATCTTAAGACCCGTGAAGAAGTAGGACATTGCCGACGGAATAAGCATCTTTGTGTAAAGCTGGAACTTGCTTGCGCCGTAGGATCTCATCAGCTCGTGTCTTTCACGTCCGACCGACTTGAAGCCTGCCAGCGTATTTGTCGAAACGGGGTAGAATGTGAGAATTGCGGCGATTATGATTCGTGCGCTTGATATATCGCCCGTTATCGAAAGTACGATAGGCGCCATACCAAGAATAGGTATCATCTGGATTATCATAAGATACGGGAACGCTATCTTTTCGACTATGTGCGACAGGTGCATCAGCAAAGCCAGTAGGTAGCCCAGCACCATACCGATTATAAAACCGATAAGCGCTCTTGAAAGCGTTTCTGCGGCACTGGAGAAAACCAATGTTGCTATCGTATCGCCCGAACCGGTTATCGACTTTGTATCAAAGAATGAGCCGATTATCTGGTACAGATGCGGAAGAACGTTTACGGGTGTACGCTGTGTCGCTCCTACTATGAATGCGCATATCTCCCATATCACTACAAGACCCAGCACCCATACGGCAGTTACTATGCCTTTGGAGGAAGTTATCCTTTTTATCATTTCTTAACGCTCCTTTCGGCTTTATATACCCTCGAAGCTGTTTCTTACCTTCTCAACAAGAGCGGCAAATTCGGGAGTACCTCTCATATCCGGAACTCTCGGTCTGGGAAGATTTACATCAACTATTGCCGAAAGTCTGCCGGGATGAGGTGATAAAACGCAGATCCTGTCGGACATATATACCGACTCGGATATGTTGTGCGTTACGAAAAGCACCGTCTTGTTTGTCTTTCTCCATATTGAAAGTACATCATCGTTGAGCTTTTCTCTTGTGAACTCGTCAAGCGCCGAGAACGGTTCGTCCATCAGCAGTATATCGGGCTGTATCGCAAGTGCTCTTGCTATGCCTACTCTCTGCTGCATGCCGCCCGAAAGCTGTCCGGGGTAGCTGTTTCCGAATTCCTTGAGTCCGACAAGCTCCAGTACCTGTTCGATACGGCTCGCCTGCTCCTCTTTCGGAACCTTCATCATCTCAAGCGGAAGTCTTATGTTCTTTCTTACCGTTCTCCAGTCGAGAAGCACGGGGTTCTGGAACACGATACCGAACTTCTGCTCAAGTCTTGTTTCTCTCGGCGTCTTGCCGCAGACCGTAACCTCGCCTGAGGTGGGGGTCAGCAGATCCGATACTATACGAAGAAGTGTGGATTTACCGCAGCCGGAAGGACCGAGGAGCGATATGAATTCACCTTTCTGAATATCAATACTTACGTTCTTAAGTGCCTGTACCGGGTTGCCTTTACTGTCGGAGAACACCATGCTGACGTTCTTTACCGAGATCTCCGGTGCGTTTACCTTTTCACTCATTTCTAAGCACTCCTTTCTTTCCTGTTTTGCAAGTCTTATCTTTTTATTCCTGCAAAACAAAACGGCGCAGAAATCATTTTCTGCGCCGTTGCAAGTTTCTTTTTGTTTTATTTCACTGTTTCCTTTCGGTGTAACTGCATTATATCACGCTTAAAATCGCATTGCAATAGCATTTGTACTGAATTGTGCAGAGCACCTAAAGAAAGCCTGTTTGTTTGTGCTGTAGTTGAATTTTGCAATATTCTCTTGACAATTATGCAAAACCGTGTTATACTCTATATCAATAAAGGTGAAAAACACCGCCAAGGCTGTCGGGAAACAAGGGAGCTTTGGCGGTTTTCACTATCTTAAAAGAAAAAGGGGTGAGAATATGTCAATTACAGTATCAAAGCTATGTGCAAATGCACAGGCGAATTACGTTATGAAGCTTGTTGCGGGAAAAGAGGGACTGGGGAACTACGTCCGCTGGGTGCATCTGGTTGAAAACGCTGATGTGTCACCTTTTCTTCACGGAAACGAAATAGTCTTTATGACAGGGGTCGGAATAAACGATGAAGGTCACCTGCTCAGCTTTGTTGAAGAGCTTGTCGAAAAACGTTGCAGTGCGCTTGTTATCAACACCGGTAAATATATAAAGAGTATACCGCAGAGCGTAAAGGACTGCTGTGACCTCAATTCACTTCCGCTGTTCAGTGTACCGTGGGAGGTAAAGCTTATAGATATCACCTATGACTTCTGTCACAGGATAGTAACGGGCGAAGAAATAGAAACAGCGCTCGCCACCGCTTTACGCAATCTGATATTTTCCCCCGAAAATGAGGCGGGATATAAATCCACGCTTGAACGGCGCAGTTATTTTCCGACGTCGGAATACTGCGTCGGCGTATGTGCTTTTTCCGATACAGACCTTGGCGATGATGAGCTTAAGAAAGCGGTCACGGGCGATATGCAGAAGGTGCTGAATACAAGCGGAAAACAGTTCAGCTTTTTCTTCCAGGATAAAAATCTTGTTGTTATCTGTCCGGACTGTAAGGAAGAAGATGTGCGGAAGATTTTTTCGACATTTGATACCATTTTCAATTCAGGCGGGGAGGGAGCGACGCTCACCTGCGGCATAAGCCCGTCAAAGCAGGGGTACACCGCAATATCCGACGGTTACCGCAAGGCAGTAATGGCGCTCAAGGTGGCTACCCTGCACGGCGAAAACTGCGTAGGCTACAGCGATATGGGCATATACAAGCTGCTTGTACATATAAAAGATACATCGGTGCTTCACGAGATATATGACGAAACGCTGGGTACGCTTGAGGAATTCGACAGCGCCAACGGCACGGATTATATGGAAACACTCAAGTGCTATCTTGAAAACGACAGCAGTGTACAGGAGGTCGCAAGGCTGACATTTGTCCATCGCAACACGGTAAACTACAAGCTCAGACGTATAAAGGAAATTCTCGGTTGTGAGCTGAATTATGAGGACAAGCTGAGGCTTATGCTTTCATTCTTTATAAAGGAATTCCTTTAAGCCGGTTTGCTGTGCTATGGTTTAAGTATATTGTGCGTCCGCTCGTTGAACTGACAAAACGGCGCATATATAATAAAGACATCGATAGTTTTATATGAAGACGAAAGGAAGGATATATTATGACAGCACCATATGAAAATGCAGAATTCATCGAGCTCGGCACGATAATGCCGCCCGAAAAGTTCAGGACTGTGCTCCCTGAGGACAGGGACGCACCCGGAGGGCTTACTGAGCAGAAGGTAGTTATCGAGTTTCGCCGTGATTCGCCGATCTACTCACAGCTTCTGCCGTGCTTTCGAGGAGCTATGTTCGTTTACGGCTTTTTACGCAGAGGAAAAGGGTTGAGAGCTTTGTTCGGTGACAAGTACGACGGAATAAAGGAAAAGCTCAAAGTGTCGCTTCATGAATGGGAGGATAAATTCCTGCTTGATTTCTATGTTGATGATACTTATTCACAGTCGTATTTTGTAAAGAGTGAAGAAGTGCTCTATCTTCTTCAGCATTGCAGAAATCCGCAGATAACGAAGTTTGATTGATATAAGCGGTTATGCAAAACGGGTATCGGAAGTCCGATACCCGTTAGCTTTATCTGCTTGTTTTTGCTGTAAGCTCTTTACTCCATGAGCCGTACTGTTTTGTGTTTCCGTAAGTCTTGTATGCTCTGATCCTGAATTTATAGCTTGTGTTAGCTTTCAGGCGCTTGACCGTATAGCTTGTTTTGGTAGCCTTTGACGGAGTGAATATATTCGTCCACTTGCCGTTTTTATACTGCTGTAGCTGATAACCGCTTGCGGTAGTACCCTTGTTCCACTGTAAAGTAACGCTTGTGCTTGATTTTGACTTTACCTTGAAGCCGCTCACGCCGTAGGGGTTTGTATTGACCTTAAGCTCACTGCTCCACGAGCCGTACTGCTTTGAACTGCCATAGGTCTTGTATGCTCTTATGCGGAATCTGTAACCTGCCGTGCCTGCCTTTAAGCCCTTTACGGTATAGCTTGTTTCGGTAGCCTTTGACGGAGTGAATATATTCGTCCACTTGCCGTTTTTATACTGCTGTAGCTGATAACCGCTTGCGGTAGTACCCTTGTTCCACTGTAAAGTAACGCTTGTGCTTGATTTTGACTTTACCTTGAAGCCGCTCACGCCGTAGGGGTTTGTATTGACCTTAAGCTCACTGCTCCACGAGCCGTACTGCTTTGAACTGCCATAGGTCTTGTATGCTCTTATGCGGAATCTGTAACCTGCTGTGCCTGCCTTTAAGCCCTTTACGGTATAGCTTGTATCGGTAGCTTTTGACGAAGTGAATATATCCGTCCACTTGCCGTTTTTATACTGCTGAACTTCATAACCGTCTGCATTAACGGTGAAATGCCATCCGAGAGTAACCGACGTGCTTGTTGTTGCGGTTGCTTTTAAACCGGTTACAGCCGCAGGGGCGGCAACTATAATTTCAAATTTTATATCATTTTCGCTTGCATAGAGCTGTGCGATTGAGTTTTTGTATCCTCGGATTCTGAACCCGTCGATCTTCTGATCCGCAGTTACATTGATCTTGTGGTAAAACCCGAAGGCTCTTTTTCCTATGTATGTTACAAACTGCGGAACGGTGATTGTCTTTATACCCGTGCAGCCGTAAAATGCACACTCGTCTATAGAGGAAAGCTTGGAAGGAAGTGTGACGCTTGTCAGATTTTCCGCCTTATAGAAAGCATAAGGCTTGATATCATAGGTCTTGTCTGAAACCTTAAAAGATGTCCCCGCTCTCTTTGCGGGATAAAGGATCAGCTTACTCAGGTCCTTTGTGTATAATGCGCCGTTTTCGTTGCAGAAAGACTTACTGCCTGCCTCAACAGTTGCGGATGCGAGCTTTCCACATCGGCTGAAAGCGTTGTTTCCGATCAATTTAACGCTTGAGGGGATGTTGATTTTACTGAGCGATGCACAGTCTGCAAAAGCGTTGCTGCCGATAAATTTTACTTTCGACGGTATGGTTATATTATCAAGAACATCGCAGAAGCAGAAAGCGTTATCTGAGATTTCTTCAAGATTTTCCGGTAGGTTTACACTGTTGAGCGAAAGACACATTTCAAATGCGCCCTGATCGATAGTTGTTACAGTAGATGGCAGAGTGACCTTCTGAAGAAGCATACAGCTTGCAAAGGTTTGTATATCGATCGTTTTGACGCATGTCGGTATGCTTATGCTTTTGAGCGACTTGCAGGCATAGAAGGCTTGCTTTCCGATATAGTCAAGCTTCGTCGGCATATTTATCGTACTCAGTGCATCACACCAGTAGAACGCCTTTTCGCCTATACCTGTTATTCCGGTGGGAATTGTAATTGATGTAAGCTTAGGGCAGTATGCAAATGCACCGTTCGGCACAGTTTTCAGTGTCGACGGAAGCTTTACCGATGTCAGAGAACTGCACGAACTGAATATATTATCTGCCAGTTCAGGTATGCCGTCTGCAATTGTGACGGATATGATTTTTTCGTTGCCGTTGAAAATGTTTTCTACCCTGCCTACATTTCTGCCTCCGATTTTTGCAGGGACATCGGCTCTGATATCATTACCGACATATCTTACGATAGTTGCGGTTCCGTCATCTTCGAGCTTATACTCATAGTAGCCGTCCGATGCGATGATGCCGTCTGACGCTGCGGCGCATACTGCGCATATAACGCTGAGCGCAAGTACAGTTAACGCTACAGTGAGGCATTTTACAAATTTCATCTGTAATTCCTTCTTTCCCGTTTAGTTTTATGGTTTATATACAAAAAGGCATAGTTCTCCGCAGAACTATGCCAATGTGACAAAAATATACAATTTTAAGCTTAATGCGAAAATATCTGTCGTTTTCATACTGTTCCCCTGACAAAAGCTTTCGTTATTAAACTTTTCTTTCCGCAGACAGTATAGCATATATGCAGATATTTGTCAATATGGCTGAAATCCTACTGGTCAAGCCTGAAATGTACGGGTATGCCGTTGAGATAATCTATCTTCGGCTCGCCCTGTATAAGAGGCAGGAAGTAATTTAGTGCGTCTATCGTAACGTTGTTTCCCTCGGGGGTTATCCACTCTTTCGGGAAATATTTAGCCTTGTTTGCACATTCTCTTACGTCAAGCGGAGCGATGCCAACACGGTAAGGATTGTTGCTGATTCGTTTAAAACCCATCATTACGCCGCTGCCGCCGTATTTGAGCGCTTCGTTTACTGCCGCCGCACCTATTCTCCACGCTTCGTCAAGGTCGGTTAGAGAGGCTATATGCGAGCCGCACCTCTGCATTACGTTAAGCTCTATCGAGCGTACCTTGCAGCCTAAGTGGTCGCGGGTAAGCTCTTCAAGATATTTTCCGACGCCCGACAGATATTTATGACCGAATGCGTCGGTGGCTTCCGAACGGCTTGCAAGACAGTCTATACCCTCGGATACTGCAACTATAACAGCCTTGTATCTTTTTGATGCGTTTTTCACGTCTTCAAGATAGCGCTCTTCCGAAAAGTCGCTTTCGGGAAGATATATAAGGTGGGGAGCGGGTTCACCGTTAGCACGCAGTACGCAGGACGACGCAGTGAGCCATCCTGCGTCACGACCCATTATTTCTACTATCGTAACGGACGGAATGGAGTATACCCTGCTGTCACGGATTATTTCCTGTAATGTTGTCGCAACATATTTTGCCGCAGAGCCGAAACCGGGCGTGTGGTCGGTAAGAGGTAAGTCGTTGTCTATTGTTTTCGGTACGCCGACTACCTTAATATCAATGTGATTTTCATTGAAATAAGCGTCAAGCTTCATTACTGTATCCATAGAATCGTTACCGCCGATATAGAAGAACGCCTTTATGCCGTGCTTTGTGAATGTTTCGGTGATACGTTTGTAGTCGCTGTCGTCATCGCTGCTGTTTTTCAGCTTGAAACGGCATGAGCCAAGCACCGTCGATGGTGTACGCTTCAGTAACTGCTTGTCGTTTTCTGTGATAAGCACTTCCTTGAGGTCGATAAGTTTATCGTTCAGTATGCCCTCGATACCGTTTATCGAGCCGTATATTCTGTCAATCTCATTATACTTTTCAGCCTCGTCAAATACTCCGCAGAGTGAAGAGTTTATCGCCGCTGTAGGTCCGCCCGACTGCGCAATAGCTATGTTCATGGTTTTTCTCCGTTCCGTCAATTTTTGCTTTACTGCGTGATTATTGTACCATTATAAAGATGATTTTACAACCTAAAATTCATAAACGGATTTATTTTTGTAGCTTTAGCTAAAGCGGCTGTCAATGATAACCTTTACATAGTCCGAAATATGAGATGCTGTGTAACTGCGTTACATAATGTTAAGGTAATATTCATTAATTGTTTCCCGAAAGCCCGAAGCTGACCGACAGTGCATTATCGACCTTGTTCATAGCGCCCTCGTCAAGCTCGCCCATCCGCTCCTTGAGCCGCTGTTTGTCGAGCGTTCTTACCTGCTCAAGCAGTACGATAGAATCCTTTGCAAGACCGCAGCGGTCGGCGTTTATCGAAATGTGGGTAGGAAGCCGTGATTTGTCTTTCTGACTTGTTATGGCGGCGGCAATGACAGTCGGGCTGTGACGGTTGCCCACGTCGTTCTGGACGATAAGTACGGGGCGCATACCGCCTTGTTCGCTTCCGACCACGGGGCTCAGATCTGCGTAATATATCTCTCCTCTTTTTACAAACATGGTTTTCTTCCTTTCTGTTCGTATGCGATGCTTTGAACGTATCTGATGTACACGGTTATTTTTAACCGTCTGCACGGAATTATACAGCAACTGACCGTTTGTAAGGCGGTCGGTTTATATAGTATATTATTACAGTCGGATTTTGGTGAAATTGCTCGTTTTCGGGTAAATAACGGTTGATTATCGGTCGGCGTTAATGTATAATAGTATAGACATATTTTTTCTGACGGAGGTAAATATGAATAAAAAAATCAAGATAACACTGTGTGCGGTGCTGTGTGCGTCAATGCTTGCAGGCTGTGCGGATAACAGCGCAAGCGGCGGTTCTGCCGTATCATCGGACAGCTCGTCCGATACACAGACAACATCATCTGTATCGGAATCGACCGACAGCAGTTCGGATACATCATCTGAAACAAGCAGTATAGATGAAAGCAAGCTCACCGAGGAGCAGATATATGACAATATGGTCGAAAGGTCGCTTATGGATCTCGGCAACCTTGAAAGAATGTCAAAGTTTATCGAAAAGCTTGAGAATAAGCAGGAGGTAACTATAGCCTTCATCGGCGGAAGCATCACCGAGGGCCTTACGGCAGGACCCGAAAAGTGCTGGGCAAAGCTGACGTATGACCGCCTTTGCGAAAAGTATCCCGATACAAAGATAAACTATGTCAATGCCGGACTCAGCGGCACGCCGAGCGTACTCGGAAATATCCGCCTTCAGCGTGATGTGCTGGATTATGCCCCCGATATGGTATTTGTTGAGTTTGCGGTAAATGACGGAAACGATCAGATATACAAGGACAGCTATGACGCTATGGTGAGAAAGATTCTCTCACAGGAAAAACAGCCCGCCGTTGCGTTGTACTTCACCGTTATAAAGAGCGGCCACACCTGCGAGGAATATATGTCGCAGGTCGGAAAGGCTTACGGTCTGCCTATGATATCGCTGAACAACGTCCTTTCCCACGAGTTTGAAACGGGCAGAATGAAGTGGGAGGATTATTCCGATGACGAATCCCACCCGAACGAGTGGGGTCACAAGATGACCGCCGACCTTATCATGAATATGTTTGACAAGGCGACCGAGAAGATAAAGACAATGGGCGACGTAACTATCACTCCTCTGCCCGATACATGGGTATATTCCGACAGATTTGCGGATATGACATTCATCGACAGAACTCATTCGTCCGACAAGCTGAAAATATCTTCGACAGGTACGTTTGACACGGAAAAGGAAACGCTGACGAGCTTCCCCGATGGCTGGAGCTACAAGGGCAAGCCGTCAGGCTGTGAGCCTATGGAGTTTGAATTTACGGGTAAGAATCTTATGCTTGTCTATAAATGCAACAACAGCGCCGTGTTCGGTTCGCTGCAGTTTACAGTTGACGGAGAGGTTTATACAATGGTCGCAACAAGCGCAAGCGACGGCTGGAGCAATCCCGTTGCAACTCTTGCATATTCCGGTGCGGAGGGTACGCACAAGGTCAGCGTAAAGCCTGTTACGCAGAGCGGTGACGACAAGACAACATATGTAGAAATTCTCGGCTTCGGTGTTGCATAAGAGTACGGCAAGGTGGATTGGTTTAATCTCACGGGACTTATATTTGTCGTTGTCCTGCTGATACCGAATATAATTTATGCTGTAACAAATAAGGACGGCTTTGCGGATAACTATCACAACAAGTTTATCGAAACAGGTGAGCAGATAGGTCGCTTCGGCTGTTTTATACTTATGTTCATTCAGTTTCCCTTTGTAACGTTCGGTTATATATATGACGGTGCGCAGACACTGTACCTTATACTCGGCATAGTTCTGCTTGCGCTCTACTGCGGCGGCTGGATAGTATTCCGCAAGGGAAACAGCGTGGCAAAGGCGCTGACGCTGTCTGTTCTGCCATCAGTGCTTTTCTTTGAAAGCGGTATACTGACGTTGAACATTCCGCATATTGTACTTTCGGTTGTGTTCGCAATATGTCATATAACTATAAGTTACAAGAATACAGCCGTTAATAAACAATAATACTTAAACGGTCATCTTCGGGTGACCGTTTCGGTTTGAAATAAGACGATTTATTACAAAAAATGGTGTATTTTAGCTTTTTATGGGGAAATTTGCAGGTGCAGTGAAAACATTTTTGAGAAAAGACGGTATATTTCCTGAGAAAAAAGGTAGCAAAGTGATCTTTTTTATGTTATAATAACCTCAGACATAAGATCCACCGATAGCGGATCTTACCGTGCAAAAGCACGGTCGGCGGCGTACCGCAGACTTGATATTATTATATATTATGAAAGGATGCTTTTTACAGTGAAAAGATCAATGAGGATTGGAACGAAAATAACGGTTATTTCGTGTATTGCCGCCGTTATGGCAGCAATATCAATGGCGCTTGTCACGATAATCGTGTTTATGTCATTTGTCAGAACCATACAGGAGGACGAAACTGCGACAGGCGTTAATGTACTTGCCGCTGAGGTCGAGGGTGACATAGACGAAATGGGCGATGTGGCTGAGCTGTTCGTTGCAAGCTCTGACAGTAAGACAAGCAATACGGACTATGACAGCTTCTGGGCTGCCAACAAGCCTAATGCCAACAGCTATGCGGCTTATATAAAAGGCGGAGCTGCGGCGTGGAGCAGTGAGGGCTTTCCGCTCGGCGAAAGCGCTGTAGAGCGCATTACGAACGGTGAAATAAAGGGCATTATGGCTGACGGCGACAAGCTGTATACGGTATACGGGCTTAAGGTAGAGAACGGTGCACTGGTTGTCTGCATAGATCTGAACGGCTCGGAATATGTCGATTCCGTCAAGGCAAAGACCGGTGCAGAGCTTACGCTGTTCTGCGGCGACACACGTTACAATACAACGCTGATGAACTCTTCGGGCGAACGCGACATCGGAACTCAGATGGACGGCGGTATCTGGCAGCAGGTACAGGGCAATAATATATATATCGGAAAAACGGTTATCGGCGGCACGAACTATTATGTCAACTATACGCCGATGGTCGATTACAGCGGCGAGGTGGTAGGTGCTTATTTTGCAGGCTATACCACAGCCGAGGCGGACGGAGAGCTGATAAAGTCTATACTGGTTTCGCTGGGAGTGCTTATTATTGTATGCGGCGGTATAGCGGCGCTGTTGTTCGGAGTAATGAAGAAGCTGGTGCGTAAGCCTGTAGCGGAAGTCGTAAATATCTGCGGACAGCTCCGCTCAGGCAAGCTTAACGCTCCGGATTCCGCTTTCAGATTCAGCGGCGATGAAATGGGTGATATTGCCGAAAATCTTACTGAAGCAAAGCATACGCTGAGCAGCTATGTTGACGATATTTCACGAGTGCTGTCACAGATGGGTACAGGCGACTTTTCTGCACAGCCTTCAATGGAATATGTCGGCAGCTTTGAGGAGATAAACCGCTCGTTCCGCAGTATAAAGGAAACGCTGAGCAACGTTATTCTCAGTATGAATTCTTCTGCAAGCAATGTTACGGCAGGCTCGCAACAGATGGCTGACGGTTCACAGGTCCTCGCAGACGGAACTACACGTCAGGCAACAGCGGTCGACCAGCTTTCTTCCACTATATCGGATATATCCGACAATATCAGCAAGACTGCGGAAAACTCAGGCAAGGCGAGCGGGCTTTCCGACAACTGTGCACAGCAGATGATACGCCAAAGCGATGAGATGGAGCATCTTCTCGAAGCGATGGATAAGATACAGCAACAGTCCGAAGCGATCTCGCAGGTTATCAAGTCCATCGAGGATATTGCATTCCAGACCAACATACTAGCACTCAATGCGGCTATTGAGGCAGCCAGAGCAGGAGAAGCGGGCAAGGGCTTTGCGGTAGTTGCGGACGAGGTACGAAATCTTGCGTCTAAGTCGGCAGAATTTGCAAATAACACCCGCGATCTTATAGCGTCCACTATCGAGGCGGTGCATAACGGCTCTGAGATAGCAAACCAGACTGCCGACACGCTTCGCCGGGTAACGACACTTTCTCAGGAAAGCGCAAAACTTGTAGCAGATATTTCCGCCGCCGCAGAGGAGCAGGCAGATGCAGTCCGTCAGGTAACAGTAGGAGTGGATCAGATATCCCGTGTTATTGCGACCAACTCTGCAACCGCCGAAGAATCTGCCGCTTCCTGTGAGGAGCTTTCCGCACAGGCAAGACTGCTTAACGAGCAGATCGAGAAGCTGCACGTCTGAGTCTTATGAGCGGATTTTTTCTACAAGCTGAATAGAATATCGCTTACTTAACGGTCATCTTCGGATGACCGTTTTTTCTGTCCTATAAACAGTACAGCCTGCTTTTAAAGCATTGACCTAAGGCGGAAAATCTACTATAATATCATTAGATTACTTTAAAAGGAGCAAGGAATATGGAAATACTTATTATAATAACGCTTGTTGCGTGCGTGGTGTCGGTGATAATATCGGTAATAACGCTTCTGACGCAGAAAAGGCTTGCAGAAAATATCGGCGTGAGCAAGATAACGGATGAGCAGACCGAAAAACAGCTTGAAATGCTTGCCGAGCGTACCGCACAGCTTTCGGCAAAATTCGATACAGCGCAGGCAAACCGTGTAAGCGGCGAATCGGTGCTAAGAACCGAGCTTGTGAACCTTGTGACAAATCTCGGAAACACGCTTACCGACACACAAAAGCAGAACTCCGACGGAACAGCAAGGCTGCTGTCGCAGTTTGAACAGCGGCTTCAGAGCATTGAGCAGAGGAACGCCGCCGATATGCAGAATATGCGTAACGAAATGGCGGTACAGCTTGGAAACATAAATGCGAATACCAAAAATCAGCTTGAAGAAATGCGTGGAATGGTAGGAGAAAAGCTGCAGACCACGCTTGACGACAAGATAAGCCGTTCATTTGCGACCGTCAGCGAACAGCTTAACAAGGTATACAGCGGACTGGGCGAAATGCAGAGCCTTGCCGCAGGTGTAGGCGACCTTAAAAAAGTCCTGTCCAACGTAAAGAACAGAGGTATACTCGGAGAGATGCAGCTTGGAGCGATTCTTGCGGATATTCTCGCTCCCGAACAGTATGATACCGAGGTTGCAGTTGTTCCCGACAGCCGTAATCACGTTGAGTTTGCGGTAAAGCTGCCGGGCAAGAATGATGACACGGTGTACCTGCCGATCGACTCGAAATTCCCGGGCGACACCTACACAGCCCTTTGCAACGCTTATGACAGCGGAGATAAGGTAATGATCGAAGAAGCGTCAAAGGCGCTTGTTGTAGCGATAAAGAAATGTGCGAAGGATATTCACGATAAATATATCTGTCCTCCGTACACGACCAACTTTGCGGTAATGTTCCTGCCGTTTGAGGGATTGTATGCCGAGGTCGTAAAGCTCGGGCTGGTGGAGGAGTTACAGCGTAACTACGGGGTGAGCATAGCAGGCCCTACCACAATGTCCGCATTGCTGAACTCGCTGTATATGGGCTTCCGCACTCTTGCCGTGCAGAAGCGAAGCAGTGAGGTATGGAAGATACTGAGCAGTGTAAAGAAAGAATTTGAAACTTTTGAAGATGTGCTGACAAAGACTAAGAAGCGTTTACAGCAGGTTGACACCGACCTTGAAACGCTTGTCGGAGTAAGAACCAGAGCG